>VAOW01017499.1_pt1 | contig 33777 bp, 34 predicted proteins | sample 3393921 | NCBI WGS metagenome assembly VAOW01 (sample SAMN08290428, study PRJNA428436) | hydrothermal vent metagenome | isolation source: Deep-sea hydrothermal vent chimney | place: Indian Ocean: Southwest Indian Ridge | depth 2742 m m | reverse complement strand
GATGCGCTGCTTCGCAGCTTTCCAATCGTCAAAGGTTTCCTCACCGCGGTCGATGGCCGTCTCTATGGCCTCCAATACCTTGCCGTGCCATGCCGGGGGCTGGATCTTGTCCGCATGCCGGCTAAGGTCATCCCAGATGGTCTCCATTACCTGGAGTTTTTCCTCGGTGGTCATCTGCTTTAGTGGCAATGCGATATTCATGTCTGCTGCTCCTTGCCATGGGTTTCGATCGTGGCAGTCTGGTTGAGTATTAGCGCTATCATTTTATTGAACTCGGCTTCGACCTTTTTCGCGAAATCATCCTGCATTTCATACACATCGGTGAACTCGGCAAAAGCCCAGCGGCCGTGGTTCTTGAGGTTGTTGACGCCGGGCACCCAGTAGGTCTCCATGGTGGATTTCTTTTCCTTGGCGTCTTCGCCACGGTAGCCCTTGATCTCAACGATGAGGTTGAGCGGGTCGTCTGCACCGTGGCCATCGTCGATCCGGACGATGAAGTCCGGCCGGTAGTGGCGTGATTCCGATGCGTAGCGATAGGGCACTTCCAGCCCGAGGCTGTGGTTCTTGACGTAGGCCAGCACTTTGGGGTGACTCTCGGCCACGCGGCAGAACTCGGCTTCCCAGTCGCTGTCGAGGATCACCCAGTTGATATGGCAGCGTCGGGCGTCGGTTTCCCAACGTTCGGTCTTGGAGGTGTTGAAGTTGACGTGGAGGGTCGAGTCAATCGGGTTGTAGGGGTCGAGGATGGCCTTGACCGGACGCCGAGTCTGCTCGGCACGGGTGATGGCGGCGGTGATGCGGTCGCAGGCGACATCGGCCAGCGCCTGGTACATCAGCAGGCCCGGATAGGTGTTGCCCTTGCAGACCAGGCAGGTGTCGAGCCATTGCCGGGTGATGCGCTTGAGCTGGCCGAACAGGTGCAGCTTGGGCTGTTCGCCCTGATCGCGCCATTTGGTGATAAGTAGCCGCTGAGTGAGGTGGAACAACAGTGTGGAACGGCGCATGTCGCGGATGTGTTCAAGACCAAGGTCAACACTCTCGCCGATGATGCCGGCATTCTTGGTGATGGAGGGGCCGACGATGACGGGGGTCAGTTCGAATATCGAATCATCCGTGAACTCGGCTTGCAGTCGCTCCTCCGGCAGTTCCACACGGTAGCCTTCGACCCGGGGAAAGCGAATCTCCAGCGCGTCCCGTTCCGGGTGCATGGCCTTGACCTGGATGGTTTCGCGGGGTGGCTGCGGAGGTGCCACCACCGGCTTGGCGGTGAAGTCGAAGGGGATGCCGAGCACGTCGGCATATTCGACATTGAACAGGCCCTCTTCATTGAGGTCGTAGGATTGGCGGCGCAGAGCGCGGCCGATGACCTGCTCGCACAGAAGCTGGGTGCCGAAAGCGCGCACGCCGAGCACATGGGTCACGTTGCTGGCGTCCCAGCCTTCGGTGAGCATGGAGACGGAGACCACGCAGCGGATCGATTCTCCCAGTTGCCCTGCCTTGCCGACGGTATTCATGACCTCGCGCAGCAGGGTGGTGTCGTCGATCTCCCTGCCGGCGCGAAGCTGGTTAGCCAGATCGCCGCCGCGCTCCAGAGCCTCGCGCTTGAAGCGTTCGATCTCATCCCGGGCCATGGCGCGAAAACCGGTATCCAGGGCCTCGCCGGATTCCAGTTGTTCGCTGTCGATCAGCAGCGTATTGGGGCGTGACAACGGGTTGTCGTGCGGATCGAAATTGCGGAATAGCTCAAGCCGACCGTTGACAACATTGGCTGAACCATCCTCGCTTTCACGAATGAAGCCGGAGATATAGTCGTAGACCAACTTTGAGGTGGAGGTGTTGTTACAGACGACAATAAAGCACGGCGGTACCTTGATGCTGGCGCCCTGCCATAGCTCGAAGGTCTTTGCGTAGTGGCCGTAAAGGGCTTCCAGGGCGGTTTGCAGTTCCAGGGGAATACTCAGCGGATCCAGAACTTTGCTCTTGCCGCGACCTTTCTTCGGCATTTTTTTGCCGATGTGTTGCCACAACTCGCGGAACATCGGCATTTCATTGCCCGGAATGTTTTCCGATACCGGCACCCGCGGCAGTTTGACAATGCCGCATTCGATGGCGTCCATGAGCGAGAAGTCGCTTAGGGTCCACGGGAATAAGGTGCCTTCGGCGTAACCGGAACCGCTCAGGAAAAAGGGCGTGGCGGACAGGTCGAACACGCGGGCGACACCGAGCTTGCGGTTGATCGCCTCGATTCCGGAGATCCACAGGCGGGCGGCTTCCTGGTTTTTCTCCGCTTGCTTGCGGTCATCGCCCTTGAGGCCGGCGTCCTCATCGCTATCGGATTTTTCACGGTAGCAATGGTGTGCCTCGTCGTTGATGACCAGAATGTTCTTCAGGCCCATCAGTTCGGGCATCACCCGTTGCAGCATCTGGCCTTCGGTTTCGAGCGTGTCGAGTGGCTTGCCTCCACGGCCCTGCAACAACAACCGCCCGCCTTTGGAAAGCTCTATGCGTTCGCGCAGTTTGAAGGCGTGGTAATTGGTGATGACAATTTTGGCCCGCTCCAGATCAGCAAGCATGTCGCCGGGCACCAGTTCGCGGCTGGCGTAGTAACTGTCCGGGTCGTTGGGCTGGAGCACCCGCAGGCGATCCTTGATGGTCAGACCAGGCGCCACAATCAAAAAGCCACGGGTGAATTTGCTGCTGTTCGGACGGCGCATGGCATTAACGGTCTGCCAGGCCATCAACATAGCCATGACGGTGGTCTTGCCGGCACCGGTCGCCAGTTTCAGGGCCAGGCGCATCAGGTCGGGGTTGGCGTCATTATTGGCATCGGCAAGATGTTCAAGAAACTTCTTCCCGGCCTTGCCGAGTTGCGGCGCGACCTCGGTCAGCCAAATGGCGGTTTCAACTGCCTCCACCTGGCAGAAGAAGGGTCGGATGCCGCTAAACTCATGATGCCGCCAGTGTTGTAGCAGGCGTGCAGTCTCAGGGGTGACGTGCCAATGTGTGGGGTCCGGGATTTTGCGCCACTTATCCACCTCCTGGCGGACCCCATTGATGATGGCGGTGTGGTCGTATTGCTGAGCGTCGGTCGACAGGCCCTTGCCTTCATCGAAAAGCAATGGTGATTGTTCTGCTGCTCCCTTACGTTTTCTGGGCTTGGGGATCGGTGTAATGAATTCTGCGCGGCGGCGGCGCTCAATGATCTGCTGTGTGGGTTGGCCGCCGGCATCAAGTTCCCAATGCCGATCGGGGTGGTCATAGGGGGAGTTGAGGATAGGGTGTTCAAAGAATTGCTTATTCATCTTGCCTATATTTCCCTCTTACCCACTGATCGCCCCATTCTATGGGCCGGCATATTTATGCGGTCAATCCATTTACATATAGCATCTGGCTTGACCCAAAGGTAAGCCGCTATCTCATTCACTGAAAACCAACGGCAGTCAGTCATTGCCTGGCACTCCATGAGAGTGGACCCCACCGAAGGCAGAACCGGGAATAGTAAGTCACAGGGTATTAGAATAATTACTAGGAAGCTAGAGTTTGTTACCGATCAAGACATCAATTTAACAGTAAAGTTATTTAAAAATCAATGCATTATAAAATATGCCTCGGATGTGATCGGAAAGAGATCATGCGGGAGAGATTCTTTTCTTACGTGTCCGTGACGAAGGTTCGTGCCTAGTGATCCATGCGGTTAATTCCGTAACGACTCTTTAGCACGGCCGACAGCTGCCAGGATATGGTCTGCTGGCTTGGTCCATTTAAATGGTTTCGCGTTTTCCGCATTATGGACTTTGATGCAGCGCTTTAACTTAGCCTTTAGTTCCAGAACACTGGTGAAAATGCCGCGATATAGTGCACGCCGTTCCAGTTGCACAAACCAGCCTTCTACGGCATTCAGCCAGGATGAACTGGTTGGGGTAAAATACAGATGGATACGGGGTGATCAGCCACCCAATCCCGAACAGCCTAGATCCTATGCACGCTCAGGTTATCCAAAATGATATGTAGTCCCGACGACGACATCGGTCGTGCGCCAGTGGCCGGCGAAATCGGGGACAAAGTCACCGCAGATGCGCTGATGCAGCTCCAAAAACAGTGTTTCGGACAGATCACAGTCGTCCAGCACCCCCTTGGAAATGGCGTGTTGCACCGCCTCGACACGTTGGGCGAGGTGTGGCGCCAGATCGGTGTAGCTCAGTGTGCCGAGGGCTGTTTCGAGGTATCGGGTTGCCGCGTGAGGCGGTCGAGTTCGATTTCCAGCATCTGCTGGTCCACCGGTTCCCCCTCGAAGGCCATGCTGCGAGCCACCTTGCGCGGCAGGCGTGACCAGCGTATCCGGCGCTGTTGCTCAGCCGACAGATTGCGCCACTGGCGGACGGCTGTTGTCCAGTCCATGGGGGACATTGTGGACTTCTCCATCATTCGAGACAAGCTGTTCATCACGACTGGCGCGCCAGTCAGGCCAACTGGAAGGGGCCGTATGCATCGAGAAGAGCCAGCGTGCGTGCCGTCCACGATGGGCCTTGTTCGCCTTTGCCCAGTTCCATCAGCGCCAGTTTCAGCATAGTCTCGTCGCTGTGTTCACCGTCGAAATCAAGCGCGGGCAACACGTCGTCTTCCCACACGCCGCGGGCGTAGCGTTTGATACCGGGATCGGCTTCTTCTGTGGGCATGGCGCGCAGGCTCATGCGTACCTTGCCGTGATGCGCCGCAATCAAGTAGGCGATGAGGTCAGCGTCGGGTTGGCCGTCGTACTGGGTCAGCCAGCCAAGTATGGAAGCCAGTTCATGGCGGAAATAGCGTCGCTCGTGACGCATTGAGCTAACAGTGACTCAGTTACACATTGACGCCATGTAGTTTATAAATTACACTCAGTGCAATGCTTCACCTCAAGCAAACCGAGACATTCAGGAAATGGCGGGCTCGGCTCAGGGACAAGCGGACACTCGCCATCATTGCCTCCCGCCTGGATCGTCTTGCCTATGGTCTCAAAGGTGATGTGAAACCGGTCGAGCAAGGGATCAGTGAATTACGAATCCATCATGGACCCGGGTACCGCGTCTATTTCCAGCAACAGGGAGACACCGTCATCGTCCTGCTATGCGGCGGCAATAAGAGCACACAAGCAAAAGACATCAAGACCGCGAAACGCCTGGCTGCACACTGGAGTGATTAAAATGAGCGAAAAACTGACAACATACGATCCCGCTGAGGATATTACTTCGAACGAAGCAATTGCGACGTTTGTGGCTGAGGCGTTGGAGACGAATGATGTCAGCTACATCGCACACGCACTGGGCGTTGTCGCTCGCGCCAAGGGCATGAGCCAGATCGCAGGTGAAACCGGACTATCTCGCGAACAACTCTATCGCTCGTTCAGCGAACACGGCAACCCAACCCTGAAAACAACACTCGCCCTCATCAAGGCATTGGGTATCGATCTGACCGCCAAGATGCATGTTTAATTCGGAATACGGCGAAGCGCGCCGGCCCACTGCGGGCTGATCACGATACCTCGGCCTTTGCCTGCGGGGATCGCGCGCTCGATGACTGGCTCAAGCGCGCCGCCGTCAACAATGAGAGGCGTGGCGGATCGCGCACCTTTGTTGTGTGTGAGGATGCGCGGGTGATGGGCGCTGCTGGTGCATGCGATTTCTGAGCAAGCCAAAGAATATTATGTTCACCGGGGATTCCATGTGCCCCCCACTCACCCCATGACGCTGATGATCGGCCTCGAAGAAGCCATTGCCCATATCCGTTGAGAGGCCGGCCCCGTCGCGCCCGCATCGGTCGCCGCCGTGCGTGACTATGTGCCCAGCGAGCCGGGAGCGGACAACTGGGCCGAGGCCACCTCGTTGGTCACTTTTGCTGAGAACAGGGCGGCGAGGTACTGATTGGGGTTGTAGGCTGAGACCTTCAGTTGTGTGGTGGGGTTGCCTTTGCCGACGAGGGCACCAGAGCCGATACACAAACCGGAATAGGCCCCATTGGCGGGTTGGCGATCACCTCCTCCGAGCCCGAGTAGGTTGGTGTTATAAAGCAGAGTGCCGGCTGCAACCGCGTCGGCGCCCGCAATGGCGCCAGCCGCGAAAGAAGCAAAACCGCCAAGACCGGCGCTCACTAGCTGGTACTGGAAGGCATAGAGTTGAAGAATACGCGGCAATACAAGCGTTTTCGGTCAATCTTCCAAAGGCGCGGGAGCTTGGTGAAAGATTAGAGGCTTCGATGGATCGTGATCTCTATAACGATTTGAGCCGGATTGCAAACCGTTTGAAAACCGTTAGCGTCGCCGTTTTTGCATTCATCATCGCCGACGTCATTAATCCAGCTTGCTGACGAAATCCTCCACCTTGGGCGCATAGTAAACATTTTGCAAAATGCGCAAAGTCCGATGCCGACAGCGAGCGCAGGGCGACCTTGGCCAGCTCATTCCTGCACAGGGCATCGATACGCAAAGACTCGGGTCTGGCGCCACGTTTGCCCGGTGAGATATCGCGCGCGTAACGGCGCAGCACATCCTCAAACCGCTTATCGGCCGGCACGCGCCCTAGCAGGGTGTCATCCAGCTCGATCTCTGCCTGCAAGGCCCAGGCCTGGGCCTGCGCCTTGGTATGGAAGGTCTTGGAACGACGGCGCCCATCACGGTAGATCTCGGCGCGCCAACCCTTTCCCCTCGTAGCCATAAAATGATCCTGGCGTAATTTTGGCGTAATTTGAGGTGTACTGTAGCGGTCTTTAGCGGGGGGTTCTACATCAAATGTTTTATCGTTTAGATAAATTTTTTCTGTAAAAACATAGTTTTGTGGGGATTTGTGGGCTGTTGCGGAGATTTGAGGGAAATGATTGTTTTACATAAATGGTGCCGACGGCCGGACTCGAACCGGCACGACTTTCGTCACCGCCCCCTCAAGACGGCGTGTCTACCAGTTCCACCACATCGGCAATAACGCTATTTTCCTACTCTGTCGCTGCACTGTGCTCAATGCACCAGCGGCACGTCTGACTCGGGCGCCGACTTGTGCTCTTTGGCGGGGGCTATCGTCACCGGTTTAGAGGTGAGTGGCTTGGCCGGTTGCTGTACGACAGCGGGTACCGTGTCAACGACACTGGTGGGTGCGCGTGCCTCACGGTTACCATAATAGGCCAGCGACAGACTGGTCACGAAAAACACTGTGGCCAGTGCGGCGGTTGCCCGGGTCATGAACGACGCCGAACCCTGGCTGCCAAATACGGTGGCGGAGGCACCGCTGCCAAAAGCGGCACCCGCATCGGCGCCTTTGCCCTGTTGCAACAGCACCAGGACGATCAGCGCGATCGCCACCAGTACATGTACAACCAAAATTAATGTATGCAACATACTATCGTCCTCGCGCCACCGCGCGATGGTAGGTCGGTATCAGCCGGTGGCCCGGCAAATGGTGAGGAATTCCTCGGCGTCCAGCGAGGCACCGCCGATCAGACCGCCGTCGATATCCTCCTGCGCAAACAGTTCCACGGCATTGTTGCCCTTGACACTACCGCCATAAAGGATACGGACCTTATCGGCTACGCCCTGATCGTGTTGTGCCACCCGTTTGCGAATGAAGGCATGCACGCCCTGGGCCTGCTCTGGTGTCGCCGTCTTGCCGGTACCGATGGCCCAAACCGGTTCGTAGGCAATCACCGCCTCACGTAGCGCCGTGACACCCTCTAGTTCCAGTACCGCATCCAGTTGTCGGGCAATCACGTCTTCGGTAGCGCCCCGTTCGCGTTCCTCAAGCGACTCACCGACGCACAGGATGGGCACGATTTTACCGACCTTGGCCGCAGCGAATTTCCTCGCTACCGTGCCATCATCTTCACCGTACAGGGCGCGCCGCTCGGAATGGCCAACGATGACATAACGACAAGCCACATCAAGCAGCATGGAAACGGAGGTCTCACCGGTAAAGGCGCCCCTGGGTTCAGCACTCACATTTTGTGCGCCCCAGGCAATCGAGGTGCCTGCAAGCTGCTCCGCCACATCGGACAAATACACGCAAGGTGGGCAAACAGCGACTTCGGCGACAACACTGCCGATACCTGCCGTGATAGCTCCCAGCAGGGAGCGGTTGGCTTTCCGGGATCCGTTCATTTTCCAGTTGCCGGCCACGAACGGTTGTCGCATTAGTTCACCCCTGCGTCGAACAAGACAGCCAGGAATACTACCTCCAAGCGCACGATAAATCAATTTAACAGCACGAACAAAAAACGCAACTGAGCGCTCGGAATTTCTTGACAAATCAGCAGATACCCGGCTGGCGTGGGCGCCACTCACTCCGACTCGATGGCCTCGCGCACGACCGCAGCCAGCTGTTCGGCGAGTATCTGTACCTGACGGGCATCGATGCCTTCGACCATGACCCGCATGAGGGGTTCAGTCCCGGATGGGCGTAGCAGGACACGACCAGTATCGCCGAGTGTGGATTCGGTATCGCGCAAAGCACTCTGGACACGCTCATGCTGACTGATATCCCGGCGTTTCGACAGGCGTACATTCACCATAGTCTGGGGATACTTGGTCATGCCGGATTTCAGCTCGTTGAGCCCCCGACCACTGTTGACCATGGCGGCCAGCACCTGGAGTGCCGAAATAATGCCATCCCCCGTCGTGGTCCTGTCCAGACAGATCAGATGTCCAGATGACTCTCCACCCAGGAACCAACCCGATCGCTGCAACAATTCCATGATATGACGATCGCCCACCGCCGAGCGTTTGAAGTCGATCTGCTGTTCTGCCAGCGCATGCTCCAGCCCGAGGTTACTCATCACGGTACCGACAACCCCACCCGCCAGATGGTCTGTCTCATGGCGCTCGTGGGCAATGATATAGAGCAATTCATCACCATCAACCACCTCGCCACGCTGATCGACCATGACCACCCGATCACCGTCACCATCCAGCGCGATACCGGCATCCGCGCCGTGCTCCAGCACGGCCTGCTGCAAGGCCCGCGGGTCGGTTGAGCCACAGCCAGCGTTGATATTGACCCCATCCGGAGACGTACCCAGGGTGTGCACCTGTGCGCCCAGTTCGCTGAAGACGCTCGGCGCAACATGGTAGGTCGCTCCATGGGCACAATCGACCACCAGGTTCAGCCCCTTGAATTCAACCTTCCAGGGAATCGTACTCTTGCAGAATTCGATATAACGCCCGGCCGCATCGACGACACGCGTAGCCTTGCCCAGTACATCGGATTCAACCGTACGCATCGCCTCATCAAGCATCGCCTCAATGCCCTGTTCCATGGAATCGGCTAATTTCATGCCCTCGGCGGAGAAGAACTTGATGCCATTGTCGTAGTAAGGATTGTGCGAGGCACTAATGACAATCCCGGCCTGGGCGTGCAGAGTACGCGTCAGGTAGGCAATAGCGGGGGTCGGCATCGGACCCAGCAGATGAATATCCACTCCTGCGGCGGAGAGCCCTGCCTGCAAGGCAGACTCAAACATATAGCCGGAGATACGCGTATCCTTTCCAATTAATACCTTACCTGGATGGTTCTCCTGTGCTGCAAGCACCCGACCCGCAGCCCAACCCAGTTTCATGACAAACTCCGGCGTAATGAGCGCCTCACCCACCCGGCCACGCACCCCATCGGTGCCAAAGTACTTTCTACTCATAACACGCCTCTGCCATCCCTACATCACTGTTCTCATCGCCTGACACACCGCGAGAGCATCGCGCGTTGGCCCCACCTGATGTACCCGCACAATATGCGCCCCTGCCCGCACCGCCAGCACCGCTGCCGCCACACTACCGTACAACCGGGCCTGCACCGGAGCATTCAGTATTGCACCGATCATGGCTTTGTTCGATACCCCCATCAACAGTGGCAACCCCAGTTCACCCAATGCGTCAAGCCCACGCAGCAGACTCAGGTTATGTGCCAGGGTCTTGCCAAACCCGAATCCGGGGTCCACTAACAAACGCTCACGCTTGATGCCAACGGACTCACAGGCCGTAACTCGATCGCGCAAGAAATTCACGACCTCGGCAACGACATCATGGTAATGGGGCTCGCCCTGCATCGTGCGCGGTTGTCCCTGCATGTGCATCAGACACACGGCCACATCAAGTTCCGCAACGCTCTGCACTGCCCCAGGTTCACGCAGTGCCCGCACATCATTGATCAACCCGGCACCCGCAGCCACCGCCGCACGCATGACCGTCGGCTTGCTGGTATCGACAGAAATCGGCACGCACAGACTGTCAACCAACGCCTCGATGACAGGGATGACACGCCGCAGTTCATCCTCGACACCGACCTCCCGGGCACCGGGTCGGGTAGACTCGCCTCCAACATCAATAATGTCCGCCCCCTCCGCCACCATTTTCCGGGCATGGGCGAGTGCTGCGGGCAGACTGACATAGCGCCCGCCATCAGAAAACGAGTCATGGGTAACATTGAGTATTCCCATGATCCGCGGCTGGTCCAGATGCAGCACATGGCGGCCACACGATACATCAGGCATCAGATACAATTCCGTGTAGATAAAAAATGCACCAGGCAGGTCAGCCCGGCAGGTTTGGCGACAGGCTACGGCGAACACCAATTGCACGCAAGCGCCGTCTATCGGCACGCAGACCTGGGCCACGTATAAAAAAAGCCCCGTGCATACGCACGGGGCCGGGTTTTTTTAAATAACCAACAGAAAACGTCGGTCAACCCATGCTGTGGGTCATATCAGTGCTGACTGGCGGGCCCCCCGATCTTGCCATCCGCCTTGTCATCTTTGTCAGAACCCTCCGCCTGGGGCGTACCCGCACCATTCTTCGGTTCCTGATCGTTCCAGTCCTCGGGAGGACGGGGATCGTGGCCAGCCATAATGTCCTTGATCTGCTGACTGTCGATGGTCTCATACTTGATCAGTGCCTTGGCCATCATGTGCAACGTGACGACTTTTTCTTCAAGAATACGCTTGGTGCGATTGTAATTGCGGTCCACGATAGCGCGCACCTCTTCATCAATGATGTGCGCCGTCTCATCGGAGACATTCTTGTGCTGGGTAATCGAACGTCCCAGAAAAACCTCACCCTCTTCTTCACTATAAGTCAACGGCCCGAGGCGTTCGGACAGGCCCCACTTGGTCACCATGTTACGTGCCAACTCGGTGGTACGCTGAATGTCATTGGAGGCACCCGTCGTCACCTTCTCAATCCCGAAAATCATCTCCTCGGCCAGACGGCCGCCGAACAGGCTAGAGATTGAACTTTCCAGACGCTCTTTACTGTAGCTGTAGCGGTCTTCTTCCGGCAGGAACATTGTGATCCCCAGTGCATGCCCACGCGGGATGATGCTCACCTTATAGACCGGATCGTGCGAAGGCACGCTTAGCCCCACAATGGCATGCCCGGCTTCATGATAGGCCGTGAGGCGTTTCTCCTCTTCATTCATCACCATGGAGCGGCGCTCCGCGCCCATAATAAGCTTGTCCTTGGCTCTTTCCATATCCGCCATATCGACCAGACGTTTGTTGGCACGTGCGGCAAACAGTGCCGCCTCATTGACCAGGTTAGCCAGGTCGGCACCGGAAAAGCCCGGTGTACCGCGGCCGATAATGCGTGCATCCACATCATCCGCGACAGGCACCTTGCGCATGTGCACCTTGAGGATCTGCTCACGACCACGCAGATCAGGCAATGGCACCGTCACCTGACGGTCAAACCGTCCGGGGCGTAGCAAGGCCGGGTCCAGTACGTCAGGGCGGTTGGTCGCGGCGATAACGATCACCCCCTCGGTACCCTCAAAACCGTCCATCTCGACCAGTAGCTGGTTCAGTGTCTGCTCACGTTCATCATGGCCACCGCCGAGACCCGCCCCACGGTGACGACCAACGGCATCGATTTCGTCGATGAATATGATGCAGGGCGCATGTTTTTTCGCCTGTTCGAACATGTCCCGTACACGTGAGGCGCCGACACCGACAAACATCTCGACAAAATCCGAACCGGAGATACTGAAAAACGGCACCTTGGCCTCACCGGCAATGGCCCTGGCCAGCAGGGTCTTACCGGTACCCGGCATGCCGGTCATCAACACTCCGCGGGGAATCTTGCCACCCAGTTTCTGAAACTTTCCCGGATCACGTAAAAATTCGACTAGTTCACAGACCTCTTCCTTGGCCTCCTCGATGCCTGCAACGTCGGCAAAGGTAACCTTAATCTGATCCTCGCTCATCAGACGCGCGCGACTCTTGCCGAAAGACATCGCGCCCCGACCACCACCACCACCCTGCATCTGGCGCATGAAGAATATCCACAGGCCGATGATAAACAGGAAGGGAAACCAGGAGATGAATATCTGTGTCCAGATGGACTGTTTCTCGGGTGCCTTGGCGTTGATCCGCACACCGCTGTTGAGCAGTTCACCGATCATGGCCGTGTTATCCGTCTCAGGACTGTAGGTCTTGAACGTGCCACCATTTTCCAGAGTGCCGCTGATGGTACGGCCTTCAATCGTGACATTCTTGACCTGCCCCGACTTCACGTTGCCCATGAAAGCGGAATAAGCGACCGGTGGCACAGTGGTCTTGTGAGAACTGAGATTGTTAAACACGGACATTAAAATGACCGCGATGACCACCCAGAGAATGATGTTTTTGGCTAAGTCGTTCAAAGTTCAAATCCTGAAAAAACCAGTTCGCTCAGTTTCATACGTTACTACACATTATGGTTCCTGGCCAGCAAGTACACCTCACGCGAGCGTGACCGCGAGGCATCCGGTTTGCGACTCAGCACATGTTGAAAATCCTGTCGACACCGCGCCAGCACAGCATCAAACCCTGTGCCTTGAAACGCCTTGATCAACAGATCCCCGCCAGGGCGCAACACCTGACGGGCAAACTCCAGACTTAGCTCACACAAATACATGGCGCGTGGCTGATCCACCGCCTTCACACCACTCATATTGGGGGCCATATCCGAGATTACAAGATCGATCGGAGTTCCGCCAATACGCTCCAGCAGCGCATCCAGTACGATCTGTTCGCGGAAATCTCCCTGCAACACCACCACCCCAGCCAATGCGTCCATGGGCAGTATATCCAGCGCGAACACCCGGCCCTGACTGCCGACCTTGTGTGCCGCATACTGTGACCAGCCTCCCGGCGCCGCACCCAGGTCGACGACCGTTATCCCCGTGCGCAGCAAGCGATCCCGCTCATCGATGGCGATGAGTTTGTAGATGGCACGCGAACGATAACCTTCGCGCTGCGCCCGCCGCACATAAACGTCCTCGAAATGTTCTCGTAACCATTTCGGGCTGCTCTTGCTACGCGCCATGGCCCTTGATCCGTCTATCCTGTCCCGCCTCAGCCCTGTTTATCTGCATCGGACTGACGGTGTTTTGTCGTTCCTACAGGGCCAGCAAACGCTGCACCCACCAGACAATCCAACACCCCGAAGCCGGTCAACCCGACCACTTGGGCGCCTGACCCGGACACCAGACGTACCACCAGCAAACAGGGGGAAATCAGCGGTGATCCTCCGCAGGCTTCGCGTTACACTATCGGCCTTTTCGCACTCTTTCATAAGGCACTACCTACATATCATGCCACTCAAGACCCGTCACATTCGTCAACTGCGTAGTCTGGCGCACCACTGCAAACCGGTTGTCATCATTGGTGGCGCAGGCCTGAGCGGTGCCGTCCTCACCGAGATAGACCTCGCGCTGGCGCAGCATGAGCTGATCAAAGTCCGGGTCAATGCCGCCGATCGCGCGCAACGCGAGGCCTTCATCACGACCATCACCCAACAGACAAGCGCCGAGGTGATACAGCGCATCGGCCATATCGCGGTCTTTTATCGTCGTGCGAAGAAACCCGTTATTACACTGAATTGAGGCCCAACCCGTCAACGCATCCACGCCCTCTGGCCGGGGGACGGCGGATAGGACCGGTGCTATCCCGAGCATACCCCTAGAGATAACGAACGCCGACAACCTCGTATTGCTTGACGCCACCCGGGGCCTGAACAGAGGCGATGTCACCTTCCTTGCATCCAATAAGGGCACGGGCGATCGGGGAGTTTACCGATATTTTCCTTGCCTTGATATCCGCCTCGTCCTCACCCACGATTTGATAAGACACCGCATCACCCGAACTCTCGTCAATTAATTCGACCGTAGCACCAAACACGACCTTGCCATTGGTGTTGAGTTTAGTGACATCAATGATCTCGGCGTTGGAGAGTTTGCCCTCGATCTCCTGAATCCGTCCCTCAATGAAACTCTGCTGTTCGCGGGCGGCATGGTATTCAGCGTTTTCCTTGAGATCGCCATGCTCGCGCGCATCGGCAATGGCCTGAATGACGCGCGGGCGCGCAACGCTCTTGAGCTCGGTAAGTTCTTCGCGTAGTTTCTCGGCGCCATGTGCAGTAAGCGGTATCTTGTTCATATCAGTGGCAACTCCTGGTGCAGATCCTGCAATCGATTCACTGCTGTCAAATCCAGCTGTTTCAACGCCTGACAGGTGGCATCGGCACCCGCCAGAGTCGTGGTATAACTGATCTTGTACTGTAAGGCCTCACGCCGGATGGTGTAGGAGTCGGCGATGGCCTGCTTGCCCTCGGTCGTATTGATAATGAGAGCGATCTCATCATTCTTGATCATATCAACGATATGCGGGCGCCCTTCCGTGACCTTGTTCACCGCCCGGCAGATAACCCCTTCGGCTTCAAGATGGCGTGCCGTACCGTGCGTCGCCACGATCTCGAAACCCAGTTCCAGCAACTGGCGGGCCACCCGTACTGCGCGCGGCTTGTCCGCATCGCGCACACTCAAAAAGGCACGCCCTCCGCGCGGCAGGATGACACCGGCTCCCTGCAGGGCCTTGGTAAAGGCCTCGGCAAAATTACGCCCGATCCCCATGACCTCACCCGTGGACTTCATCTCCGGGCCCAGAATAGGGTCGACTCCCGGGAACTTGATAAAGGGAAAGACCGCCTCCTTCACCGAGTAATAATCCGGCACCCGCTCCCGCGTTACACCCTGCGCGGCCAGTGTCTTGCCGACCATGCAGCGCGCACCCACCTTCGCCAATGCCAAACCGGTGGCCTTGGAAATGAACGGCACAGTGCGTGAAGCACGCGGATTGACCTCCAAAACATAGATCGTTTCGCCCTGAATAGCGAACTGCGCATTCATCAGACCCACGACTTGCAACGCCTGTGCCAATTGTCGCATCTGTTTCCGCAAGCGCTCCAATACCGGCTGACTTAAACTGTAAGGCGGCAGCGAACAGGCAGAATCGCCGGAGTGCACACCGGCCTGCTCAATATGTTCCATGATCCCCCCGATGATGACATCGTGTCCGTCGCATACGGCGTCGACGTCGACCTCGATGGCATCGTCAAGAAAATGGTCAAGGAGCACCGGGGAGTTATTGGAGACCTTGACCGCATCGCTCATATAACGACGCAGCTCCTCTTCATTGTAGACAATTTCCATGGCGCGACCACCGAGCACATAGGAGGGACGCACCACTAACGGGTAGCCGATATCCCCAGCCAGGCGCACGGCTTCGGATTCAGCGCGGGCGGTACAATTCGGTGGCTGCAACACATCCAGGCGCGCGAGCAGTTTCTGGAAGCGTTCGCGGTCCTCAGCCAGATCGATGCAATCCGGTGTCGTACCGATAATGGGCGCGCCAGCGGCTTCCAGGGCTCGGGCCAACTTCAACGGCGTCTGCCCACCGTACTGGACAATGACGCCCCTGGGCTGTTCCAGCGCAATAATCTCCAACACGTCTTCCAGCGTCAGCGGCTCGAAATACAGCCGATCGGAGGTATCATAATCGGTGGAGACCGTCTCCGGATTGCAGTTGACCATGATGGTCTCGTAGCCATCCTCGCGCAGGGCCAACGCAGCATGCACGCAGCAATAATCGAACTCGATACCCTGACCTATGCGGTTGGGACCACCGCCGAGCACGATAATCTTCTCGCGATCGGTGGGCGCCGCCTCACACTCTTCTTCATAGGTGGAATACATATAGGCGGTCGAGGAGGCAAACTCCGCCGCACAGGTGTCCACCCGCTTGTAGACCGGACGCACACCCAAGGCATGGCGACGCTCGCGCAGTGCACACTCGTGTGTGCCCAGCAACGTGGCCAGACGACGATCAGAAAAACCCATGCGTTTGAGACCGCGCAGGGTGATGGCATCGATGTCATCGAGGGTACCCCCCGCTTGGCGCTGCACGACCAGCACACCTTCCGCCATGACAATTTCCTCGATCTGGCTTAAAAACCAGGGATCGATATGGCTCAGTGCATGGATATCCTCCAGCGACAACCCGGCACGGAAGGCATCACCGACATAACGGATACGTTCGGACCCGGGCAGGCGCAGTTCCTGCTTGATTGTCCCCAGTGCGGTGGGCTGCTCAAGATCAATGATCTCATCGAGACCGTCAATCCCGGTCTCCATACCACGCAGCGCTTTTTGCAGCGATTCCTGGAAGCTGCGCCCGATGGCCATCACCTCGCCCACCGACTTCATCTGGGTAGTAAGGCGATCATCGGCACGGGGAAATTTCTCGAAGGTGAAACGCGGCACCTTGGTGACGATGTAGTCGATGCTCGGTTCGAACGAGGCCGGGGTCAACCCGCCGGTGATCTCGTTTCTGAGTTCATCGAGGGTATAACCCACGGCCAGCTTGGCCGCCACCTTGGCAATAGGAAAGCCGGTCGCCTTGGAGGCCAGTGCCGAGGAACGCGACACGCGCGGATTCATCTCGATGATGATCATCTGTCCATCGTCCGGATTGATGGCAAACTGGACATTGGACCCGCCAGTGTCCACTCCGATCTCGCGCAACACCGCCAGCGAGGCGTCACGCATGATCTGATATTCCTTGTCGGTCAGCGTCTGGGCTGGGGCCACGGTAATGGAATCACCGGTATGCACGCCCATCGGGTCTAAGTTTTCGATGGAACAGATGATGATGCAATTGTCCTTGTGATCGCGCACCACCTCCATTTCGAACTCTTTCCAGCCGATGACGGACTCCTCGATGAGCAGTTCATTGGTCGGTGAGAAATCGAGCCCACGTTCACAGATGTCGGTGAACTCCTGCTTGTTGTAGGCAATGCCGCCGCCGCTGCCGCCCATGGTGAAAGAGGGGCGAATGATGGTCGGAAAACCGATCTGGGCCTGCACCTGGATGGCCTCCTCCATGCTGTGCGCCACTCCGGCGCGCGGCATCTGCAAACCGATCCTGATCATGGCATCGCGGAATTTTTCCCGATCTTCGGCCTTGTCGATGGCCTCACGCGAGGCACCAATGAGTTCTACACCAAACTGTTCAAGCACCCCTTCGCGCACCAGATCCAGGGCACAATTGAGCGCCGTCTGTCCGCCCATGGTGGGCAACAGGGCATCAGGGCGCTCGATGTCGATAATCTTGGCCACCGTCGACCAGATGATAGGCTCGATGTAGGTGGCATCGGCCATCTCGGGGTCGGTCATGATGGTGGCAGGATTGGAATTGACCAAAACGACCCGGTAGCCTTCCTCACGCAGTGCCTTACAGGCCTGGGCGCCGGAATAATCAAACTCGCAGGCCTGACCGATAACGATGGGTCCGGCACCGATGATGAGAATACTTTTTATGTCAGTTCGTTTCGGCATGATGTCTGTTCGCTGGCCTGATGTGAGGTCGCTGATCCCGGCTAACGCAGCGCGGCCCAGAATCGCCCGGAACGGGGTGGGGTGCCCCGTGCGCTCAGCTCATCCGTTCCTTGAGCAGCGTAATAAAATGCTCGAACAGGGGCGCCATGTCATGAGACCCCGGGCTGGCCTCGGGATGCCCCTGGAAGCTGAATGCGGGGTGGTCGATGTGCTGCACCCCTTGCAGGGTGCCATCGAACAGCGAGCGGTGTGTAGGCTGCAACTGGGCAGGCAGGCTCGTCTCATCGACCGTGAAACCGTGATTCTGGCTGGTGATGATCACCTGCCCGTTGGCCAGGTCCTGCACCGGATGGTTCGCTCCGTGGTGGCCAAACTTCATCTTCACCGTCTTCGCCCCGCTGGCCAAGGCCAGGAGCTGGTGACCCAGACAGATGCCAAAGAGGGGTAGATCGGCCTCGAGCAACTCGGTAATGGCAGCGATGGCGTAGTCACAGGCAGCCGGATCGCCCGGGCCATTGGACAAAAACACGCCATCGGGCTTGAGGGCGAAGATCTCACTGGCGGGTGTGCGTGCCGGCACCACCGTTATACGGCAGCCGCGGTCGACCAGCATACGCAGGATATTGCGTTTGATGCCGTAGTCATAGGCCACAACATGAAAAGTCAGCTTCCCATCGACAGGGTGGGCCACCGGCGGCATACCCTGCGCCAGTGTCCAGCTGCCCTGGACCCATTCGTAGGGCCGACTCGTGGTGACCTCGCAGGCCAGATCCATGTCCTTGAGGCCAGGAAAACCGCGTGCTGCGGCCACTGCCACCTCGGCATCGATGTCCGGGCCAGCGATCAGACAACCATTCTGCGCGCCCTTGTCGCGCAACAGGCGGGTCAGCCTGCGGGTATCGATACCGGCGATGGCCACCCGCCTATGACGGCACAGATAGGCACCCAACGGCTCGCGCGAGCGCCAACTACTGGCCAACCGCGGCAGGTCACGGATGACCAACGCGCTGGCCATGATCCGCGCAGATTCCTCGTCGTCCTCATTACAGCCGACATTGCCTATATGGGGGTAGGTCAGGGTGACGATTTGCTTGAAATAGGAGGGATCGGTGAGGATCTCCTGGTAACCGGTCATAGCGGTGTTAAACACCACTTCACCCACAGCCTGCCCGTCCACACCAATGGATTCACCGCGCAACAAAGTGCCATCTTCAAGGGCCAATAGGGCGGGCGTCGCCAAAAAAACCTCCGCAGTCAGATGTGCAAAGCGGGAGGCACCGGTCCGGGGCCCCCCGCTCGCGAAATCGCGTCGTCAATATAGAATAGCAAAACCGCGCAAATTCTACTGCACCACCCTCCGGGTGTCCATGACTGACTGAGGTCTGAACCCCGAACCATGAGGACTGAGGACCAAGGACTTGGGGCGGAACTGCGAGGACTGGAGTTTTGATCCCAAATTCCAAATCCTGTCAACCACTCACCGCTTTTTAAATCCCCAAGACATCTTGCATGTCAAACAGTCCGTGCGGCTGGTCCATAATCCAGTCGGCCGCCCGCATCGCCCCCTTGGCAAAGGTCATACGACTGGATGCCTTGTGGGTGATCTCCACGCGCTCACCGATGTCAGCAAACATCACCGTGTGCTCACCCACGATATCGCCCGCGCGGATGGTCTCAAAACCGATGGTGGCGCGCTTGCGCTCGCCGGTCTGCCCCTGACGGCCGTACACGGCACAGTCCTTGAGCTCACGTCCCAGCGCGCTGGCCACCACCTCACCCATGCGCAGGGCGGTACCGGAGGGAGCATCCACCTTGTGCCGGTGATGGGCCTCGATCACCTCGACATCGACCGTGTCACCCAGCACCCGCGCCGCCGTATCAAGCAGTTTGAGACACAGATTGACCCCGACACTCATATTGGGTGCGAACACAATGCCTATCACTACAGCGGCCTGGGCAATGGCCTCACGCCCCGCTGTATCAAAGCCGGTGGTACCAATCACCATGCGCCGGCCGCCGGCCTGACAGATCGCCAGGTTGGCCAGTGTTACCGCCGGTCGGGTAAAGTCGATAAGCACATCGAAATCGTCGCATAGCGATTCCAGACGATCGGCAATCGTGACACCCAGGTGTCCGACTCCGGCCACCTCACCGGCATCCGCGCCGATGACACTGCTGCCCGAGCGCTCGATGGCCACCGTAACCCGCATGTCTGTCTGCTGGGCAGTCGCCTCAATGAGGGTACGCCCCATGCGCCCGGCTGCGCCGGTAATCGCCACTCTGATCATCGACTCCCCTACCTCCTGTACTGTTTAGTGCGACCAATGTGGCCGGGCCACCGGGAAAATGGCATAGGGTCAACGGCATCGTGAGGGTGAGATGGCCTCCACCGTTGCGCTCAGGACACCATATCGTCAAAGAATTTTTTTACCCCGTCCCACCAGGAAGTAGCACGGGGATTGTGCTTGTCGGCACCGTCCACGAGCGTCTGGTCGAACTCGGTAAGCAGTTCCTTCTGCTGGGCGCTCAGATTGACGGGGGTCTCGACGATGACCCGGCACAACAGGTCGCCGACACTGGTGCCGCGCACCGATTTCACCCCCTTGCCGCGCAGACGGAACAGCTTACCGGTCTGGGTCTCATGGGGCACCTTGAGTTTGACTCGCCCCGCCAGGGTGGGCACATCCAGTTCACCGCCCAGGCTCGCGGTGATGAAGCTGATCGGCACCTCGCAGTAGAGGTCATTGTCCTGGCGGGTGAACAGGGAGTGGGCACGCACATTGATGTGGACATAGAGATCGCCCGATGGTCCACCACTCTCACCCACCTCGCCCTCACTGGCCAGACGGATGCGATCACCGCTGTCCACACCGGCCGGAACCTTGACCGACAGGGTTTTGTGCTCCTCGACCCGGCCATGACCGCGGCAAGCAGTACAGGGGTCGGTAATCAGGGTACCCGTGCCGTGGCAACGTGGACAAGTCTGCTGGAGCGAGAAGAAACCTTGCTGCATACGCACCTGACCGTGACCACCACAGGTGGGACAGGTGCTGGGACGGGTTCCCGGCTTGGCCCCGCTGCCACCACAGGTCTCGCAGGCCGACAGGGTGGGCACCCGGATCTTGACCGTTGTCCCGCGCACGGCCTCTTCCAGCGTGAGGTCGAGATTGTAGCGCAGATCAGCGCCGCGGTAGACACGATTACCACCACGTCCGCCACCGCCGAAAATGTCACCGAAGACATCACCAAAGACATCGCTAAAACTGGCCCCGGCACCACTAAAACCACCGGCACCACCAACCTGGTCCACGCCCGCGTGGCCAAACTGATCATAGGCCGCACGCTTGCGCGCATCGATCAACACCTCGCAGGCCTCCTTGGCCTCCTTGAATTTCTCCTCGGCATTGCTGTCATCCGGGTTGCGGTCCGGATGGAATTTCATGGCTAGGCGTTTGAAGGATTTCTTCAGTTCGGCCTCGCTGGCGTTTTTCGCCACACCCAGCACTTCGTAGTAATCGCGTTTTGGCATAATGAGTTACTTTCGCCCTCCGGGACGCCCCGCGGGTCGCAGAAACGCCAACAGCAGCGGCGGGCATGTCCTGTTGCATGCCCACCGCCGCTGCGACGCGGTCAAACGCGGACCCGGTCAGACCGGGTCACGCCAACCTGATGAGTTATTTTTTCCCTTCGTTGACTTCTTCGAACTCGGCATCAACCACATCATCCGCCGGTTTGCCTGAAGCATCTCCCTCGGTGGCATCCGCCGCGCCTTTGCCACTCGCCTGGTCGCCCTGCTGCTGCGCATACAGGCGTTCAGCCATCTTGGCCGAGGCCTCACTCAGGGCCTTGGTCTTTGCCTCGATGGCGTCATTGTCGTCGCTCTTGAGCGCCTCATCCAGGTCATTGATAGCCGCCTCGATGGCCGATTTTTCTTCGGCCTCGAGCTTGTCACCGAGCTCCGTCATAGACTTGCGGGTGGCATGGATCAGGTTCTCGCCCTGGTTACGGACCATGACCAGTTCATGGAACTTCTTGTCCTCGGCGGCGTGTGCCTCGGCATCCTTGACCATTTGTTCTATCTCTGTATCACTCAGCCCGGAGGATGCCTTGATAATGATCGACTGTTCCTTACCGGTGGCCTTGTCCTTGGCGGACACATTCAGGATGCCGTTGGCATCGATATCGAAGGTCACCTCGATCTGCGGCATGCCGCGCGGAGACGGCGGAATATCGCTCAGATCGAACCGCCCCAATGACTTGTTGGCCGAGGCCATTTCGCGCTCGCCCTGCAACACGTGCACAGTCACGGCGGTCTGATTATCGTCCGCCGTGGAGAAGGTCTGCCCGGCCTTTGTCGGGATGGTGGTATTCTTCTCAATGAGCTTGGTCATCACGCCACCCAGGGTCTCGATACCCAGCGACAGCGGGGTGACATCGAGCAGCAATACGTCCTTGACCTCGCCACCGAGCACACCGGCCTGAATGGACGCGCCCACCGCCACGGCCTCGTCAGGGTTGACGTCATGGCGCGGCGCCTTGCCGAAGAAGTTCTTGACCGCCTCCTGCACCTTGGGCATACGGGTCTGGCCACCGACGAGAATGACGTCGTCAATATCGGAACCCGACAGACCGGCATCACTGAGCGCAATCTTGCACGGTTCGATGGTCCGCGCGATCAAGTCCTCGACCAGGGCCTCCAGCTTGGCCCGCGTCACCTTGATATTAAGATGCTTGGGTCCGGCGGCATCCGCCGTGACATAGGGCAGATTGACCTCGGTCTGCTGACTGGAGGACAGCTCAATCTTGGCCTTCTCGGCACCTTCCTTCAGACGTTGCATGGCCAGCGGGTCGCCGCGCAGATCGATGCCCTGCTCCTTCTTGAACCCATCGGCCAAGTAGTCGATCAGGCGCTTATCGAAATCCTCGCCACCGAGGAAGGTATCACCGTTGGTCGACAGCACTTCAATCTGGTGCTCACCATCGATATCGGCAATCTCGATGATGGACACATCAAAGGTGCCGCCACCCAGGTCATAGACCGCGATTTTGGAATCGCCGCGTTTCTTGTCCATGCCGTAGGCCAGGGCCGCTGCAGTCGGCTCATTAATGATCCGCTTGACCTCCAGACCGGCAATCTTGCCCGCATCCTTGGTGGCCTGGCGCTGGGAATCATTAAAATACGCTGGCACGGTGATCACCGCCTCGCTCACCGGTTCGCCCAGGTAGTCCTCAGCGGTCTTCTTCATCTTCATCAGCACGCGCGCGGAGATCTCCGGGGCCGCCATCTTCTTGCCCTTGGCCTCGACCCAAGCATCACCATTGTCCGCCTTGACGATCGTGTAGGGCACCAGGTTAATGTCTTTTTGCACCTCTGCATCGGTGAACTTGCGCCCGATAAGCCGCTTGACGGCGTAGAGGGTGTTGTTCGGGTTGGTGACTGCCTGGCGTTTGGCCGAGGCGCCGACGACGACCTCATCGTCGTTGGTAAAGGCCACCGTGGAGGGGGTGGTGCGATCACCCTCACTGTTTTCGATCACCTTCGGTTTACCACCTTCCATCACCGCGACACAGGAATTGGTGGTCCCCAGGTCTATACCGATAATTTTGCCCATTGTGTGTCTTCTCCAGGTTCTGTACGCGGTCCCTACAAGGGCGAACACGTGCAATTAAAGCCATAACTGCGCCAAAAATTGGGTTCGGCGCAGGGAATTTCAAGCCTTTTCGTCGAATTGACCGCCCGCGCTGCCTGCCGGTGGTTTGGCAACCACCACCATTGCCGGGCGAATCAGGCGGTCATTAAGCAGGTAGCCCTTCTGCATGACCGCCAGGACGGTATTCGGTGCAACCTCGGCATTCTCCTGCATGCTCATGGCCTGATGATGCTCCGGATTGAAGGATGCGCCCTTCGGGTGCACTTCGGTGATACCGAATTTCTCCATTGCCGACGTCAGCATCCTAAGCGTCAACTCGGTGCCCTCGCGCAGCTTCTCCGCCTGCCCCTGCGTCGTCGGGACAGCGCTCAGGCCCATTTCCAGGCTATCCCTGACCGGCAGGAGTTCCTGGGCAAAGCGCTCCAGGGCATATTTGTGGGCGTTTTCCAGTTCCCGTTCCGAGCGTCGGCGCAGGTTTTCCAGTTCGGCCTGAGAGCGCAGTAGCTGCTCCCAATGAGCCTGTGCCTTTGCCTCAGCCTCGGCCAGTCGCTGGTCACGATCATCGGCTGGCGTATCGGTCACGGGCGCCTCATCGTGTCCCTCCGGGGCGGCCTCGTCATACGTTTCCGGTATCTCGCCCGGCTGGTTCTCGGCCTGGTTCTTGGTCATAGATTCACTCCAAAACAAACAGTTAGCTGAATTGCGTCACACCCACCACCGACGCCCAGACAGTCAAATGCCCACCCTGCCGATTGCGCGCAGCGCCATCTGGCCAATTATATGGGGGATCACCCGGCCCACTTCAAGGGGGGCGTAAGCGCAACGCACAACACCCGCTCACACCCCGGGCTTGAGCGCCGAACCCAGCAAGCGCGCCGTCACATCGACAATGGGAATAATGCGATTGTAGGCCATGCGGGTCGGGCCGATAACCCCGAGCACACCCACCACCTCGCCATCGACCTCATAGGGTGAAGCCACGACGGAACACTCGTCCAGCACCTGATACCCGGATTCCTCACCAATGAATATCTGCACTCCCTGTGCATGCAGGGATTGATCGAGGAGGTGGAGGATATCACGCTTGGAATTGAAGGCATCGAACAACTGGCGCAGCCGCTCGATATCACTCATCTCCGCATAGCTCATCAGATTGGTCTGGCCCGAGACGACGAAGTCATCGCCCTGCGCCTCATTGGTAAAGATTTGCCCAGCCACATCAATGGCGTTTTGCATGATCCGGTTCATGTCTTCACGGGCAACCCGCATGTCATGCAATAACTTGTCACGCAACGCCTCAATTTCACTGCCGATGCATTCACGGTTCAGATAATTGGCCACCTCGTGCAGCTCCTGAGGGCTGTAGGGCCGACTCGTGTGCAGAATACGGTTTTGTACCTCACGCTCATTGATGACCAGAATGGCCAGGATCTTGTTGGCCGACAGGGGCAGGAACTCGACATGGCGCAGGGTCAGCCGTTCCCGGCGTGGTATCATGACCACACCGGCCAACTGGGTCACCTCCGAGAGCAGTGAACTCGCCGAGGTCAGCAGGGCATCGACATTGACATCCGGGTCTAGCTTGATACGCAGCCGCTCGAGCTCCTTGTGGCTGAGCGACTTGACGGTGAGCAGGGTATCGACAAACAGGCGATACCCCAGGGCGGTAGGCACGCGCCCGGAGGAGGTATGCGGTGACCTGATCAACCCGAGGTCTTCGAGGTCGGCCATGACATTACGCACCGTTGCAGAACTCAGCGAGAGTCCACTGTCGCGTGCCAGTATGCGTGAGCCCACCGGCTGACCATCGCTGAGATAGTGTTCCACCAACGCCTTGAACAGACGCTGCGCGCGGTCGCTGATAACGGTGTCTTGACTCACGAAAAATACCTATAATGTCCGTCTCGGCAAGGCGAAGGATACCCCGGACCCGGTATACGACTGCCGGAATCCAGGTCGGCACACACGGCCATCCGGTCCCGCTGGAACCGGTACCCCTCGTGCAATGACAGGTGTGACAAAGGACGAAGTTGGCACTCAAGAATATAGAGTGCTAAGAGCAAAAAACTACCAAGACTACAGCATAGTGTCAAGAAGCCGTGGTGGTTGGCGACACCAGGGCATCATGCTAAGTTTGTGCAAAATCGGAGGAAATCATGCCTGACGCCTTCAAGACCATCGGGATTATCGGGAAATACGGTGACCCCAGTGTCGGTGGTACCGTCCAGCAACTTAGCCAGTATCTGCAAGGACGCAATCACGAGGTCGTCCTTGATGCGTCGAGCGCCGACATCCTTCCCGGGGGCGGACTCGAGGTCGTGGATCGCACGGAACTGGGGACACGCTGCGATCTCGCCATGATCGTCGGTGGTGACGGTACCCTGCTGAGCGCTGCCCGCACCCTGGCTGAGTATGATCTGCCCCTGCTTGGCATCAATCTGGGCCGCCTGGGCTTTCTGGTGGACATCTCTCCCCACGAGATGATCGAACGCCTGGATGATATTCTCGCCGGCCACTACTTGGACGAACACCGCCTGATGCTCCACACCACCATCCACCATGAGGGTGAACAGGCCAGCGATAGCGAGGCCCTCAACGATGTGGTGGTGCACAAGTGGGAAGTGGCGCGCATGATCGAGGTCGAGACCTACATCGACGGCTACTTTCTTACCACCATGCGCTCGGACGGGCTCATCGTCGCGACCCCGACCGGCTCCACTGCCTACGCCCTGTCCGGGGGGGGACCCATACTGCACCCGACCCTCAACGCCATGGTGCTGGTCCCCATCTGTTCACACACCATGAGCAACCGGCCCATCGTTATCGGTGGCGACAGCCGCATCGAGATCGTCATCACTGACACCCCGTACTCCCATGCCCAGGTGACCTGCGACGGGCAGATCAACCTCGGTCTGGTCTCGGGAGATCGCATCTGCATCCGCAAACACGAACACGCGGTACGCCTGCTCCATCCCGCCGACCACGATCACCTGGAAATTCTGCGTGCCAAACTGCACTGGGGCGAGAAACTGTGATGTCCCACGCCACGCCATTCCCCTGCCATCACAAACAGAACCTGCGGGCAGTTTCCACCTTCCGGTGAAATAGCGGGCCTATGCTGACTCATATCCAGCTTCGCAACTTCGCCATTGTCGAACAGCTCGCGCTGGACCTTCACCCCGGCTTCACTGTGCTCACTGGCGAGACCGGTGCCGGCAAGTCTATTCTGCTCGATGCACTGGGGCTCGCCCTGGGTGATCGCGCCGAGGCCAGCGTGATTCGCCACGGTGCCGATCGCGCCGAGATCAGCGTCCGTTTCGACCTCGGCGCCCTGCCCGAGGCCGCCGACTGGCTACGCGAGCACGAACTCGATACCGATGATGAATGCCTCATCCGCCGTACCGTCAACCGCTCCGGCCCCTCACGCGCCTACATCAATGGCCAACCCAGCCCGGTGCAGACCCTGCGCGCACTCGGCGATTTACTCGTCGACCTGCATGGCCAGCATGAGCACCAGTCATTGCTGCGCCGCGACGCACAACGCCAACTACTCGATGATTACGCCAGCCACGACGACCTGGTGCACCAGGTCACAGAGACCTACCACGCCTGGAAGGCCCGTGCGGTGGAACTCGAACGACTCGGCGGCAACGCCGCCAACCGCGAAGCCCGCCTGGAGCTGCTGCGCTACCAGATCGGGGAACTCGATGCCCTCGCGCTGGCGCAAGGCGAACTCGCAAGTCTCGGGCGGGAACACATCCGCCTCGCCCATGCCCAGCAACTGCTGGAGACCGGCCAATCAACCCTGCAACAACTCGATGACGACAACGACGCCACCCTGAGCAATCAACTTGGCCACTGTCTCAGCGAGCTGCAAGGGCTTGAGCGCATCGACAACGCACTGGGTTCCACCACTGAGCTGCTCGGTAGCACACTCATACAGCTCCGTGAGGCGGCCAGCGAACTGCGCCACTACCTGGATCGCATCGATCCGGACCCGGAACGGCTCAACGTGGTCGAACAACGCCTGGAGTGTATTCACGACCTGGCACGCAAACACCACATCGCCCCGGAAAACCTTGCCGCCCTGCTCCCCGAGTTACAGCGCAAACTCACCGGACTGGAGGACGCCGACAGCCATCTGAACGCGCTACAGGTGGAAACCGCCGCACTCACCGCACGCTATCAGACCCAGGCCGAGGCACTCAGCAAGAGCCGGCACAAGGCGGCAAAAGAACTGGCCGGCAAAATCACCGCACGGATACAGGAACTGGGCATGGAGGGCGGACACTTCGCCATCGACTTCGAGGCCTTGCCGCTCGAACGGGCCTCGGCGCTCGGGTTGGAGCGCGTGGAATTCCGGGTCAGTGCCAATCCCGGCCAACCGCTTCAGCCATTGACCAAGGTCGCCTCCGGTGGTGAACTCTCACGCATCAGCCTCGCCATCCTGGTCATCTGCGCACAGCGCGCGCGCATCCCGACCCTGATCTTCGATGAGGTCGACGTCGGCGTCGGTGGTCGGGTGGCCGAGATTGTCGGCATGCAACTGCGTGCCCTGGCCCACAACCGCCAGGTGCTCTGCGTCACGCACCTTGCACAAGTCGCCACACAGGGCCAGCACCACTTGCAGGTCAGCAAGGACAAGGCGAAAAACACCACTTCGACCCGCATCGTGGCCCTGTCCGCCGAACAGCGCATCGACGAAGTCGCGCGCATGCTCGGGGGTATCGAGATCACCCCGCAGACCCTGTCCCATGCCCGCGAGATGATCGCGCGCGCCCGGTCCTGAATCTCGCCCGGGGCACACTCCGGCATCCGACCCGGCACACATTCTCCCGACCTGGAAAAGACTCAATCACAGTGAAGAGTAAACCGCGCTCGACCAGGAATGGCCATTTTGCGGTCTGCCAGACTAGTGCTTGCGGCAATCGGCACAGATACCGTAGATATACAGGGAATGGTCGGTAATGGAATAGCCCGCCTCTTCGGCAATTCGGCGCTGGCGTTCCTCGATCACCTCATCGACAAACTCATCAACCCGCCCACACTGCACACACAAAATATGGTCGTGGTGTTCACCCTCATTGAGCTCGAACACCGAATGCCCACCTTCAAAATGGTGCCGACTGACCAGACCGGCGGCCTCAAACTGGGTCAGGACCCGATAGACGGTCGCCAACCCGACCTCTTCGCCCGAGTCCAGCAGCGCCTTGTAGACATCCTCCGCACTCATATGGCGCAGACTGGTATATTCCAGGATACCAAGGATCTTGATACGCGGTAACGTTGCCTTCAGGCCCACCTTTTTTAGGTCCTGGCTTTCCATATTCGTCTCTCTTACACGCTGTACATCGGGACCGGTTGCGGTATCATGTGCGCCCCAGCCGTTACACTGAAACAATACTAGCACAGATGAAAAAGCGTCTCATTCTCGGTTTTTTACTCGTTGTACTCCTCAGTGGCTGCTCCATCTACACACTGGATATACAACAGGGCAACATCATCGAGCCGCACAAAGTGGCCTTGTTGCAACCCGGCATGGACAAGCAGAAAGTACTCTTCATCATGGGCACCCCACTGCTGCGCGATCCTTTCCATCCCGATCGCTGGGATTACGTCTATACGAACAAAAAACAGGATAAAAAGCGCCAGGAAAGACACGTCACGCTGTATTTCAACGGCAACACGTTGAGCCGCATCGTCAAACACCCTGCCACACTCTGACTCAACGCGACGGCGCAATCCCGCTGACACCCGCCCCACACGCCTGAGAGGCCACCGGTCTATCGGGGAGCACGCCAAGAACGGTCATCGTTTATGTTGCATTGGCCTACCCTGCGCGGCACGCTGCCTGCGGCTCTCTTTCGGATCGGCAATCAGTGGCCGGTAGATCTCCACCCGATCCCGATCCTTGAGCACCACCGTCAACCTGGTGAGTTTGCCGAAGATCCCGACCTTGTTCACCGCAAGATCGATATCCGGAAAAACCGCAAGCAGGCCAGAGCGCATAATGGCCTCCTCCACACTCGCGCCCGCGTCCATTTCAAACGCAATGATCGGCTGCACATCCGGCATCGCATAGGCGACTTCCACCGTGATACGTCGCCGGGGTTTATCCATAGACGTTCACTGCACGTTGCGTGAAGGCCGCGACCAGCGTATTGGCAATCTGACTGAACACCGGCCCGAGCGTCAGGCTCAGAAATCGGCTGGAGAATTCAAACTCCAGGTCAAAGGTGATACGCGCACCCTCCTCGCCCAATGCATCGAACCGCCAGAAGCCCTCCAGGCGCTGGAACGGCCCCTCGACCAGGCGCATATCGATCATCTTGCCGCGTTGCATTCGATTAAGCGTTGTAAACGACTTGTGCACACCACTGTAGGCAATCTCCAGACGGGCCCGAACCTCATCATCATCACGCATCAGTTCCTGTGCACTGCGACACCATGGCAAAAACTCCGGATAGGTATTGATGTCGTCCACCAAAGCGAACATCTGCATCGGACGATAGGGCACCAGCGCACTTTTATGTATTGTCGTCAAAATCAGCCTCTATATTATGTGTAACATATTGATAAAAATAATGAATACAACCACAGGTGAAATGAAACGAATGACAAAATACCACACTCTGTAGACCCGACCCGCACCCATGCCCAGTTCGTCACACGTACTGGTGCGACTCATGACCCAGCCCGCAAACACGGCAATCAGCAGGCCACCCAGCGGTAACATGATATTGGCCGCCAGATAATCCAGTAAATCAAAAAAAGTCTTGTCCTTGAACAGGGCGAGCCCCGACAGTGGGTGCACCTGCGACCAGATATTGAACGAAAATACGCTCAACAGGCCCAACGCCCAGCTAACACCACCAATGAACAATGCGGCGCGCGAGCGCGTCACTCCGAAATTCTCTACCAGATAGGCCACCGCCGGTTCGATGAGTGAGATACTCGACGTCCAGGCCGCCAAGACCAGCAGCAGAAAAAACAAGGTACCGAACACCACACCGCCTTCCATGTGCCCGAAGGCCAGGGGCAAGGTCTTGAAGATGAGACTGGCACCCTGGTCTGGCGCCAGTCCGTTGGCAAACACCAGCGGGAAAATGGCCATCCCCGCCAACAGGGCGATGAACGTGTCGGCCATGGCGATAATCAGTGTGGTCTTCACAATCGAAGTACGCTGCGGCAGATACGACCCGTAGGTCATGATCGCCCCCATACCCAGACTCAGCGTAAAGAAGGCATGGCCCATCGCTATCAGCACACTGTTGGCCGTCAGGCGGTGAAAATCCGGTTTGAACAGAAAGACCAGGCCCTTGTCAAAATACCCGGTACTCATCGCATAACCAACCAGGAGCAGCAGGATCACCACCAGTGCCGGCATCAGATACCGGGTGGCCCGCTCAAGACCGCCGCGCACCCCCTGCGCCACGACCACCACGGTCAATACGGTAAACACCGTATGCCAGGCAATCATCTTTTCCGGGTCCATCGTGAAATGGCGAAAAATGCTCGCCACACCATCGGCCGTCGCTCCGGTGAACATGCCACTGGCGGTACGCACCATATATGCCACCGCCCAGCCGGCGATGACACTATAAAAGGACATGATCAGAACACCGGCAATCACCCCCATCCAGCCGAGATACTGCCAGAGCGTGCCACAACCAGCCTCCAGCGAGAGGGTTCGCATGGTGTTGATCGGGCTCTGGCGCCCACGCCGACCGAGCAGCAGCTCGGCCATCATGATAGGAACCCCAATCCCAGCCACACACAGCAAATAGACCAGCACGAAGGCGCCACCGCCATTTTCGCCCGTGATATAGGGAAATTTCCAGATAGTGCCCAACCCTACGGCCGACCCCGTAGCGGCCAGAATAAAGGCCCAGCGGGAAGACCACTCCTCATGTGCCGATCTGCGCATCGCCCGCGCCGTATAGTGTCGTGACCGCATGGCCATGATTGTGCGCGGATCCTCTGTCCGTCTCAACTCCGTACCCCGCCCCGTTCCCTGCGCCCCTCATCAAACCGGCCATGACACATGTCCCCAGCCCGGGCAGTCGGATATACTGCGCCCATGGCCAATAAAAAAACCCATACCGGCGGCGCCACCATCGCCTTGAACAAAAAATCCCGTCACGAGTACAGCCTTGAAGAGCGCTTCGAGGCCGGCCTCGTCCTGGAAGGCTGGGAGGTCAAAAGCCTGCGCGCCGGTCGCGTCCAGCTCGTTGACAGCTACGTCATCATCAAGAATCAGGAAGCCTGGCTGCTGGGCGCGCTTATTACGCCCCTGCCCACCGCTTCGACCCACATCCATCCCGACCCCACGCGCACACGCAAGCTGCTGCTGCACCACAAGGAGCTCAACAAGCTCATCGGCACCGTCGAACGCAAGGGCTACGCCCTCGTTCCCACCGCCCTGTACTGGAAGCGCGGTCGCGTCAAACTCGAATTTGCCCTCGCCAAGGGCAAAAAACTCCACGACAAACGCGCCACCGAGAAAGCCCGTGACTGGCAGCGCGACAAACAACGCATCCTGCGCCACGGATAAGCCTTGCCTTACCCCACCCCCGACCGCATATAATAGAAGGCAGTCGGAATACCACCGACTGGAGAAGACCTAAACGGGGGCGACCTGGATTCGACGCGGGTCACGAAACCTAAGGGGCATGCCGAGGTGCAGAGTACCTCGTAAATCCAACTGCAAACCATATAGTTGCCAACGACGACAACTACGCACTCGCTGCTTAAACCCCAGTAGGGTGCCGTCTGACTGAAGCCGTGCTTGTGCGTTCAGACTCAGGCGTCGACTCTCACAAGATCGCGGTGAAGCTCTCCTGGGGTGGAACCGTTAAAACCTTACCGGGATCGCCGCTCGTTTTCCCTGCCTGTCGGGTAGCTTGTGGTTAAACTAATAGACCGGATAAGCATGTAGAACCAAGGGCGGAGTACTTGCGGACGCGGGTTCGATTCCCGCCGCCTCCACCATTTCACAATCTGCTGACAAACCACAGCAGACCATCGCAAACCATTAATAATCAGCCTGTTACGACAGTTTCAGGCTGATTATTTTTGCCTTAAACTGCCCTTCGTTGTCTCTCAATATCCACTTTTTTGCACCGAAACTGCACGCAAATTCAATAACCTTTGTTGCATTCCCAACCACCCCTAAAGTCATTGTGTATCTATCCGATATACAATACAGTAAGCATCATAATAGTTTCTGGATATATTAATATGGTACAGCCAGCAACCCGCACGGCTCCCATCAATTTGCGAGCACTGGAGTCACAACGCAGCCTGATTGACAGGGCCGCCCGCGTATTAGGTAAAAACCGCTCCGATTTCATGCTGGAAACCGCCTGTCGTGAAGCCGAAAATATTCTACTTAATCAGCGACTCTTTAGTCTCAACGAAACAGATTTTGATGCCTTCATGACAACGCTGGATGCCCCAGTCAAAGGCAATCCTGCGCTGCGCAATCTCATGGCGCGCAAAGCACCGTGGGAATAAGCGCCCCCTGCCCCATTATTGTCAGTAGCCATGATGTCACCTCCTTTGATTGTGGAGACACTACACTGAATGACTGGCTGCAGCGTCGTGCAATAAAGAACGAAAACAGCGGAGCCTCACGGACATTTGTCGTCTGTGAAGACAATACCGTTATGGGTTATTACTCATTAACCGTGGGCGCTATCGCCAGAGAAGAGACGTCAGGAAAAGTCCGCCGGAATATGCCAGATCCCATCCCTGTCATGGTGCTGGGGCGATTAACCGTAGATGCTAATTGGCAGGGCAAACAAATTGGCACCGGAATGCTGAAGGATGCCATTCAGCGCACCCTCATCGTTGCCGAACAGGCAGGGATCCGCGCCCTGCTGGTTCATGCATTATCGGATAAAGCCAGGAGTTTTTATCAGCGCAGGGGATTTCACGAGTCCCCGACGAATGACATGACCTTGATGATAACGCTCGACGAAGCCCGAAAGGCTATGACTGAATAAGATTCAGCTAAAAAATACGTGGAGGTTCAAGTCCTCTCCTCGGCACCAAATCAAAGACCATCACAGACCACCAAAAACCACGCAAGACTCTGATCTTGTTACGCTGGCTTTTTGGTAAAAGCATAGAGGTGGCCGTCAAACAGATTGTGGCCTAACTCTGTTTCAACGATGGCGGCTAACCCCCGATGCGCCTTTCTGAAATCGATCGGATCGCGATAGATAAACACCTGTGGCAACGCTTTCGAGGGGCGCATTACGACGCTCATACCAGCCATTCTATGATCTCTCGAGTGAGTTCCAGGGTGTCTGATTGAATACCCTCAACGCGCACACCGCTTGGAAAGCGAATGCTTAGCCCTTGAGACCTGAGGGATCCCCACGAATTTTCAAGCAATATCATCGATTTTATTCGTAAATTGTGACACCTGATCGAAGACCATTCGAAGCTCCTTGTTGCTAATCTTG
>VAOW01015209.1_pt1 | contig 33824 bp, 33 predicted proteins | sample 3393921 | NCBI WGS metagenome assembly VAOW01 (sample SAMN08290428, study PRJNA428436) | hydrothermal vent metagenome | isolation source: Deep-sea hydrothermal vent chimney | place: Indian Ocean: Southwest Indian Ridge | depth 2742 m m | reverse complement strand
GACCAGAAAGGGATTGTGATGTCAGACCAGAGGTTTGACGGGTGCGTAAGCCTGTAATTTCCATTTTTCGATTCTTCCCAGTCCTTGGGCTTTCCATCATCAGATCGGTACGGCGCCAAGACACGCCTCTTAAGTTTGATATCATCAATATTGAAACAGTAGTCATCGCTGACGGTGCAGAACCATATATCTTCGGTGTTGTTTTTCCAGTTTGCCTTTGCACCACGCCCCTTTTCTCTTTCCCAAGTAATTCTGTTACGGACATGGAGATACTTGTCCAACACGGGAAAGATAAGATTAGAGGTCTTCCAGTCACTACAGACGTAAACGGACGCTCCGGGCCGCAGCAGAGGGAGAAGCGACGTGAGTACCCGGCGAAACCATACTACATAGTCCTCCGCTTCACGGGAGCGGAAAAGATGACCGTTGTAATTCTTTGTCAGGTTGTAAGGAGGATCCAGAATCAGGAGATCGACGAACCCCGTCGGCAAGAACGGCAGTGCGTGTTCGAGGTCTTGATTGACGATGCGATGCGTTAGTGATTCTGGGCGTACTGGCTCTGTTAGGTGCAACAAATCCATTGAGAGCGATGCCAACTCCGCCTCGGTGCAGGTCAATGTTCTATTGCGTGGAGCACGTTTCTTCATAGTCTCTTCTTGGTCTACCGTTTGGATTCACTGTACGCTGCCTTGTGGGCCGCCATCAGTTTGGGAGCGAGTTCAGTCCCCTTCGCGACTTGGTCGGTTCCGCCAAGCTCACGGTATATTCCGTAAACCTCTCTGGTCGCTTCCATGATCGTGTCATTGGTCAACAGCGAGGTATCAATGCTGGCAACCTGTTCAACCGTTGGGTGAGGTACGCTGCATATGCGCAAAGTCCAGAGCATGGCGACATAGAAACGAAGGTTATTTGAGTGAGAACGGATCTCGGAATCTCCGCTTTGCTTGATGCTACCCTCAACCGCCCGTACGATAATGGGGCACTTGAGGAAGATATCCAAAGGATAACTAGTGCTGAATATCTTCATGTAAGTATCATTATTCTTGATGAGACTCGAAGGTCTGGCCCTTGCATTAGCGGGATCAGCAAGTGCGCACGCCATCACAGACTGTGCGACATAGGGGATACTCACTATCCTCTTAATGGGCTTTCCAATATTCTTGTAGTAGTTCTTGCGGCGGTCATAGAAATATCCCCGCGGGCCGAGAAACTCTTCGATGTCCCGGTGGATTTTATCAGTTGCTCGAAGGGACGCAGCAGGGATTGGCGTCTGGCTGTTCGTTGCCTTAATAATCCTGTCTCGGCTTTCCTCTGTTTGAGGCTTCAGTACGCGCAACATGATGTGGCGTGTCTCTCCCGCAAGATCCTTGCCGTGAAGTGCGTGATATACCTCTCGCGAAGTCTGGAGACCATTGACGATTTCTGCATCCTTAATCGTAAGAGTCTTGCCGCTCAGACTTGCGTTGGAACATATGATAGATACGCCATTGTTCAGCCACCAAAAATCCTCATGGCCAGCACGATCCAATGACTGGCGAATCTCTTTGTTGACTTCTGTCTTGCCTTGGTAATCGCGAACATTTCCTTCAAACAGATGAGCGCGAATGTGTCCGTCGTCATCGGTTATGAAGGGAAGGAAGTCCTTCAGCGCCACTAAACACGCAAACCCTTCCTGACCTGTTGATATGGGTGTTTCCGCCAAAAGTAAACTCCTGGTTATCTCAGGACTTCGGCGCGCGGACGCCAAAAGGTGTGAAGCTGTCAGGAACTTGAAATCAAAAGAGACAGGATTGAAGAGGCTTTCGATAGTTGCTTTGAGGTCAGGAACTTTCCTCTCCACGTTTGGGTGAACATCTGTCGCTTTGGCGGATGACAGATATTCAAAAGAGACAGAGGGAAATTTGGAGGCAAGCGCTAGATAGACATCCCTAAAATTGGAAATGGTCTGGAGAAGCTTGGCGTTGTAGACCGGCTCAAGTTCTGCAATATCCTTATTTAGATCAAATAGATCGCAGGCACTTGCAATTAGCTTGTGGATAGCCTTTTCGGAGAATCCAGAGGAGGTCTTCGATTGAATGAGAACCAGACGAAGCGTTGCACTTCTCTTGAGTGAGCCAATATCAAGATCCTCATGAAAAAGGGTATCGTTGATAAATAGATAGGCGGAATCAATACCACCATCGCCTCCACCGTCAACGATCCCCGCCAATATCTCGTCATAAGACAAATCATCATCTTTCAGCGCCTGCTCCGCCGAGAAAATTTCAAAGTACTCGGATTCATCAAGGCCTTCGCCTATCTCCAATATCTTTTGGTCAAGTAGCTGATTCAAAAGGATGATGTCGTTTGTCGTCATCGTCTTATTTTCTCCATATTCGAACGGTATTTTGAAAACGTAACGGTGGAATTTGGCAAGTTGGCATATTCGTCCCTCTTCGTTGTCAAATATAGGCTAATCCAGCACCTTACGTACTGCGTCCTCGGTAGCGTCAATGGTCACCGGGCTGGGTACATTTTGCATGGCCGTATCCGGATCCTTCAGACCATTGCCGGTCAGCGTGCAAACGATTCTGTCACCCGGCTTGAAAACACCAGCTTTATTCAGCTTGATGACGCCAGCCACAGAGGCCGCAGATGCCGGTTCGCAGAATACCCCTTCGAGACTGGCCAGCATGTCGTAAGCTTTCAGGATTTCCTCATCCGTGACGGCTTTGATACATCCGCCGGACTCATCGCGCGCGGCTTCCGCCTGTTTCCACGAGGCGGGCTTGCCGATACGGATTGCAGTTGCCACTGTTTCGGGATTCTCCACCGGCGCGCCATTGACAATGGGAGCCGCACCCGCCGCCTGAAAACCAATCATCTTCGGCAAGCTCTTGCTGATGCGCTTTTCAAAGTATTCCTTATACCCCATCCAGTAAGCGGTGATATTGCCCGCATTGCCCACCGGCAGTGCATGGTAGTCGGGTGAAAATCCGAGTTCATCGATAATCTCGAATGCCGCGGTTTTCTGCCCTTGAATGCGATACGGATTGACCGAATTGACCAGCGAAATAGAACCGTCCGCGGAAATCTTGCGCACCAGTTCCAGCGCATCATCGAAATTACCACGAATTTGAATGACTTTTGCCCCGTAACGCATACCCTGTGAGAGCTTCCCAAGCGCAATCTTGCCTTCGGGAATAAGCACATACGCTTCCATGCCACAGTTGGCGGCATAGGCGGCAGCCGAGGCGCTGGTGTTGCCGGTGGAAGCGCAAAGAACCTTGCGTGAACCGGCATTGTAGGCTTGGGTGACAGCCATCGTCATACCGCGGTCCTTGAATGATCCGGTGGGATTAAGTCCTTCGAACTTGAGAAAAATTTTCAGTTCAGGGTTGATGACATTACGCAGATTCATCGACTCATGCAGCGGCGTTGCCCCCTCATAAAGGGTGATGACCGCATCATCCTCGCCAATGGGCAGGAACGCCCGATAGCGGTTAATCACTCCTTCATATCGTGGCATGGCTCTCATCCTTCCAGATTGCGTAACTGCTCAGATTGCTTCTTTACGCAGAATCAACGCTTCTTCTTCAACGCTGGACAGTGCAGTAATACGGCTCATGGCCGCCTGCAAATTTCCTTCGCCGGTCTCATGAGTCAGCATAATCACAGGCACCGCGCGCTTGGCGTTGCGCTCCTTCTGCATCACGGCTTCCAGACTGATACGGTGATCGGCCAGAATGGATGTAACCGAGGCAATCACGCCCGGCTCGTCCTTCACCATCAGACGCAGATAATACTCGCACGCAACATCCGCCATCGGCAGCGTTTCCAGTTCCTTGCGTTCGGCAGCCACGAAACCCATTGGCGGAGCCAGTTTACTAACATCATCTTGCCCATTATCCGAACAAATTCGCGCGATGTCCATGATGTCGGCCACCACCGCCGATGCCGTGGGGCGCTCACCGGCGCCACGTCCGAAATACATCGTATGCTCGACGAAATCGCCGGAAATCTGCACGGCGTTGTAGGAATCAGAGACTTGTGCGATTTGGGCATCCAGTGGAACCAGTGTCGGGTGTACGCGCATTTCCACTTGCTCAACAGCGCCCTTTCTGCCATGCGGCCTGGCGATACCCAGCAGCTTGATGCGGTAGCCCAGTTCCGACACGGCCTCAATATCCGCGGCCCGAATTTGACTGATACCCTCAGTGAATACTTGGTCGAAGCGGATTTTCGAGCCGAATGCCATGGCCGCAAGAATGGCCAGTTTGTGTGCCGTATCAACACCTTCGACATCAAAGGTCGGGTCAGCTTCAGCATAGCCCAGTGTTTGCGCCTCTTTGAGTACATCCGCGTAGTCCGCACCCTCATTCTCCATTTTGGTGAGAATAAAATTACAGGTACCGTTCAGGATACCATGCACGGATTCAACGGCATTGGCAGCCAACCCCTCACGTAGCGCCTTCAGGCACGGAATACCACCGCCGACGGCTGCTTCGAAGCCGATAGCCACACTTTTTTCTTCCGCCAGAACAAACAATTCCTCACCATGTTTGGCAATCAGCGCCTTGTTGGCCGTCACCACATGTTTGCCACGCGTGAGCGCCGCTGCCACAAATGTTCGCGCAGGTTCATACCCGCCAATCAGTTCCACCACCAGATCAACATCGTCGGCATTGACCACATCCGCCGCATCGTCACACAGTCGCACACCGGAAAAATCGAGTCCCCGGTCGCGCCCGGTATCCTTATCCGCCGCCGTTACCAGACGAATGGTTTTGCCCAGCCTGCGAGTCATCAATTCCTGTTGCTCCAGCAAAATACGGGCAACACCTGTCCCGATGGTTCCGAGTCCCAACAGCCCTACCCTGATCTCATGCATGCTCATGCTCCCTCATTCAGAAAATTTCGAATCCCACGCAATGCCTGCCGCGTCCGGTGTTCGTTCTCAATGAGTGCAATACGAACATATTCGTCGCCATATTCGCCAAAACCGATACCCGGACTTACCGCCACGCCTGCTTCCGTCAACAGTTTCTTGGAGAACTCGAGTGATCCCATCGGCTTGAACGCATCTGGAATTTCCGCCCATGCAAACATCGAAGCTTTGGGCTTCTCGGCCATCCAGCCCATTTTGTGTAATCCGTCGATCAACACATTGCGGCGTGACTGATACATATTGCGAATCTCGCTCACGCACTCCTGAGGCCCATTCAACGCAGTGCATGCGGCAATCTGTAGCGGTTGAAACATGCCGTAATCCAGATAGGACTTGATTTTGGCCAGCGCCGCGATGATTTCCTGATTGCCCACCATGAAACCAATGCGCCAGCCCGGCATATTGTAGGTCTTGGACAGGGAATAGCACTCCACCGCCACATCTCTGGCTCCCGGAACCTGCAAAATGGACGGACAGCGGTAATCGTCGAAACAAATTTCGGCATAAGCAATATCCGATATGACGATCAACTTGTACTCCCGCGCCATATCCACCAGTTTGACATAAAAATCGAGGTCAACGACCTGAGCTGTAGGGTTTGAGGGGAAATTGACCACCAGCACTTTCGGTTTCGGCCACGAATCACGCACGGCCTTGGCAATGCCTTCAAAGAAATCCACCCCCGGCCCAATGGGCACATGGCGAATATCCGCACCGGCAATAATGAAACCATAGGGATGGATCGGATAGGCCGGATTCGGGCAAAGAACCAGATCGCCGGGATTGGTAATGGCCACGGCCAGATGCGCCAGTCCTTCCTTGGAACCAATGGTGACAATCGATTCGGTCTCGGGATCGAGATCAACATCAAATCTTCGTTTGTACCAGGCGCACACAGCCCGGCGCAAGCCAGGTATGCCACGCGACACCGAATAACGATGATTGCTTCCGTCCTGAGCTGCTTCACATAGCTTGTCCACAATATGTTGGGGCGTCGGCTGATCGGGATTCCCCATGCCGAAATCGATAATATCCCGTCCGGCATGACGGAGTTCCATCTTTAGTTTGTTGACGACGGAAAAAACATAAGGAGGGAGGCGTTTTATCTTCTCAAACTCGCGCATGGATTTGAATCACATCTCCCTGAATTGGGGGCTGTTCACACCAATTCTGAACAGCAGCGATCCGGCTGGAACTGGTGTGGACAGACCCTCGATCTCCGAACGGCCCAAGCAGTGTAGGCAGCGGCATGAAACCGGTCAAGAAAACCCGCACCTCACACGCAGAGATGCGTCGCTCTGACTGGCATAAGCGGCTAGACTGGCCCCATGCTCATCCCCATGCCGAGAAAAACACTCATCCGGCTTACCTTCATCGGTTCGTTTGCCGGAGTTATGGCTGGCTTTGGTATTCTGTTTTTTCGCTGGTGTATTGAGGCAATCCAGGCCCTGTTTCTCCCCAGCGCGCAAGTTGGCAATTACGAAGGACTTCCCATGTGGGCGCGATTGTTGCTTCCGGTCGCGGGCGGCCTGTTGCTTGGTATAATTTTTTCACGCATCCCCACCCGTTATCAAGATATCGGCGTGGTCCATATTCTGGATCGAATCCACCATCCCGATACCGGGCGGTTGCCATTGGGTAATGCGCTGGTGCAGTTTCTGGGTGGCGTTCTGGCCGTTGTCAGCGGCCATTCCGTGGACAGGGAAGGCCCCGGCGTGCATATCGGCGCATCCAGCGCCAATCTGATTGGATATTTCCTGTCCACCAATGCCGAGGAAAATCACACGCTGATCGCCTGTGGCGCGGCAGCCTCGATTGCCGCCGCCTTTAACACGCCGTTAGCCGGCGTTCTGTTTGTCATCGAAGTCCTGCTGGTACGCTACCGGATGGTGCGCTTCTTTCCGGTCATCATGGCCGCGGTTATCGGCGCTGTCATCAGCCGCGAAATACACGGATCCTCTCCCGCTTTTACCATCCCTCCGATCGATCTGGGGTTCCTGCTGGAACTACCCTATATTGCAGCCATGGGTCTGGTCGCCGGACTACTGGCCATGCTATTCGTCAGTATGAGCGAATCCATCATGCGTTTCACCCGATCATGGCCATTGACGCGCTGTTACGTACTGGCGGGGCTTTGCACAGGATTGCTGGCTCTCTGGACACCCCAGATTATGGGAGTCAGCTACGACACTCTGGAGTCCATGCTGCATGGCAAGGTTGGCCTTGCTCTGGTTCTGGCACTGATCTTCACCAAACTCATTGCAACCGCCGTGTCCATCAGCTTGCGCATCCCGGGAGGATTGATTGGACCGATGCTGGTCATCGGGGGCGCCGTGGGTTCGGTCGCCGGAATTCTGGCCAATGATTTATATCCTGCTCATGCCGGATCCATCGGATTTTATGCCATGATTGGCATGGCCGCCATGCTCGGCGCAGGATTGCGCGCACCGATGACTGCCCTGATCCTTCTGCTGGAAATGACGGCAAATTCCAACATCATTTTACCCGGCATGCTGGCCGTGGTTAGCGCAAATCTGGCCAACCTGTTGATTCTCGACAAAGATTCCGCCTTCTCCATGATGTTACGATTACTAAAAGAAAACAGATTGAACCTTCCTCGTTGACCCCTGCATCCACATTCAATGCCGGATCCTGGGTTGACGCTGGCGGCGCATCTGCCCTAGCATGCATTATTCATGAATCTGCCGTGATGATCACGCAGGGCCTCTGTTCGTAAGGGATTCTTGCGAGGAAGGGAGTAACCGCGTTGACGAACGCCTGAGCAAGGATTCGTTACGGGCAAAGGAACCAGTGAGGGCGCGGCAGTATTGATGAATAGTCCAGGCTAGCGTGCCGGAAAAACTTTTATCCTCCCGAGAGTTCATACCATGCCGAAATATCGTCGCTTCTCCAATGCCTCCGTCAGCGAGAAGATTCTTGATACTGTATTCCTCATTACGATTGGTATCGGAACGATTTTTGCTGTTGCTTATGTTTACCTGACCCACGAGGGACTGGATGGCAAACCGGGCTTAAGCGCGGAGGATATCCGTATTGCCTATTACGGCAGCAATCAGCAAACCCGACTGGGAGCTGCCCTGCATGGCCCAATGGCTGGAAATCTCCCCATTGCGGAAAAGCGGAAGGTTATTTTTGACTGGCTTGAACACGGCCATAAACAACAGGAGTTTAAGGCCGTGGTGGCCCCGATACTCAATAAATATTGTATTATGTGTCATTCCAGGGAAGCGGGCCTGGGGTTGCCCCCACTCACTTCTTTTGCTGACGTGTCAAAACTGACAAAACAGGATACAGGCGCTTCCATCTTGAGCCTGGTGCGCGTTTCGCATATTCATCTCTTTGGCATATCTTTTATTTTGTTCTTCCTTGGTCGGATCTTCATCTTGTGTGAAATGCCTGTCATGGTGAAACGTATCACCGTGGCGATTCCATTCCTGGCCATGCTGCTGGATATTTTTTCATGGTATGCGACCAAATTTATTCCCGTCTTTTCTTATACGGTTATCATTGGTGGAGGCCTGATGATCTTATCCATAGGCGTTCAGATAGTGGTGTCTATCTATCAGATGTGGTTCTACAAACCCAAGGCGATGCAAATCGAGATGTAGTCTTTTCCAAGATGGATAGAGCACTTTTTCACACCTCTCGTTCTAGCCCTGCCCTTTACCCACAAATCATGCCACAGAGCCCTTGCACACGGGCCTGAGCAAGGATTCGTTACGGGAAAAGGAACCCGTGAGGGTGCGGCAGCATTGATGAATAATCCAGACTAGTTCATACTATCCGGACAGTGAGGAACCTATGCGATATACAATATTTTTTATTATTTCAATGCTTGGCGCAGTCATCGCCATAAAGCCTGCGCTGGCAGCGGACGTGATCGATGGCAGAACGCTGTTTGAAGCTAACTGCGCCAAGTGCCACGGAAAAGATGCATCGGGAAGCGCTTTTGGCAATACGCTCAAACCGTTCCCTGCCCGTAATTTGCGGGCAATTGCCGGATTGGTGGAACGTGATGAACTTCGCCGCATTATCACCTACGGGGTACGTGGCACCGCCATGACGCCAAAACAATATGTGCTGGACCCTCTTGAGATTGATGCGGTGATCGATTATATCAAAAGCCTGAAGTACAAGCCAAATATGGCCAATGGCAAGAAACGTTTCCGTGCTGTCTGTTCCGATTGCCACGGGCTTGATGGCAGAGCCAAAACCGGTATTGGCGCCAAAAACCTCGTTTACAGTAAGTTAAATCTGGAAGGTATCGTACATACGATGCGCTATGGCCGTTCAGCCACAATGATGACCAGCAAACGCCACCAGCTTTCCAACACCGATATCGCTGATATTGCTAACTATGTCTACAGTTTGCGTTACAAGGCAAACGCTGAGAATGGCAGAAAGCTGTATGCAAAAAACTGCCGTTCTTGCCATAGCACTACAAAAGAAATACGTTTAAGTGGCAACATAGCAAGGCCCAGGATGCGCATCGGAGACGTCAGCGACCATATGCTGGACCTGCGCATCCGCCATGGGCGTCATGTGGATCGCGCGGGAGAAAAAGTGGCTAAACTTTCATCGGATAATATTCAGGATATTATCGCCTACATGCGAAAGACCGATCAATGAGACAGTTTTCAAGCGATGATTTAAATTCAGGTTCGGTCGTCGGATACTTCAGCATCGGCCTGCACATCAAGCCGCCGGGCAACAAATACGCCTAGCTCGAACAACAGATACATGGGAATAGCCAGCATGACCTGAGAGATAACATCCGGAGGCGTCAGGATTGCCGCCAGCACAAAGGCGCCCACCAGCACCCAGCGCCGCTGGCGGACCATGGCGTCGCAGGTCATGATGCCCAGTTTAACCAGCAAAATACAAATCAGGGGCACTTCAAAAGTTAGCCCGAAGGCAATAGTCAGCTTTAGAACCAGACTGACATAGAGTTGCATCGTCGGATAGGCAAGCAGGTCCGGCGATGCAAAGCCGAGGAAAAACTTGAAGACCATTGGCATCACAAAGGCATAGGCAAAAACGCCGCCGCTGACGAACAGAACGATAGATCCGACCAGAAAAATCAGAAATACCTTGCGCTCATGCTGGTAGAGACCAGGCGCTACAAAGCTCCAAATCTGATACAAAAGATAAGGGCTGGTAGCAAACAGGGCGACTACAAAGGAAATTTTCAGGCGAGCAAAGAATACTTCCGGAAGACTGATGAAAATCATGGGCATGTCGGCCTGCAACTGAGATCTCAATGGCGCCACCACAAAATGCATCAGCGTGCCGGATATCGCATAACAAACAACAAATCCGACAACCAGGCAAATCACCGCATGCGTGATCCTGTTCCGCAGTTCCCGCAGATGACCGGTCAAGGCCATATCAGCGTCGATCAATGCTTCTCGCTCCCCTGTTCCTCTCCGGATGGTGGAATAACTTTTTTATCATTTTTATCGGGGTCGGGGGGATCCTCTTTCCCATCAAGATCGGGGACATCCTGTTTCCTATCAAGGTTGGTGGAGGCATCCTGCTTGATGCTGTCCTTAATTGACTCCAGAGGCTCACGAAATGACTCGGTCTGCTGATTCACCGCAGTCTTGATATCCGACAACTGGTTGCGCGCCTCCCGTAGAAAAGATGCGCCTTTGCGGATAACGTCCGGCAATTTCTCAGGCCCGACGACCAGAACAACAAGCACAAGAATCAGTATCATCTCAGGAAACCCGATCCCGAACATAATAAATTACCTGGCCATCATTGAGGAAAAGAAGCTGGTATTGATCAGACTTTGTCTACTTTCTTTTCTGTCTTTTCTGTCTTTTTATTTTCAGATGGTGTTGGTGCCCCGGAAGACGTCGAATTGATTGACCCATGCTTCTCCGGTTTATCATCTATTGCGGTACGGAATTTACTTAGCCCCTTGCCCAGTGCATCGCCCACCTGGGGAAGTTTCCCGGCACCAAAAATCACAAGGATAATAACGAGAATAATTAATAACTCTGGCAAACCAAGTCCAAACATATAACCTCCAAAGAATTATGATACAATGGTTTCGATTAATTGTCCAGCAAACAATACCCCCTTTTTTCATGTACGAACAAAACCGCTTTTTGTGGAGTTTACATGGATTGCATAAGCCACACAGCGAGAGCCACGCCTAAAACAATCAAGACCATTGCACCAACCAGCAGCAACATGGCCTGCTGGCCACCTTGCTTCCGACCCCCCCGTTTTCCGGAAACAACGGCCTGCGTAATTTCAGCTTTTTCCTGTACCAGTTCCACGCCATCCTGAACCGTGTTGCAGTAGTGGCAGATGGCGGCCTCCCGAAAAATCATTTTACCGCAGGCGACACAACGTTTTTGCCGGAATAAGTGCTGATACATTCGATATACAAGGAAGATAATAATCAGCGTAAACAGCGCGCGTACAATCAATCGTATCCCCTATTCCCCGGGTATTTATTTGGCGGTGTGCAAAAAGCGCGCCAAAGCGGGCTTTGATCTTATTTAATGTTTAACGTCCTTCCAGACTTCGCGTTTCAAGGCATAAAGGACAATGGTCAGCAACACCAGAAAGATCACAACCCACCAGCCTATGGCCCGACGCTGAAGCTGGTGCGGATCAGAAACAAAAGCCAGAAATGATGCCACCGCCCGAGCTTGTTCTTTCAGGTCTTTTTCATCTTCCTGGTCATGACCGAGCCACGACAGGGGGTCAGGCATGGCGATGTTGCGCCCGGGAAAATAAATATTGTAATGCCCGTCAGGGATGATCTTGTCGGGATCATGCCCATAACCCGTCAGGAGAGAATAGACGTAATCAGGGCCCCCTTCACGGGCGCGCGTAATCACTGACAGATCCGGCGGAACCTTACCGTAGGAGACTTTGGCGTCCTCGGGCGACAATTCGGTGATAAGACCGGACGGCAACGGATTCCCGCCGCGCAAATCATCTACCGCCTTCCGCGAAAGACCAATCTCCGGATAGTTCACCAGATCGAGGTAGGTAACGTATTTGGCGGAATGGCAACCCATGCAGGTCTCGGTAAACACCTCCACGCCCTTTTGTAGCGTTGCACGATCCATGCTGATATTCGGATGCTTGAGTTCCAGACCTTCTTCCGAGGCGTGAGCCTGTATGGATATAGAAAAGACGGCAAGGCCGAGCAATGCGCCCAAAAAAATGGTATGCCTCATATTATATTTCCTTGGGTAGGGGCAGTGTCTTTTCATATTTACTCACAAATGGAAGGAAAATAAAGAAAGCAAAATAGACAGCCGTAGCAATACGGCCAATCATCTTGAGCACTTCATTCGGCGGAGCATGGCCACAATAGCCAAGCACCAGCACCGCGATAAAAAATAACAGAACCAGTTGTCGATACATGGGCCGGTAGCGGGCAGATCGCACCTTGCTACGATCCAGCCAGGGGATCAGGAAGAGAAGTCCGAGCGACAGGCCCATGGCCACAACGCCCATGAGTTTGTCCGGGAAAGCGCGTAGAATTGAGTACCAGGGCGTGAGATACCACACCGGCGCAATATGTGAAGGCGTCTGGAATTGATTGGCGGGCGAGAAGTTGTCCGGTTCCATGAACAGACCCCATCCCGTCGGATCAAAGAATACAAAATAGGAATAGATGATCAGAAACACCCCCACGCCAAAGGCATCCTTAACCGTAAAATAGGGATGGAAAGGTATGGTGTCCTTCCTGGTGAGATCAGTCCCTTCCGGATTATTGGAATGCGCGATATGCAGAGTCTGGAGATGAAGTCCAACAATTGCCGCAAGGATTAATGGCGTTAGAAAATGCAGTGTAAAGAAGCGGTTAATGGTGGGATCCTCCACGGCGAAACCACCGCGCAACAACCGTACCAGAAAATCACCGACGACCGGTATGGCGCCGAACAGATTGGTAATCACGGTTGCTCCCCAGTAAGACATCTGCCCCCATGGCAGTAAATAACCAAAGAAGGCGGACCCCTGCATAACCAGCAAGAGAATGATGCCAATCACCCACACCAGTTCGCGTGGTTTTTTATAGGATCCGTAATACAAACCGCGCGCGAAATGCATATAAATCACAAAGAAAAAGGCCGAAGCGCCCACCGCATGCATATAGCGGAGAAGCCAACCGAAATTTACGTCTCGCATGATGCGTTCGACGGAATCAAAAGCCATGGAATAACCGCCAACCGTTGTAAGCGTACTCGGTTTGTAGAACATGGATAAAAAGACTCCCGAAAGAATCTGAAGGATGAGCATGGTGAGCGCCAGCGAACCAAAGCTCCACATGTAATTCAGATTCTTCGGCGTTGGATAGTCCGTAAGATGCGCTCGCGTCATTTGCACGATCTTGCTTCGCTCATCAAGCCATTGCGCCAAACGGGAATTCAGCATTCGTTCAATCACAATATGTCTCCCTTTTACCCTCTCGGGCTATTCAATGTTAACCAATAAGAATCTTGGCATCCGAAAGATATTTATACGGAACCGTATAAAGGTTAAACGGCGCTGGCGATCCATCCATCACACGTCCGGCCAGATCGTACAGCGAACCGTGGCAGGGGCAGTGCCAGCCACCCGGCCAATCGGTTGGAACCGTATTGCCCCATTCCGCTCGCCCTGGCGAGGGTTTGAATAGCGGTATGCAACCAAGATGGGTACAGGCGGCGTTCAGCACCAGATATTCCGGTTTGATTGATCGCGTCAGACGCTGTTCGGAGGTCTTCATCCAGTCCGCCTCCACACGGGGATCGGCGTGGGATTCCGGATCCTTCAACTCGTGTTTGTGCCCTCTCAGGCGATCCAGCATGCCTTTCGTGCGGTGGACAACAAATACAGGCATCCCCCGCCATGCAATCACCACGAGCTGGCCAGGCACCAGTGTGGATAAATCGAATTCGGTTGTTGATGCCGCCAGGACATCCGCCGCGGGCATCATGGAACTCACAAAGGGAACCGCCACGCCAACCGCGCCAGCCGCGCCCAACCCGGAGGCTACGCCCCACAAGAAATTTCTGCGCTTACAATCAACCGCATCGTCGGCCATGCCTATCCCCTTCTTCCTGTAGAAATGATTATGGTTAAATTGTTTATCTTACACCTGCTATCCATTAAACGCCCTGACGCCTTGGTCAAAGCACGCAACCCGGACAGCCTGTCATTTCTCTTCACTTGTGATCTTGATAAAGGAAATGATTTCATCTTCGGCGCCACCTGTCCGATGTTGAGGCGGCATCAATGTGCGCGCCTTGGGATTACCCGTAAATTCCTTAATGGCTTTTTCACTGTTATTATCCCATTTGCGAATTTTTTCTTCAGTCCACACCCATGGTTCGCCCTTGATGTATCGGGTGAATTTATATTTATAGCCCGGGTAGGTTCCCGCCTTGCGACCAATAATTCCTTTTAGACTGGGACCAATTTTATTTTTGCCTGTAGTAAAGTCATGACACATCTTACATGAGACCCCACTTCCGGCCTCCGCGGAAACCGGTGTGCCCTGACTCGTCATTCTGATGTAGGCGATGATGCTATCTTCCGCGGCGCCTGTATACGACTGACGCGGCATCTTCGTCTTTGCCGCCGGGTTTCCAGTGAACTCCTTGACCGCCTTTTCGCTGTTATTGTCCCACTTGCGCAACTTTTCCACAGTCCACACCCAGGGCTTTCCCTTGATGTATTGGGTGAAGGTGTAATCGTATCCCGGATAGGTTCCCGCCTTACGGCCAATGATTCCTTTCAGGCTGGGACCAATTTTATTTTCTCCAGTGGTAAAATCATGACATATCTGACAGCGTCTCTCGGCGCCTGCATAAGCGGCGGTCAAGGTTAAAACCATTACGACGGAACCGGCGCAAACAAGAGAAAGGTATCGGCATACATTCATTTTTAACTCCTCTTTCCTCATCCGGATGCGAATAATTGTTTGTATATTGACCGTTTCTGTCAAGCACCAATCATACAGACATAAGACTTCATCCCGGCTTGTGCTTGTACAGGGATGGATTCAGAAACAGCCGCATGGCAGATTCACGCCATGGTCGTACGCCATCCTGATTTTCATCAAGAACAATGTCTGAACAGGCAACACGTCGGCGCCCGCGAAACAACATGCACGCGCTGCTGCGATATTTGTCCCACAAAGGCTATCGAACTGAACGACGAATACATCCCTCAACTCAATGAAAAACGTTGCACGGGCTGCACCGCCTGTGTTCATATGTGCCCGTCCGATGCAATCAGCCATGAAGAGATTGATTCCATCAGTATTGTCCAGCAGGCGCATGAACTTGTCCGGCAGGGGAAAATCAGGCTGCGCGCCGCATGTAATGCAGTTTCCGGCGCCCCCGCTGACTTAAGCGTGCCTTGCCATGCGGCCTGGGATCCGATACTGCTGGCTTGCATGGCCGCGGAGGGCATCGAGACCCTTGCTCTGATCGGCATATATCAGTGCGCGTCCTGCCCCGCCCGGCATGGTGCGGAAATTATGGCGAAAACTGAAAAAGACTATGCTGTATTAAACAGATCGCTTGGCGTTCACCTTAAAGTATCGCGGGAAGAATCCTCGATTCCCGTTGAGCAAAAGCAGATAGCGGTTCCTGAACCCGGGCGGCGCACTTTTTTCCGTAATTTTGTTCCCGCAATGGCGCAAAGCGCGCTTCATGCAGCCTCACTAATCAATCAGACAGTCCGGGAGGGTGTCAACGAACCCGATTTAACAACTTCCGCCCAACTTCCGTATCGTCTCCGCCTGTTTTTGCGGGCATTGCCACATCTGCAAGCCAACTTCACACCCGTGCCTGATATGCCATCGATCCCCATAGGAGCCATACAGGCAAATGCGAATTGCACGGCCTGCAATGAATGCGTTGAACAATGCCCAACCGGAGCCCTTGAACTTAAGGATTTTGGAACCAACAGGATCCTTGAATTCAGCTCCGATGCCTGCATCGGTTGCCGACAGTGCGTGGGCAGATGTCCTGAGCATGCTATCGAGGCTTTACCCACGATTTCTCTACCATCCCTGTTAACACGGCATGCAAGGCCTCTGGTGATGGTTCGACCGATCAAAGTATAACGAATATGCAAACCGGTCGTAAAAGGAAAGAAAAAGATGTCCGAACAGATAATCCGTAAAATTCAATTTAAAAATCAAAAAAATGGCGAGAGCAATCCCGCCAATATACGTGTCACGGCCTTTACGCAACAGGAGCAGAGAATACGTGCGTTGAAGTCCTTGTTGACATTCTGGACTATCGCGGCGCTGTGCATCCTTATCCCCATCGCACACTTTATACTGGTTCCCGGCTTTCTCATTGGAGGCGGCATCGCGGCATCGCGGCGCTGGAAAACAGTGGAGGAAGGGATTGACGCAACAGGTTCCTGCCCCGCCTGTGGCAATAAAATCCGCATCAAACTGGATAAACGGGCTGATTTACCTCAGTGGAAGGATTGCCCTGAATGTGCGGATCCCCTTGAGTTGCTAGTTGCGCCGGAGGACGGCGAAACCTGATATCGGACAAGCCAAATAGAGAAATCTTTTACGCAGCCGCGCCTTCCTTCCCTTCCGCCTCGGTTTCACGCCAGTACAGGCCATCCTTGTGCATACGCCGGTTCCACAGAAGATAGGCCACAATAAACACACCCGCAGTGATCCCTGTATCCGTCCACGAAGACAACAGGGGCGTATGATCAATATGAGCGGCCTGCGGACTAATGATCCACATATAATGTTCAATAAAGGTTCCGATCAGAATGCTGAATGACGGGAACAGCATTAACGCGGGCGAGTGGCGCATGGCCGTAAAGATGAGCATCAGAAAGGGAATGAAGGAATTCAGGAAAAAGAACGCCCAGAACAGGAACCAGTTCGGACCATTCATCATGTTGTGATAACGCACAATCTCCTCGGGTAAATCGCCATACCACATCACCAGATACTGTATAAAGAAAAGATACGTCCAGATAATGGTCAGGGCCAGCATGATTTGCGCCAGATAATTGAACACATAATCATTAATTTTCCATTTTAGCACATCGCGCTTGCGAAGCACAAACAGCACAACAATAAAGAAAGCAAGGAACATGCGCATCATGCTCTCGAAACTATAAGGACCATAAATCGGGCTCCACCAGCGTGGCATCTGGGTCATTTCGAAATCCCATGCGATAATGGTTCCATAAATGCAGTACACAAAGGGGACCAGCAATGCGACATTTCGGAAACGGCGGCGATCCACGGGATCGGCATGCGGATACTCCTTCTTTTGCACCTTTACAAAATAACCGCAAAAACCCCAGACTGCGATAAACAATACGATTTCCCGTAAATCGAAAAAGATCGTATTATGCCAGCCATTGAGGGGCTCGCCAAAGGTTTTACCACCCATCCAGGGAAAACTGTGTGCGCCACTGGCGAGAATCACCAGCAACAGCACGAAACCCAGCGGAAACAACGATGTGGCCGAAGCAAGAAGAAAGCGCACCTCAAAGCGCCACTTGCCATTTACCAGATGCAATACGGCAGCCCAGAAAACGGCGGCAAGCGGAATATACAGAACAAACAGAAAGTTAACCATCAGTACAGCCCAGTTAGCAAATGACATATCCATGCCTTACTTTCCCCCTTCTTTTATGGTCCCGGACAACACTTCCGTTGCACGTTGTTCCTTGCTCTTGGCCGTCATCCGCTTCTCAAGTATGTTGCGCATGAAGTTCACGACATCCCAGCGTTCGGTTGGCGACATATCATAACCGTAACGCGGCATAATATAGCTGCCAAATGTGATGGTGCCCCAGATCCAGCCATCCGTAAGATCGTTCTTGACGTAATCCGAAGTCAGGTCAGCGGGTGGCGTTGCAAATACCTTCCCGACCAAACCATCGCCCTTGCCGCTCTCGCCGTGACAGGGCAGACAGTAGATCATGAACAACGCCCGCCCCATGGCAATAGAATCTTTGGTTGCGGGCACCGGATTCGTCATATTATCAGCCGCATCCCGGTCCTCTACTTTGGTCCAGGGTCCGCCCACCGGCACTGAATCCCTGGGGAAAGCATAAACCGGCGGCTCCTGCGGTTTGATGGATGGCTGATTCATAAGGTCACGCGACCAGGGCCACGACTGCGCCGTCAAGGGAAATGCCATCGGCAGGGAACAAAGGCAAACAAGCAGAAAACACTTTTTCATTGGATCACTTCCCTGATTTCCAATGCGCCGCATTTATTCAGCGTTGCACGAACTTTCTCTTTATTCTCCGGTAATATCTGAACCTCAACGCCAATTTGATCCTCACTCACCTTCTGGCTGTAATATTTCCTCAGGCGTTGCGGCATGCCGGAATAGATTAAAAATGCCACCACCGTGCTTAAAACGCCAAACAGAATGGTGCCTTCATAGACAGTGACAATATCCATCGGCAGCGGAATCACCGGTTTACCTCCCTGCGGCTGCACCGTAAACATGGCCTGCCCGGCCGCGGCGACCAGTAAAAAGGCGCAAACCCCTCCGATAATCGCGCCAAAAAATGCAAACCGATGAATGGGTTGGTGAAATTCTCCCAGTATCTCTTCCACCTCAGGATGTTCGATAGGAGAATATAACTCAATGTTCTCCACCACCATTTCCTTCAGGTCGAGAACCTTCAGTTCCGAAACCACATCCCGGGCTTTATCAAAATCCTCAAAGGTTGCAAAGAGCAAATACTTCTTTCTCCTCATGCCATCCCCCCCTCGGTTTTAATCATATCTTCCTTGATCTTGGCAAGGTCTTCCAGTTCGCTTCTCGAACTCGCTCTCCTGCGATGAAACACCATTTCCTTTACTTCATACATGGAAACGCTTGGGAATACCTTGCAAAAAATCAGAAAAAGCATGGTAAACCATCCGAAACTGGCCGCCGTCAACGTCATCTGCACCGTACCCGGCCAGACGACATTCCATGTCCATGGTTCATGATTACTGGCCAGTGACGGACTGACGATCTGGAAACGCTCCAGCCACATGCCCAGTTGAATCACCAGTGACAACCAGAACATGGCCCACATATTGTGACGGAATTTTTTAAAGGCTATGGCGAACGGTGCGACGGTCGCGCACAACAACATGACCCAGACCACCAGGGCGTACGGTCCAAAAAATTTCTGTAGCAAGACTTCTTTCTCAAACATGTCATTGGAATACCAGATCGACGCATATTCAGTCAGAGTCAAATAGTTCCACACCATGGCAATGGCGAAGGTCAGTTTTGCCGTCTTGTCCATAATTTCCGTAGTCATGTATGCTTCAAATTTAAAGATATAGCGCAGCATCACAAACAGCGTAATGATGGCCGCACATCCGGAATACAGGGCACCGGCTACAAAGTATGGAGGGAAGGATGTAATATGCCAGTCGGGCACGATGGACATGGCAAAATCCGAAGCCACGATGGAATGAACGGACACAGCCAGCGGGACCAGAAAGCACGCCATCAGCACATAGGTCTTGCGGAAGGCCATCCATTCACGGGCGCGTCCCATCCATCCCAGCGACAAGGTGGTATAGAGTCGCTTGCGCCAGCCTTTGGCATTATCCCGGCAGATAGCCAGATCGGGGATCATGCCAATGTAGAGAAACAGGGCGGAACTGGTGGCATAAGTGGTAATGGCGGCAGCATCCCACAACAATGGTGAACGGAAATTCGGCCAGATCGTGCGCTCATTCGGATAGGGAAGCACCCAGTACATATCCCATACGCGACCCAGATGAATCACCGGAAAAATAGCCGCAGTCAAAATCGAGAACAGGGTCATGGCTTCGGCGAACCTGTAGATCGGCTTACGCCAGTCCGCCTTGATCAACAACAGAACGGCGGAAAGCAGCGTGCCGGAATGGCTCATGCCGATCCAGAACACGAAGTTGGAAATATACAACTGCCAGAAATGCGGGCGGTTCAGCAAGGCTACGCCCAGGCCCTCCTGATATTGGTAGGCCTCGGCCGCGACGCCACACATCACCAGCAAGCTGCACACGCCAATCACGATCCAGAATATCTTTCTGGGACTCTCAAGGCTATTCAGCACATCCTTGTTGATTTTCGCCCATTCAATATCTTTCATGGTATGAATATCCATTCAGTCCATCCCCTCTTCCACCAGCCGTATTGGCTCAGGCCTGCGTATCGCGGACCCGATTCAGATACATCACGCACGGTTCCACATTCAGTTCCCCAAACACACGATAGCCACGAATATCTTCAGCCTTGTCCTGCTCATGCCGGTTGAGTTCAACTTCATGTTCCATCCAAAGTTTTTTAACCTTGCTGTCTTTATCCCTGAGATTTCCAAAGACAATCGCTTCGGTTGGACAACTCTGCTGGCAGGCAGTCATCAATGAACCGTCCTTCACGGAATTCGGGTGCCCCTCATCCTCGGCGGTATCCTTGGCATCACGGATGCGTTGCACGCAAAAGGTGCATTTTTCCATGATCCCTTTATCGCGTACTGAAAGATCCGGATTCAACTGCATCTCCAGCGGGTGCGGCAAATCCTTCCAGAAATTGAAGTAATTGAAGTAACGCACCTTGTACGGACAGTTATTACCGCAATAGCGCGAGCCTATGCAGCGGTTATACACCTGCGCATTCAATCCATCCGGCGTGTGGTAGGTCGCCGCCACAGGACAGACCGGTTCACACGGTGCGTGGTTGCACTGCTGGCACATCATCGGAATGTAATGCGCGCCGCGTTCGGGATAATCACTCTCTTTGATGTCAATATCGGCATCGCCATCCGGTTCGTCCCAATAACGTTCAATGCGCATCCAGTGCATGGCGTGGCCACGTCCGTAGTGATCCTTACCCACCACCGGAATGTTATTCTCCGCATAACACGCCGTTACACATGCGCCACAACCTGTGCATTTGTTCAGATCAATGGACATTCCCCACATGTAGGGGGCGTCTTTATAGTAGTCCTGCTGCCGTAAACGGGACCAGTTATCCAGCATGCGTTTGAGAGCCATCGCTTATGCCTCCTCTTCGTTGCGGTCGAATTGTTTGGCTGTAACGCTCTTGACGAACTCACGCCCGGCCTGGGTGCTGGTGTTGCTCTCCAGCACCAGATTTCCGTGCGCCAGCGTGACAACCGGCCCTCTGTCCGCAATCTTGGTAAGAGTGACCCGCGTAGCATGGGTGGCCAGCTCACCGGTTTCCCTGTCGAATTTCGGCGCCAATATCTTGTACGGGTTGACGCCCCGCCCTTTGGCATAGCGGCCATATTCGGTATGACCCTGTCCCATTGGAATAGCCAGCGCCTCCGGATGTATGCCGGGGAATACAAGGACTTTGACTTCCAGCGATCCCTGGGAGCTGGTGACTTGAACCACATCACCGGTTTCCACGCCCAGTTTCTTTGCCGTCCGGGGATGGATTTCCACCCATGAGTCCCATACTACCTCTGCCAACTGATCGGGAAGCTCCTGTAACCAGGGAAGATTGGCATGCCGGCCATCCCACAAACCCAACCGCGCCGAAGGAACCAGGTGATAGGGATACTTCCCATTCATCCCGGCATCCGCAGAAAATTCAATTATTTCGATCGTGTCTGGCAGGTTGACATGAATCGGCTTCGCTTTGGCTGTTTTGAGCTGCACCAGCCCCTGCGACAATATCCCCTGCCAGTAAGCTTCTTTCCTGGTCTGGCCGGACAATTCAGGTTTCGGAGCATGCGCAACAGCGTCACGCATGCTCCACATCGCCTCGTGGATATAATCGCGATAACTGTTCCAGTGCTTGTATTTCGAATCGAACCGTTTCAGCAGTCCCAGTAAAATCTCGCCAAACTGACGGGGTCCACGATCGCCAAAAACAGGATTCATCACGGGTTGCTGTAAATTCAACTGGCCATCCTCGGCGGCATAGGCAGGCATGTTGGTGCCCCATTCCTCAAGATAGGAATGCACCGGAATCACAAGATCGGCCAAAAGTGAAGTTTCATCCGGAAATTGCGCGAATGCCACATGATACGATGCTTTTCCGAATACGGCATCCATCTTCATAAAGTCCGGCGCCTGATACGCGGGATTGGTTCCGTAAGTAATGACAGTGTCAAAATTCCCGGATCTAACGCCATCGGAAAAATTGGATAATTCCTTCCATGAACCCATCTTTGGCGCCAGTTGTGAAAACACTTCACTGGCACGCGGTTCGATTGTTTTGCCTACGTTACCCAACATGTAATTCAACACTTGCACGGCAGCCGCCGTCTGCCGCCCGTTTTCAACACCTTCCGCGCTGTTCCCTGAAAGGAGAAGGCTGGGGCTATTCCTAATCAGCAAGCGGGCCAGTTTATGCATGGTTCTGGAATCCACACCCGTAATGCGTGACGCCTCAGCCATATCAACATCCGCAAACGCCTGAACCAGTGAATTTGAAATTTCAGGAAGTGTTTCCAACTCGTTGGCAACAATGCTGCCCAGGGCCATGGCAAGCGCCTGCTCACTGCCGGGCCGCACCGCAATCCAGCGGTCGGCATTGGCCCCTGTCAGCGTCATCTTCGATTCCACTTGCACCAGCGTGCCGCGTGGCGCATTACGGAATTTGGCATATTCACGCGCGAAATGAACCGGTGACATCCATGTGCCAAGGAAATCCGCGCCAAAAGACAAAATTAGCCTGGCACGTTCAAAATTCAGTTTTGGCATGGCATGGCCAAACATGGATTGATTCACCGCATGACCCACGGCAGGCGGCAGGGTATCAAAAACAAAAAGATTGCCCGCGGAACCGGAAGCCGCCAGGTAGGATTCAATGAGCGCACGCTGATGGCCGCTAACCGCGCCATTCAACCATGCAATGCGGGAGGATTTTTTCTTTCCCAGACGCTTGATCAGGGAATCCATGGCCTCGTCCCAGGAAACATCAAGCAGTTTGCCGCCCTTGCGCAGCATCGGCCTGGTCAAACGATCCGGATTATAATGCCCTTGCAAACCGGCCTGTCCCATCGGGCACAAGCGCCCCTCATTAACCGGTGATGCCGGGTTGCCTTCCAGTTTCAGGACCCGTCCCTGACGAACCCGGGCATGAATGCCGCAACCAGCCGGACATTGACGGCAGGTGGAAGCGTAATACATTCCCATGCCGGGGCGCACGAAATCCTGCGGGTCAACCTGGGCTTCCACCTTTTCCTTGCGAACCTCGATATCCACCTCATTGATAATATCCGTATCGCCGCATCCGCTTAAAACAAGCGCGCTACCCGCACCGCCAAGGCCCATCGCCTTGAGGAAAGACCGGCGGCTCCAGTCATGGATCGATTTATTGTGACTCATCGTCAACTCTCCTTGAATATCGGCGCCCAATTAGATATGACATTGCCAACAATCATGCGGCGCATGCACAAGATGATCCTTAATCCTGGCGGGCAAACGATCTTCCAGCTTTTTGATCCGGGATAAAGCCATGGTTTTGGGATTCTCCGGATTAAGCACGGCGGGCTGAGGATACGGCACTTTCATTACCGGTCTGTCGGTCGCGGCCGCCGGGATCATCCAGCGTTCGGCCGGGAAGGGCTTACCGATATCCGAATTTTTCTGAAACTGTTTATGACAGCTCAAACACCAGCCCATGGTCAATGGCCTGAGCTTGCGATCAACGGTCAACGTCTTGACATCGCCATGACACATACCGCACACCTGCTGTGTGGGGCGCCCATCCTTGAAAATGAAGCGCTGAATATGCCGTTTGTGTGTAAAGTAGACGAAATCCGGCATATCATTCACCTTCAGCCACGGAATCGATTTCTTCTGATTCCAGTACGAAAACAGCTTTTTGATGCGCGGTTTATTACGCACTGAAGGAATATGTTCATGGCACCCGATACATTTGGCTACGGGAGGGATGCCTGCGACTTTGCTTCGACGTGCATAGGTGTGGCAATACATACAGTTAATCTCGAATTTTCCGGCATGCCGGTTATGCGGAAAATCAATCGGCTGCGGCGCATCACTGACATCATCCGCCCATGCGCCAACAGGGAACAGAAATCCCGCAACAATCAGAAACAGTATATGTTCAAGCTTCAATGACCGAGGCGCTTTCATTCTTTGCCACATATTGGAACCCCTCTCCCTTCACATGTCAAAATATCTAAATACGCACAGGCAGTTGCGCCGACCATTCGGGATGAGAAAACTCCCAGCGTACTATCTCCTCGCGATCAGGCGCGTGTGAGCACCAAGGGTAGCCGATCCGAAGAGGGTATTATACCCCCAAAAAACTGCGGAAATTTTCCGTTCTACAGCCTCATGCCCTGTTCACCAGACCGCGCAATCCGGCAATCGCGGCGGCATAGTCCGGCTTTCCATACACCGCGGAACCCGCGACGAATGTGTCAGCACCCGCGGCAGCCACCTCTGTTATCGTCTCCACATTGACGCCGCCGTCCACTTCCAGACGCGCATCACAACCCGCATCATCCAGCATTTTTCGCGCCTCGCGAATCTTGTCCGTTACCGCATGAATATATTTTTGGCCACCATAGCCGGGGTTCACGCTCATCAGCAATACCAGATCCGTACAATGTAACACATGCCGGATCATGGATACGGGCGTAGCCGGATTCAGGCTTACCCCCGCCTTTTTGCCAAAGGAGCGTATAAACTGGAGGTTGCGTTCAAGGTGATAGCTCACCTCCTGATGGATGGTAATGTAGTCAGCCCCCGCATTGGCGAACGCCTCAACCTGAGTATCCGGATGGATGACCATCAGGTGAACATCAATTGGTTTTTGCGTGTGCGGACGGATCGCTTTGCAGATATTGTCACCAATCGTAATCGGGGGCACAAACGAACCATCCATTACATCGAAGTGAATCCAGTCGCAACCACCCTCGTCAATGGCGCGTATTTCAGCACCCAGATCGGCAAAGTCGGCGGACAAGATGGAAGGGGCAATAACGATATCTTTTTTCATGGGGCGTATTTATACACGAACGATATCTACCCGTCCAGTTTCGATAACCACCTTGCCACGGTTGCAATTTGCGACTGGCTTAACGGCCCGCCACGCTTTTTTGAGAATGCGGGCATCTGCCGGCCCAGCCCCCTCTCCAGCACGGAAGATATGGATATTGCATCCCGCCCTCGCAAGGCTGGCGCATAGCCGCCTTTAGCAGCCTCGCTATGGCACATGGCGCATACCGCCTTATAGATCGCGGATCCCGTCACCTTCCCTCTTGCGGGATCCAGGTGGCAGGATGCGCATTGACCGTCAAAAATACCCTTGCCCTGCATCACGCCCATGTGCGGATCAGGTCTTACATGCAATGTCAGCCAGGCTTGCGTTTTCCGTCCCTGACTATCGAACACGGTAATGCTTTTTTTGACCTGTCCGCGCTTGGCCGTCGTATCCACCCGGACATGAAGTGGCGTAAATGCGCCGGGTGGCAGTTCCCTTGTTTCCGGTCTGGCCGCCGTACACCCGCAAGAGGTCTCTACTTTCTCCACATGCACGGGAAACGCTCCCGTGTTCCGCAAGAGCAAGGTGGCTCTGGCCTCCTTGCCTTCCATCACCTCGCCCATATCCATTTCAGCAGGTTGAATCACCAGCGGCGCATCATCGGCATGGACGGCATTCTTTGGATCGTCGGGTAATGACGCACAGGCTGAAAATCCGGCCATGAGCACCGGGGCAAGAAAAAAAACGGCCTTCTTCATCACCCCCTCGCAAGCCATGGACGCAGCGCTTCAGGTACGGAACGCCGACCCCGCATCATCGCCATCAGTTCGTCCGGTTCGTGATTCAACAACTGATCCAGCGCCCTGCCGAGTTCCTCATCATGGTTCTCCACCACAGGCTCCAGATGTGACAGCCATGTATCCAGTTCCAGCACACCCTGCCGTTTGAGACGATAGCGCAGTTTACGGATATTCGCCTCAACGTCATCCATGGATGACATACTTTTCCGTTCCATCGCCTCTACCCTGAACTATTCATAAATCGCAGTGATCATTGCGCAGAACCTTTGTTTGCAACGGATTCCGAGGGAAGAGGCCGTAGCCGCGCCTACGGACGACCGACGAGGGATTCGGTGTGGACAAAGGAACAGGCAAGGACATGGCAGAATTTGTGAATAGTTCAGGCTACAAAGATGGCGATGTTTCATCCTGGCAATTGCATTATGAAAGAGCCGATGGCAACACTCCGGGCAGGTAAGCGGCAATCCCGCTTTAAGACCATGCCCGGGATGGAATGAACTGCATGACGGTTCCCTGAAGCGACAAAAGGGCCGCGGGCTGCCTGGAGAACGCTCGTCGGGGCAGGGCGTAAACCCTGAGGCCCAACGACCCGACCCATGCGGGGAGACTGATCGCCGCTCACAAGCTTTGCAATTGACCCGCTACTCAGCATTTTTTGCCAGTTCCGCCGCCATCCGAAAATTAAACGGAGGGATAACCCGGCATCCCCCCGTAAACCATGATCCATCACTACCCGCTGATGCAATCCGGCGCAAGGCCTTCATCAGGCCTCCTGGCCTGCTCCTTTCTTCGGCGGCGCATGTCCATCCGTTTCCGGCGCGGGCGCCCTTGGATGTTTCGGCGAACCGGTTTTTTTAGCCTTCTTTTTTTCGGAACGATGCAGCTTCTTTCCTGCCATCACCTGATCGATCTCATCATCTTCAAGCGTTTCATATTCGATCAGAGCATCCGCCAGCAGATGTAACTCATCCATATGCTTTTCAATAATATCCTTTGCGCGGGCATAGTTCTTGTCAATCAGCTTGCGCACCTCGGCGTCAATCATTTGTGATGTCTTCTCGGAAATGTTCTGGGTTCGCGTCACCTCGCGGCCGAGAAACAGCTCGGCTTCATTCTCACCATAAACCATCGGACCGAGAGTGTCCGTCATGCCCCAGACCGTCACCATCTTTCGGGCGAGCTTCGTGGCGCGTTCAAAATCATTGGACGCGCCGGTGGTCATCTGGCCCAGGACCAGCTCCTCGCCCAGGCGACCGCCCATCATAATGGCGATCTGATCCTCCAGATATCCACGATCATGGCCGTATTTATCCTCTTCCGGCAACTGTAAGGTTACACCGAGCGCCATACCGCGGGGAATGATACTGACCTTATGCACCGGGTCGGCATTTTTCAGATTCTTGGCCACCAGCGTATGTCCGCCCTCATGGTAAGCCGTGGTTCTCTTCTGCTCATCAGACAGCAACATGGAGCGGCGTTCAGTGCCCATCATCACCTTGTCCTTGGCCATTTCAAAATCATTCTTACACACGTTATCCGCACCGAAACGTGCGGCATTCAATGCTGCTTCATTGACCAGGTTCGCCAGATCCGCACCGGTAAATCCCGGCGTACCACGCGCCAGCACCCTCACATCCACATCGCTGGACAATGGCACTTGCTTCATATGTACGTGCAGGATCTCTTCGCGGCCATTCAGATCAGGACGTGGCACCACCACCTGCCGGTCAAAACGCCCCGGCCTGAGCAATGCCGGATCGAGTACATCGGGCCGGTTCGTGGCCGCAATCAGGATCACGCCCTCATTGGCCTCAAAACCATCCATTTCCACCAGCAACTGATTCAGCGTCTGTTCACGCTCATCATTACCGCCGCCAATACCCGCGCCGCGATGGCGTCCCATGGCATCGATCTCATCCATGAAAACAATGCATGGCGCGCTCTTTTTGGCCTGTTCAAACATATCCCGAACACGCGATGCGCCAACGCCAACAAACATTTCAACAAAATCAGAACCGGAAATAGTGAAAAACGGAACATCCGCCTCACCTGCAATCGCCTTGGCAAGCAAGGTTTTGCCGGTTCCAGGTTCACCCACCAGCAACATTCCCTTGGGTATCTTGCCGCCCAGACGGGTGAATTTCGACGGATCACGCAGGAACTCGATCACCTCCGTCACTTCCTGCTTGGCCTCATCGCAACCAGCCACATCAGCAAACGTAATCTTGTTCTTCTTCTCCTCGTTCAGCAGCTTGGCGCGGCTTTTGCCGAACGACATGGCGCCGCCCCGTCCACCCATGCCACCGCCCTGCATCTGGCGCATGAAAAACACCCATACCGCAATCAGGAGCAGCATCGGGAACCAGGAAATCAGTATGGACAGGAAGAACGGCACCTCATTTGGCTTACTTACGTCTACTTCCACATGGTGCTCAATTAAACGCTGGGGAAGGTTGGGATCATCCGGTATCGTGACCTGGTAGGCGTGCAAATTACCCTCCAGGTTGCGGTATTGCCCGGTGATCTCATGCCCTTTGATTCTGGCCGTCTCCACCATGCCGCCATCCACCTTCTCGACAAAGGAAGAATATGACATGCCTTCGCTCCGTTTCGTCGGCTGGTTAAACATGTTGAACAGACTGACCATGGTAATTCCGATGACCAGCCATAGCAAAAGATTCTTACCCATTTACCACCATTCCTTTCAAACAATCTAATTTCCTGATTATTCCTGTCCTCTTATGTTCACTGTAGGGCGCCGCAGCAGACATTTCAAGCGTATACGGCAAAATGGACTTCAAAGATGAAGCCATGATTAAACCGGATGACCTTCTTCCCGAGCTATTCGCCGTTTACGGATGCAGACTTACCTTTACCGCGGAAAGTTGCAAGCGCCCGTCCCTGTGCGACAGGCGGCAGCGTGACAGATCAATCCCTCCCCTGCCCCCTTTGCACAACCATGACTCAGCCAGCTCGATGTGGCGCCGCCCCAATACGACGCCTTCGCCAAAGATCCTGGCCGTCATCCGCTGCACCACATACGCCCTTACGGGCCTGGGCATGCGCCGCCATATATCCCATGACACGCTCGCCATGCCATCCTCCTGATAAATTTCGGCGGCTCCGGCTTGCGTAGCCAGTTGCGCCGCAAGGCGGGAGGCCTGCGCCTGCCATCGACCAAACAGGTTTGACGGATCAACGCCGCTCTTCCACATACGCGGAAAAAGGTGACGCCGAATATGGTTCCGCATCAGGGTCGTATCCCGGTTGCTGGCATCCTCCATCCATCCGACGCCTGCCCGGATCAGTGCCGCCTTTAATGCGGATTTGGGCACATGCAACAAGGGCCTGACTATACGTAAACAATCCAGTTCCCGCACGGTCCGCATGCCCGCGCAACCGGCTACGCCCGCACCCTGCAACATGCGCATACAGACGGTTTCAGCCTGATCATCACGATGGTGCGCCAGACAGAGCATATGAATCTCCTGCACCTTCGCCCAGCACAAAAACTGTGCATACCGGGCCTTTCTCGCCACTGCTTCACGGTTGATCGCGGATGCAGCGCCAACACTGGCGCTGTGAAATTCAATACCCAGAGTGTTCATCCGCCTTCTCAGGATATCCGCCTCTCTCGCGGAATCCGTATGCCATCCATGATCCACATGCCATGCAATCACCTCATGCCCAATACTATGCAGGGCCAGCAGCAGGGCGGTCGAATCGGCGCCGCCGGAAAATCCGACAGCCAGACGCTTCGACAGCCGGGAATCCTTCAGCCATGCGGATGCATCGGGCAGAACCGGAATGGCGCCGCCAATTCGGCTGGTTTTTGTTTGAGATTCATTATCAGTCATGATGACTTCGCAAAAAGTCATCAACGCACCCACCGGGACAATCCTTCCCTGACAATCAGACGAACCGCTTCGGAAGCGGGATCAAGCACTTCGTAGATTTCCAGATCAACACCTCCCAGGCATGGTTTGCCAACGCGCACCATCAATATCGGGGCTTCCTTCGCTCCCCTGAACTCAATGGCTATCAGGTCGAAAAAACCGTCGGGCAGGCGGAAGTCCCGCAAGACCTTTTTGGCACGGGTGCGATCCACATGATATTCACGCACATCGGCCTTATGGCGTATGGATGACGTCAATTCCGTCAGCACCGAAACAGTGACGGCGAATCCGCTATTATAGAGAAGCTGAACCCGATGACCGGTACCCGTATCCACTGTTTCGACGCGTACGCCGCCCAAAGGACGCGATCCCGCCTTGCGGTCACGACAGGCAATGAGCCGCCCCGTGGCCTCATCCCGCGATACGCCCGATGCCGCCTGTGCCAATCCCCGACTGAAGGCGACATGCCGCTCTCTAAATTTCTCATGCCGCCGCCGGGCAAAATGCCAGTCTCCGGTCATCGCCATGCACATGGATACGATTGGCATATTGTTTTCCTGCCCTGTTTCCCTCATCTCCCGGTACCATTCCCATAGCTTCCCGCGAAGTATAATGGCTGTTTGAACAAGAGGAGCAACCGAGCCGCGCAGTACACAGCCTGATGCGCTAAACTCATCCAGAAAGACCCCTTCTCTGCCTTCCAGAAAATGCAAAATTTCACCTGCAAATAACTGCTCCAGAAAATTCTGCATACCTGCGCCATGCATCGCGCTCATGCCTGCCAGATAATCCGACCATTCCACCCGAAGACAGGCCTGTTTGCCGGATTGCCTTTTACCGCCATGCAGAGACTGGCTGAAATCCGGTTGTAAAAAGACGATATCCCTTTCCTTGTATGCCGTTTCCAGCACGCGATCCGCCTCCGTACCGCATCCCTTGCCCGCCAGGTCAGTGCGCCTGTCCTGCCAGCTATGTTCGGCATGACGTCTTGCCACTTCCACTTTCAAATCCTCATCAAACACCCGGAAAGCGTTCAGCGTTATCTCGTCATGCTGCCACGGCGATGCTTTCCTTAACTTTCGTCCGCCCTCAATCTGCTCCAGCAGCCATTCGGCGAAAGGATAACCCCGCAAGGCTTGCAACGGATCCAAAAGATCCTTGCATGCTTTTCCGGGTCTGGACAGCAATTGGTCAAGACGTTTGGCGTCCAGCGCCCATTGCATCCATCCTCCCTGACCGCTCCTGCCCGCCAAATCCTTGAGTGAAAGCCGGGCCCAACTGCGTTTAAGTAAATGATCGCCCATACGATCTTGCCCCAGCAAGCCCAGGATGCCTGCCTCATTTCTGGCGCCCACACGGAAACGCAACTCCCGCATACGCGGAATAATATCCGGTTCGAGGCCATAGGCAGCGATGATGTAACGCGCATCCCCCAACAATGCGTCCTCCGGCTGACGATGAAAAAAGGCCATGGGGGTCACCGGAATAATCATGGCCTCATAGGTCAAAATACGGGTAACCTCCAGATCCCTTTCAACATTTTTTTTCAGAAACCTCTGTAACGCCCAGAGATACATGCCGCCAACGACGCTCATCATCACATGATCTGTTTGGTCCGCATGGTCATCCGGAAGTTGGCCAATGGCTGTGCGTAACAGTTTAAGGATGAGGATGTTCACCGCCTGCGCCCAGGGTACAATATCCGTCTGTTCCTGTTCCCATGATTGCTGCCACAGGCCGTTCAGAACCCGGTACAGGCCGACGCCGCCCTGTTCATCCGCACACCAGTGGTGCAACAGGCGCATGGGGAGATGTGGGCAGTTCTTGCGCAGGTGGCGTATCATGGCACGGCAAGCCGCATCCGGTTGCGGCAATTGATGGGCGGACACCTCCACCTCATCAATCACATATCGGACCATGTATTCCTGTAGCCTTCGCACGGATCCCGTAAAGATTTTGATCAGATCCGAATGCATGCCGTAAGGAATATATTCCGTAGCATTCTCGCCCACCCTGTGCAACGGCAACCGCCGCGCATCCACATCGCAACGGCTGGTCGGCTCTTCGCCACGATTCAGGATGGGCTTGTACCAACTCCACCGATACTGAAAATAGTCTGACGACAACATCTTTTTTCTTCCTTCCCCTCCCTGTCATGTTTGATGCCATGAACTTACAAACACCTTTCATTGCGGGGTGTACGCACCTCCCATAGCATGCGCTTTCCATGCACACATCGCCATCACCAGGATCCGCCACCACATGGTATGGCAAGCATATAGCCCGTGACTTGATTCAAGGCAAGCAATTTCTCCGGATGCCGCCAACAGAGGTACGGTGTATTTTCCCCAAACTGGCGCGCCTTCCTGCATGAGCGCTCCGGCTGTTTGTCTCGATCACATTTGCGTAGGCCATGCGGGCCAATGGATTCTTGATGATATTAATCTGACCATCGAGCCCGGCCACTTCCTTGGCATTGTCGGGCCGAATGGCGCTGGTAAAAGCACGCTATTGCACGCCATTTCCGGGCTCATCAGGCCAGACTTCGGGCATGTTGTTCTGTTCGGCGAACGCCTGTCCAGATTCAACCGGCGCAAGCTACTGGCGCAAACCGGTTTTTTAAGCCAAAAACAGGAGGTCCCCGCCACCTTGCCGATACGGGTTCGTGATGTCGTGGCTTTAGGACTTGCTTCTTATTCCACCCCTTTGTGGAATCGATTCATGCACAAAAAAGCCGTCGAACAGGCGCTGGCCCTGACCGACACGGATGAGCTTGCCGAAAGCGATTACAGAAGCCTGTCCGGCGGCCAACAACAGCGGGTGCGTCTGGCTCGCACGCTGGCCGCGTCTCCCCGTTTGCTGCTGCTGGATGAACCCGCCGCTTCTCTGGATATGCATGCGCAGGAATTACTTTACAGCCTGCTCCGCCGTCTGTGCGATAAACAGGGCGCTGCCATTGTCATGGTTGAACATGATATTGCCGCCATCAGCGGTTATGTGGATTCCGTCGCATGCCTGAATACCCGTATCCATCACCATGCCATGCATGGGGAAACCATTCCGGAAGAAGTATGGCACTCCATGTATGGCGGGCACATGCATGTTGTAGCGCACGATTCACACTGTATCGGTTGCCGCGATGAGCATAAAAATGATAAGTAATTTCCTTGGCAGCGAAGTCATGCGCACGGCCCTGTTCCCATCCACGCTGATTGCCATCGTCGCATCCAGCATGTCGGTGATGATTCTGGCACACCGGCTGGCTTTCCTGGCGGTAGGCGTTGCCCATGCCACGTTGGCCGGGCTGGGTCTGGCCGTCGTGCTGGTTCTTCCATTACTCCCTACAGCCGCGGCAACGGCGGTGATCGTCTCCCTGATGCTGGCATCCATGCCACGCCATCGCGGTCTGAGTAACGATGCAGGAACGGGCGTACTGTTTGCCGGCGCCATGGCGCTTGGCATCGTACTCATCTCCACGACAAGCAAATCTGAAGTCGATCTGTTCGGGTTCCTCTTCGGCAATATCCTCATGGTTTCGAAGAATGACCAGTACTGGCTGATGTGGGGAAGCAGCGTGGTGATGATCAGCATGGCATGGGCTGCACGGCCATGGTGGAGCATTGCCTTTGATGCCAGGACAGCAGCCGCATCCGGTCTTCCGGTTCCTCTCTATCGGTTACTGCTGTACGCCATGGTCGGGTTGTCCGTCGTCATGTGCGTCAAGCTCGCCGGAGTCGTGCTGACCACGGGATTGCTTGTCCTGCCTGCGGCCAGTGCATGGTTCTGGGGTCGGGGCCTGTTCGGACTCTGGCTTATCAGTCTGCTTATATCCCTTATTGGCACATGGGCGGGTTTATTCTTTTCATACATGCTGGCCTGGCCGTCGGGTGCAACCGTGGTGCTAACATTATGCGCTCTCTTTGTCCTGAGTTGGACAGGATCGTGGCTATATCAAACCATGTTCAAAATTTCACAACCGAGAATATATTAATCGTTAGAGGCTCTTGCAAAACTCGGGGTGGATGATCGGCGATCCTACTTCGAGTCCGTTTTCGGGATTTACGAGTTTTGAAATTACCTCCTTGATAACCTCTCAAAGGGTTGCGTGTTCGAATGCCTTCGCCATGTAACCCAAGATCCGACATTGACATTGGATACAGGGTGTAAGCATTTGGTTTGTATGGTGTTTCAAAAAATCATGCTGTCACCTCGCTGGTGATGAGTGATTTTT
>VAOW01036175.1_pt1 | contig 34618 bp, 32 predicted proteins | sample 3393921 | NCBI WGS metagenome assembly VAOW01 (sample SAMN08290428, study PRJNA428436) | hydrothermal vent metagenome | isolation source: Deep-sea hydrothermal vent chimney | place: Indian Ocean: Southwest Indian Ridge | depth 2742 m m | reverse complement strand
CGGCGTTCCTGCGATGCTCAAATCCTCACATATGACCCATATGCTACGGATTCTGCGCTTCTCGCGCCTTGCCAGAGAACAAAATCCAGGGGGTGCTGAGTCGTTAGCATCAAACAATAATCGTAACCGGAAAAGAGGAATGTCCGTAGCCGGGTATCCGGTCGTTATGCGGACGGCGCATGATCTTCCCCGGCATATGGACTGGCCGGATGTGGAACTCGCATCCATGGTGGCGCAGGCGAAATTGGTCAACGAGGACGCAAAGAATCCGGAATAAAATCCCGATGGAATCCCGCCGTCGCTTGCATTAGCGTTATGCAATCAAAACTCTATTCAGGAAGGTGCCCTATGTGGTTCAGGAATGCCCATTTTTATCGTTTTACCGAGCCGTTCAGACTGACCGGAAAACAGTTCAACGAGGCGCTTGAAGGAAAGCGCTGCCGTCCATGCGGTCAGATGGAAACTACATGTAGCGGATGGATCGAGCCATTGGGCCCGTCGGGGCATATGCTGGTGCATGAGACGGATGGCAATCTGATGGTCTGCCTGCGCCGTGAAGACAAGGTCTTGCCTGCTTCCGTGGTGCGTGAGCAGGTGGCGGCCAAAGTGTTCGAGATCGAGCAGTCGGGCCGCACGGTCGGACGCAAGGAAAAAGGCGAGATACGCGAGAGCGTGCTAACCGGGCTTCTGCCACGAGCGCTGGTACGATCCAGTCATATCTATGCGTGCATCCTGCCTGTGGATGGCTGGTTAATCATCGATGCCGCCAGTCAAGCCGGAGCCGACGATATCATCGAAGTCCTGAACAAAACGCTGGGCGTCCTGCCCGTGGTGCTGCCGGAAACGGAAAGATCGGCGGAATCAGCCATGACGCAGTGGCTCATGCAACCGGAGATCCTGCCGGACGGGTTTGTGATCGGAGATGCATGCGAGATGCATGATACGGCCAGCGTCGGCGTGATGCGTTGCAACCATTTCGAGGTGATGTGCGATAAGGTGCATGCGCATCTGGCGGATGGCATGAGTGTCAGAAAGCTGGCGCTTGAGTGGCGCGACCGTATGTCGTTTGTGCTGGCTGATGACTTGACGCTTAAACAGTTGAAATTCGACTCAACGCTTGTTGACGAGTCCGCCAATCAGAGCGGAGATGACGAATTGGCCCGTTTTGATGCGGATTTTGCCCTGATGGCTGCCGAATTCAGCCGGTTTATACCGGAACTTCTCCGAATTGTAGGAGACAAGCGGACAGAATAAAGGGATAATTTGAATACATGGTTTGAAAAGCTGTACCGGCATGGTCTCTGCCGGCGTACAGATCAGGAAAAGATGACTGCCGTTATCGTCAAGACCCTTCGCGACGGCGGCCTGTGCGTATGCGAGGGCGGAACAGGTATCGGAAAAAGTTATGCCGGTTTGATGGCTGCGTTGTTGATGCGCAGGGAGACTGATGACGGGGATTCGCCTCCCATCGTTTACTCGACGGGAACCATCGCCCTTCAAGAGCAGATTATCGGTCATGATTTGCCTGCCCTGTGCAAAATGCTTGGCCAGGATTTTATCTCGGCTCTTGCCAAAGGCAGGGGAAGGTACATGTGTCCGAAAAAGCTTCTTTCTCCCGGAATAAAAACAGATGATCAGACATTGGCATTGTTTGGTGGGCAGGATTTTCCATCCGGCAGCGATACCGCTTCTTTTCCGGCCAATGAATACGAGCTGCAGGAGATAGCGCAGGCGTTTCATGACAAATCATGGAACGGGGATATTGATGCGTACCCGAAACCCGTCTCTTCCGGCACTATGGCGCGCATTACCATCGACGGCCATGCCTGCCTCGGCAGGCGTTGCTCATTATACAAAAGTTGCCCTTACTTCAAGTCCCGTAGACATTTACGGGAATGTGACGTCATTGTCGTCAATCACGATCTGCTGCTTTCCGACCTTGCATTAGGCGGCGGCGTCGTGATTCCCTGCAAACCGAAGGATACGGTTTATCTGCTCGACGAGGCCCATCGTTTGCCCGATACCGCGGTCCGGCACTTTGGCTCGATCTTCCGCGTGAAAGGATCACAGGAATGGTTGGGCGGCTATCAGAAACTTTTGAACCGAATACGGAAAGTTCCCATGCTTCCGGATCCGGTGAACGATATTATTAACCAATCCGGTGAATTGATCGATCACCTGAAACAATCGATCCAGGATCTCCAATCATCGATTGATCAGAATGAAACCATGTTTAAGGATGGCTCATGGCTATTTGATGTCGTGCCGGCATCATGTGCTGAATCCGTGAAGGCCATGGTTCATCAGTCTGAATCACTGCTTAAAGGCGTTGCCAATATCCTCAAGGTATGCACAACCGACGATGCAAAAACCAGCATGGGCCATGCGGCGGTGGAAAGAATTCAATCCAATTTTGGTTTTTTTCATCATCGAATAAAAAATTTGTCCGATTGCGCCGTCATGCTCCTGAAGGAAGATGATTCCGCCTTGCCGCCGACGGCGCGCTGGATTGAAAAACTCGGGAATTCGGATCACCAGTTCAATGCATTTCCCACATTCGCATCGGAGTACCTGAATGAATTTCTATGGAGCAGAGCCAGGGCAGCCATCGCCTATTCAGCAACCTTGCGCGCATTGGGAAGCTTCGACCGCTTTCTTCAGGAGTCCGGTTTAAGCCGTACCGCCAGGGGGGTGGGAACATACCATTTCCTCTCTCCCTTTCAGTACGAGAGATCGACGGTCTATATCACTGCCGATGCCACGAATCCGGATGATGAAGGGCATGAGCAATTGACCGCGAACATTCTTTCAGGCGTTGTGGAAAAAGGATCAAAGGGCGTACTTGTGTTATTTACCAGTGCGCGAAAAATGCACCGCGTCCGAGAGATTCTTGAGGCTGACGGCCTTATATCCGGCTCTGTTCTGGTTCAGGGATCGATGCCCAAAAGAAGCCTGATCGCCAGGCACAAAAAAGCGATTGAGGCGGGTCGAACCAGCATTATATTTGGCCTGGCCTCTTTTGCCGAGGGTATTGATCTGCCAGGTGATTTTTGCACAACGGTGATCATCCCCCGCCTGCCCTTTGCGGTTCCTTCAACGCCAATGGAACAGGCCCGTCTGGACTGGATAAAAAAATCCGGTGGTCATTCATTCAATGATTATATGTTGCCCATGGCGTCGATGCGTTTGACCCAGATGGTTGGGCGTCTGGTTCGGACGGAACATGATGCTGGAAATATTATTGTGCTTGATCCCAGAATCTGTACGAAGTTTTACGGTAAATTATTGTTAAAGAATATTCCCGGATTTAAAGTCCGCCGGTTTCCATCTGCGCCATTTAACCCGCACTGTTCATAAATCGCCGTGATGTTTGCGCAGGAACTTTGTCCGCAACGGATTCTGAGAAAGAAGGGCGTAGCCGTGCCTACGGACGACCGATCAGGTGAATTGCGCTTGCGCAAGCGGGTATATCCCCTGGGGGACGAGGGATTCGGTGCGGACAAAGGGGCAAGCAAGGGCAGTCCTAGCAGCAGATCTTGTCGCTGGAGCCGGAATGCGTACCGCCTTTGGTCATCGAAGCAGGCCGGCGCGTTCCGGCAGGGGCGCAAAACTTACCCGGCCTGGATGTCTTGGCCGGTTTAATACCAACGAAATGCCCGGCAAACGGCCCTTCCGTGAGGAAACGGTAGGTATGCTGACATACGGCCATGCGCTCGCCACGATGATAAACGTGTCCGTCGTCATCGCGCACCTCGGAAAACGGTCCCTTGTAGATCACGGCATGGCCGCCATCCAGGCATTCGGTATTTTCCGGCTTGGTGGCGGTCAGCGTCACCGACCGGAATTCAATCCCTTCCACCACCTGCCATGGTTTCTCGTCCCATTTGTCAATGGCGACGCCCATGAAGCCTGCGTCCAGAAACACGTTGATAAATGCATACTCCTGAAATGCTCCGGCAATACATCCGCTCCACAATTCCGGATCGTGCTGTAAATGTTCGGGTACTTCTTCGTCTGATACAATGTCGGAAATTGCCACCCGCCCGCCGGATCTGAGTACCCGGAAGATTTCATGAATCAACCGGTCCTTTTCAACAGCATCCACCAGATTCAGCACACAATTGGACACCACCAGATCAATGCTGCTATCCGCAATCAATGGACGCTCACATCGTTGATTATGCTGGAATTGCTTCAAGGCGGCCAGGTCATTGCCGTTCCTGACAGGATGCTCGCCCAGCCATTGTTCCGTCGCATCCAGATCCAGCGCCAGATCCTGAATGTATGCTTTATGGAAAGATACGCGATCGCCACCTATCTTTTCAGCCATGTCCGGTTGATGCCTGCGCGCCAACGCCAGCATATCGTTGTTCATATCAACGCCAATCACATGACCCGCATCACCCACCAGTTGCGCCGCCATATAACAAATCTTGCCGCCACCACTACCGAGATCGAGCACCGTATCGCCTTGATGCACATAGGCGGACGGATCGCCGCAACCGTAGTCCTTCTCAATGATTTCTTCGGGTAACAACTTCAATAGCTCCGGGTTGTAATTCACCGGACAACACAAATCCTCCTGACGTAACTCCGCGCCATCCGAATAGCGATCCAGTACGCTTTCCTGCATGCTCATAGGGTCAATAACTCCTTGTTTCCGATTGCTTTGCACCTGGATCCTGCAAGTGTTTGTGCGTGCAGAGTGTAATATATTGGTTTACATGGCGTATTGAAAAAACATGTAGTCACCTCATTGGTGATGAGTATTTTTTCAATAGCTCAGGTGAATCAAGAGGTTGCGCTATGTATGTGCAAACACTTGCAGGATCTAGGTTGCAGTATATCAGGAATCCGTTCGGTTCCATATTCTGCATATTATCCCGGGATTATCCCTGCCTGTTCCAGCGCTCCACCGCAACCGGATCCCTGCCCGGCGGTACAGCCATAGCAGTGATCCATTACAGTAACGGGATTGTCTTCGATATCCTCCCCAATCAGTTCAGAGAGATGAATGCGTGGCTTTCCTTTCCTGCTCAAAGGCAATCCCAGCATTTGATTGAAATCGCAATCATAAACGAAACCCTGCCAATCCACGCTGATCAAACTGCGGCACATCACGCCATCCAGGTTTTCCTCTCGGTAGGCGTCTCTCAGCAATTGCATGTAATCCGAAAATTTCCTTTTGGAAATTAACGTACTTCCGAAGCGCTGGATCGGCATATTGGTAATCGTAAACAGGCGGTTGAACTCCACTCCATATCGGCGTTTCAGCTCTTTCTTGTAGATTCCCTCCAGAGCCTCCTGATCAGGCGGCAGGCCTGGCCCCAGAGGATTGTAAACAAGGTTCAGGGTCAACCCCGACCTTTCCCTGCCATAACCGAACGCATTCAGACGTTTCAAGGCGTCCATGCTCCTCCCGAACACGCCCTTCCCACGTTGCGCATTGACGTTATCTTCCAGATAGCAAGGTAAGGAAGCAACGATTTCCACCTCATTTTCGGCCAGGAATTCCGCCATACCTCCATAATCCGGATCTTCCAGAATGGTCAAATTACAACGATCCATTACGGTGATCCCCAATGTTCGCGCACTGCCGACCATTTCGCGGAAATATGGGTTCATTTCCGGCGCACCACCGGTTAAATCAAGTGTTTTTACGTTGGATACAGCCAGAAACTCCAGTACGGTCCGAACCGTATCATCTGTCATAATCTCCTTGCGCCTCGGGCCTGCATTGACATGGCAATGCAGGCAGGTCTGATTACACAGATAGCCCAGATTTACCTGTAGCGTTTCCAGTTTCTTGCGTCGAATTGCGGGAAAGTCACTCGGTTTCAGTAATGGCAAAGTCGCATGCACGCTGTATTCACTCCGTTATTGATCATCAGTCGGTCCACCCGCATTCTGCCGTAGTCGGAGATGGTGGCAAACTCTTACGTGTGACCCGGGATCCGACATTGACCTACGGCGCAGGCCGAAAGCCTTTGGCTCGTCTGGCATTCCGGGAGATCATTCATCAGCAGTGAGGTGACTACATGATTTCCTGAAACGCCATACGAACCGAATACTTATACCCTGCATCCACATTCAATGTCGGATCCCGGGTTATGGCATCCTCTTCCGTTGCTATAAGTCGTTGATAATCTTGACCGCAACCTGATGGTAGCGGTGATGCCTCGTACTATTATCGTTGACTGCCGTTGAATCGGTGGCGAATAGTTGCAGGCTGTAGCTACAAGATTCACCGCGATAAATCTTCGGGTCAGAAGGTGATATGTATGGTGACGGGATTGCCCCTGCGTCCAGCGCTGTTAAATCCCATAGGGCCAGTTCGCCGGCATCAGTAGAGGTTGGTGTGGTCACGGGCGGCGATGCGGGCAGCGCGGGCACACGCACAAAGGTCTTACCCAATAACACCTGACGCGACCCAAATTGCTTCCAGTAATCCAGCCGGTAGTGGCTAAAGTTATCGTTCGGGACAACCGGTGGCCACCATGCCTCATCAATGATGGGATCCCACGCAAGACCCACAATACGGATTTTACCGAAGCTCACGACCCAATCCGTACAGGGTGGAATATCACTCCAGACTCCGTCAATGAATCGCTGAAATTTAACAATCCGAACGGTGTCATATATCTGTTTGTTATCGAGCCAGATATGCTGAATATCATAGTAACGATGGTTAGCGGGTGACGCCGTATCTTCGACAATCAAAAGAAAGCTGTACCGGCCACTCGCGGTGCTGCGCCATTCTCCTGCCTTGAGGGCGTAGTAGGTTGTCCCTCCGGTGGTAAAGGTTTTCCAACTGTTGATTAAATCCCGCGGAGCGGGGCCAATGCGTGTCCACGGTTGGTACTGGGATGGCAGGGTATATTCCAGCGGTAAAGACGGAATAACGTTCCATCCCGCCGGAATCGGGTCGTCAGTCGCGGGTTGCGCGGGCTCCGTACCAGGTGCGGTAACCTGTTTTGTACGAATGTCATATTTCCTGATCTTACGGTCAATACAGCCGTAAACGTACGCAGCGCCTTCGATGCTGATCGTTCCACCGATAGCCTTTGGCACGCCCGTCACCCGCAACTCCGCAGATGGATCGAGGGGTTGAGGATCGGTCGTGATTTTCCCCACTTTATTCATATAGACCATGGCCTTAAGCAAGGTGAAGTCTACGTCTTCGGTACAGATTGCAGGCGCGCCAGGTCCGGCCGAATTCACGACGAGTCGAACCGTATATGCGCCATCAGTCAGCGAAGTGGTATTGATTTGGCCAAGTTCACCGGCAATAACGGGTACGGTGCCGCGGGTTCCGCCGCCAGGGTAGATTACACTCACGCCGGGGACGGGCGAACCACTTTTCAGGATTTGCAGCGTGTAGGCGCCAAAGCCTCCACCGCTGGCTGTGCCTGTCACCCGCACAAAATTAATCCCTGCCGCCCAATCAGGCTCCTCGGCCGTGCAGCCTGTGGGCGCTGTCAGTTCGCATTTCAACGGCTCGTCAATGCACAACTCCACGCAGAAACAATTATTGGCATTCTCACGAGCCGGAGCACGCCCATCTATCTGCGTTTCGGCCAGCAAGGGGCTGCCCGCGGAGTCCTCAATTTGAAAATAGAGATCGGGCCCGCCAATCAACTCCACATCAACCCATGTCCCTTGCCTGAAATCGGCTCCCGAGTATGTGATGATAAATTTTCCTGCCGTGTCCGTGAAGGCGAAGCCGAGGTCGTCGTCCTGCAACCAATCCGCATCGAAGGCTCTTACCTTGACAGCCGCGACGGGCTGTTTTGTCTTGCAATCCGTAACACGACCGCAGATCGTCCACACATCAAAGAGCGCTAACACCGCACACCAGAAACGATACGGCAAACAATAGTCCCACACGGCGACAAAACCTTCCTCTGTTTTCCTGTAGCGCGGTTGCAAGGTCGTGATGGTAAACTGACGCGGCTTGGGCGGTTCTTTTTCAACCTTTCGTCGTGGTACCGAACGACAGTAAACATCCACCTCGAACGCTTCGCCAGCGTAGTTCTCGCCTAATTCGAAGGCGAAATTGCCTTTGGCATCCGTTTCAACTTTAGAAAGCAGGCGCGATTTCCTGGCCTGCACCTGGTCGTCATCCAGAATGGCGAATGTCTCCTTCGGGTTCGCCACCGCGAGCGCCGCGACGTTACGCTGCTTATCGACGCGGTAAAGCCGTACCTGTAGATTGGCGAAAGGTTCAGGGCATTCCGCGCAGATATATCCGCATAAACGCCCTTTGAAATGATAGCGGTTCATTGTGTTACCTCCTTACAATTCTTTTTTGTATAAATGAATTAAGTCATCCGTCCGCAAGGATTCCAATACCATCGTTTCCGGCGACGTAGTCACCGGAAACGATTTATTTCTCTTGCTTCTATATGAAATAGCAAGGGTGCTTCGATAAGTCAAGAGTCTTTTCCAGGCGATCAGTGATGATCTCGCCCAACAAGGTCCCGCCCATGATCTTTTTGCTCCACGGAACGTCAAAAGTACGGCTTCCACTTTCCTTACAAATCAAAATAAGTGGCATGGCAATTCATTTGCGTGATCATTATGGCGATTCATGAATAATCCAGTTAGAACGAATCATCTGTGGGATTCAAACCATTTAAGCTTGACAGGAGTTCATGCGAACCTACCATTCGCTGCCTTTTTTACCTAAGGAGAACAGCATGAGTTTCACGTTTAAGCCTAGCCGAATCCGCCGCGCACGCACGCATGGATTCCGTGCCCGTATGGCGACCCGATCGGGACGTACGATTATCAATCGCCGACGTGCCAAGGGGCGCAAGCGTCTAAGCGCCTAGCCAGGGGTGCGGCGGTATTGATGAATTATGCGGGCTAGAATGGCGCCTGAATCAGAGTCTGAAAAAAAGTTTCTCCTGGCCCGGATTATTCATGAATCGCCGTGATGATCACGCGATGAATAATGCAGGCTAGAGCCAATTGCAAAACTCCGGGTGGATGATCGGCCATTCCGCTTTGATCCCGTTTTCAGGATGGAATGCATTGCATGGTGGCTCCATAGCGCGAAATTCCAGCCTGGAAATGGGTCCAGGCGGGGCAACCGATTGCCGATCAGGAGCTTTGCGATTGGCGCCATGTTATCGGCTTCGCACAAAAGCGGACTTTTCAGGGTTACGTCGCGGGCGCAAACTGGTGAGCGGAAGCCTGCGGTTAATTTACCGGATCAACACGCTGCAACATGCCAGACTGGGATTGGCTGTTTCCCGGAAATATGGCAATGCCGTTCACAGAAATCGCTTAAAACGCCAGTTGCGCGAGTGTTTTCGTTTGAATGAAATTCGCAGCAAAGGCGTGGATGTGCTGGTTGTTCCCTTATGTGGTTGGAAACAGGTCAATAATATTAACAATGATATGAATCAGGGGCTGAAACGAATCATGAGTCGCATACGCAGGGATCGAAAATGAAATTTTTATTATTTGGCCTAATCCGGATTTATCAATATCTTATTTCTCCCTTACTGCCGCCTCGCTGCATCTATCAGCCAACCTGTTCCTGTTATGCGCTGGAAGCCGTTGAACATTTTGGTGTTGTTCATGGCCTCTGGTTAGCTGTTTTGCGTTTATTGCGCTGCCATCCCTTTGCCAGGGGCGGTTACGATCCGGTTCCCGCATCGCGGCATCTTCATACTCACAAAGCCGGGGAGATATAGCATGGAGCAGCGCAACATGATTCTGGCGTTTGTATTGTCCATGGTTGTATTGGTGGGCTGGCAGATGATATTTCCAGCACCTGATGAAAAGAAACCCCGGGTCGTAGCGGAACATCAAGCCGTAGCAGAACCTTCACCGGCTGGACCCCGCTCGAAACAGCTAGCGCCACCCATTGTTCAAAGTCATCCGGGACAGATAGAACATACCACTCCTGCTCCGGAAGCGCCGGCGAATAGCGCACGTGAAATTACGGAGTTGAGGAATAATCTGCTTGACTTGAAGATTGATTCCCGAGGCGCCGTTGTGTCGGCGCAAACGACACAATACCGTGAAACGATTCAACCGGGATCGAAACCCGTTTCCATATTGGGTAAAAATGGGAGACATGTCCTGTATGTAAATTCGGGAATCATGGGCCAGGCGGCACCGCACTTCCGCGTGGTGTCGAAAAAGCGAAGCCAGGGCGCAACCACCCTGATCCTCCGTGCCAAACTGGCAAACGGGCATTCGTGGACTCGTACCATGACCTTGAATCAGGGCAGCTATGTCCTGAATGTGAATGATCGTATTACGCGCGGATCAGGGTTGAAAATCTACCGTCAGGTGGTGGACGTTAATCCGGATCGCGAAAAATCAAGGACGCGCCAGTATAAAGGTCCGATTGGCCTGATCAATGACAAGCTGGAAGAAATCTCTTTCGATGATCTGGATAAATCCAGTCCGGTCCGTTATTCCGCCAAAGGGGGCTGGATCGGGGTCATGGACCGTTATTTTATCGCGGCCCTGGTTGGCAATAAAGAGGGCCAGTATCGCTATTACTTCAAAGGCGGCGGCGCAGGCGGCGGCGACAGCAGCACCTATCAGGCCGGTTTTTTGGAGAAAGCGCGGATGGATGGAAATGACGCACTGTTTCATTCACGTATCTACATCGGTCCAAAATCAACACCGGTGATGAAAACCCTTCACGCAGGATTGCAGCGATCCGTAGATTACGGGTGGTTTGCGGTAATTGCGAAGCCTTTGCACGATTTACTACTCTGGTTCCATAGCATGATCAGTAATCTTGGTTTATGCATTATCCTGTTGGTGTTCCTCATCAAACTGTTATTTTTCTGGCCTACCAAAAAATCGTATGAGTCCATGGCTGCGATGCGAAAGCTGCAACCCGAGGTGAAGCGGATACGCGAATTGTATGGCGATGACCGTCAGAAAATGGGCCAGGAAATGATGGCCCTGTACAAGACGCACAAGGTCAACCCTCTGGGTGGATGCCTGCCGATCGTGATCCAGATTCCAGTGTTCTTCGCTCTGTATAAAACGCTGCTGGTTTCAATCGAAATGCGGCAAGCGCCATTTTTTGGCTGGATTCACGATCTTTCGGTTATGGATCCATATTATATATTACCTGTTTTGATGGGCGCTTCCATGCTGGTGCAGCAGTACTTGAATCCGCCGCCTCCGGATCCCCTGCAAGCCAAAATTATGAAGTTCCTGCCGGTTATTTTTACCTTTATGTTCCTGTTTTTTCCGGCGGGCCTGGTTTTGTACTGGCTGGTTAACAACATTTTGTCTGTTGCCCAGCAGTGGTATGTCATGCATAAAATGAAGGCTATATAGCCTGGACTATTCATGATGCCCATGTCCTTCTTATTCCCTTGCCTCTGCCTGTCTGTAAGGATTCTGAAGCGTGGTTTGTGGTAAAGGGCAGGGGGCGCGCGGGGCGCGCGGCGACCCCGCTCCGCCTAGCCCCAGCCTGCCGGATATGACGACCATCGCCGCCATTGCCACTCCGGCGGGCAGGGGTGGATTGGGCGTGATCCGTATTTCGGGACCGGATGCGCAAGCTATCTCGCAACGTCTGTGTGGAAAGCGACAGCCCTGGCCTCCCCGCAAAGTCCGATTTTCTTCCTTTCTCGATGAGGACGGCCAGATTCTCGATGAAGGATTGGTCCTGTATTTCAAGGCGCCGCATTCCTATACCGGGGAGGATGTGGTGGAGTTGCAGGCGCATGGTTCTCCGGTTCTTTTGAACGCCCTGCTACAGCGGACTCTTTCCCTGGGCGCCATGTTGGCTGCTCCTGGCGAATTTACCCGCCGCGCCGTCGAACATGGAAAGATGGACCTGGCGCAGGCGGAAGCGGTAGCCGCCTGCATTGATGCCGTCACCTTGCGCGCCGCCCGTCAGGCCGAGAGGCATTTGCAGGGAGCGTTCGGCGAACAGATTACTTTATTGATGGATAAGGTAACCGGGCTACTAGCGCATGTGGAAGCGAGTCTGGACTTCCCCGAGGAAGAAGTCCCCCCCCTGTGGTTCGATCAGTTACGCGAACAGATGAAGCGTGAAGTGGTATCGCCCATTGACCGCAGCCTGGCGACCGCCGTATTTGGCGAGCGTCTGTTTCAGGGCGCGACCGCGGCGATTATAGGCGCGCCCAATGTGGGCAAGTCCAGCCTGTTCAATCGTCTTTCCGGTCGTAATCGGGCTATCATCAGCGAGATTCCCGGAACGACGCGCGATACGCTGGAGGTGGACTTTGAGGTGCGGGGCATCCCCGTTCGTCTGGTGGACACGGCGGGCATGCGGGAGAGCGGCGATGCCATCGAACAGGAAGGCGTCCGGCGCGCCATGGATGTGGTTCGCATGGCCGATGTGACTGTTTTTGTCGCTGATACGTCTCGAAAGGAAACATGGAAGGTGGAAGGGCATGTGGATATCATGCTGATGAATAAATGTGATCTGCTGGATGAGGGCACCACTGTTCCGAATGGATTTACGCCTGTTTCAGCCTTGAGTGGCGCCGGCATGGATGTCCTGCTTGATCAGTTGGCGCAGCATCTGGATACCATCCCGGCGGGAGAGGAGGGGCTTCTGGTGACACGCGAGCGGCATCGGCGCTTGCTGGTACGAGCGCGGGCGTGTTTATTGCGGGGATGTTCGCTGTTGAATGCCGCAGCCCAACTGGATTTGGTAGCGCTTGAATGGCGGGAGGCGTGGTCTGCATTGGGTGAGATATTGGGCATGGGTGATGTGGAACAGATTCTGGATCGTATCTTTTCCGAATTTTGTATCGGCAAATAATGCCGTTCAGGTCAGCCGGCGATCCCTTGTTGGACCGCAGGGCAATTCTCCGCCATAATACACCTTCGCAAAAGAAAGATGATGGGATTGATGTAAGAAAAAGTTCTTTAACGTATTGATTTTATTATGTATTATTGGAGGAAAGTATGTCCGCAAAATATCCGGTTATTTCAGTAACGGGGTCATCCGGCGCCGGAACCAGTACGGCCAAGGTGGCGCTCGAGCACATCTTCAGGCGTGAACAGGTAACGCCCGCGATTGTGGAAGGTGATTGCTTCCATAAATTTGATCGTTATGAATTTCGTGAGCAGGCCCGGAAATCTGAAGCGGCGGGAAGGCGCTTAAGCCACTTTTCCGATGAAGCCAACCTGTTCGATAAAATAGCCGAACTGTTTGATTCTTATCGCAAAACGGGGCGCGGTATGGCGCGTACCTATGTGCATGACGATGAGGAGGCCAGGGTCTATGGCGTTGACGCGGGAAAATTCACCGATTGGTGTGAAATTGGCGAAGGTTCGGATCTTCTGTTCTATGAAGGGTTGCATGGCGGCGTTGAGGAGGTGCGGCCTTATGTTGATTTAATGATGGGCGTCGTCCCGGTAGTGAACCTTGAATGGATTCAGAAGATTCACCGTGACACGGCGATGCGCGGCTATTCAGAAGAGGCGGTCGTGGACAATATTCTTTCGCGCATGCATGACTATGTTCATTTTATTACGCCGCAATTCACCAATACGGACATTAATTTTCAGCGTGTGCCTTTGGTGGACACGTCCAACCCTTTCATTGCGCGTGATGTGCCGACGCCGGATGAAAGCGTGATCGTAATTCGTATTCGCGAGCCCCAAAAATGGGATATTGATTTTCCGTGGCTATTGTCCATGTTGAAAGACTCGTTCATGTCCCGCCGCAACACCTTGGTTATTCCGGCGGCGAAGATGGAGTTGGCGATGGAGTTGATACTGACGCCTATCATACACGAACTCCTGGAAAGAAGGCGAAGAGCGTAAGTTGCGTATGCGTTAAGCCTAAGGGAGGCACAGGTCTGTGCCTCCCTTAGTGATTTCCGTACTGGATTTATTCCATGTGTCTCCCTAATCTTCCCTGCCCGATGATCGAAGATAAACATCATAAAGTGTTTCACGTGAAACATCCCGATGGTCCTGTGGATGTGCTGGTAATTGGAGCGGGGCATGCGGGTTGTGAAGCGGCCCTGGCGGCGGCCCGCCGTGGTGCGCGTGTGCGCCTCATTACGCAAAACCTCGATACGGTGGCAAAGATGTCCTGTAATCCGGCCATAGGCGGGGTAGGAAAGGGCCATTTGGTGCGTGAGGTGGATGCTCTGGGCGGGGCCATGGGGTTCGTGGCGGATAAGGCCGCCCTGCAGTATCGGTTGCTCAACCGGGGAAAAGGGCCGGCGGTGCAAGCGACACGCACCCAATGTGATCGGCGTCTATACCACATATTCATGCGGCAGACTTTGGCGCGGTGTCCCAAGGTTTCCCTTCATCAGGGGACGATCAGCGAATTGTTATTTGATGGAGATTGCGTGATTGGTGCGGTTGATGAGCTGGAGGTTGAGCATCATGCCGGCGCTGTGATTCTAACCACGGGAACCTTTCTGGGCGGTTTGATTTATCTGGGGGGGAAAAAGATTCCGGCTGGTCGGGCCGGTGATGCGCCCGTGCAAGGCCTGACGGATGAGCTGTATCGGCGAGAACTAAAGCTTGGACGCCTGAAGACCGGAACGCCGCCGCGTCTGGATTCTCGAAGTATTGATTGGGATGGTCTGGAGGAGCAACCCGGCGATACCGATGTATTGCCGTTTTCAGCCTTGAACGACCATTTGCCAAAAGATCAGCTTCCTTGCCACATTACGCGCACATCGGAACGCGCACACGCCATCATTCGCGATCATTTACACCGCTCTCCGATATATTCCGGTGAGATTCAAAGTGTTGGACCGCGCTATTGTCCCAGCATTGAAGACAAGGTGGTACGATTCGCCGATCGAAGCAGCCACCATATTTTTCTGGAACCCGAAGGCCGGGATCACGAGGAAGTGTATCCCAATGGTATATCAACCTCCCTGCCCATCGAGGTACAGTGGGCGTTCATTCGTGCTATCCCCGGTCTGGAACATGCTATTATCATCCGTCCCGGCTATGCCATCGAATATGATTATGTCGATCCGACCGAACTCAAAAGCACGCTTGAATGCAAGCGGATATCCGGCCTTTTTCACGCGGGCCAGATCAACGGCACCACAGGTTATGAAGAAGCCGCGGCACAGGGGTGTCTCGCCGGTATCAATGCGGCTGCATTGGCGCTGGGGATCGAGTCATGGGTTCCGGATCGGGCTTCGGCCTACCTGGGCGTGATGGTGGACGATCTGGTCAATAAAGGGGTGGTGGAGCCCTATCGTATGTTGACGTCCCGTGCCGAATTTCGTCTTCAATTGCGAGAGGATAATGCCGATTTTCGGCTTGCCGAAACAGCAATACGACTCAACTTATACAGTGATGAACGTCAAGGGCGCTTTGAGCAACGCCGGGAGCGTTTGGCGGCAGCGGAGCGGGAGATGCGCAAGATGCACATCGGGAATGGGCGGGAATGGCGCGGCCGGCTGGAGGCGCTGCGACTGGCGGTTCCCAGGGAGGGGACTCCATTCGTCGCCTATGCGCACAGGCAGGATATTAACCTGGATTCCGCGTTAAAATTGCTTTCGTCGGCTGCCATGCTGGATCGACGCGATTTGGCCAGCCTGAAGGCGTTGATTCATTATGACGGGTACCTTCAAAAGCAGGATCGGGAAGTTATTCGTTTCCGTCATATGGAGGAACAACGCATTCCCGCGGAGTTCGACTATCTGATCGTCCGCGGCTTGAGCATCGAGTGCCGCCAGCGCCTGCAACAGGAACAGCCGCGTAATCTGGGGCAGGCGTCGCGGCTATCCGGCATTACCCCGGCGGCGATCACCTGTTTGATGATGTATTTGCGTCATCTCGGATGAAGGCGTCAAGGTCACCGGAAATGACAGCGCAGGTGCGAGAGGATATTGAACGCTACCTGACCGAAACACTCAAGTTTTCCAAGGCGTTCAATCTCACGTCGGTGAAGAATGCACGGGCTTTCCATCAACGCTTTATTGATCCGTCGCTGGCCTTGTGCGAATGGCTGCCGCAGCAGGGCGTGTTGCTGGATGTGGGAAGCGGCATGGGCATTCCGGGCGTTCCGATCTTGCTGGATCGCCATGGGCTGCATGGCGTTCTGGTTGAACGGCGCAAAAAGCGGGCAGAATTTCTGCGTCATATCGTGCGAATACTGGGATTGGATGCGGATGTTTATGATTGCGATGTCAGAGCGCTGGAACATGTGCAGGCCAATGCATGCGTAGCCAGGGCTGTTACCCGGCCCGAAACATTGCTGAGCATGGTTGCTCCGCATATGCTTCAAGGCGCGATGGCGGTGCTGCCAACCTCCGCTGAAATGTGTCCGGCAACCGTGGCCGGCTGGGATTTTGAAGGAACGGAAACAGTTGTGTCGGGCAGCGAAAAACAACATGTTCAGCGTTACCGTTATCTGGAGGGTTTCACGTGAAACATCAACGTTTGGGGCCGGTTATTGCCATTGCCAATCAGAAGGGAGGCGTGGGGAAAACAACAACCAGCATCAATCTGGCCGCATCTCTGGCGGCGCTGGACCAACAGGTTTTGCTGTTGGATGCAGACCCGCAGGGCAATGCCACCACGGGTCTGGGCATTGATAAGCAATCCGTCCAGGCAGGCACCTACGATCTGTTGATTGATGGCGCTTCACTGGATCAGACCATTCTGAAAACGGCGCATGAAGGGTTGTTTCTCGTGCCCGCGAGTATGGATCTGGCCGGAGCGGAGATTGAACTGGTGGATGTTGAGCAGCGAGAGTACGTGCTGGAACATGTTTTTTCGGGGTATGCAGGCGAATCTATGGATTTCGTGCTGATTGATTGCCCGCCTGCCTTGAATTTGTTGACGTTAAACGCGCTGACTGCCGCCGACCGCGTGATGATTACCCTGCAAACCGAATTTTATGCCATGGAAGGGCTGACTCAGTTGATGGACACTATCCGCCGGGTGCGTAACGGATTGAACCGGGGGCTGTCCATGGACGGGATCCTGTTGACGATGATGGATCGCCGGAACAATCTGGCGGTGCAGGTCGAGCAGGAAGTGCGCAACTACTTCGGATCCCAGGTGTACGAACAGATAATTCCGCGTAATGTTCGTCTGTCCGAAGCGCCAAGTTTTGGCCTGCCCGCCTTGTATCACGACATTCGCTCGGCTGGAGCGCAGGCGTATTTGCAATTGGCGCAGGAGGTTATGAGCCGATACCAGAAGTGCCCTGTCTGATCAATTTGCCAGCCTTCGCCCGAAGGGCATTCATTTCGCGAGCCTGTGTGGCGTTGTCGTCTTTGCCGGGAGGATTGCCCTGAACCCTCCGGAATAATCCTGAAAGGCCAGAGTTCGCCATGGGCCGCACTCTGGGGAGTGACGAATTGATGAGACAGGGTACGAGGAGATAGAAATGGGAAAAACACTTAAGAAACGGGGTCTTGGGAAGGGTCTGGGAGCATTGCTGTCCGATACGCCGGCGCCGGAACTGATGGCGCAGGCATTGAGCGTCCCGATCTCGAAAATAAAACCCAACCGCTACCAGCCACGCACCCGTTTTGCCGACAAGGAACTGAAATCACTCACCGAATCAGTACGCAGGGACGGGGTATTGATGCCGATCCTGTTGCGCCCCTGCGACGATGGCTTTGAGCTGATTGCCGGTGAGCGGCGGTGGCGGGCGGCACAGGCGGCCAGCCTGCTTGAGATTCCGGCCATTGTGCGTGACGTGGACGATCTGCAGGCGCTGGAACTGGCAATCATCGAGAACGAGCAGCGGGATGATTTAACGGCGATTGAGTCGGCGCGGGGTTATCAGCGGATGATGGATGAATTCGGGTGTACGCAACAGCAGGTTGCGAACCGGATTGGCGTATCCCGTGTACAGGTGAGCAATGTCACACGCTTGCTCCAGCTTCCCGAAAAAATACAAAAAATGATTGAAAATCGGGAACTCAGCATGGGTCAGGTACGGCCTCTGGTGGGATTGCCCTCGATAGAGGGCGAGAAGCTGGCCGTGGAATGCGTCGCGCACGGCTGGAGCGCCCGGCAGATGGAGCAACATGCCAGACATGCGGTGAAAACTTCAACGGTAGCCAAACCGGCGGGCCGGACGGATCCTGATGTCGCCGCGCTTCAGGACGAATTAACCCGCACCCTGGGCCTGCCCGTTGAGATATGGTGCAAAAAAAGTGGTGCGGGAGAAATGCGTATCCGTTATACCCGGCCAGCGGAGCTGGATGGCGTATTGTCCCGTTTGCGCCGATGAGGATTGACGGTCAGGATTTTCGCGCGGTCAATTGGCATGCGGGCGGCGTACAGTGGGTTGAGCAGCGCTTGCTGCCGCACCATTTTGAGCAAAAGATGAGTGACAAGCCGGAGGATATCGCCCTCGCCATCGAAACCATGCAGGTGCGTGGCGCGCCCACGATTGGGGTTACGGCGGCTTTTGGTCTTGCTCTGGCCTATCAGAAAGACCGTGCAAACTTCTATTCGCACTGGTTGCCCCGCTTTCGCGCAACTCGTCCCACGGCGGTTAACCTGTTTTATGCCTGCGATGCCATGGAAGTGCAGGCCAAAGAGGGTGCGTCAAACAAGATGATGCGGGATGCGGCTCAGGCCTGCGCGGATGCCGAAGTCGCCGCCAACGAGCGTATGGGCGTTCATCTGGCGGAGCGGCTGGCGGCAGGGGAGCGGCGCATCCTCACGCATTGCAATGCCGGCTGGCTGGCCGCCGTAGACTGGGGCACGGCCACTTCGGGCATTTACCAGTTAGCGCGTGCCGGAGAATCTCCGTTTGTGTGGGTGGATGAAACACGGCCCCGTTTGCAAGGCGCGCGCCTGACCGCCTGGGAATTGGGACAGGAAGGGGTTGATTATCGGATTCAGGTGGATAGTGCGGCGGCATGGATGATGGCGCAGGGCAAGGTGGATGCCGTCGTGACGGGTGCGGATCGTATCGCCAAAAATGGGGATGTTGCCAATAAGATAGGGACTTACATGCTTTCGCTGGCCGCGCATGCGCACGGGATCCCCTTCTATGTTGCCGCCCCTTCGAGTACGTTTGACGCGCAGTGCGCCACAGGGATGGATATTCCCGTTGAGGAACGAAACGCCGATGAAGTGTTGACCGTAGACGGCGTGGATGATGCAGGAGAGACGCATCATCTCCATATTGCCGCGGCGGGATCAAAGGCCGGCAATCCCGCCTTCGATGTGACGCCTTATGCCAATGTCACCGCCATTATCAGTGAGCGAGGGGAGTGGAAAGCGATGCGGATTCACGGCGCGCCGCAGATGATGGACGACCCAGCCAGTCTTCGGTGACGGCCACGCTGGTGAACGACCCCAGCACCAGAAACGTTCCGCTCGTCCTGCCTGAAATTTCGGCCTCCAGCGCTCCCCGAAGGCCGTCATAATGCGCATCGCAGGACTCCGTATATCCATTCTGCGCCACCAGCCTGCGAGTGAAGGGCCGCAATAGCGGTAATGCCTCCGTCAGGTCACGATTCTCGCGCGTAAACACCAGGATGACATCAAAAGGGTCAGCCAGAGCGGGAAGTGAAGGCAACAGCGCCCGTACGGCGTGCATGTTGTGCGCCGCATCCAGCCAGAGGTGGCAACCATGCCAGCGGATATGCTGTAATCGCCCCGGAACCCGGGTATTCGCAACCGCGCGCATCATTGCCCGTAAATCCGATTCGACTTCACCCTCCGTGCAAAGACGCCGGATTGCGGCATACGCGAGCGAGGCATTGCAACGCTGATGATCCCCCGCCATCTTTAGTGGAGGCAAGTCCTCTCCACCCGAAACAAATTCAACATCCGGCCTGTGCCTCCGTAATACTTCAGCGACCTCATCGGTCTGCGGCGCACTGATCGCCCAGCGGCAAGCTTGCATGGCATAGGCCTTCTCATCGGCAATGGCCGCCAGCGTCTCGCCCAACCATGCCTGATGATCCAGGGCAATGGGGGTGATCACCGCCATCTCCGCGGGAACCGCTGTCGTAGCGTCCAGACGCGCCCCGACACCACATTCAAGTATTTCCATAGTACAATTTTGATCTGAAAAAACATTTAAGGCCAAAGCTGTAGCTTGCTCAAAAGGTGATGCGCGATATAAAGATCCAAGATCAATGATCTTAAGTATAAGGGGATATAAGGTTTGATCATCAATATTATTGCAATTGACTCGGATTCGCTCATTGAACGAGAAAAGGTGTGGTGATGTATAAAAACCCGTTTTATAGCCAGCGTGTACCAATGCACTTTCGATAAATCGTCCTGTACTTCCCTTCCCGTTAGTGCCACAAATACGAATTCTGAGTTTTGGTCTAACTAAACGTAATTCGGATAGTATGTTCCTTACCCTCAAATGTCCCGGACGATAATCCATATCAAGAAGAGGGTTATCCAGACTACGGATAAACGCATGAATCTTATTTTTTTCTGAAGATGTTATGGCTAACATATTTATCCATTAGGTGGCTTGTTCCTAACAAAAGAACAGGGATCAGAAAACTAAATCCAAGCCAGAGATCAATGGTTATATTACCAAAGATAACGCCAGGATTAGAAAAAATATCATTGGTCGGGGCCAAGCCAGAAAATGCTCCGATAAAACCTAAGGGAACCGCAGTGAAAGCTAAAATATTAAGAGCTAATTTAACTGCCTTGGTTCCATGCTCTTGCTTTAGTGCCTGAATATTGGCGAAATAGATTTCGAATGATTCTAATATTTCGTTATATCGTGCATATTTCTCTTGTAATTTGTGTTCTTTTATCCTCTCGTTACAAACATGCACTATTTCATCATTGCCTGATCGATTATTAGTAAGAAAATAACGGCATAGATTTATAACACGTAGCCGTTGCCTCATAATTTCTTTAACTATATTAGCTGTGGGGGATTTAATTTCTTCAAGGTTCAAGTGAATTTGATCTCTTTCAAGCCGCCAAGAGATCAAGTGGGCATAATAATAAAACGCTAACAGATATGGTAATGTTCTTTCAGCCTTAACATCCTGGATTCTCTGAACATTACCGATATAGAGACCAGGATAATTACATGAACTAAATATTCTGAGAATGTGAACGGTTTCCTCTGACATCACTATCTTTTTCTGTGTAATACTTCTGAGAATAGCATCCACTAAGGTCTTATCTTTAATGCCTTGACTTTTAATTTGTAGAAAAGGGGTTCCTTCCGGGCATTCAAAAACTAAAGCAAGGAAGTAATCATACTGATCAGTCCCACATAATTTATTTTTTTCGCTGACTAAAAAAGATGCTCTTTTTAATCTCAGAGGCTCGTCTAAAGTTATATCTTCTACAATTAGAAAAAATAAATCCTGGTTGTTAACGTCCACAGTTACTCCATCAGGCCATTGTGAATCACAATTATATATCGCTTCGTTTTATCTCAAAAGGGTAACTCTTCAGTCTATCACTTTATCGAGTCTGTTTCTTCCATTTGCTGCCGATAAGGCCGCTGCAGAAGCTGGCCAAAAAAGCTCTTCAAACAAGCGCGTAATTCACGCCGATCCACAATGCCGTCAATCAGGCCATGTTGCAAAAGGAATTCAGCCCGCTGAAAACCCTCAGGCAATTCCTGATTCACGGTTTCCTTAATCACTCTTGGTCCGGCAAAACCGATGAGTGCGCCGGGTTCTGCCAGAATAATATCGCCCAGCCACGCGATCGATGCGGAAACGCCGCCCATGGTTGGATCCGTCAACAGGCAGATAAAGGGGATGCTTGCATCCTTCAGGCGCCTGGCGGTGGCGGATGTTTTCGCCATCTGCATCAGGGAGAGCACGCCTTCCTGCATGCGCGCGCCGCCGGAAGCGGCAACCAACAGATAAGGGAAGCGCCGTTCCAGCGCTCTCTCCATGCCCAGTACGATTTTTTCGCCAGCCACGGCACCCATGCTGCCGCCCATGAAAGCGAACTCGAAAACCGATACGGAGACGGTTTGTCCCGCGATATCGCCGATATAATTACGTACGGAATCCTCATCTCCCGCCTTTTTGGAGGCATCCCTGATGCGCTCCCGATATTTCTTTTTATCACGGAAATCAAGTGGATCCTGAGAACGAAGATTGGCATCAAGCTGTTCGAATGTATTGGCGTCAAAAAGAAATGCAGCTCTTCGCGCCGCGGAGATGCGGTGATGGCGTCCACACTTGGGACATACCATCAGGCTGCGTTCCATTTCTTTGTTATAGATCGCCTCGCAGCAATCCGGGCATTTGATCCACAGGCCTTCGGGCATATCCTGTTTTGAGCCGCCCAGTATAGCCGAGGGCCGGTCAATAAGACGTGTAATCCAGTTCATGGTTTGCGCACCTAAAAAAGAAGTTCATCCACCTGCGTCAGCATGCGCAAGTGGGGCAAATATAACGATTCTACTTCAGCCGTTAACACATTGAGCGTTTCCGGTTTCATATGGTACAGATACACGGGAACGTCTCCGAGTTTGTCGAATTTTGACAGTTCCCTGGCCATGCCGTTCGGGGTTAAATGGCCGCTGATATCCGCCAGATGCTGATGGTTATTGGGAAATGAACAATCCATGATAATCCCTTTCAGGTTGGGTTGAGCATTGGCTATTTCCCATATTCGGTCCGTGTGTCCCGTGTCCGCCGTGTAAATGAACTGTTGCCCGTCCTGCTCCAGCAAGAACCCGGTGCAGGGCACGGGATGATTGACGGGAATCGCCGTGATGAGCACCCCGTCTGCTTCGACGGGCTCCTCAAGCCTGATCGCTTCAAATGCCAGGATGGGGTCGCGATCGGTGGGGATTCTGGTGAAGTCCGGCCACACCCGATTATTCAGAAAATGCTTGCGCAATACATCCAGATTCTCTTTCAGACTATGGACGACGATTTGGCGGTTTTCCCTGGCGCCTTCCAGACGTTTGAGTGAACGGTTATCGGCGAGGAATGCAATGTCCTTGATGTGGTCCAGATGCGTATGCGACAGAAAAATATGGCGAATACCGAACTGCCCTTCAAGGTCCAGCCCCTCGGTCGGCGAACCGGCATCCAGCAGAATGGAGTCATTGACCAGAAAGGAGGTCAGATGAAAGCCCAGCAACTGTCCGCCATAACAGCCCAGAACCTTGATTCTCAATCCGCGTTCTCCGTACTCATTGACAGCGCCTTGACATCGCCTCGCGCATATTCTCCGCAACAGTATCCATCGCCTCAATCATGGCACATGAATCGGGAAAATGCTCGGAAATCTGTAAAACAAACTGGCTGCCCACCACCACACCGTCCGCGAAGGCTGCTACTTTTACCGCCTGTTCCTGTGTTTTGATACCAAATCCGACACAGATGGGCAAGTTGGACTGTTTCCGCAACAGCGTGACCTGGCGGCTAATTTCCTCCACCGATCCCATTTTTGCGCCGGTGATGCCGGTCAATGATACGTAGTAAATAAAGCCATCCGCGGATCGGACCGCCAGTGCGCGGCGTGCTTCCGAAGAGGTCGGCGCAACCAGTCGAATGTTGCGCAGCCCGTATTTGACCAGGGCGGCGTCCATTTCAGCGGACTCCTCCGGCGGAATGTCCACCAGCAGCACGCCATCCGCGCCTGCCAGGGCTGCCCGGCAGGCAAATGCGTCATAACCCATGGCATAAACGACGTTGCCATATCCCATTAGAACGATGCCGACGAGGGGGTTTCCCCTGCGCACGCGGGAGACCAGTTGAAATACATCATTCATCGTCGTTCCTGCTTCCAGCGCCCGCTCGCTTGCGGCCTGGATCACCGGACCATCTGCCACGGGATCGGAGAACGGCATACCGATTTCCACAATATCCGCATGCCTGGCCAGAGCCTGCAACAGTTGCGTTGAAACTTCCGGATCAGGATCGCCTGCTGTCAGGTAACCGACCAGTGCGGCGCGGTTCTCACCGCGGCAGGTTTCAAAGCAGTTGGCCAGACGATCCGGACTCATGCCGCGCCCTCCGTCCAGCCCAGGGCTTTAAAAACCGTGTTCATATCTTTATCGCCTCTGCCCGAAAGATTCACCAACACATGCTGGTCCGGGCGCATAGCGGCCGCGATACGTAATCCGGCGGCCAGCGCATGGCTGGATTCAAGTGCCGGAATAATTCCCTCAACCCGCGTCAGCTTCCGGAAAGCCTCCAGCGCTTCATCATCTGTCGCGGCATCCAGTTCGAGTTCACCCGCTTCCAGCATGGCGGACAATTCCGGCCCGACACCCGGGTAATCGAGTCCGGCGGAAATGCTGTGCGTCCCCTGAATTTGTCCTTCCTCGTTTTCAAGGAGGTAGGTCAAATTGCCGTGCAGGATTCCCGGCTTACCGGCAGCCAGCGAGGCCGCATGCGCTCCGGTATCCAGCCCCCTGCCAGCCGCTTCGACGGCAACAAGACGCACAGGATCATCACGCAGGGGGTGCAGCAGCCCCATGGCATTGGAGCCACCGCCGACACAGGCAACAGCCACATCCGGAAGCCTCCCGGCCTGAGCCAGCATTTGCGCGCGCGCCTCCTGGCCGATGACCACATGGAACTGACGCACCATCAGCGGGTAGGGATGTGGTCCGGCCACGGTGCCAATGATATAAAAGGTGTCCTCGCAACTGGCCACCCAGTCGCGCAAGGCATCGTTCAAGGCATCCTTGAGCGTCGCCGTGCCCGAATCCACAGGGATGACGTTGGCGCCAAGAAGCCGCATGCGCAGCACATTGGGCATTTGCCGCTTAACATCCTCGCGTCCCATGTACACATCGCAATCCATACCGAACATGGCGGCGACGGTGGCCGTGGCCACGCCATGCTGACCGGCGCCCGTTTCAGCAATGACACGTTTTCTGCCCATCCGGCGGGCCAGCAGCCCTTGCCCGATAGTATTGTTGATTTTATGTGCGCCGGTGTGCGTTAAGTCCTCGCGTTTAAGCCATATTTGTGCGCCGCCATTCTCCCGTGACAGGCGTTTAGCATGATACAAAGGCGTGGCGCGTCCCGCATATTCCCGCAGCAGGCGCATACGCTCACGCTGAAACGCTTCATTCTCCCATGCGTCAAAAAAGGCCGCTTCCAGTTCAGCCAGCGGGCCCATTAGCGTCTCCGCCACATACTTGCCGCCAAAGCGGCCAAAATGGCCGCCTGCATCCGGCGGATGCCTGATGGAAAAGTCGTATACGGATTCAGAAATAGTTGACAATGGTTTTCCTCCGGAATTCTCAACATTCCACATTGCGAACAAAGGTCCGGGCTGTCTGCGCGCGACACGCACAGGCAAGCGCGATTCATACACGGCGATTCATGAATAATCCAGGCTAAGGAAGGAAACGTTACTTATCCTCATTGCCGTGTTGCCGCACCCTGGCCATAAACCGGCGTAATTTTTCGGCATCTTTCACACCGGGCATGGATTCCACGCCGGAGGATACATCCAGAGCATCCCATTGGCGAATATCAAGCGCCATGTTCACATTATCCACATTCAACCCGCCAGCAAGAATGAGCGGGTACGTATGCTCAAATCCATCGAGAAGCGTCCAGTCAAACATTTTTCCCGTACCCCCATACACCCCCTGCGGCGCTTTGGTATCCAGCAGTACCGGGCAATGATAGGCATGGACCATCTGCATATCCGCCTTTTCACGAACGGGTATCGCCTTGATAGTACGGCGGGTCTGGGCTTCGCAAAACGCCGGAGCTTCTTCGCCATGAAATTGCAACACATCCAGGGGGCAATGTTTCAACACATCATCAATTTCATCCTGTCCGGGATTGACGAACAGCCCGACAGCCGACACAAACGGCGGCAATGATCGGATCATTGCCGCCGCCTCTACGGGCGAAATAAAACGAGGGGACTTGTCGTAAAATACAAAGCCGATCGCATCCACGCCTAAACTCGCGGCCAATCGCGCATCTTCAATCCGCGTCATGCCGCAAACCTTGATACGCACGCGCCGCGGCGCCCTTGTGAAATTCATGACGCAAGGCTAGGAGTCCGCCGGACTTAGGGGAAGGGCAACGGTGGCAATATGCAGGTGATGGTGCATGATTGGACATCGCGGTGCGCGGAAAGAAACCGTTGATCGCCGTGGAAACGCCTATGCCGGAAGGGACGCCATGAATCATGGATGAAACGGAAAAAAAAATAGCCCCGATGTATTCCGCCAAAGGGCTGCGCCTTTTTCTTGGCGACTCAGTGGATGTGCTTGGCCGACTGTCCGGGGAGAGCATCGATCTTGTTTTTGCTGATCCTCCGTACAATCTGTCCAATAACGGATCCACTTGCCACGCTGGCCGCCGTGTCAGCGTCAACAAGGGCGAATGGGACCAAAGCAAGGGAATCGATCAGGATTTTAAGTTTCACTGCCGCTGGATCGAAGCCTGCCGGCGGGTTCTGAAACCGAATGGATCGCTTTGGGTATCCGGGACGTATCATTCAATATATGCGTGCGGCTTTGCACTCCAGGAACAGGGATGGCATCTCATCAACGACATTTGCTGGTTCAAACCGAATGCCGCGCCCAATCTGGCTTGCCGAATGTTCACCGCCAGCCATGAAACCCTGATTTGGGCAAGAAAAGATGAAAAAAGCAAACACACGTTTAACTATGATGCCATGAAAAATGGCGATTGGCCGAACGATCAAATCAAGAAGCCACACAAGCAAATGCGTAGCGTTTGGGCTATCAACACACCGAAGAATGGTGAAAAAAGATACGGGAAACATCCCACTCAAAAACCGGAATCTCTTCTGGAACGCATTATTTTAGCCAGCAGTAATGAAGGGGATATGATCCTGGACCCGTTTTGTGGCAGCGCTACAACGGGGGTCGCCGCATTAAGGCATGGCAGAAAATTTGTAGGAATAGACTCGGAAAAAGGATACCTTGACGAGTATGCCATCCCGAGGCTCAGCGACGAAATTGCCTGTAAGGATCGGAAATGATTCAAACACTCAAAAAACTTTGGAAAATGCCGACGGCCAGTCGTGCAAACGCCGGCGGCCACGATATTATGCTGGCGGTTACGGCACTGATGGTCAAGGTAATGATGATGGACGGCAGGCTGGACGATGCCGAACATAACGAGATTGCAGCCGCGTTGCATCAGCGTTTTGAACTGTCTGAAGCGGAAGCCCGCCAACTGATTGACCGGGCGGCGACCGCGGCGGACAAGGCGCACGATCTGTACCAGTTCACCTCGCGCATCATCAAGGAATACCCGATCAAAGAACGCACATCCATCATCCGCGAGCTGTGGTGCGTCGCCATGGCCGACGGGCACGTGGACACCTATGAGGAACATCTGATACGTAAAATTTCCGATCTGATCGGAGTCGAGCATCGCCGGTTCATTGATGCCAAAATTGACGCAAGAGGAGAGATACCATCATGAGCACCCATGTATATAAATCAATTGAACTCACCGGTTCTTCGCCAAAGAGCATGGAGGATGCCATTGAGCATGCCATCGCCAGGGCGGCCGAAAGCGTACGCAACCTGCGCTGGTTTAAAGTAACCGAAACGCGCGGCCATATCGAAGACGGTAAAATCGCCTATTGGCAGGTCACGCTGAAAGCCGGCTTTACCCTGGATGGCTAGCGCTGGCGCTCCGAAACAGGGACATATCTTCCTTATCGGTCCGATGGGCGCGGGTAAATCCACCATTGGCGCGCCGCTGGCCGAACGGCTTAAGCGACCATTCTTTGATATGGATCACATGATCGCCGGAAAAACCGGTTGCAGCATTCCTGAAATTTTCGCGGACGGCGGCGAAGGCAACTTCCGCGCGCTGGAAGAACGGACGCTGGCAGAGCTGCGTACCGGCACGCCGCCGGCAGTCGTTGCCACCGGCGGCGGCGTGGTGCTTTCCGCGGCGAATCGCAAGAGGATGATATCATCCGGTACGGCCATCTGGCTGGATGCACCGGCGGAAGTCGCCGCCCAACGCATCCGCGGCGACGCCAATCGTCCCCTGTTACGGGGCGTGGATGCGCTGCAAAAGGCAAGAGAACTGGATCGCATGCGCCGTCCGCTATACGCATCCATCGCCTCGTACATGGTGCGCACCGATCAGCTTGCGCCCACGGATGCGGTGGAAGATATTCTTGAATTTCTCGGGACTGCCGCCTCCGACCTCTAACCCAGCCTATTCACAAATACTGCCGCGCCCTCGCTGGTTCCTTTGTCCGCAACGAATCCTTGCGCCGCAAGCCCCTGATTTGCACGCCCATCCATGGGTGCTGAGTAGTTACGAAGTTATCATGGTTGATCTACTTCCAGTATCGGCGTCATGCGCATCGGCTTGATCGGCGCATCGCTCAATCGTTTCCGCACTGCCGCCTCATCGCAATCGGCAAACTTCGCGCAATGCACGCATACGGTCCAGATCTTGTGCGGCAGGCTTTCCCTCGGAACCCGCTCATACCCGGCGCGCGAGAAAAATTCCGGCACGTATGTTAGCGCAAAGATGCAGGCCACGCCCAGGCCCGCCCCCCATTTCTCACAGGCTTCCAGCAGCAAACATCCGAGACCGAGGCCTTGCCTATCCTCACGCACAACCAGTGAGCGCACCTCGGCCAGATTCGATCCGTAAATGTGCAGGGCGGCGACGCCAGCCAAATCTCCGTCAAGGAATGCAACCACGAACTCCTGTAGATGCTGAAAAATATCGTCGTGTGAACGCGGCAGAATCATTTCCTTTCGGGCGAAGGGCGCTAGCAATTCCGCAATGGCGTTCACATCGTCTACTTCGGCTGCCCGGACCTGAATACGGTGTGGCATTAGCCCATCCTGAACGCCACGCCGCGCGCCAGCATGTCGTGCGCGTGTTCGCGGCTTTTGGCATTGACGCCGCCCAGCATGCGTGCCAGCTCCTCCCGCCGATCCTCGTCATTCAGAAGTTTTAACTGACTGATCGTGCGTCCCTTCCGCTGTTCCTTGAAAATATGCACCTGCTGCGCGGCACAGGCAGCCACCTGCGGTAAATGGGAAATCGTCAGCACCTGCCGATCGCGCCCCATCGCCGCGAGCAGTTCGCCCACACACCATGCCGTTTCGCCGCCAATGCCCGCATCCACTTCGTCGAACACGGCAATCCGGGGAGCCGAAGCTATCGCGCCACACCCCTTCAGCGCCAGTACGAGACGGGACATTTCGCCACCGGACGCCACCGCGGTCAACTCGCGGAAGGGTTCTCCCGGATTGGAAGCCGCCATGAACGTCACCTCATCATATCCGTGTTTGCGCCACGCCGATTCGTCTTCCGGCCGGGGGCGCACATCGATCCGCACCTGCATCCCGGTCAGCGCCAGCCGGTCGAGAAAAGGCCGCAGTTGTCCGCACAAGTCCTTGCCGGCCCTGATTCTGGCGGCGGACAGGGTTTTCGAGGCAGTCAGAAATTTCTTTCTGGCCTCCTCCACGCGCAGGCGTTTCGATTCCTCATCCCATACGCCGGTATCCATGCGAGAGATACGGGCTTCCAGTTTGCTCAACAGATCCATCAGACCGGGCTCATCCGTATCATGCCGACGCATGGACTCATGCATGTCCATCAGGCGGACTTCCGCCGCTTCCAGCTCCTTCGGATCATACGTTTCATCCAGCAGCGCGCGTAAATTCGGCCCTGCCTCGCCAAGCAGCGCGTCCACCTGCCCCAACATCTCCAGGCTCTCCCGGATCTCCGGCCTGAATTGGGCCACGGCTTCCAAAGCGTGCATACAGCCGGCCAACCGGGTCCGAAGGTTGTCGTCATCATCCTCAAGCACCGCCAGCGCGGCGCTGACGGCCTGCTGAATCCGGGCAAAATTACGGCTCGTGTCGACCTGATCCCTGAGTTCGTCCACCAACCCAGGACGAAGTTCAAGCGCCCGCAGGCGTTTGAATTCATCGCGGATCCACGCTTCTTCACGCACGCCCTGATCGTGTTCAGTCAACAATTTGCTCAGGGCGTCCCGCTCGCTTTCCCACTGCCGATAAGCGGAAACGACCGCCGCCGCAGTTTTGTCCGCCACACGCGCATCGACAAGATCCCGTTGAAAATCGGCGCGCAACAGGGACTGGTGTTCGTGCTGTCCGTGCATGTCCAGACACGCCTGCCCGATACGTTGCAGTAATCTGGCGGGTGCGGGCGCGCCGTTGACGTAAGCGCGTGAACTGCCATCGGCGCGAATCACCCGGCGCAACACCACGCCATCTCCGGTATCCGGATCGTAGGCCTGCAAAAGCTGTTGCACGGGCTCGCCCGTATCCTCGATCACAGCGGTAATTTCCGCCTTCTCCGCGCCATGCCGCACCCAACTGCTGCTGGCGCGCGAACCGAAGACCGCGCCCAGCGCATCCACCAGTATGGATTTACCCGCGCCGGTTTCACCGGAAAAAACAGTCATGCCACGGGATAATTCCAGGTGGACGTCCTCAATCAGCGCAAATTCCCGAACATGCAGTTCAGTCAACATGAAAGGGAACGATGCGGATGCTCTGGCGGTTTTGTTATTTCCGGACCGGGGGTCGCATGGCGGTCCGAGGCGCTATTCATCCATACTGCCGCGGAGTGGCTTTCCCGTAAGTCCGACAAACTTCCAGCCTGTATTATTCATGAATCGTCGTGATGATTGCGCCGGACCTCGCGTTCAGTCCAGTGCAATTTGTTGCGCAGCACCTCGTAATAATTCCGGCCCGGCAGATAGGCCAGCAACACCGGCTTGCCCTTCTCGATAAGGACACGGTCGCCTTCCTGTAATTCAAAGCACATCTGGCCGTCCAGATTGAGCGCGGCCGGTGCCGGCACTTCCGTGAGCTTCAATTCGATGAGTTTGTCAGCAGGAACCACAATGGGACGATTGGAAAGGGTATGCGGACAAACCGGCGCCACGGAGATGGCTTCCAGCGCCGGATGCACGATGGCGCTGCCCGCGGACAGGGCGTAAGCGGTGGAACCCACAGGCGTTGCCAACACCAGACCGTCAGCGCGGACGCGGAACACAAACTCGCCCGCCACTTTCATTTCGTATTCAATCATACGCGGGTGCCGGTTGCGTTGCACGACCACGTCATTGATGGCGACGCCGCCCCCCAGTGGCGTTCCATCACGCCATCCTTCTGCACGCAGGCTGAAGTAGCGGGCAATGCAGCCGCCTCCGTTCAATACGGTCTCCACCGCTTTGAGCATGTTATCCGCGGGCGCGCCGGTGAGAAATCCGAGCCGCCCAAGATTGATGCCGAGAATCGGAACCGGCGTTCCGACAAAGCGCCGGCCGACATGCAGGAGTGTACCGTCTCCGCCCAGCGTGACCATCAGATCAGCCCGGTTCGACATCGCCTCCAGCGGCACGCCGACCTCGCCGCATGGATTGGCCAGCCCCTTGCCTGGCAGCACGTCCTTGCCGTGCTTCCTGAGCCAGACGGACAATTCCATCCCCAGCCGCAGCGCATTTTTATCCCCCGGTTTGACGCTAATGCCAATTGTTTTCATCGCTTTCATTGTTTTCATTGCTTCTTCCCGAGCCAGCCTTTGGGTTGCGTGTGGCACTGAAAGCACTGGTCGTTTTTCACATGATGCTCAACGGGCCGCGGGCGAACGCCGCGTGTACCATGGCACTGCATGCAAGCCTGGCGCGTTACGGCACGCGTATGCGTCTTGTCGTTGGGCGTCGGCTTCGTGGTGCGCTTACCGCTGCCCAGCACGAGCAGCACGATCACCGCCACGACCACCGCCAGAAAGACGGCGTCCTTTTTTCCCGGCTTCCATCCGTGTTTCGATTCGTGGCGCGTACTCATCCATGAAGCTCCCGTAGAAGATCCTGCCCGCCTGTTGCAAGCACGGCGAGGCAAGCGGCGTTCAGAGCTGTGCGGCTACGACATCCCAATTGATTATACCCCAGATGGCGTCCAGATATTTCGGGCGTGCATTGCGATAATCGATATAATAGGCATGCTCCCAGACGTCAATCGCCAGCAGCGGCGTGCTGTCATCGGTCAGCGGGTTGCCGGCATTGCCCGTATTGACCACTTCCAGGCCGCCCCCGGCATTTTTCATCAGCCAGGTCCAGCCGGAACCGAAATTACCCGCAGCGGAAGCCGTCATGCTGGCGCGGAAATCGTCAAACGAGCCAAAGGCCCCGGTTATTGCGTCAGCCAATGCGCCATCCGGCTGGCCGCTGCCGTTCGGGCTTAAGCCCTCGAAGTAAAACGTATGATTCCATACCTGCGCCGCATTATTGAAGATACCGCCGGCGGGCGCCGTGGTAATGATTTCCTCCAGGCTCTTGCCTGCATATTCCGTACCCTCGATCAACTTGTTCAGATTAGCAACATAGGCGGCATGATGCTTGTCATGATGATATTCCAGCGTTTCGGCGGAAATCACCGGTGCCAGCGCGCCCTTGTCGTACGGTAATTCAGGTAACTCAAATGCCATAATACTTCTCCTTTTGGAGGCGCGCTTCGCGACAAGACCGTTGCGGGCCGTTTCGCATCGCTATCTCTCAATGGCAACCATAGGTCCGTCATTTTGACGATGCAAACCTTTTTCGTTTACGGTTATTCGCATGCGTCTTTCGGCTTTGCGCGATTGCGAGCGACCGAACGGGCGTTTAGCCTGCATGATTCATGAAATTCAGACCTGAAGCCGTATTGCTGGACCGCGACGGCGTGATTAACTTCGATTCGCCGGACTACGTCCTGGCACCGGAGCAGTGGCGGCCAATCCCGGGCAGCCTTGAAGCCATTGCAATGCTGACATCAGCGAACATCCCGGTTGCCATCGTCAGCAACCAGTCCGCGCTGGGGCGTGGCATGCTCGATCGGGAAACGTTTCAGGCCATTCATGCCAAAATGATGCGGGCCATTGAAGATGCCGGCGGCAACATTGCGTACGCAGCCTATTGCCCGCATGCGCCAGCGGATCAATGCGCCTGCCGCAAACCCCGGACGGGCCTGATTGATGAAACGCTTGCCTGCCCCGGATTCGCTATCCGTACTGAAACCGTGGCGCTGATTGGCGATTCGCTGCGCGATGTACAGGCAGCGCTGGCCGCAGGCGTCACCCCCGTGCTGGTGCAAAGCGGCTACGGCGCCGCCGCCACCATACTGGATCAATCACGCCAACTGTTGCCTGATATCCGTCATTTCAGCGATTTGGCTACCGCGGTGGATGCTCTTTTGGGGAACAGGCCATGCTGATCCTGCGTTCAGCATTATTTAATCTCTGCTTTTTCATGATCACGGTCTTCTTTTCCATTCTGCTCATTGCAAGCCGTCCCTTCGGTTTTGCGGCGGCATGGTTCTGGGGCAAGGCGTGGAGCGCGTCCACGATCTCTCTGGCTCGCATCATTTGCGGCATCCGGCTTGAAATCGAGGGTGGAGAACATCTTCCGGACACGCCCTGCGTGGTCATGGCCAAGCATCAGTCCGCCTTTGAAACGATCGCCATGCCGGGCCTTGTGCCGCCGTTCGTCTGGGTTCTGAAACGTGAACTCTTTTACATTCCGGTATTCGGCTGGGCGCTGTGGGCTCTCAATGAGATTGCCATTCGCCGTTCCAACCTCCGCGGAGCTCTAAAGCAGGTGCTGGCGCAGGGCAAACGCTTCCTTGAGGAAAAGCACTGGGTCGTGATTTTTCCGGAGGGGACGCGGACCGCGCCGGGACAAACCGGTAACTATCAGGCCAGCGGCATCATGCTGGCCAAAAAGGCTGGCGCGGGCATCTTGCCCATGGCGCACAACGCCGGCGTCTGCTGGCCCAAACGCGGATTCATCAAGCGCCCAGGTATTGTTCGCTTCCGTTTCCTGCCCTTCATTGCGCCGGAAGACGTGGCCAGGACGCCCCGCAGTACGCTGCTGGAATGCCTGAAAACCGAGATCGAGGCCGCCACGCGCGCCCTGGGCGGCTAACCCTGCCCTTTACCCACAAATTATGCCACAGAGCCCTTGGCGCACCTGGCAAAAAAACGGCTCTTCAACGCTTTCATACGGTAATTAATCCTGTCATGGGGCTTGCCGATAGCAAGGCGTTAGCATCGGGCGGAGCGGATGTCTGGAATATCTTCAGTAGTCCACGCAAGATAATGGTGCTGCTGCATAAGCGCCTTGAAGTCTGAACATTCGTTTTACTCTACCCTGCGGATGGATATGGCTTGTACGTCAACGTGTTTTCCCGATTCCTGCACTTGCATGGGCGAACGGTATTCGCCAACCAATCAAATGTTTAGAAAAATACTTGTCATAGAGAGACTCTTGCAAAACTCATGAGCGGCGATCGGCTTCCCCGCTTCGGCTCATTTCCGAGCTTGAATTTCGGGGAGTGGTCACAGGTATTTGGCGACGCCAAAATGGTCACAGCTATGCTCGATCGCATGACCCATCACTGTGATATTATCGAGACTGGAAACAAGAGTTGGAGGTTCGAAAATCGAACCTGATTTGGCCCGTATTAGGGGGGTCAATTTTGGACGCTGACGGGGGGGGGTAAAATTGGACGCTGTTTGACGCTGTGGGTAATGCTGCCCCAACAGTTACTCGTATTGTGTTTGTTCAGCAATGGCAATCAAGTCAGACATGCGTTGCTGTATGAAATGCTGTCCGGCGTCAATTACTTTGTCCGGTCGACGACAATTAGGATGGCCGGTTTTTGTTAGAGCATAAGCGAGTGTCATAATCATCTCCTTTTTCAGATTATTGTTTG
>VAOW01029126.1_pt1 | contig 34836 bp, 30 predicted proteins | sample 3393921 | NCBI WGS metagenome assembly VAOW01 (sample SAMN08290428, study PRJNA428436) | hydrothermal vent metagenome | isolation source: Deep-sea hydrothermal vent chimney | place: Indian Ocean: Southwest Indian Ridge | depth 2742 m m | reverse complement strand
ATACCAATTAGCGTCAGGTACAGATTTAGACTACCGGACTGTAACGCCTGTAACCATGTGGCCAGCCGATAGACCAGACGCACGATGGGCGCAAACAGTGTCGATCCAAACAGCGGGGCCACCTGATGTTCGAAGCTGAGATGACGCACAAAATAGCGCAGACCGGTGTGTTCGTGGCGCATGTCTTCGGTAGGACGATAGACCATACTGTAGAAGGTGCGCAACGCATTGGAAAAAGCCAGTGGCGAGATTGCTACTTGCTCCGAAGTGCGCGGCAAACCACCATACCAGGCGGGTGTACGCCGACGCGGGGCGTGAGATGCCCACCACAGACCGAGTGGGATTAACGCCAGCAAAGAGCCGACAATCACTAACATAGGCGGCGAGATAAATGCGAAATGAGCAGTAAGTGGCACCAGTAACCAGCCAGAGTGCATGGCGGCGGCGCTGGCACCGGGGAAGGCGACGGTTACCCCTTTTTCTAATGCACTCAACCACCACGGCATGCCAACAGCGGTGGCCAGCACCAATAGCCCTAATAGACCAACAGCACTCGCATAGCGGACTGGAATACCGGGATCCTGCACATTGCCATCGCCTAATAAGCCAATGCCGAATACCTTGATAAAGGTAGCAAGTGCCACGGCAGCGGTAAGTGCCAGACCCGCACCGGCCACCGCCAGTGCTAACGGGCCAGCCAGACCCGGTAGATGAAAGCCCTGGAATACCGTCTGAAAAATATACCATTCGCTGACGAAACCGGCCTGGGGCGGCATTGCAGCAAGGCTCATGGCGGCAAACAATGCACCCACACCCAACGGCCAGGCGCTGCGTCGTAGTAAACCCTGTGGCCGCAACCGGTAGCTACCTGTAACCTGCTGTGCCCCATCGGCAGTCATAAACAGTGCGCCCTTGGCAAGTGAATGACCCGCGAGATGAAGCAACCCGACGATCCAGCCGAGTCCCGCCAGTTCGGCAAGTCCGGCGTGTCGAAACAGCATTGCAGCAGCGAGCGCGGCACAGGCAATACCCGCATTCTCTGCCGTTGACAAACCCAGCAGACGCCGCCAGTCATCTTCCTGAAACGCATACAGGATGGCGAGAATAGCAGTAAGTACGGCTAGTGCCAGCAGCGTCAGGCCAAGCGCGAAGCCGTCACCTGTCGTACCCGGTAACCACATTATCAGTGCGCGACTAAGGGCAAAATAGGCCGCATTGAGTACAACACCTGAAAGTAACATACCGGTAGCACCGCTTGCGCGTCCGTAAACGCCCGGAAACCACTCATAAAAAGGCAATAACCCCAGCTTGGCGCCAAAACCGATAATAAACAGTAAACCAATTGCATAACGAGAAGTAGGTGAAAGTGTGGCACCGGCCGTAGCAAAATGAGTGAAATCCAGATTTCCCGCTACCGTACCCAACCAGAGCAGTGCAGCGAGAAGGCAGACCGCACCTAATTCCAACAACGTCAGCATAAACAGCACGGCGCTACCCTGGCTGCCTGCTTTGCGCTCGCCAAGCACCATCAGCGTACCACCAAGACTCATTAGCTCCCAGGCAATAAGAAAGGCGGTTCCTTCATTGAGTCCAAACACACCCAGCGCACCGAGTAACGTTACGGCTGCACCGGTGACCCATAAACGTCCACGCGCCAGCGGCGAACCCAGTGCAATAGCCAGTGCCGCGGGTACCAGACCAAAAGCCAGTAGCCAGCAGGCTTCGGGGCTAAGGTGAAAGGCAACTGGCGCGGTAAACATAAGGCCGAGCTGCAACAGCGGGGTCCCTTCGGGCAATGCCAGTACCACCCCTGCAATGAGTATCAGTGTACCCACCACGAGCAGCTTGCGGGCAAACGTTGGGGACAATCCTGCAGTACCCAGTACACCGGCCAGCACCCATATCAGGGCGGCTAACATAATTAGATTAGCGCTCAAGTCGACCTCCTTTTATGCGTTGTGGAAGTCGTTGCAAAAGAATTAGCAGGCCTTCAATAATGGCGGCGGGACTGGGTGGACAACCGGGCAGATACAGATCGACCGGCAGTAGTTCATCGAGCCCATGGCCCGTGTTATAGCCACCACCCGCGACACCACCGGCTACCGCACAGGTACCATTTGCCATCACCAGACGTGGTTCGGGCATGGCATCATAGGTGTTAAGTAACGGTTCACGCATCGGTAGCGTAACCGGCCCGGTAACCAGCAGCAGGTCGGCAAAGCGCGGCGAAGGGGTAAAGAAAATCCCGAAGCGATGCAGGTTATAAAACGGATTATTCAGCGCCTGAAGCTCTGATTCACAGCCATTGCACGATCCGGCATCGACATGACGGATATGCAGGCTGTGCTTAAACGCACTGATGCACTGTTTAAGCTGCTGCCCTGCGGGTGTTTCAATTGCCTGCTGCCAGCGCAGATCGTCACGCTGACGCACAGCGAACATGCAGTCGGTAGAAACTTGCAGTGCATCGCTGGGACATACGTCGGTACAAAGCTGGCACACTATGCAGCGACCGTAATCAAGCAGAGGGGGCGATTCAGCACCTGCCGACGAAGTAGTTAACGCATGAGTTGGACAAATATCGGTACATGCGTGGCAACCGCGCTGACAACATTGCGGATCGAAACGCGGCATACCCAGCGCGCCTGCCTGGCCGTCATCGCCACCCGCCTGCGGCCAGCTGGTGGTGGCACTGCCGCGTTTTAGTCCAAACCAGGTCCACATAAGCTCTATTTCACTCCTAGCGGTCGCAGCCGGCAATGGTGAGGCCAAAGCTGGCTTCATTAATGGCATAGTCCATCATGTTACTGCCGTGTACGGTGCGCGGAAACACCCGCCAGTTAGAAAATGATGGGGATTTAATTTTGACCCGGGCCAGCCGTCCATCGCCATCGCAGTGTATTGCATAGTAAAGTGAACCCCGCGGTGATTCGGTCCAGCCCAGACCTTCCGCACCAGGCGGTAGCACAACATCAACACATACTTCACCGGGTTCGCTTAGCGGTGGTATCAGGTTTTGAATTATGCTGAAGCTGGCATCAATTTCTCCAACACGTATCTGAGCGCGAGCATAGGCATCACCGGTATTTTCCACCGGCACATGCAGGTCGGTATCGGCATAAGCTGCGTAGGGATGATCGCGGCGCAGATCACGATCCAGCCCCGAGGCACGTTCCACCGGGCCGGTGGCACCCTGATCGAATGCAGTGCGTTGATCAAGTACACCGGTATCATGCAGACGATCCCGATAGCTGGTGGTCGCCTCCAGGGTATGTGTGTAGTTAGCGACTTCACGCTGTAGCGCCTCAAGCTGATGAGACAGTTCCGGCGTGGCTAATATATCGCGGCGCAATCCACCGGGTAGTAGAATACTGCGTAGAAAACGACTGCCAGTGAGTTGCGCATTAATCTGCTTAACCCGTTCCTCCAGTAATTTCCCCTCGGCCTGACCCACTTTAAGCGTGGTGGTGTCCGCCAGGTGCCCGAGAAAATGGAGGTGATTATAGAGACGCTCCAGCTCTGCCAGCAATACCCGCAGACGCCGTGCACGCACTGGGGGAGAGACTCCGGCAGCGGCTTCGACCGCCTGACAATAAGCCAGTGAGTGGGCGATGCTGCCGACTCCGGAAACACGCTCAGCCAGAATGACGGCATGGTGTGCATCACAACCCTCGAAACGTTTTTCCATACCACGGTGCTTGAAAAATAGTTGCGGGTGATAGTGCAGGATATGCTCGCCAACATAAAAGAAGAAAAACCGTGCCGATTCCACTACGTCTGCACGCACCGGGCCAAAAGGCAGCAACTGTACATCGGGACCTGACACAGTTGGCAGAGTGGGTGATTCATGTGTAAAGGGCATAACCTGCGCTGGATAACGTGGATCCAGCAACGGATAAAAAGGTCGCGCACCAGCGTGCAATATCAATGGCTGGGGCTCGGGATGATCTTCAAAATGTACGCCGAACAGATCACTTATTTCACGTTCATACCAGCCCAGTAACGGTGTTTGCTGCGCCAGACTCGGTACGCTGCCACCATTGGTGCACACACGCCAGACAATGAAGTCCTGTTGCGCACCGGGTGCGGCCAGATAACATAATACCGGAGCAGACTCCCCGACTGGTATATGCCCCCAGGCCATCTGCATCCGGCCACCACTCTCCAGTAACTCGGCACAGGCGGCTTTTAGTGCTGTCACATCAATTAGCCGACTTTCTGTCGCACATATCATGATGCACCTCCCGCAAGTGCACTACTCACGGTGTGAAATACCGTACTGAAAGCGGACGGCCACCACAGCCCCAGCACCAGCAATGGAATACCAGCGAGTAACATTGCGACGACGCACCATGTACTAACAGCCTGTACATCCGGCGGGGGGGTAGGTGCTTCGGTGAAATACATAATGCGGAAATGGTTGAGAAAGCCAGCAAAAATCACCACCAGTAACACCAGCATGATAGCGGCGGCCCAGATATCTACAGAGCTAAACCCGGCCCGCAGGATGGTAAGTTCAGAAAGAAACAGGCCAAATGGCGGTGCCCCGGTGATCGCCACCGCACCGGCTAACCACAGCGCACCGGTTAACGGGAAGCGCATGCCAACATGGCGGATGCCGGTTATATCTTTGGTGCCATAAGCGCGCATCATTGCGCCTGCACCAAAAAACATAAGTGACTTGTTCAAGGCATGGTTGAGCATATGATAGAGTGCGCCAGCCACACCCAGCGTGCCACCAAAACCAAAACCGAGTGCGATCACCCCCATGTGTTCGACACTGGAATAAGCCATCAGCCGTTTGATACCACGCTGGCGCACAATAAACAGTGCTGCCAGTGTGAGGGAAAGAACGCCCAGCACAATCAATGCGGTACGCGGCAGGGTTCCAGCACCGGTTAGTTCGGCCACATTTTTGAAACGCACAATACCCACCATCGCCGTATTGAGCAATGCGCCAGAAAGTAATGCTGAAACCGGTGCCGGGCCTTCGCTGTGGGCATCGGGTAGCCAGGTGTGCATCGGCGCCAGACCGGCTTTGGTACCATAGCCAACCAGCGTCAGCAAAAATGCCATTGTCACCAGGGTTGCATTCATCTGTGGCGCCGCCTGCGTTAATGCCTGCCATGTCATACTGTAACTGGGTCCGAGCACCATGCTACCGGCCCAATAGAACAACACCGTACCGAGCAGTGCCAGACTAAGACCGGCAGATACCACAACAATGTATTTCCAGGCCGCCTCAATACTTTCCGGTGCATGTTCGAAACCAACCAGAAAGGTGCTGACTAACGTGGTCATCTCTACCGCAATCCAGTAGACCCCCGCATTATTCACTAATGGGGCGACAATGGTGGTCCAGGCGAAACCAGCAAACAGTGCATAGAAACGCATCAGACGTTGTGGTTCACCGAGCAGGCGCATGTAGCCAACCGCATAAATTGAAGCGAGCGCATAGACCAGCGCTGCACACAATACGACCCAGCAACCAAACCCGTCCACCAACAGATAACCACCCAGGGTAATGTGGGGAGTATGTGCCATAAACGGCAGCGGCAATGCCGCTGCGGCGGTGATGAGCGCGGCCACCAGATTACTGGCTTCGGCCATTCGTGCGGAACGTGCCGTTGCACATAGCACCACCGCGACCAGTGGTGCAATCAACACGATAAACACCAGTATCATAATCATCCGGTCAGCCGCCGTAATTTGAGGCTACTGGTGGTGCCAGCGTGTTCCATCAGATAACGTGCCAATACACCAAAGCAGGCGACGGCAACCAGCAGATCGAACAGAATGACTAATTCGATGAGCATCGGCATACCGGGGATAAGTATCTGAGAGCCAATAAAAATACCATTCTCCAGAATGAGCAGGCCGAGAATATGACTAATTGCTTCGTGGCGCACAGCCAGCATAAGAAAACCGATAAGCTTCATCGACAACATCACCGTCAGCGCAAGAATAACGACCGGACTGGAGGTGCCGATGGCAGCAGCGATGTGGTATGCGACTGCGAGTGCAAGCACGACGGCCGCTGCACCCACCACCATAGCAGTCGATGGTTGCAGAATGACATGAAGTTCGCGGTCCGCTCCCAAACGTCGCAGAATACGCAGAATCAGATAAGGTAATAACAGGCCACGGAACAGCGCGGTCAATATCGCAACCACATACAGCTCAGGGAAATGCGCGTAATAAGCCATCGTCGCTGACAGCAGCGCAATCAACCACGATTGCAAACCGAAGGCGTACATATAATCACGCAACCAGCGTGAACCCAGCATAACAAAGGCAAGCAGCAAACTGCCGATAGCCAGCAGGCTAAACAGAGAGGCGGCCAACGGCGTGAACTGTGGCAGTGTCATGATATCCACATCTGGTTTGCGATTACTGCCAGCGCCGCGAGCAAAAATGAAGCGGCAAGTGGCTCCTGATAACGATAAAAACGTAACCGTGACTGTGCCGTTTCTACTATAATTACGGCACCTGCAACCAGGGCAAATTTTCCAAGCAGGGCAACAGCTGCGCCCAGCTCACCCACCGCCGTTCCGTGTATTGACAGCGCCCAGGGTAATACCAGTACATTACAGAAAATAGTATAGAGAATGAACTGTTTCATCATTGAAGCCCATCTCAACAATGCAAGCAGTGGACCTGAATATTCCAGCACCCGCGCCTCTTCGATCATATACACTTCAATATGGGTACTGGAGTGGATTGGAAGACGATCGGTTTCTACCAGTAAAAGGATGAAGAAAGCACAGACCAGAAATACGTGCGCCGGACTCCAGTAAACAGCCACATTGGCGGCAAGCAGATGGTTGACAACAAACGGTAACATGGCTTTGGCGAGCAACGTAATACCGACGAACACCAGTATCAGGGTTGGTTCGGCGAGAATAGCAATCATCACGCTGCGGCTGGCGCCGATACCACCGTAGGCACTGCCTGAATCAAGCCCGGCAAGAGCGATAAAGAAACCGCCCAGGGTTAGAATAAGCCCACCGCCCAGAATATCACCCATATCGGAAAGCGGTAGCGGGAAATTAGTCAATACAGGAATCAGCAGTGGCACAATCAGCATTGCAGTGAATGCGACAACCGGTGCACTAAAGTGAATGAGTGAGGCACCCTCCGGCAGCACCAGTTCCTTATGGAATAACTTCCAGAGATCGCGATAGGGTTGAATCAGGCTCGGACCGCGGGCGCGCTGGGTACGTTCTTCGTAACGCAGGATAAACCCCTGCAGCAATGGCGAAAGCAATAATACTGCCGCAACCTGACCAATCTGAAGAGCGATATTATTCACTAAATGCTCCTGTGCCGGATGCATGAGTTGTGATGTATACTGTAAAAATAAACCCGCAGAGAACTAATGAACCGCACTCGGGTGCGATCCAGAGACGTGATAACTGGGTCATAAATACTCCTGCCGGAACGGCGTTGTAAGCTATTCTGAACCAGGAGTTATCAGCCCGGAGGCGGTTCGAGGCGAACTCCATCGCCTGCCTGGCTAGGAGCTTACTAGGCCGATCAATGGGTGTCAAGAGGCCTGATATATTCTATTTTTTGATCTTTTTTGGCTGCGTTATGTCAGTTACTTAAGCTTATTATTCGTGTCTGTAATACCCCACATATCATAGGCATCAGTCCTGGTGATTTCTGCCAATATAATATCTCCTGGTTGAATACTGGCGTTTTCTGGTGCATCAATAAATACCTGTCCATCAATATCCGGCGCATCTGAGCTACTTCTGCCGATGATGTGTTCGCCGACCGTATCAATAATGATTTCACGGGTTTTACCGATATTGGTGGTTAATTTCGCTGTGCTGATTTTCGCCTGCTTTTCCATGAATCGTTGTACCCGTTCCTGTTTAACTTCTTCAGCGACAGCGCCCTCTATTGCATTAGCTTTTGCACCTTCGACAGCGGAGTAGGCAAAGCAGCCAACGCGATCCAGTTGGGCGGCATCGAGAAAATCGAGTAGCTGTTGAAAGTCGGCTTCAGTCTCGCCAGGAAAACCAGCAATAAAGGTACTGCGTAAGGTAATATCTGGACAGATGGCGCGCCACTCCTGAATACGTTGTAATGTGTTTTCACTGGATGCAGGACGCTTCATGGCTTTTAGTATTTTTGGGCTGGCATGCTGAAAGGGAATGTCCAGATAGGGTAGAATTTTGCCTGCTGCCATTAATGGAATAACTTCATTCACATGCGGGTAAGGGTAAACGTAATGTAAGCGCACCCAGACTCCAAATTGGCTTAAGGCTGAGCATAATTCAGTTAGCCGTGTTTTAACTGGCTGGCCGTTATAAAATTCGGTTTTGTATTTTATATCGACACCATAAGCACTGGTATCCTGCGATACGATCAGCAATTCTTTTACCCCGGATTCAACCAGACGTTCTGCTTCGAGTAAAACATTATTGACTGGCCGGCTGTCAAGATTGCCACGTAAGGATGGAATAATGCAAAAAGTACAGTGATGATTGCAGCCTTCGGATATTTTCAGATAGGCATAATGTCTGGGTGTTAAACGAATACCCTGAGGTGGCACCAGATCAATAAAAGGGTCATGAGCCGGTGGCAGATGCTGATGCACGGCATGCATGACAGCATCGGTCGCATGTGGCCCAGTTACAGCTAGTACGTCAGGGTGAGTCTGTTTTACAATGTCGCCTTTAGCCCCCAGGCAGCCAGTGACAATTACCTTGCCATTTTCATTTAATGCTTCACTAATAGCATCGAGCGATTCCTGTACGGCGGCATCAATAAAACCACAGGTGTTCACAACGATCAGATCAGCATTCTCATAAGTGGGTGAAATAAGGTAACCTTCGGCACGTAACCGGGTAAGAATGTGTTCGGAGTCAACGGTGGCTTTGGGACAACCCAGGCTGACGAAGCCAATACGAGCGGGATGATTATCGGATAGAGGGGACATGGGCTATTGTCTATATTTAAAATATGCGTATGTTACCTTAAAAAATAGCGGGTAGTTTTATTACTGAAACAAATGAAAAATCAGTAACCAAAGAAGAAGTGATAGGATATGAATGAAGAGCGTTTTAGTTCACTAGCGCGCGCGTATGGTCGCAAAAACTGGGGTCTAATACAAAACGCGCATATCTGTGTGGTGGGTGTCGGCGGTGTCGGTTCCTGGGCAGCAGAAGCACTGGCACGTACGGGTGTTGGAAAGATGACTCTAATTGATGGTGATGATATTGCTCGGAGTAATGTCAACCGGCAATGTCATACACTCGAATCGACCCTTGGTTTAATGAAGGCGACGGTGATGAAGCAGCGTATCCTGGACATTAACCCTGAGTGTGAATGTGTTGTTATTGAAGAATACATTAATGAAAAAAATCTGTTTGATCTTATTCAGCCTGATTTTGATTGCGTAATTGATGCGATTGATCGCGTTAAATACAAAGCGGCATTAATTTATTATTGCAGGCGTAATAAGATTCCCATTGTGACTACAGGAGGAGCTGGTGGGCTGATCGATCCCGCGCAAATCAAAGTAGCAGATTTAGCGCGTACCTGGAATGATCCACTGGCGGCTTCGGTTCGCCTGCGTCTGCGACAGCAGTATAATTTCACCCGTAATCCAAAGCGCAGTTTCGGTGTGCCCTGTGTCTATTCTTCCGAACAGCAACGCTACCCGGACAGTGAGGGGAATGTGGGATATAAAAAACCAGGGGTGGCTGGGTTATCGCTGGATTGCAGTTTTGGTTATGGTTCGGTGGTGGCGGTTACTGCCACATTTGGTTTTAATGCTGCCGCTATTGCCATCAAAAAAGTCGGAAGTATGGCGTTTACGCAAAGCATTGATAAATAAAGACTTTATACCGTTTCCGCATAATATTATTATTTTTCGTCGGTTTTCTCTTTTTTAGAGTCTTTGTCAGAAGATTTTGATCGCCTTACCCATAGCATTCTCCCAATCGCCCTCTATCTTGAGATTGTCTGGTTTAGGGCCTGTCTTTTTCTTTTTCATAATTTATTTCATGGGAAGTTTATCCCCTTCAGGTGTACAGATTCATTAAGCCACAACACATTGCGCCAAGTATAAATTTATATATATGTTAATATTTTATCTCACACAAAATAAAGCCTGCAAAAGCAGGCTTTGAATTTTAGTACTTATACCGCAGTGGATCACATCATCTGTACTGCACCCATACAATCACTTAGACCATTATAATTAGATGCATTGTTATGAACCGTTTTTGGCTTTTTTTCGTCCAAAGCCCTCTGAATGTCAGTAATTATGTTTTTTGCCATCTCAAGAGGATCACTTGCCTGCACTATAGGTCTACCAACAACCAAATAATCAGAACCATATGTAATTGCCTGATATGGAGTGAGTGATCGTTTATGGTCGTTTGTTGATGCCCTCTCTGTGCGAATACCTGGAGTTACAATGTAGAAATCATCTCCTAATTCATCTCGTAAGTTTCTAACTGATTCACCAGATGCAATAACACCATCGCAATCTAATTCAATTGCTGTTTTTGCCCTGTAACTAATAACTTTATCAATAGTTGCATCCTTTCCATATAGAGATTTAATATCATCATCGTCCATACTTGACAATACTGTAAGCATAAGAAATTTCAACTTGTCACTGCTTGCACCCTTTTTTGCTGCTATAACAACTTCACTAACTCCATCTAATGTCATTAGTTCTATAAAATCCACTGATTCACTAGGAGTATTTTTAATAGCTTGTTGTATGGTGGTAGGTATATCTGACATCTTTAAATCTAAGAATACTTTTTTACCCATTTCAGCTAATTCATTTATAACCGTGTAATGAGTACCGAAAAATAACTGCCATCCAACCTTATAAAACTCAACTTCATCACCTAGTTTTTTCACTACTTGCATAGCTTCATCTGCGGTGTTGAAGTCAAGGGCAACGATCAATCTGTCTTTTGCTTCAATGTTTTTATTCATGGCACACTCTCTGGTTATGGTAAGGCGCAATCCAGCACCAAAACACTATTAGATTTTAAGTTTAAGGGTTCAAAAATGGGAAGAGATATTACCTGACCACAACCTAAAAAGGTATGGCTCCAAGGGAGTGTTATTGTTTTATTGTGCTTCATGTCACCAATGGGCGATTATTAACACTTTTTATACCTCAGTTCACGACTATCTTGTATAAAAAAACTCTACACATGCAACATGTAGTGTACACCCACTATTTTTAAATAGCTTGACTTTATTGATTCACTTTCTTTTGCATTTAATTGGCACACCAAGCTATTTAGTAACATGTATATTATTTGAAATAAATTAATATATGTTAATTTGCGTTAAGTACATACTTCTGAAAAAAGTTTTTAAAAAGTACAATAAAGACAAAATAGTTTGAAAAGTAAACCCTCCTTTCTGCGTTTAGCGATAGGCACAGTCGCGTTCCAGCTCTACTAGATGTGGCAATAACTCGGAATGTTTTTGCACATGAAAAATATATCGCGGCACATTTCGCTCGGTAGATTGTGCCATAAAAGGTTCACCCCAGAAACTAAGCAGTGCTTCGGTACCGCCACTATGATGGCTGTCGGCAAGAATAAATGAAATATTTTTGCTCAATGTGCACCAGTGAGGTTCATTGACCCTGGAATGACCTGGGCATGCCAGGATTTTTGGGTGTATTTCTTTCTGCCACAGTGCCAGCTGGCTCTCATCGAGAACGAACTGGATCGAGGTGACCATAGAATTTTCCACCACAGGGCGAAGTAGTGCATCGAATAGTGGCTGAGTTTGATACATCGAAAGGCAGACATTGTACATAATCACGTCCTCTTTCATGTGTCGGGCAAACTGTTCATTCACCGTGCGTAGCTGCCGTGGTCCCACCAGGATAATATCGGGTGACTTGAGTGTTGACTGTATTCTGCGTACTACATGTTCAGTTTGGTCGATCTGTTCTGCGGTGCGCTCATTATTTCTTGTGTGACGCATGAAATTAATAAACAGGAGTCCCATTAAAGCTAATACGATAAGCAGAATGCCATGATCATCCACAACATTTAACATATTCAGAATGATAGCCGCTGCGGCAGCGAAAAGCCCCGCTATCGCATCCCATTCATAGTTGAGTAATTTTTTTATCTTCATTTTAATTAAGGTCTGGCAATGCGGTAGAAAAGATAGATTTATACCAGCAATTGACTATAACGCCAACTTTTTATTTCAGATATGCGACCATTTACTAACAGTACAGATGAAAAGGCTACCTATGGTTCAAGACCGTCAGCCACAGGGATTGCGGGTGCCGAGCCGACAGGAATGTATTCACCGCGTGTCTTTAACCCGTTCCATTCGTTTCAGTAATAACCATCTATCCTGCCCGGTCAATGGGCTAATAATAGGCAGTTACACCGCTTTATTTACAGCCCCATTAACGCTGGAAATTCTCTAGAAAAGTGTCCGAGATGGGTTGATCTGCATTACTATCCGCTCCGATGGCTCCAGTTAATCTATATTATTCAAGCTGGCAGCAGTGATACTGCTGCTGACTACGTTCTCTATAATATGGGCATACGTAACCACAATGCGATTAAAATCCTGGCTAATGGGTTGTGAATTACTGCCTAATTGCCTGAGCCGGTTATTCTTCGCAAGTAATCCTTCCAATGTTGTTTCAAGCTGATTTAGTGATGTTAACTGTAGCAGTGCATTTTTTTCCAGCAATAAATTAACTTCATCCTTAAAGTTGTTCATGTATGGGCCGCAAATAATAGCGCAGCCGAACTGGGCGGGTTCAAGTATATTATGGCCGCCAATGGGAACAAACGATCCTCCCATTATTACCAGCTTTGCGGCGGCGAAGTAATTGATTAATTCGCCAACGGTATCGAGTATATAAATACTGGTATGGTTGTCGATAACATCGTGCTGGCTATGCACAGCAATAGTTAAATCAGGGCTTAACTGTTTTAACTGGCGCATAATTGTCGGGCAGCGTTCGGGGTGTCGCGGCGCAATAAACAGCAGTTCATTGCGGTCTAGATTTAACCAGTGCCTGGCTATCTGTAATTCTTCATCATTATGGGTGGAAGCGACCAGCACATAGTCGCGGTCTATTTTTAACGTCGCATGATGTGATGCCTCGGCTTTTTTGCCATATTTTAAATTACCGATGACATGCAATTTATTTTCATCTGCACCGAGTGCCAGGTAGGCGGTCTGATCCAGCTCGGAACGGGTATAAATATTGTCGGTGTAACATAATGTGCTTTTTAGTAACGCTTTTATCCAGACATTTGCAGACATGGTTTTTATCGATAAACGTGCATTGATAATTGAAACCGGACAATGGTTTTTATGGCAGTAATAAAACAGGTTAGGCCAGATTTCTGTTTCTACAACGAACAGAGCCTGTGGCTTGAGTTTGCGAATAAAACGGTTTACGGCAAAAGCCCAGTCAAAGGGCAGATAGGCGTGTTTGAGATTAGAGCGGGCTTGCTGCTGTACTATTTTTGCACCGGTGACAGTATTAGTGGTGACGATTATCTGTAGAGAAGACTGGTCGTGCAAAATTTCGGTTATCAATGGCAGAGCAGTAATAACTTCGCCAACGGATGCGCAGTGAAACCAGAGCGCGTGCTTCGGTAAATGATTTAAGTTGAAGCCGGTACGTTGCCAGAAATAGCGAAGCTGTTTATTACGCAGACTAAACCAGGCGAAATAAAGCAGTAGAATGGGTGATAAAGTAAAAATCAGCAGGCGGTAACCAAATATCATTGTTTATCACGTCATTGTTTGTGTTTTGAATAAAAATTATTGTTTCGGTCTGCGGTGGTTTTGAAGCGTTTGTGCATCCAGCCATATTGTTCAGCATTGGCATATACCATTGTTTCGATGCTCTGGTTAATACGGGCACTGTCGTTTTCGATATTGTCAGAAGGAAAATTGTCCAGTGGGGGTAGCATCACTATTTTATAGGCTGATGTTTTTTCGAGGCGCACGGGGTAGAAGGGCACAATGGTGGCACTGGTCATTTTTACCATTTTAGTTGTTGCCGTCAGGGTGGAGGCTATACCTCCAAGGTAAGGAGTAAAAACAATATCTTGGTCAGCGAAATCCTGATCGGGTGCAAACCAGGTAGAATGACCCTTTTTCAGACCACGAATGACAGCACGTACATTTTTGTTTTCAATTAATTCGTCGCCGTAGTGAGCGCGACAATGTTCCATCATGGCGTTAAATAGCGGGTTATGGGCTTTTTTATAGACTCCGTTATAGGGTGCCGCATAAAAACCAATCATCCGTGCGCCAATATCGAGAGTGGTGAAGTGGCCGGTGAGTAAGATGACACCGTTACCTTTTTGCATGGCATGGTGAAGGTAATGCAGGCCTTCAATGGTACAGTTGTTTTTCAATTTTTCGGTTTTTCCGAACCATGCGTGTCCGGTTTCAAATATGGATATCCCCAGACTGCGGAAACAGGCAAGATTGAGTTGTTCTATTTGTTGTTCGGTGTAATTGGGGTAAGCCTGTTTTAGATTAATGTATGCAATGCGTTTTCGCGATGTGGTTAATTGATAGATTAGCCAGCCAAGTTTTGAACCCAGAAAAAATGACCAGCTCACCGGCAGGTAAGTGAATAATTTTAATACCCCAAACCCTAACCACATCGGCCAGTATTTTGGTTGTAGGTAGCTTTTGTATGGAAATCGGGTGTGAGGCACTGTTAGTCGGCGCTGTGATCAGGTGCGGGGTTTGCGTATGTATAAAATGCGATCCAGTTTCTTATTGTCTGAATAATGCGGATTAATTGGTGACACCAGTGGGTTACGCATTAGCCGGGGTTTCGAATCAGCCATTTATTAATTCCAGCCACGTCAGCCTGGGTGAGAATGCCAGCAACGCTCTTTAACTCCAGACTGTCAGTAATGTATTTATAACGTGCTGCAAAATAATCGCGTTTGCTGCTGTATAATAATTTCTGTGCAATTAACACATCAACACTGGTGCGGGTGCCTGCATCATAGCCAGCAGTGGTTGCGTCAAGCGAGGTCTGTGTAGAGATAACGGCCTGTTTTCTTGCTTTCACCGTGGCAATATCCGATTCAACGCCCAGGAATGAAGAACGTGCGAGTGCCGCCGTTGAACGTTGCGCCTGTTCCAGAAGCGCCTGTGCTCTGTCCAGGTCAGCCGCTTTTTGTCGAATGGTTGAACTGGTCAGGCCGCCACTATAAATGGGGACGTCGAGTGACAGGATTACTTTGGCATCGGTGCTTTTATTGGCAGGAAAGAGAAAGCCGGAAAAGTTGCGAGCACCTGAATTAGTCGTGCCATAAGAGGCGTTCAGGCTTACTTTTGGATAGTAACCACCTTTGCTGCTATCGTAGGCGCTATTGGCCGCATCAACCGCATATTGTGCAGCACGTATGGAGAAATTATTTTCCAGCGCTTTCTTTTTCCATGCGTTGATGTCCATCGGTTCAGGCGCAACGAGTGGAATTTTTGGGCGCACAATTTTTAGCTTGGTGCTGTATAAATTAATAATGACACCGAGTGCTTCGCGGGCATTGGAGAGATTATTGGTGGCGATAATCTTATCCGCTGTTGTAATATCGTAACTGGCCTGCTGCTCTTTTACGTCGGTGATTGCAGATAGACCCACTTTATACCGTTCTTTACTTTGTTCCAGTTGTTTACCGATGGCTTTTTTTTCGGCCTCAGCGGTTTCCAGTGCATCAACCGCAGTGAGCACAGTAAAATATGCTTTGGTTACTCGCAAGATGGTATTTTGTCTGGCGACCTCAAGGTTGGCTCGTGCCTCGGCAGCGATGGCATCTCCCTGGGCAAGGTGATCAAATATGGCTTTATTATAGATAACCTGGTTTAAATTAAGGCTGTAACCATTACTGTTATTCTGTGAGCTGCTGGTTATGCCTGAACGTTCAGTCTGGTTCTGTCCACGCTGGATAAAGGCATTAAAACCAAGCTGCGGCAATATTGCTGCGGTACTTTGTGAGGTTGCTTCGCTAGTGGCTAAGTAGCGTGCATAGGCGGCCTGATAAGTCGTGTCGTACTGTTGTGCGCGTGCCAGTGCTTCAGACAGATCGAGGGCGTGAGCGCTAAGGGTTGAAAACAGGCAGGAGAAGCTAAGCGTTAGCAGGATACCAAAACGGAGTTTATTTCTCATGAGTCGCTACATTCCTGTTACTGTGTTAATACGTTGGCATGGTTTTATCGACGGTTTTGGCCCATTGATCCATGCCGCCGGATAAATTAATAATATTCGTAAATCCAGCCTGCTCAAGATAGCGGCCAGCACTGCGGCTGCGAATGCCGTGGTGACAGACAACAATGATTTCTCGATTCGGGTCGAGCTCGTTAAACCTGGCGGGTATTTGTGATACAGGGATTAAGGTGCTGTTTTCCAGCCTGCACACATCGTACTCCCAGGTTTGGCGCACGTCGAGAAGAAAGGGAGGTTCCTCTCCGCTATCAAGATATTGTTTTAGTTCTTGCGCACTTAGCTCACGCATCTTTTATTGACCTGTCAATTTTGTAATCCAGCAATGGGTATTGAAAAAGCAGTGGGGTGTACCTGTTACAGGGTTAACTGTTGATAACAGGATGTTTGTATGGTACCAAAATGAGAAAACTTTGGGTAGAAATTGTGGTGTTTAAAATACAAACGTTGCGGCTTTTTGCGTATGAATTAATGGCGCTATACAGGTTTCAAATAAAGCTTCGGTGTGCCATTGGTTACTTGCAATGCGTGTTACCAGTGTCGCTGTCATGGCGGGGGCTTCACCTGTTACCACAAACATACGCCCATCTGTAGTTAGCAGCTTTTTATATTCATCAGGTATTACTGGCATGGAACCGCAAATAACAATTACATTATAGCAGTGTTTTTGCTCCCAACCTCTGGCGGCATCCCCCGTGCTTAGATTGACGTTACTAATACCTAAAGTTGACAGGTTTTTTTGAGCCTGCATAACAAGTTCGGGGTTTATATCAACGCTATCCACAAAACGCGCCAGTTTTGCCAGGCAAGCGGTAAGGTAGCCGGTGCCGGTTCCGATTTCCAGTACCAAATCATCTTTGCTGAGGTTTAGATTTTGTAAGATGCGACCATTTAGATTGGGTTGCATCATGCTTAAGTGCTGATCTTCGAAATCACCAACCGGAATGCGAGTATCCGTGTAGGCAAGATTCCTGTATTTTTCAGGGGTGAAGTTTTCGCGTGGTATCTCACCAAGAACAGTCAGAACATCACTGTTCAATACATTCCAGGGACGTATCTGTTGTTCAACCATGTTAAAACGTGCTTTTTCGAAATCCATAATAATGTATCAGGTGTTGCCACCATTATCGGTAAATTGGAAAAATGAAAGCGCATTTTACTCTTTGTTAGCCAGCGATGGAATCTTTCGGAGCGATTCTTCAGCAATTGTTGACGCCTGCAATTTGGTTATACGGATTTAAAGTGGTGCAGAATAGGGTTTATTGGTCGGCAGAATGCGTTATTATGCTAAATCTTTAATAAACCTGTAGCTGGAAACAAGACTATGAGCGCCATTCCTGACGATTTTATTCAACGCACTGCCCAATTATCTGCCGATTCTACCCAGCCACTGGATGGTTCAGATAAAATCTACGTGCAGGGCTCACGGGCGGATATTCAGGTGCCAATGCGTGAAATTCATCTGGAAGATACTGCGGCCAGTTTTGGTGTTGAAAAAAATCCACCAATTCCAGTTTATGACACCTCTGGGCCTTACACGGATCCATCGGTAAAAATTGATTTGCTTGAAGGGCTGTCTGATGTGCGTAAGCAGTGGATTGATGAGCGTGATGATACCGAATGGCTGGCTGGCCCAACGTCAAGTTATGGTCAGCAGCGGCAGAGTGATCCAGAATTAATGCATTTACGTTTCGAACATATTCGTACACCGCGCCGCGCTAGAATGGGTGCCAATGTGTCGCAGATGCACTATGCAAAACAGGGGGTAATTACGCCTGAAATGGAATATGTCGCCATTCGTGAGAGTATGAAATTGCAGGCACTACGCAGTAATCCTGACTATAGAAAGGTGCTGATGCAGCATCCTGGCATGTCATTTGGTGCCAATTTACCGCACGAAATTACGCCGGAATTTGTGCGTGATGAAGTTGCCAGTGGTCGGGCGATTATCCCGGCGAATATTAATCACCCAGAACTGGAACCGATGATTATTGGTCGTAACTTTCTGGTAAAAATTAATGGTAATCTGGGTAATTCTGCACTGACATCAAGCATTACCGAGGAAGTCGAAAAAATGGTCTGGGGCATTCGTTGGGGCAGCGACACCATTATGGATTTATCGACAGGCAAGAATATTCATGAAACCCGCGAATGGATTTTGCGCAATGCGCCAGTTCCTATTGGCACCGTGCCGATTTATCAGGCCCTGGAAAAAGTCGGTGGTGTGGCCGAGGACCTTAGCTGGGACATCTTCAAAGACACATTAATTGAACAGGCAGAGCAGGGTGTGGACTATTTTACTGTCCATGCCGGTGTCAGGCTGAAATATGTACCAATGACGGCTAAACGTGTTACTGGGATTGTTTCACGCGGCGGGTCTATTATGGCGAAATGGTGTCTGGCACATCATCAGGAAAGTTTCCTTTACACGCATTTTGAAGACATCTGCGAAATCATGAAAGCCTATGATGTTGCCTTCTCATTAGGTGATGGCCTGCGCCCTGGTTCTATCGCCGATGCGAATGACGAAGCCCAGTTTGGCGAACTGGAAACGCTGGGCGAGTTAACTAAACTGGCGTGGGAACATGATGTGCAGGTGATGATCGAAGGCCCTGGCCACGTCCCCATGCAAATGATTAAAGAGAATATGGATAAGGAACTCGAAGGCTGCTTCGAAGCGCCATTTTATACACTCGGCCCACTGACGACTGATATCGCTCCCGGTTATGACCACATTACTTCCGGCATCGGTGCCGCACAAATTGGCTGGTATGGCTGTGCCATGTTGTGTTATGTCACGCCAAAAGAACATTTGGGATTACCAAATAAAGAAGATGTACGCACCGGCATTATCACCTACAAAATTGCTGCCCACGCCGCCGACCTTGCCAAAGGCCACCCTGGTGCACAAATACGTGATAATGCCATGTCAAAAGCCAGGTTTGAATTTAGATGGAACGACCAGTTTAAGCTGGCGCTCGATCCAGAACGTGCGCGTGGATATCACGATGAAACTATGCCAAAAGAAGCGCATAAAGTGGCGCACTTCTGCTCAATGTGTGGGCCCAAATTTTGTTCAATGAAAATTTCGCAGGATGTGAGGGATTATGCTGCTCAGCAAGGTATAAGTGAAGATGAAGCCCTGCAGGAAGGCATGGAAACCAAGGCGGTCGAATTTATCGAATCAGGTAGCGAAATCTATCATAAAGCCTAAATTAAAGCTTATTACTGAAGCGGATGAAAAGGATACTTATTACTCAAGGCTGTCATCCGCAGGGATGCGGGTGTCGAGCTTACCTGTTAGTAGTTTTAGTGTCAGTGAAAAGGCTCAGTAGCGATTTAGCGTAGCTTACAGGCATTGGGCTTAAAGATAGGTGAATATGGTTAAAGCACATAATCTGGTCTGTCCCATTGACGGCATAAAGCTTGAATTTGGTGATAAGCAGCTGGTGTGTGCAAATGGACACACTTTTGATATTGCGCGACAGGGCTACGTGAACTTATTGGCCGTGCAGCATAAGCGATCAAAACAGCCGGGTGACAGTAAAGTGATGGTTCGTGCAAGGACGCGCTTTTTAAATGCGGGATTTTATCGGCCGATTGCTAATCTGCTTACTGACCTGGTTGTTACGCAGATTGCTAATGATAAAACTGCCTGTTTAATGGATGCGGGTTGTGGTGAGGGTTATTATTTTAATGCTATTTTTAATTGTCTTAGTGCTAAAGAAGGAGATAATGACCTTGCTTTTATTGGGCTGGATATATCAAAAGAGGCAATTGCTCAGGCGGCAAAAAGAAATAAGCAGATAAGCTGGGTTGTTGGTACAAATAGATTGCCGCCCGTGGATGCTGCCAGTATTGATATTATTTTATGTCTATTTGGGTTTTATAGCTTTGAAGGGTTTAATAAAGCATTAAAACCAGGCGGTAAAATTATTTTGCTTGATCCTGGTCCAGATCATCTGCGTGAGTTGCGAGCAATCATTTATCCAGCAGTCAAAACAACAAATTCAGCCGCTTCATTTTCCAGCGAAACAGAGTTTCTGTTGCTTAATAAACAGCAATTACAATTCAAAATTAAGCTTACCAGTCAGGAGCAGATTAATAATCTACTTCTAATGACACCCCATTTTTACAGAGCGAAAAAATCATTCAGAGACATCGCTCGTAACTTGCAGGAGCTGGAGTTAACCATTGAGGTTATTGTCAGGCTGTTAGAAAAAACACCGATAGATAGTTAACGGGTAGCAATGTAGAAAAAATCTGCATATTTCCTGAAAAATAGCTAACAGGTTTCGGCGTGATTATACTTACGTATTCACAAAATAGTAGTAATTCTGTAGCAATATTGTCATAACTTTTGTTTAAGATTTCCGGCTTTACAATTTTATGAATGGATAGACTCCTGCTATTGCCACGGAAGGCTTCTTTTCGATGAGTTAAACCTGTTCAACTCCTCCTGTCAGCTATTGCTGCATAATCAACTCTCCTCGGCCTGGCCGTATCATTCCTTCAAGCTCACTGATTTAGTCATCTCCCTGAGTTGAGCGACCTTTTCTCTTATTTTCAATAAAGTAGTGACAATGCGCAATTATTCTCTGAGGTCAGATTAACTCGGTGGGAAAAAGTGTATAGTAGGATAAATCTGAACAAAATAGCGCTTTCCAGCTCATGGGCGCTGGTGTTAGCTGAGGAGCAGTGATTTAAACTATGACTGAAAGCACCTATATTGCCTGCTCACAATGTGATTTGCTGCTTAAATTGGTACCGCTAGAGATGGGAAATAAGGCGCTGTGCCCGCGTTGCAATCATCTCTTAACGGCCAATCATTGTAATGCGAAAAATCGAGTTATCGCTTTTTCTATTACGGCAATACTCTTTCTTGTGTTGTCAAATTGTTTTCCATTTTTAACTTTTAGCGCGCAAGGTCATGAGCAGACGGTTACGCTTATACAGAGTATTTATACGTTAGTTACGCAGAATTTTTTTATCCTGGCATTGTTGATTTTTTCCTCTGTTATTGTTATTCCGGTCGTCTATCTTCTAAGCGTTATTTATGTGTACGTTTCATTAAAACGCGCACGTTTGCTGGCTGGGACATATACATTGTTGAAGTTAATCGGTGGTTTGCAGCACTGGAATATGGCAGAAATATTTTTGATCGGGATACTGGTTAGTTTTATTAAAATAGCTTCTTTAGCTGAAATCACACTTGGAGTTTCTTTCTGGGCCTATGTGTTCTTTATTCTAAGCATGACTATCGTTATGTCGCATATTGATAAGCACCAGATCTGGCAGTGGATTAAACACAAAGAAAAAACCCCTGCTGTGCCTGAGATAAAAAACAGGCAGTACCAGAGTTGCCATGTGTGTACCGATGTGATCGATAGTTCAAAGAGTATTTGTGCAACCTGTGGTGCCCGTTTGCATCAGCGGGTAAATAAGAGTATCCAGAAAACATGGGCGCTTTTATTTACCTCCATTTTATTGTATATACCTGCAAATATACTGCCTGTTATGGAAACGAAATATCTGGGGGAAAAAACGGCCAGTACGATCCTTGGAGGTATTGTCGTGTTGTGGCAGCATGGCTCCTACCCGATAGCATTAATTATCTTTGTTGCAAGCGTGCTGGTGCCCGTTGGGAAAATTATTGCACTCGCATGGCTTTGTTTTGGCGTTCAGGTACACAGTCATCAAGCCTGTAAACAGAAGACTATTTTGTATCGTATTACGGAGTTAGTTGGACGTTGGTCAATGATCGATGTATTTGTGGTTGCGATACTGGTTGCACTAATAAGACGGGGAGAAATTATGAGCGTTTATCCTGGTTGGGGAGCTGTTGCCTTTTCTGCCCTGGTTATTGTTACCGTGTTGGCTGCATTAAGTTTTGACCCGCGCTTAATTTGGGACCCAATAAATAACGAGAAGATTAATGAATAAGGAAAAAGAAGTGGTTCTGGCAGAAATAAAAGGAATTAGATCTATCTCCATTATTTGGTTAGTCCCTGTGGTTGCGATTCTTATTGGTGCATGGATGATTTACTGGCAAATAAGCAATCAGGGGCCATCAATTGTTATTTATTTTAAAAATGGTAACGGTATTGTTGCAGGGAAAACAAAAATAAAAGTAAAAAATGTAGAAGTTGGTTTGGTAAAAGAGCTCGAATTAAACGATGATTTAAGTGGCGTTATTGTGAACGCTGTTATTCAAAATAACGATGCTGATCTGCTAATGAAAGACACAGAGTTCTGGGTGGTTAAACCAAGAATAGGTAAAGGTGGTGTTACCGGACTGGGAACGCTTCTTTCAGGTGCTTACATTGAGCTTTCACCAGGCGTTTCAGCGGTAAGGAAATATAAGTTCACAGGGTTGGAAAATGAACCTGTAACGGCGGCGGGGACACCTGGCTTGCATATTACTCTTGCGAGTAAGGGTTACCATGCGCTCCATGTGGGGGATCCAATATTATTTCGCGGTATTAATGTTGGTCGAATTGAATATGTCTATTTTAATACCACAGAAAGAATTGTTTATTATGATGCGTTTATTGAAAGTCCTTATGATAAATTAGTGACGAAAAATATTAAATTCTGGGAAGTAAATGGAATTGAAATGAATGTGTCAGCAAAAGGGGTCCATATTCAATCTGGAACATTAGAGACCATGATATCTGGAGGTGTGACATTTGATGTGCCCGATAACATGCAGCCCGGTAAAATTGTTACTAAGCGAGAAGTTTTTACTATTTTTCCTAACAAGGATGCAATTTATAAGAGTCGTTATAAATATGGGTTGCACTATATTTTACTTTTTAAAGATTCTATTCGAGGCTTAAATCCCGGCGCACCGGTAGAATATAAAGGGATTAAAGTAGGCAATGTAACCCGTACTGATGTGGCTTACCCTGAAATTGTGCATTTACTTGATCGGGACACGCTAATTCCAGTAATGATCGCTATTGAGCCTTTAGATTTGGGTTATAAAAACAGGAAAAATGTTCTTCAAGCCAGAAGGGCTATGATTAAATTATTAAAGCAAGGTTTGCACGGCAGTATTGTGACAGGTAATTTTCTTACCGGGAGCAAATATATAGAGCTGAAATATGGTAAGGGCATGATCGGTGCATTGAAACATTTTAGTGGTTATCTGGTCATTCCAACGCGGCAAGGTCGATTTGGTCAGATAATTAAAAAAATGGGTAAACTGGTCAATAAACTTTATAACCTTCCGCTGGAAACAGTCGCCAATAATACGGGTAAAACACTGCAGCAGGTAACGGCAACTTTAAAGGCATTTGAAAATACGGCAAAACAGCTGGATACTTTGCTTAAACAGACTACGGATGAAAATCTTGTGGCTAATATTAAGAGTACTTTAAAAAATATTAAAAGGTTATCCGCCGAATTTTCAACAGGCTCTTTGACACATCAGGCGCTGCAAAATACGTTGAGTGCAATGCAGGACTCACTGGTTGAACTTAAACCTTTGCTTCTCCGTTTGAATCAACAACCCAATAGTTTGATTTTTGGTCAACGAAAAGCAAAAGACATTGAGCCTAAAGGTAAGCCATAATGAAAATAATTAAAAATCTGGTTTGTATGGTGCTGATTCTGGCTTTACATGCATGTGCGTCTTCGGCTGGACCAGTTAAATATTATACCTTAAGCTCCGCTGCGGATAATAAAGTAAGGGATGTTGAGGATAAGGGAAATATGGTGGCCTCGCGGGTAACGATAGGCCCCGTTTATTTAGCAAAATTTCTGCGCCAGGGCGGCATCGTAACCCGGATTGGTAACCATGAGATTTACATGGCGAATTATAATCGTTGGGCGCAACCATTGAATACGGCTATCGTAGAATTACTGGTTCAGGATTTAAACCATAAAACGAATAACTACCAGTTTGAGCGGATGGCGGGTGCCTGGAATGACAACGCAACTTTTAATCTGCGTCTGCGATTTGATAAATTTTATATTAGAGATAATGCGACGGTTACTATTGGTGGACGTTACTGGCTTTATGAAAAAAAAGGTGGGTTAAAAATTGATAAAACATTTGATATTACCCATAGTTTAAATCAGGATGGCTATCCCCATGCTGTGGATATGTTGAGTCGGGCTGTTGATGAATTATCAGGCCAAATAATTTCTCTAGTCAATAAAAAATTAGTGACAACGCAATAATGCCTGGTGGTTTTTTAATCTTTGACAGCGGCTTCGTCAAGTGTTCGGCACAATAAACCCAGTTTTACTTCATGGATATTTTTATCAATATCGACCCATACTTTGTGGCCGCTACCTGGAGCACAGGTAACGGGCTTGCCATCGTGGTTAACCATTTTCTGCAGAATAAACCGGTAATTACCCTCACTGGTTAGTAACTCCATGTCGTCACCCTGAGAAAATTTATTTTTAACATCAACCAGAATGCGTTTATTTTGCTTGTCAAATTCTAACACTTCACCGGTGAAAAGCTGTCGCTGACTGCGTGAACTACTATCTCGATAGCGTTGTAATTCTTGCGGGGGATGGCGTTCAAAAAATCCATCGGTGTAGCCTCGGTGGGCGAGATTTTCCAGTTCGCTCATTAGCTGCGGGTCAAATTTTTTGCCACTAACCGCATCATCAATGGCGCGGCGGTAAATTTGAGTGGTTCTGGCTGTGTAATAATAAGATTTTGTTCGACCTTCAATTTTCAGGCAATCCACGCCAATGTCGACCAGACGGTGTACATGCTCAACGGCACGTAAATCCCGAGAGTTCATAATATAGGTACCATGCTCGTCTTCTTCGATGGGCATATACTCACCGGGTCGGGCGGCTTCTTCGATAACATATTGTTGCGAAGCGATTTCGCTGCCATCGGGTTTCCAGCTGCCGGTGTTTTCAATGCTGGCATCAATATCATTGTTTTTAACTTTGTAATTCCAGCGGCATGAATTGGTGCAGGAGCCCTGATTAGGGTCGCGATGATTGAAATAACCGGATAATAAACAGCGCCCGGAATAGGCAATGCATAAAGCGCCATGAATAAAAACTTCCAGTTCAATATCAGGGCAGTCGTCACGAATCTGGGCAATTTCTTCGAGGGATAATTCGCGTGAAAGAATCACCCGTTCAATGCCAACTGACTGCCAGAATTTCACCGCCGGTGAGTTTAAGGTATTGGCCTGAACCGACAAATGAACAGGCATATCTGGCCATTTATCTTTGACCATCATAATCAGCCCCGGATCAGCCATAATTAATGCATCTGGATGGAATGCTATAATCGGTGCCATATCTGCCATGAAGGTTTTGATTTTCGATGTATGCGGGAGAATATTCGTGGCGACGAAAAATTTCTTACCTAACGCATGCGTTTCGTTTATACCCGCTTCCAGATTGGGCAGGCGAAAATCATTATTGCGTACTCTTAAGCTATAACGAGGCAGGCCCGCGTAGATGGCATCTGCACCATAGGCAAAAGCGTAATGCATGTTTTTTATTAGGCCAGCGGGTGAAAGTAGTTCAGGTTTTTTCATGGAAACTAAAGTGTTTAGGCGTAGTCAGATATAACCATATATTGTAAAAGAAATCCTACTTTAAAACACGGCTATCTGGTTAATCTTCTATGTAAATATTGTATGCTCCTGTTGTAAGGATCAATTACTTATGCTCCTGTTCATATCACTGATCGTTAACGAGACGAGTCGTGACTCGAAAAATATATTTAATCAGGGTTTTTTTTGCACAGAAAGTCCCAATATTAGTGTTAGTGCTAACGGAAAAGAAGCTCTAATTAATCCATAAAGTCGATTACAAGCTGAATTATTCAGCTTGTAATCGACTTTATGCAGCATTAAGCCGCGATTTTCGAAACTAGAACCTTAATATGAAAAGGAGAGATCACTATGAAAAAACTGTATATTATTGCTCTGAGTATGCTGCTACTCACGCTTGGTGCCTGCGCAAGCAACGGCGTTAATGAGGTTGGCTCCGGTTCGACGAACTATATTATGCATTACAAAAGCGGTACGATTACAGAGGTTAAGCCGGTTATTATTAAGGGCGCTGGCGGGGGTGGTTTTCTGGGTGCCATCACTGGCGCGGTACTTGGTTCAACCCTGGGTGGGGGGCGTGGTAATACGCTGACAACATTGGGCGGCGGATTGCTGGGTGCTTATGCGGGAAAACAGCTGGCTAAAGCCAATGCGCAGGAGCTAACGGTCAAACTGAATGATAGTGGCTCAATTGTGGTTATTGCCAAAGGCAAGAAGTTTTTAGTTGGGCAGCGCGTGAGGATCGTTACTGAAGGTGGGCGCGTTGTTACGGTAGAGCATAATTGAGTCATCTTCAGATTTCCAGCGGGTGGTGATGCGTTGCTTCTGTTATACTCCGCGCCCTTTTTAGTTAAAAAGAGTCCTGAGTTATGTTTAGACTGGGGTGCGAAAATCGCGTCTGCATTCAAAATGAGATCCTTTCCGGCCTGACGGTTGCGCTGGCGCTGGTCCCTGAAGCCGTTGCGTTTGCCTTTGTCGCCGGAGTGCCGCCGTTGTCAGGGCTTTATGCGGCATTTATGGTGGGGTTACTGGCCTCTATTTTTGGCGGCCGCCCAGGGATGATTTCAGGTGCAACCGGCGCGATGGCCGTGGTCATGGTTTCGCTAGTTGCCGAACATGGTGTGCAGTACTTGTTCGCGGCAGTCGTTCTTACCGGCATTCTGCAAATGTTGGCAGGGGTGCTGAAACTGGGCAAGTTTATCCGTATCGTGCCGCATCCGGTTATGCTGGGTTTTGTTAATGGCCTGGCGATTGTTATTTTCCTGGCTCAATTGCAGCATTTCCAGATTGATGTGAATGGTACTAAAGAATGGATGACCGGCCAGCCGCTGCTAATTTTTGCGAGTCTGATTATTTTAACGATGGCTATTATTCAATATTTACCCAAGTTAACGACAGCAGTGCCATCGTCACTGGTGGCAATTGTGGTGGGTTCATTGCTGGTGGCTGGATTGCATATTGATACCAAAACGGTCGGCGACCTGGCATCCATTAAAGGTGGTCTACCTCAGTTTCATTTACCCGATGTGGCCTATAATTTTGACACCTTGAAAATCATTTTTCCGTATTCATTAATCCTTGCGGCGGTTGGTTTAATCGAATCGCTATTAACACTGTCGTTAATTGATGAAGTGACCGATACTCGTGGCCGAGGCAATCGTGAATGTATCGGCCAGGGTATTGCTAATACAGTGACTGGGCTATTTGGTGGTATGGGTGGTTGCGCCATGATTGGTCAAAGTATGATTAATGTTAATTCCGGTGGCCATAAACGTCTGTCGGGTATCGCCGCAGCACTGTTTCTGCTGGCTTTTATTCTGTTTGCATCCGATTTAATTGAGCAGATTCCAATGGCAGTGCTGGTGGGAGTGATGTTTGTTGTGGTGATCGGTACATTTGAATGGTCGAGTTTCCGTTTCTTTAATAAAATCCCTCGGCATGATGCTTTCGTACTGGTGCTGGTTTCTGCGGTAACCGTTATGACCGATCTTGCTGTGGCGGTGGTTATTGGTGTTGTTGTTGCGGCACTGGTCTTCGCCTGGGAACACGCCAAGCATATTAATGTAAACAGTTATATTGATGAGCATGGCTCAAAAATTTATGCGTTGAATGGGCCGTTATTTTTTGGTTCGGTTAGAAATTTCCGCGAACTATTCTCGCCGGAAAATGACCCTGCTGATGTCATTATTGAATTCCAGAATTCCAGGGTGGCTGATCATTCGGCGATTGAAGCCATTGACTCATTAGCGGAAAGTTATATCAGGGCGGGCAAACAATTGCACTTGCGCCACCTTTCCGCAGAATGCAGTGAACTGCTGAATAAAGCCGGTAACCTGATTGAAGTGAACCGACTGGAAGACCCTGGTTACCATATTGCGGATGATAAACTGTCTTAATTTTACCGGAATCATGGTGCCTGTGCGGGGTCGCACTATTTGACTCGACAGATGTTTCCTCGTAGTATTTCCGGTTTGCTGTGAAGAATGAATAGAGGTTGTAGATGAACAACGTTAAGGTGGGGAACTTCAGTATCGGCAAGGGCGAAAAACTCTGTGTGATTGCTGGTCCATGTCTGCTAGAAAGTCAGGCGCTGGGGATGCGTGTAGCCGAGCACATGGTTGGGCTGGCAGAAAAGCTGGGTTTTAATTATGTCTTCAAATCCTCTTATGAAAAAGATAATCGAGGAGCTGCCAGTAATCATCGAGGTCTGGGTATTGATGAAGGCCTCAAAGCCCATCAGGCGATTGGCAAAGCCTTTGATATTCCATTACTAAGTGATGTGCATCGTGAAGCCGACTGCGCGGTTGCCGCTGAGGTGCTGGATATATTGCAAATACCGGCCTACCTGTGTCAACAGACGTCATTACTGGTTGCGGCGGGTGAAACGGGCAAAGTGGTTAATGTGAAAAAGGGTCAGTTCCTCGCCCCGGAAGACATGGCCTCTGCCGTCGACAAATTGTTGTCAGTCAATAACAAAAATATTTTGTTATGTGAACGCGGTGCCAGCTTTGGTTACCACCGCCTGGTTTCGGACATGCGGGCTATTCCCATTATGGCTGATCTGGGTTATCCGGTTATTTTTGATGCCGGTCATCTGGTGCGTATTTACGGTATTAGTTCAAAAGACCCGCGTGGCGGTGAGCCACAGTTTATTCCGGCTTTGTCTCGCGCCGGAATGGCCGCGGGCGCACATGGCCTGTTTGTTGAAACCCATCCAGAACCGATGCAGGGTTTATGCGATGCCGCGTCCATGTACCGACTGGATGAGATGGAAGGCCTGTTGAAAAAGGCGGTTGAAATCCATGACCTGGTTCAGTCCTGGGGCATTAGTTAGCGCGTGGTCAGTCTCAACGCTGAACTGAAACAGAAGTTACTGGCTATTCGGCTGATTGTGCTCGATGTTGATGGTGTGCTGACCGATGGTGCCATCATCCTTGCGGGCAAAGAGTCTGATACCAAAGCCTTTCATGTGCAGGATGGTTTTGGCGTGACGCTGGCGCGACAGGCGGGCATCAAGTTTGGTATCCTCACGGGTCGAACCTCGGCTGCGGTCAGTCGACGTGTCGATGAGCTGAAAATTGATTATTACGAATGCGGGCATTTCTATAAGCAGACGGCATTACGTGAGATGATTAACGCCGCTGGTTTGACGGCTGAACAGGTTCTTTATATGGGCGATGATGTGCTTGACCTGGTGTGCCAGCCTTACGTTGGCGTTTTCGTTGCGCCGGCCAATGCCGCTGCGCGTGTCAGACAGGATGCCGACTGGATTACACAGCGAAAAGGCGGTGATGCCGCCGTTAGAGAAATGCTTGATACTCTGCTCGATGCGCAGGGTTTACTTACTCGTACAGAAGATTATTTTATCGGAGCCAGATAATGAAAATATACGTCGATAGTGCCGACATAGCAGAAATTCAGAACGGACTTGATCTGGGTCTTTGCGATGGTGTCACCACTAATCCAACCTTGATTGCAAAAACCGGAAAATCCATGATGACGGCGATCAGCGATATTTGTGCTATTGTTGAAGGGGATGTTCATGCCGAAGTGTTGTCGCTGGATGCCGAGGGTATTTATAAAGAAGGGAAGGAATACGCCAGAATAGCGGACAACATCGTGGTCAAAATCCCCATGTGTCATGAAGGCCTTAAAGCGGTAAAACGCTTTGCTGATGAAGGCATTAAAACCAATGTGACCTTGATTTTTTCAACCAGTCAGGCGATTCTTGCAGCCAAGGCAGGCGCTTCAAACGTGTGCCCGTTTGTGGGTCGTCTGGATGATATTTCAATACCCGGCAATGAGCTGATTGGTGAAATCGCGACTGTGTTTGATAATTATCCTGAAATTAGCGCAGAAATTATTGTTGCTTCTATTCGTAACCCGCTGCATGTGGTCGAACCGGCATTAGTTGGGGCGCACATTTTTACCATTCCTGCGGGTGTGCTGGAGAAAATGGAAAAACACCCACTCACCGATATTGGGATCGCTGCCTTTTTACAAGATGCGAAGAAATTTACCTGAGCCAAATTTTTTCTCGTCAGAGCTTAGCTTCGATTCCAGAGTATCAATAATGAAAATTATCGGTTGTATCCCTAGCCGGTATGCGTCAACACGCCTGCCTGGAAAACCACTTTGTAATATTGGTGGTAAGCCGATGATTTTGCATGTACTCGAAAAAGCCAAACAGGCAAAACGCCTGCATGATGTGGTGGTGTTAACCGACGACCAGAGAATACTGGATACGGTGCTGGATGCTGGGCATAAAGCCGTAATGACTTCTGCTGACTGTGCCTCAGGTACTGACCGTATCGCTGAATATATGCAGCAGGATTCCAGTGGCGATATCTTTGTTAATATGCAAGGTGATGAAGTGCTGCTGGAACCGACACACATTGACCAGCTAGTGGACGTTTTTACTGCTAAAGCGGATGCTGAAATGGGTACATTGGCGCACTGGGTCAGTGATGTGGATATCCTCAACGATCCGGCTACTGCCAAAATCACGACGACTTTACAGGGTAATGCACTGTATTTTTCCCGCCACTGTATCCCTGTTACGCAGACAGGTAAATTACCTGAGCAGGCACTGGTTCATATTGGCGTTTATATCTATACTCGGAAAGCGTTACAGAATCTTACGTGTCGAGCGCAATCGCCGCTGGAAAAAACAGAAAAGCTGGAACAGCTAAGGGCACTGGAATATGGCATTAGAATCGACGTTACCACTGTTGATAACTATCAGAGTTTATCGGTTGACACCGTACAGGATCTGGAAAAAGCCCGCAGGTTATTTCAGGGTTAATTTTTAAAGTTTCAGTTTTTAGTTTATTGTATACAGAGAGTCCCACAGCGGGACTCTCTGTATACAATTATGCCAGCCCAGGATTGCCCTTAACATTAATAATTTTAGGGGTATTGAGCTTTTTAATGGTGACTCGATCCTGTGCCCGAATATGGTCGGCGACGACATCCCATATTGGCCGGCCGGGTGCGACTGAGTTTACGGTAGCCCATCCTGCCACCTTATAGGCTTTGGATGCTTCCACAGCTTTGCCATCATCCAGCGTCATGTGGCTGATACGTTTTCCGGCGGTTGCGGTTGGGTCAATAACATAATCCATGCCACCAACTCTGACCATATCACCACCTTGCTGGTAGTAGGGGTCTTTATTGAACAGGTTGTCGGCAACATCTTCGAGTATTATTTTTATATCACTCCCTTTCATTTTTCGGACGTAAGTTTCAGGATAGGTAGTGCCGGTCTGATTCATGACATTTTCCAGCGTAATTGGCTGCCCGGCGAGTACCGTGGTCCCCCAACGGAATCCAGGTGAGAGCGATATCTGAGCATCACTTTCGGATCTGAGGGCATCACAGATGACCTGATCAAAAGTGCCATTGAAGTTACCTCTTCGATACAGCAGCTCATCAGCCATGCCCAGTTTTTCGTCCAGCTTGTTCCGGTAAGGTTTATGCACGGCATCGACATAGGTTTGCATCTCCTTATCCGCTTCCAGCAGATTAGAGAATATGGGTAGCAAGCGATAGCGGTAGTCTTTGATTTTTTTATTCTTTATATCGAAATCAATGACGGCGAGGAATTTCCCGTTAGACCCGGCATTGGTCACCAGAGTTTTACCCGATTTGTTGGTTATAATGCTGGGCCTGGGGATAGCATCATGGGTATGGCCGCCAAAAATCACATCGATGCCGGTGACGCGGGAAGCCATTTTCAGGTCTACATCCATGCCATTATGGGATAATAGCACGACTAGATCGGGCTTTTCGGTGCGACGTATTTTGTTCACCAGCGCTTGCATATCACTCTCGTTGATGCCAAAACTCCAGTCGGGAATAAAGCGTTTTGGGTTAGCGATAGGTGTGTAGGGGAAAGCCTGACCGATAACCGCGACGGTTGCGCCATTGACTCGCTTCAGAGTATAAGGCTTGAAGGCATGCGCGCTATCATCATAGACGGGGGCATCATTAAACAGGGCATCTTCTTTAACGTGGATATTCTGTGCAATAAAATCACCGTTGAAGGCTTTAATGTTTTTTAATATCTGTGTATCCTGGTAGGTAAATTCCCAGTGTCCAGTCATGGCATCGACACCCAGACGATTACAGGCACCAACCATGTCCATCCCTTTGGTCCAGAGTGCGGTGGCAGAACCCTGCCAGGTATCACCACCATCCAGTAACAGGCAGTTGTTTTCGCCGCGTTCTGCACGGACGCGTTTAATCAGTGTGGCCAGATGAGAGAAGCCACCCACTTTTCCATAAGTTTGCGCGGCTTCAGCATAATTCAGATAGGTAAATGCATGTGCCTGGGCGCTATTCGCTGGCACATCAAAATATTTGAGAAAATGTTTCCCTACAATATGAGGGGGTTTGCCCCTGGACTTGCCAACACCAATATTGACACTGGGTTCTCTAAAGTAGATGGGATTTAATTGTGCATGACAGTCGGTGAAATGCATGAGTGTTAGATTGCCAAATTTGGGTATCTCGTAAATATCCTGTGGCCGGCGATTCATGGCGAATACTGAACCGGGTAACATACCGCTCGCACCAGCAAGGCTCATTAGCTGTAAAAACTCGCGTCTAGAAATGGACATAAAAAAGTATCCTCCCGGATTTCTGCTGTTATTAAAATAATGATGGTTGACTGATTTGAGGTGCGCGCGGCAGTAGTTAGTTTTTTTTCTGGGTGTGCAACGCAGTTATTGGCTGATCTTACCAGTATTATCACACCAGATTAAAGTATTTTGTTGATTTTATTAAAGCCAGAAACATTCTTTGGCCTGTATGCTTTATTTTTATTCAAATGGGATCGATTGTAATATTTATGACCATCGTCATAAAAATGTCATATCTCCCGCCTATACTGCGCGCCAGTTGAAGGGGTAGATTCTGCCCACGTCGACAACCACGATCTGCCCTTGAATTACGGGGCAAAGACGAAATCAGGGGGCCTCTGATTCAGTCTGGGTCGAACAGGTTGTGATTAAAATGTTCTGCTTCAAGGTATGGAATACAGGTAATAGCCGAGCTATTGCGAAGTTTCATCACGCAGCAGCAGGACGTTTTTAATTGCAAGCTGTCGATTCACGACTTAAGCCGAGGTTCTCTGGAGTAATCGGTGATGCTGCATGTTGCAGTGTCGCATTAATCAATCGCAAGACAGGAGCTAACTGAATGCATAAGCGTATATTGACAGCAGCCATTATGGTTGCCTGTACGGGGATGAGTTTCACCGCCGTTGCCGCTCAAAATGGTGTGACTACCGTGGGTGGAAAAGCCTATCTGGATATGACCAGTATTAATAAGACCAGGGACGGAAAAAAGATTGATCCCAGTGGCGTGGGTGCTGATGGTAAACGTTTCTATCTCGGTGTTAACCACACTTTTGATAGCATGTGGTCGGTTAATTTGACGACTGACTTTAAATATGACAAAGGTGCAGCGAAGGCAACCCAGTTATATGTAAAAAAAGCCTACCTACAGGCGAAATTTTCTGATGCCGCAGTATTACGCATAGGTTCTGCCGACTTACCCTGGATACCTTTTGCCGAGCATATGTATGGCTTCCGCTATGTAGAAAATACACTTATCGACCGGCTCAAGTTTGGTACTTCTGCAGACTGGGGTGTCCACCTGAAAGGCAAACTGGTTAATAATAAGGTGCAGTACGCCATCTCTGTTGTTAATGGTAATGGCTATAAGAATCCTTCGCGCTCAAAGAGCATGGACATCGAGGGTCGCATCAGCGCTACCCCGATAAAAAACCTTACCCTGGCAGTTGGCTTTTATAATGGCAAGCTCGGTCAGGAAACGCAGACTTTCAGTGCTAAAAATACAGCAACTCGGGTTGATTTTCTGGCGGATTATCGCTTCAGTATGTTTAATGTTGGTGGTGAATATTTCAGTGCTAACAACTACAACAAAACTGCAATAACAACGGGCCCCAGCGACAAAGCAGATGGTTATTCACTCTGGGCAACAGTTAAACCGACCGCAAAGATTGCTGTTTTTGCGCGTTATGATTCAGCCAAACCCAGTAAGGACGTCAATCCTGGTCTGAAGGATACCTATTACAATATTGGCGTTGCTTATCAAGCCCAAAAAAATGTGGATTTGGCACTGGTTTACAAAAACGACAAAGTTAAAAATGGTACCCAGAATACGAGTAATGGAAAAATTGGTGGCACCAATGAAGGACAATATAAGGAAATCGGCCTGTGGGCACAGGTTAAGTTCTAAGTTTCTGACCCGCTGGCTCTCTTCCCCACAGGAAGAGAGTGGGCAGTTGCCGCCGTAAAAGCCTGTCTAATGACAGGCTTTTTTTGTGTCAGGTTTCGAGGTTCAAGAAATATTCCAGTTATCCCATTGGGCGGATTTTTTTGATTGATGATAATTAAGCGGATTAACTGTTTTGTCTGGCTTGAAGTACTGTATGCACAGCCTGAAGCAATACTTTATTATTGACAGGTTTGCCAAGGTAAAGTGCACAACCCAACTTCAGTGCCTCTTTTTCACCCACATGTTCATTGT
>VAOW01023026.1_pt1 | contig 35303 bp, 34 predicted proteins | sample 3393921 | NCBI WGS metagenome assembly VAOW01 (sample SAMN08290428, study PRJNA428436) | hydrothermal vent metagenome | isolation source: Deep-sea hydrothermal vent chimney | place: Indian Ocean: Southwest Indian Ridge | depth 2742 m m | reverse complement strand
GGGGATGTGGGGGATGTGGGGTTACTTGTCCCCCCCCTCCAGGTATACCTGGTATACCACCTCCCCCTGATGCACATCCTCCCAGCAAGATGGCCAGCGCTGTGAGCAGCGTAATTTCATGTTTGACGATACCATGTTGATTCCCTCTCCTGAAGGTAATACCGGCCATGCCGGTAGCCTTATTATAGCACTACTGCCCCGTTAATACATAAGTATTAATAGCTGCGAAAGTTTTTTCAGTAAAATTACAGATAAACCGTTTAGGTTTGCCGCCTTGGCATAAACATACTTTCGCAACTATTAATATCAATCAATTGGTTGCAGAGTGGCTTATTCTTCAGCCCTAATGCGAACAGGCACCCGCTTTGCTCCCCAATGACCCGGACTCTCTTCAAATAATCCAGCTACAGGCGTCCCGCAATCCGGACATCTCCCTTTCTGGAGATGCCACTCGGTGAGCGTGTACCAGTCCCGACCAATCAGCTTTTTGCCGCATTGATAACAATAGGTGCTTTCACCCTCTTCGTCATGAATATTGCCTGTATAGGCATAATGAAGGCCATTGCGTAGTGCAATTTTTCGAGCCCGGGAAAGACTTTCTGGCGGTGTGGGAGGCACATTCTGCATTTTGAAATCCGGATGAAAAGCTGTCAGGTGCAAGGGAACATCAGGCCCCAGTCTGTTCACTATCCATTGCGTCATCCGCTCTATTTCAGCCTCGGAATCATTGTATCCCGGGATCAACAGCGTGGTTAATTCTACCCAGCAATCCGTTTGCTTGACAACGTATTCGATTGTTTCCAATACAGGCTGCAAATGCCCGCCACATAATTTGTAATAAAACTCTTCATCGAAAGATTTAAGGTCAATATTGGCCGCATCCATATACTGGAAAAACTCAACCCTGGGCTCCGGATTGATATAACCGGCCGTTACCGCAACCGAACGAACCCCCCGTTTGCGTGCCTCAATGGCTGTATCGATGGCATATTCCATAAAAATAACTGGATCATTATAAGTGTAGGCTAGGGACCTCGCTCCTGTTTGGATGGCCGCTTCAGCGAGCATGGCCGGGCTGGCCTGATCCATCAGCCGATCCATGTCCCGCGCCTTGCTGATATCCCAGTTCTGACAATATTTACAGGCAAGATTGCAACCTGCGGTTCCAAATGATAATACCCCGGTTCCTAGTAAAAAATGGTTGAGTGGTTTTTTTTCGATGGGATCAATCACAAACCCACTTGAACGGCCATAGCTCGTTAAAACGATCTGCCCATTCTGATTGGCACGCACAAAACACAATCCTTGCTGGCCCTCATGTAGCTTACATTCCCTTGGACAGACATCGCATTGAATACGTCCATCCGCCAATTTATGCCAGTAACGAGTCGGGACGATACTATTTACCGTATCCATATATCAATCCTCCACTTTAACCTAAGGTTTAATATGGGTATTAATTTGATACTTTAAAGGTGACCTGATGATCCCCATATTTCCTTCAATGTAATGAAACTTGAGGATTAGCCCATGGAAACAGTGAGGCCCCCGGCTGTAAGTGGCATGTTTTATCCCGACAATCCAAGGGAGTTGAGTTCTTTAGTGGGGCGAATGCTGGAGGATGCAAAAACGGCTGCTCCCGCACCCAAGGCATTGATTGCCCCACATGCCGGCTATATCTATTCCGGCCCAATCGCGGCTTCGGTCTATGCCTGTCTGCTCAATCGTGACCATCCCATTCGGCGGGTGGTACTTCTCGGTCCAGCGCATCGGGTCGCTTTTCGTGGGATGGCCGTCCCTGGTGTTGACCATTTTCAAACACCACTAGGCAATATTCCACTTGATCATAAGGTGATGAAAGATATTCTGAACCTCACTTACGTCATTGAGTCGGATGAGGCCCACGCCCAGGAACACAGCCTGGAAGTCCAGCTACCTTTTCTGCAAAAAATACTCGATGATGGATTCACCCTGATTCCTATCGTCGTCGGCGATGCGCGCCCGGAAGAAGTCGCCGAGGTTCTAGAACGCCTGTGGAATGGGGATAATACTTTGATCGTTATCAGTTCGGATCTGACCCACTATCTGGACTACGAAACGGCCAGAAAAATTGACTCAATCACCTCTCATGCGATAGAAACACTTCATCCAGAAGAAATTCGTTCTGAACAGGCTTGTGGCAGAATCCCGATTCAGGGCTTGTTATTTGCAGCCAAGCGGCATAATTTACATGCTAGAATTATCGATTTACGCAATTCCGGTGACACCGCCGGTCCCAGGAACCAAGTGGTAGGGTATGGTGCTTATGTCTTCGAATGAATCAGAATTTAATCCGGATGAACGAGCAGAATTACATGGTATAGCTGAGGAATCCATTCGTCATGGACTCAAGTACAAACAGTCATTGCCTATCGAGATCAATGAATATTCTTCTTACTCGCAAGAAAACCGGGGCAGCTTTGTAACCTTGACCAAAAATGGTCAGCTTCGTGGTTGTATTGGTACGCTGGAAGCCTTTCAACCACTGGTCAAAGATATCATAGATCATGCTTTCGCCGCTGCATTCCAGGATCCTCGTTTCCCGTCTTTGCAGTCTCAGGAGCTTGACGAGATTGAGATCAAGATTTCTGTTCTAAGCCCTCCTGAACCTATGATTGTAAAAATGGAAGCTGAGCTATTGCAACAAATACGCCCAGATATTGACGGCCTTATCCTGCAGGACGACCTGCACAAAGCGACATTCCTGCCCAGCGTCTGGGAACAATTGCCAAATCCCGAGGATTTTATCGCCTACCTGAAACGCAAGGCGGGGCTACGCGCCAACTACTGGAGCGACACCCTGCAAGTATGGCGATATACTACGGAAGAATTCTAGTGGTCGTGAAAACCATGGGGATTGATAACACAGCAGTAAATCTATTCGGAATTGCAATATTGAGGGCTCTGTATTTAAGGATCGATCAACTAAACCAGTTGTCACTGCGCTTACGGGCCAGCCGAGGGAACCAAAAGCCAAGAAGCAAACCCAGCAGCAGTACTCCGCTGCCGGCTAAAAACCAGCGAATCAGCGTACGATTCCGATAGGACTCATTCATCTGCATGAGAACTTTCGAACGCTTCTCTAATTGCCCCATATGTTGCTGTAACATAGTGTTTTTCTGATTGATTTCTACGGCATTGCTGGCGGTAGTCCTAAGCGACTTATACTTCTGTTGGAGGATGGCATAACCCGCCTGTAAGGTAGTCAATTTTAGTGTTTTCACCTTCAGTATCGTCTGGTTCTGCTTTAATCGCACATCAAGTGTGCGTGATTGACTCTGCGTCTGATTGAGTTTAGCCTGGGTCTGCTTAAGTAAAGCCTCCGCTGCTGGGTGAATCATTAGATAACGGGTAAGCATCCAACCCGTCATCCCGGAAGCCGTTTCTACCTGCGTATAGCCTGTTTGATTATCCTGAGTGAGAACCTTCACCTGCCGTCCAGAACTCAACATATGAATAATCTGGTATTGCAGACCAGGGCCAGCGCGAAGAGTAACTTTGAACTGATCAGTAATATAGCGCATCCTCGAAGTAGCCAAAGGACTTGGCTGCTGAACAGCCTGGCTGCCACTTGCACCACCACTCAGGGGAGACTGTACGGAACTATTGGCTGCGCAAACCGGGTTCGCAAGCAAGCCAACCAGCAAAGCTATGCCAGTTAAAAGGAAACTGATTCTCATCTTGCTATCTCTCCACCGCTTTCTTGAAGTCTCCGCCATCCCGGCGCGAGGAGAAACGTGCTCCAAAATTACTGCTGGCAGCATAGCGAGTTCAGCGCTGAAATAATATCGATAAGTCACACAGATCACTCTTCAACCAAATCCGATTCCCCCATCCCATCATCAATCGATTCTATCCGCGCCAGTTGCACTAATCGTTCACTCAAATTCAGTTTGATCAGGGTAACTCCCTGTGTATTGCGCCCGATAATGGAAATATCTTTTACCGCCATTCTGACCAGCGTACCCGCATCGGTAATCAGCATGACCTCATCATTATCACGCACCTGAACGGCACCAATTAACTGCCCATTACGCCCGGTGGTTTGAATAGCGATAACACCCTGAGCACCGCGCCCTTTGCGTGAGAATTCGGCAATCATCGTCCGCTTGCCGAATCCGTTTTTGGTGGCCAACAGAACCGTAGCCTGGTCATCGACGACAATGAGTGAAATAACCTTTTGTTCGTCATTCAAACGGATGCCTCGTACCCCTGCTGCGGTACGCCCCATCGATCTGACCTGTGATTCGGAAAAACGTGCTGCCTTGCCATTGTTGGCAAATAACATAATATCCCGTTGGCCCTGGGTCAGGGCAACATCGACGAGAGAATCCCCATCGTGCAGATCGATGGCGGTGATACCCGCGCTCCGGGGCCTCGAGAATTCCTGTAAGGGAGTTTTTTTAACTGTCCCCCTGGCCGTCGCCATAAAAACATAATGATCGTCGGCAAATTCCCGCATCGGCAAAATCGCATTGATGCGTTCGCCTTCTCGCAATGGAAGCAAGTTAATAATGGGTTTACCACGGGCATTACGACCGGCTTGTGGTAATTCATAAACTTTCAGCCAATAAAGACGACCGCAGCTGGAAAAACACAGCAAAGTGTCATGTGTATTGGCGATTAACAGTTTCTCGATGAAATCCTCTTCACGTACATTAGTTGCAGATTTTCCCCGCCCACCCCGGCGCTGGGCTCGATAGGCATCGAGTGGCTGTGATTTAGCATACCCGGCATGAGACAATGTCACTACCATATTTTCTTCGGCAATCAGATCTTCCAGGGAAAGGTCAAGGCGTCGTTGTAGAATTTCGCTACGACGGGTGTCTGTATACTGTTCGCGCATAGAGAACAACTCCCCGCGAATCACTTGCATCAAACGCCCTGGATTGGAAAGAATATCCAACAGATCAGCGATCCGTTCAATCAATTGCCGGTATTCCGCAACGATCTTGTCCTGTTCCAGGCCAGTCAGACGATGCAGGCGCAAATCTAATATGGCCTGTGCCTGAACTTCAGAAAGATGATAACCATCATCAAGTAATCCGTGGCCCGAAACCAATCCACCAAGCCGCAAGACTTCAGCACCAGTTCGCTTCAGCATAGCCTGCACCACACCGGGGGGCCAAACGCGATTGCTCAGGGCCGACCTGGCCTGAGCTGGGCCGGGGGATGATTTGATCAAAGCAATGATCTCATCGATATTGGCCAATGCAATCGCCAGACCTTCTAAAGTATGAGCCCGCTCCCGTGCCTTGCGAAGTTCGAATATTGTCTTCCTGGTTACCACCTCCCGGCGATGACGCAGGAAAGCATCAAGAATGGATTTCAGATCCAGCAAGCGAGGCCGGCCATCAATCAGCGCCACCATGTTGATACCAAAGACGTTCTGCATTTGGGTATGCTGATAGAGATTATTAAGTACAACCTCCGGCATCTCTCCGCGCTTAATTTCGATAACCATGCGCATACCATCCTTATCAGATTCATCGCGCAGTTCCGCAATACCCTCCAGCTTCTTTCCCTTGACCAGCTCGGCAATTTTTTCCAGTAATCGAGCCTTGTTGACCTGATAAGGTAGCTCGGTGACGATAATCGATTCCCGCCCCGATCGCTCATTGCTTTCCACGTGCGATCGCGCCCGAACATAGATCCGACCGCGGCCGGTCTTGTAAGCTTCGACGATACCTTGTGCGCCATTGATAATCCCGGCGGTAGGAAAATCCGGGCCCGGGAGATGATAAATCAATTCATCAATACTAATACCTGGTCGATCGATCAATGCCACACAAGCATCAATCACCTCACCCAGATTGTGGGGTGGAATATTAGTCGCCATACCTACGGCGATACCGGTAGAGCCATTGATCAAGAGATTGGGGATCTTGGCTGGCATCACGACCGGCTCATTCTCCGAGCTATCGTAGTTGGGAACGGAATCAACAGTTTCCTTGTCGATATCCGCAAGTAGTTCATGTGCGATTTTCGACATGCGAACTTCGGTATAACGCATGGCGGCCGGGGCATCGCCATCGACGGAACCAAAATTCCCCTGCCCGTCAACCAATGGATAACGCATGGAAAAAGTCTGAGCCATCCGGACTATCGTGTCATATACGGCCGTATCACCATGTGGGTGATATTTACCAATGACATCACCGACGATGCGAGCTGACTTTTTATAGGATTTATTCCAGTCGTTGCCTAACTCACTCATCGCGTAAAGTACGCGCCGATGTACCGGCTTCAACCCATCACGAACATCGGGAAGCGCCCGTCCGATAATCACGCTCATCGCGTAATCCAGATAGGACTGACGCATTTCGTCTTCGAGATTAACGGAAATCAATTCTTTGGCAAATTCAGCCATTTGACTATTAAACCCCAGATAAAACAAGCGTACATTTTAGCACAAATAAGCGCTATAGCTGATCCACTCGTGACCCTTCAGCGATTTCCAGCACTCACACCCAGTAAAGGAGCAATTCCGGTACGTGCAGGCTCCAGCAGAACACCTCTTTCAGTAACGATCACATCAATCAGTTCGGCCGGCGTGACATCGAACACCGGATTCCAGGCGCGTGTGCCAATGGGTGCGATCCGCCTTGCCGAACAAGTCAGCACTTCATCCTCAGGACGCTGTTCAATAATGATATCCTGCCCTTGGCTGGTTTCGATATCCAATGTGCTGGAAGGGGCCACAATCATAAACTGCACACCATGATGGCGAGCAAGTACGGCCAGGGAATAAGTTCCAATCTTGTTGGCGACATCTCCATTGGCCGCAATCCGATCGGCACCCACTACAACCCATCCGATTCTACCGCTGGACAAGAGACTCGCGGCTGCGCCTTCGCAGATGAGAGTCACTGGAATCGCATCACGAACCAGCTCCCAGGCGGTCAGGCGCGCGCCTTGCAGCCAGGGTCGCGTCTCATCGACATAAACTGCTGACAAACGTTCCTCCCACCAAGCCTGGCGAATCACACCTAATGCGGTACCAAATCCACCCGTTGCCAGAGAACCCGTATTGCAATGCGTCAGCACACCGCCGCCTTTAATCAACGCTGCCCCTAATCGGCCCATTTGATGGTTGGCAGCAACATCCTCTGCATGAATAGCCAAGGCTTCCGTCAGTAAAGTCGCAGATAAATGGGCTGGGGACCATTCAATGAGGTGCCAGATACGCTGTAAAGCCCAGGCCAGATTGACCGCTGTCGGGCGGGAAGATGCCAACCTTTCTTGTGCCTTTTGTAAGGCAGCTCGGTCATCGGGATGGCTTTTCGCTGCCAAAACCATGCCATAAGCTGCAGTGATACCGATAGCCGGGGCGCCCCGCACAGCCATATCACGAATGGCCTCAGCGACTTCTCCTGCATTTCGCAATTCCAGCCAGACTTCCCGCTCTGGGAGCAAGCGTTGATCCAGTAATCGTAAGTGATCTTCACTCCACTGTATGGGGCGGATGCCATCATTCAAAATCTGCTGCATTCTGGGAAACTCCACTCAGGTGATGGAAGGCGCGGTAACTTGCCCATTGATCGATTGATCGCTAAGGTATTTAGGATGCAACCTATCGACACGCTCATTAGTGCGGATTGGATTATCCCGGTTTCTGCTCCTGGTTCACTCAAGGATCATGCCATCGCCATCCAGGCGGGTCGAATCCTTGATATTTTACCGCTCTCGATTGCGCTATATCAGTACTTACCCACAAACTATTATCCCCTTTCAGGTCACGCACTTATTCCCGGGCTGATCAATACGCACACGCATGCGGCAATGAATCTTTTTCGTGGCCTGGCCGATGATCTACCTTTGCAGGAATGGCTCAGAGGTCATATCTGGCCAGCAGAATCACATTGGGTCAAGGCCGAATTCGTGCAAGTAGGCACCCGCCTGGCAATAGCGGAAATGTTACGTGGTGGAACGACCTGTTTTAACGACATGTATTTCTTTCCGGAGGAAACCGCACGTATAGCCGCCGAAACAGGGATACGCGCGTGCATCGGCATGATTATCGTCGATTTTTCAACTACCTGGGCACAAAATGCAAACGAATATATTGAAAAAGGGCGGCACCTCGTCTTTGACGCTTATCGGCATCACCCTTTAATCCAGGTCACTTTTGCTCCTCACGCACCCTATACTGTCAAAGACGAAACCCTGGTCAAGGTACGCAATCTCAATGTCCAGCTGGAATTGCCAATTCACATGCATATCCATGAAACAGCGCTCGAAATTCACGAACACGAACAGCGGTATGGCTGCCGCCCTTTGACCCGGCTGGATCGACTTGGGTTATTGGATTCTCGATTGATCGCAGTGCACATGACTCAATTACTGCCAACAGAAATCGAACATCTGAGTCGGCGAGGGACAAAAATCGTTCATTGCCCACAATCCAATCTCAAGTTGGCCAGTGGTTTCTGTCCGGTAACGGATGCACTCCAGGCCGGCCTTAATGTGAGCCTTGGAACAGACGGTGCAGCCAGCAACAATGATCTCGACATGTGGGATGAAATGCGCACAGCCGCCCTGCTGGCCAAAGGCGTATCCGGCCGCGCAGACGCGCTACCCGCCGCACAGGCATTGAAAATGGCGACCTTGGCAGGTGCACGCGCTCTGGGGATGGGCGAGAATACCGGCTCCCTGGAATCAGGTAAGGCGGCGGATATCGTTGCGGTCGATCTGGAATGCATCGAAACCCAACCGGTTTATGATCCCGTATCGCAACTGGTCTACGCCGCAGGCAGGGAAGCGGTTACCCATGTGTGGATTGAAGGGCGATTACAACTCAAAAACCGGGAGCTGACACAGATTGACCTCGATGCACTCAAGGCCGAGGTTCACGCATGGAAAACACGGATCGCAGAGTATGACCACCACACTGCAGGCCGGACTTGATCTTTCTCTCCAAAACAACACAACCTTATTTTCGGCTTGAATAGTGATCGCATATCACGTGCGTCAGCATGCCTCAAAACTACAAATGTTCACTACAAACACTTTCACCAATCGGTTAATGCTCACCCCACTTCCGCAATCAGTGTGTTGAGCGCGGCCAGCAATGCCTTGTCAACTCGCTCAGTTTCTTCGATAATCTGCATACGTCCCTTGCGTAATTCTGCTGCAAGCACTTGCGGGGTCATTTCCGTTACTTTCAAGCCATGTCGATCGGCAAAGAAACACTTCTCGCTAATAATACTGCGCCAGGATAGCTTGACACGTTTTTGTGCGCCCCCACTGTCCTGCCAGTCCAACCAAGTGCCTTCCTTCATGGTCTCAGCGATAGTCTGGTGGCCATCCTGAACTTTTATTTCCCCGGCACCTTCCCCCGCATTCTCCGGCACCGGATTGCTCCGCCCACGGAAACGTCCTGCGGCAATCATGCACCGGATCTCTTCCGTCTTGCGGGCCATAAAATTCCTTTGATCTTCCATCCCGGAATCATTAGAATCAGAAGATGGTTGAGCTGCCTCAGGAGAAGATTCTGGATTACTGCGGGTTACCGGAAAATCTGAGAATTGTACCGAGGATTGATCGACTCGTGCCAGATGGGCATGCTCTCCAGCTAGAAAAGTGAACAAAGTCATACGGAATTCATCTGGAACGTGGGTTTTCTCCATTCCACTATTCAATGCCCGCAGAAGTCCCGGCAAGGTTGCCAGTAATTGTTCACGTAATTTGGCTGTTGGTTTCAATGTCAGGCTCCAGACCAGGGTGGAGGCTATATTGAGTGCCCTTTTCCAAACTTCGCTATCGGTTCCGGAATGGCCATAAATAGCAGCGAGCAGATCACGCCATTCATAACGCAAAAAACGTATTATCTCTTCTGGTACCTTGTATCCGGCAAGAATCTGCTCGATCGCGGCATCCGCTACGATATTGGCGATCTCATGGGCCTCTACTTTCCGCTCCTGATCCAGTACGGCAGCTTCCTGCCGTTCAGCCTGACTGACTTCCTGATCGAAACTGATCCGGAAATCATCAAAAATATCCTGCAACACATGAGAATCATCTTCAAACTCGTTGATTACCCGATTGACCGCTATTTCCACCCGGGACAGAAGTAAATCACTCGTTCCGTCGGTTTGGCTCTCCGGTACCCGACCGATTCCTGCCTGTGTCAGAGCAGACAACAACCGACGGGCAGGATGCTGCTTGCGTGCCAGAAAATTCGGATCGATCAAGGCTACCTTGATATAGGGAATCTGCAAACGAGCAAGCAGATTCTTGAATGCATCGGGAATGATGCAGAGCATGAACAATCCTAAGGAAACCGGTAGGGACCTCCATCATCTCAACCAATGAGGGAGACCATGCGTCAGCGCCTAGTCTGCGCGCCCCTTCAAGGGGAACTATCTACCACAGAGCCTGACGTGGAATTTGCCCATTGAGTACAATGCTGCGCAACATGCTCAACTAGGAGTAAGCCAAATGAATGGACAAAGTTTTTTCCCCCACCGTCGTTCTGTCGCCGTCCGTATTGGCAGCGTCGTTGTTGGAGGGCACGCCCCAATTATCATCCAGTCGATGACCAATACCGATACCGCTGATCCGTTACGCACTGCTATTCAAGTAGCGGAGCTGGCGCGTGCGGGCTCCGAAATGGTGCGCCTTACAGTCAATACGGAAGAAGCCGCGCGAGCAGTTCCCGAAATACGCGACCGGGTATCTGCCATGGGCGTAGATGTTCCTCTGATTGGTGATTTCCATTTCAATGGCCACAGATTATTGGGCAAACATCCTGACTGTGCGGCGGCACTCTCCAAATATCGCATTAATCCGGGGAATGTCGGGCTGGGGCGCAAACGGGATGAACAATTCGCGGAAATGATCGGATTTGCCTGTCGATATGAAAAACCGATTCGCATTGGCGTCAATTGGGGCTCACTGGACCAGGATTTACTAGCCCGACGGCTGGATGAAAATGCTCTAGACCCAAACCCCAAATTGCTGGAAACGATTACCCATGACGCCCTCCTTGAGTCCGCACTATCCAGCGCGAAACGCGCCGAAGAGCTGGGGTTACCGCATGATCAAATCATTCTCTCTTGCAAACTATCAGGAGTACGGGATCTGATTCACGCCTATCGAGATCTGGCTGGACTCTGCGAATATCCGTTGCATCTAGGCCTAACCGAGGCCGGCATGGGGCGCACAGGCATCGTCGCCTCGACTACCGCCCTGTCGATCCTGCTCTCGGAAGGTATCGGTGACACTATTCGCATTTCACTTACGCCGGAACCTGGCGGCAGCCGCACCGAAGAAGTGCTCGTGGCCCAGGATATCCTGCAATCCCTGGGAATTCGATCGTTTACACCTCGCGTGATCGCCTGTCCCGGTTGCGGTCGCACCTCCAGCGATTACTTCCAGCATCTCGCTGCAGATATCCAGGAGTTCCTGACTCAACAAATGCCTGTCTGGCAAAACACTCATCCAGGCGTTGAAACCATGAACGTCGCCGTTATGGGTTGCGTTGTCAACGGACCCGGTGAAAGTCGTCACGCCAATATCGGCATCAGCTTACCTGGCAGCGGAGAAATTCCGGTAGCACCAGTCTATGTCGATGGGGAAAAAACGGTGACCCTTAAAGGTGACTCTATCGCTGTAGAATTCAAGCAGATCGTGAGCGTCTACGTCGATGAACACTATCGAAATCCTGATAAACTGGAAAGCACTTGACAGGTTGGCAGGAGATTCTGCCGGGAAGGGATGGTAAAAATCCAGGGAATCTTCTCCTGAATACATAGTTGAGAGCTTCTCACAACGCACGGACTCACCTGATGTGGCAGCAGATAGCCCACGCCAGATCTTATTCGTGATACGTTTAAAAAATAATGTTGCGAAGATCAATCAGGCAATCTGGAATCCATCGGGGTGAAATCAGGGCGAAGCGGATTTTCCTGCTTACCTCAAAAAAGCGGGAACAGAAGAAACTAGACAACCAGCACCATGTAAATAGAGTAAAAGCACATTCTACGAAAATATAGTAAAAATATGACGGTCTATAAATATTTTCTTCGACCTGTTAACCTGGTTTTTTCAAAGGCCACCCATGACACAGCATAGTTTACGATACATCCTTCTTTTTTCTCTATCGCTTTGGCTTACGCTCTTTGTCGGAGCGCAAGCACAGACGATCTCCACTCCAGACAAGACACTATCGGCCACACATTATCTCATTCCCGGTTTCAGTACCCACCTGATTCGCTATGGCCGCCTGATCTACCATGATTTGCTCAATGCTCGTGCTGCAGCAAAATCGCACCACATACTCGATTTGCGCATCTCCCTCGCCGATGCCAGCGGCCATCTATTGCAAATGGGTACCCCACCTAAACTAGCACCGCTACACAATCAAATGGTCAGTGTTCAGCAGGCGTTAGCCACGGTCAACCGACAAGAAACTACTCAAGCATGGCAAAAACTCATTACCATGATTCAGCAACTTCCTATGTATAAAGCTGACAACGCAGCTCGCATACGGTTACTGAAAACTGCAAACAAAGGACTTCAGTACAGTCTGGAAGGTCGACACTCGACTGCTTGGCGCGAGATAGCCGATCTTATCGCTGAAATTGAAGTACCTAAAATGGTTTTCCCGATGGCGGTAATGCGCAAAATCATCGGGGCGGCTGTGCTGAACGCAGCAGAGTTCACACCTAAATGGAGCGCCCTGAATCAGGGTATCAACCTGGCCATCGATAAAATCCACTGGATCACAAGTGCTCGAGCTGCACGGCATATTCATGCCTTCGATGCCCTCGTCGCAGCCTATGTGGCTTTCCCAGACAATCCTGCCTTCGCCCACCTCTCTTTGCGGCATGCCGCCTGGTGGCTAGGACTCAATCATATACATTCTCGACTTCGCCATGCGATCCTGGTATCGGCTAGTTCGAGCACACTCAAATTACATCAAATTGATGTTTTACAAACTCATTTAGCCCAGAAGATACATCTGGAAAGTCTACCGATTCCCCCTTCATCCCGCTATTCCCCGGTCCACACAGCAGAAACTAACGGAACCCTTCGTCAACTTAATCACTCCAAAAATCGGGCCAACCATTTGGTCGGCAACCTATAAGCACGATCTATTGCTGATAAACCCGGTCTTTCGACGACATCTACGGCGCAGCGCACCGAATATGACTTGGGCGGCGAGTCTTGAAACGATGATGTCAAAATATTAGGTATTGCAGGCTTGCGGGGATTGGCCACAACCAGATCATGGTGCCAGGTTCCGGTTGTGGCTCGATTCTCCTGAGAGGCAGGAAAAAGTCCGGCAAGCTGCCAGACAAATCATTTCTTGAGCAACGGCTGCTCAAGACGCAAGGCATGAGCAACGTCCAGGATAGTTCGTGCGGGCGCTACTCCCATCACGGTTATTCTGTCATGCCCTATAGAAGCCCGATAAATATTCAAACCACCCCGCCGAAAACTTCGCGGAAGCGATACCTTCCCACATTGATGAGTGATGAAAACTGAAATAATGACAATTCCATCGGTGATCACCAACTGATGAACCGCATGATGGAATAACCCGAAGTCTCTTTCTCGACTTGTACACAACTTGAACCCCGGTGGCAAATGAGTAAATTCCCAGCCATTGGAAGGCGCGGATGATTCCGCCTTGATATGGCGCATCGTATATCCGGCATACGAATCCGGGATAATGATCGATTGAACAGATGCCCGGGGTAAGCGCCTGAATGCAGTAAAGACAACTCGCTCAATAATAGTGCCAGACGATGTAAAAACGTCAGTTTCCAAGGGAAAGTTACTTTTAAGACCCAGACAGAAGCGTCGGCCATAACGTAAGGTGTCTACCGGTTCCAACACGATTTCCCGGCAAGCCAGTCCAGCTACCCGATTGATACCCCCCATTCTATACCGGTAATAGGGATTGGCAACTAAATCCTGTAACAGTAAGGTAGGTAATCCAGATGGCATCTTTCGATTCAGGATAAGGCCGGTTTTTCTAGCCGGGTTGAGGTAAACAATGCGATTGCCGTCAATGAATACCTCGCGCGGTATGCCGCTATCGGTAATTAGGCGTTCATGGGTTTTCTCGTGTATCCAGGTATGTGTAATTTTCAGCGTGGACAGCACATTACCATTTTGATAAATAAAAGTACCAGCATAATCTCCTTGCCGCACCGATTGCATCATTTTTTCAAGTACGGATATTTTAGATATCCCTCCGTTTGCCGGTGGGCCTGCATTGGTATAGGCAGGGATAAGCAGGCCCAACAATAGGCCAACAAGAATCATGAAGCGCATACTCTTGACTCAAGGTTGATCGTAAGTGTAACTAACCATTCGAGCATAAGGGAGAATGCTTGATCCTCCTGTCTGCGCCGTATGGCTCAACAGATAGCCGTTCATGCGCATGTAACTCTCAAGTTGAGTGGGAATATGAACACCTGGATCGAAGGATTTGTTGGTCTTCGCCAGGGTGGCTAGAGTAACTTGATGAGCTAAGCCGGGTTTAGTATCCCGTTGGGGTGCCAGCATCGCATTGAACCCAATAGTCATTGCACCGGCTAGAGAAGCCGCAATAGCGAAAGATGCTACGACTCGTTTCCAGGCAGGTCTGGAGTGGGAAACCCCCCTTTCCTCGTGAAGCACACCCGGATCATCACTTTCCTTTATGGATTTTAAAATACGTTCTCTAAACTGCAAGTCAACAACCAGATTGGGTTCCTGTCGCAAAATATCTCCAATTAGATGAAATCGCCCCCACATTGAACACAAAGATCCATCGGCCAGCATCACATCCATTGTTCGCTGGAGTTTAAAATCACCGATTTCACTATCCATCAAGGCTGATATCAACTCATGCTGTTCCCGTTTTACCGTCATCTCTGCAACCTCCGGCACTATTTGCCGAACCAATTAGCCCTTACCCTGAAATTACTCATCAACCTTCCAGAAATGGACGCAATTTACGGTCAATCGCTTCGCGGGCCCGAAAGATACGTGATCGAACGGTTCCGATAGGACAATCCATAACCTGAGCAATTTCTTCATAACTCAAACCTTCTATTTCCCGTAATACAATGGCTGTCTTGAGTTCTTCCGGGAGACCTTCCATGGCAGATAGAATCTGCGCTTTGATTTCCTCTGACAACAACTCACGCTCAGGAGTTGCATATTCCTTAATCTGCGATTCCCCATTGAATTGTTCGGCATCTTCTGCGCTCACCACGAAGTCAGGAATCCTGCGTGATTCCGCCACCAGATAATTTTTAGCGGAGTTAATTGCTATCCTATACAACCAAGTATAGAACGCACTATCTCCCCGAAAGTTCCGCAAACCACGATACGCCTTGATAAAGGCTTCCTGAGCAACGTCCTGTGCTGCAACAGGATCATGTACATAACGCGTGATCAAGCTGATGATCTTATGTTGATATTTTAAAATTAGCGCATCGAAAGCACGCATGTCGCCAGCCCGAAATCGCCTAACAAGCTCTACGTCAGCGGCATCATCAGTCATATAATTCCCCAGATAATCAAATTGCCAGCATTATTTGACCGCTCGGTAAAAGCGAGTACTCACCTCTTTTCTAAACTTGGCGGCGAGTACATACATCGCTTGCGAAATATCGAAATAGCAATGGTAATCTACCTGAACGCCGAATCTAACTCCGGGAACAACAGGCAATAATTCCTATATCATATCAGTTATGATTTCTTCACCATCTTAAAAATACTGACCCTTTCACATTCATACGCGATCAGAGCACAGCTTTAAAATGAATGATTACAACATGCACCAATTCTTTGATGTCCTGATTATAGGCAGCGGTGCGGCTGGCCTTGCGGCGGCATTGCATCTTGCGGATTCCACGCGCGTGGCAGTGATCAGCAAAGGTGAATTATCAGATGGCAGCACTTTCTGGGCACAAGGCGGCATAGCCGCCGTCCTGGCCAACGAAGATTCATTTGCCGAACATATCCAGGACACCCTGGATGCCGGTGTCGGGCTCAATCACCCGGATGCCGTGCGCATGGTTGTGGAACATGCTCCGGAATGTATCCGTTGGCTAATAAATCTCGGCGTTCCTTTTGATTATCAACGAGAGTGTAAGCATGCTCTCCATTTGACCCGTGAAGGTGGGCATGGGCACCGGCGGGTTGCCCATGTCAAGGATGCAACGGGCCGTGCTTTGGAAGGAACCCTGCTTCAGCAGGTACAGGCCCATCCGAATATTCGGCTATTCCCGCGCCGATTAGCCATTGATCTCATCACAGCACACAAATTGGGACAAAGCCCGGATCGTGTTTTAGGTGCTTATATCCTTGATCTCGAAAATAATGCTGTCGAAACTTTCCAGACCCCAATCATTATTCTGGCCACAGGGGGCGCCGGTAAAGTTTATCTTTATACCTCCAATCCCGAGAGTGCATCCGGAGATGGAATCGCCATGGCATGGCGAGCCGGCTGCCGGGTTGCAAATCTGGAGTTCATGCAATTCCACCCCACTTGCCTCTACGATCCGCGCGCGAAATCCTTTCTGATCAGTGAAGCCGTGCGTGGTGAAGGCGGGCGCCTTTTGCTTCCGAATGGGTCTCGCTTCATGTCTCATTTCGACCCCCGCGGAGAATTGGCCCCACGCGATATCGTCGCCCGCGCCATTGATCACGAAATGAAACGCTTAGGATTGGATTGTGTCTATCTCGACCTCAGCCACCGGTCCGCCGAATTCATCACCTCTCATTTCCCCAACATTTATCAGCGCTGCCTCAAATTTGGCTATGACATGACCCGGCAACCCCTGCCGGTAGTACCTGCTGCGCATTACACTTGTGGTGGCGTTATAACCGATTTTTCAGGACGTACCGACCTTAACGGGTTATATGCGATCGGCGAGGTCGCACATACCGGGCTGCACGGCGCCAACCGGTTAGCCAGCAACTCCTTATTGGAATGTTTGGTTTTTGCAGGGGCCGCATCGGCCGATATAAAAAAGGTATTAAAATATTCTTTGTCAACGCAAGTCTCCGTGCCTCCCTGGGATGAAAGTCGGGTCAGCGATTCGGATGAGGAGATCGTCGTCACCCATAACTGGGATGAAATTCGGCGCTTTATGTGGGATTACGTTGGAATTGTTCGCACTAACAAACGCCTGCAGCGAGCACTCAGGCGCGCCAACCTGTTATTGCAGGAAATCGATGAATATTACGAAAACTTCCGGATCAGCAAGAACCTTATCGAATTACGTAACTTGGCAGTCGTCGCCCAGCTGGTCATTATTTCTGCCCTGGCCCGGCATGAAAGTCGTGGTTTACATTACAATCTGGATTATCCTGCTATCGATCCGGCGCTGTCCCAAGTAGATACCGTACTTGAGCCCGACCACACCAGCCCTGATCTGAATCCTCAAATCATATCCCCTTGCCTGCACTCGGAGTAATGCCTTATGAGCCAAGTCTTGCCCATTATCGTGGAACCAGCCGATCTTCTGCCACTACTCAGGAAATCTGAACTTTTGCTGATTGATCTGAGTAAATCTGAAATTTATGCGCAATCCCATATACCAGGCGCCATACACCTAGATTATGGCCAGATCGTGGCTTCTCGAGGAGTAATCGGCGGATTACTACCCGATGAACACCACATGAGCCAAGTATTATCACAGCTGGGTTTTGAACCAGGCAAATATATCGTGGCTTACGACGACGAAGGCGGCGGCAAAGCCGGACGCTTGTTATGGACATTAGCTGCTTTCGGACTGAAAGGGCATTCTATGCTGAACGGTGGCCGACATGCCTGGGCTAATGAAGGGTTCCCGCTCGACAACCAACCTGTGTACCCACACCCAAGCAACTATCAGGCCCACTATCACGGCGGTGTTGTCGCCAATCGAGATGATATCGCAGCTAATCTGGATAATGATAAAATTCTGTTACTTGATACCCGCTCACTGCCGGAATATCACGGCCAAGACGTAAGAGCGGCCCGTGGCGGCCACATCCCCGGTGCGCGTCATTTCGAGTGGACAAGGGCCATGGATCAGAATCGTAATCTGCGCCTACGGGAGGATAAGGAATTACGCCGCGAACTGGAGGCTCTGGGCGCCACACCCGACAAAGAGATCATCTGCTACTGCCATACCCATCATCGATCCGCGCATACCTGGGTAGTACTCAAGCATCTGGGCTACAAAAAGGTCAAAGGTTATGAAGGTGCCTGGTCGGATTGGGGCAATACACCGGAACTCCCGGTAGAAAAATAATCACCAGACTATCTTGACCTCAATGGAAGACGAATCGCCATATGATCTCATGGTCATTCCATGTTGTTATATCAGGCGATCCATCACATCGGACACTGTTCCAATATCGCTAGGTTCGCGGAACACGCCTTCTTGGTAGCATCTCACGCAATACTTCATCCTTCAAAATGAAATGGTGATAAAATACGGCGGTCAAGTGTACAGTTACAAGCGCTGCGATTACTAACCCCAGATAACGTTCACCGGCAAGCAAAATGGAGCCCAGCCCGCTATTCAAGCTGGTTACTGGCGGCAGCGGAAATCCAAATACCACTACTGCCGTCCCCACCATTTGCAGGCCCAACCATCCCAACAGTCCTTCTATCGGAATCAGAATCAGCAAGGCAGCATGGACTATCAGCGCTACCTGTCGTTGCCAGATAGGTAAAGAATCCAGTTGCAGCAGGTGAAGCCAGCCTCGTTCCCATAACCAAAATCCGGTCAAACCCAACCAGGCCAATAAAACCAGCACACCGAGTGTAGCATGATAAGCGAGCGCTTCTGCCTTGGGGCCAAGAATAACCGGATCGTATATGAATAACCAACCGTCTATGATTTGGGCGCCCAGAAGCAATGCCAAGGCCCAGTGAAAGAGGATCCGTACAGGATGCCGGAAAGACCGATCAATGAATTCGACCGGGTGCTGCCGGGTCATGCTCGTTTAGCCGGCTCTACAATAACAATGACATCCATGATATAAGGGAATCCGCCAAAAAAATGGTGTGATTTATACGTAAATCCCCAAGGATAAGAGTGGATTGTACATAAGATGTGATACATCCCGGGGCGATGGAACATAATTTGTCCGCGCCCACCATTCTTATGCAACACGATGCCTTGAAAACTGACATGATAGAAATTAATCCGCCCATGGTCGTCTAGCATAACCGGATAAACTCCCGGAAAAAAAGAATGATCCATACCATCATAATTATATAACTGCAACGGAGTATCGGCGCGAATCACCACCACCCAGGGCTTAAAAGTCATAGTGCCCCCTGGAACCTCTATCCACGGCGGCTGATTCATGAAAGGGCGAAAATGCTTTCCGGTCAGTGTGCTGACTCCAGGGACTTCATGAGGGCCATAATGACTACTCAGCGGGATACCTCCACCATTTGCATTGGTAACCGCAACCACTCCATAAGCTGGGGCCGGATAATACGGTGAGCTTTTCCGTGCAACCACCTGATAGGCCCTCTCGCCATCTGACCCCGGTATTGTAAAAGACCCAAAAGTGGTGGTTGTGGCATCGTAAAAGTCATAGACACCGTAGGTTTTAGGTATCCATTGTGCTTTTCCACCGGCTGGAATATGGAGTTCACTTGCCACTTTCCCCCGCCAGGTCACAATCTTTAAATCGAGTGCTTTTTGTGACGGATTGGAGAATTTCAGCGTACTCCCCAAAATCAGTTGAACATTCATCTGGCTGAAGCCAGTTTTCTCGAAACGGATTATACCGGTCCACTCCGAGCCTTTCTTTCCCGTCCAGAATGATTGTTGGGGATGGGGTGAGACCCGTCCAGAGAGATCCATATACACCCAGCCCACCACAAGACCTGCGATGATCAGAATCAACAAACTCAGTAAGGGCCAAAATTGATTTTTCCGACTACCGGGAGTGGTACTCATCTCAACAATCCTCAATAAAATAATTAGTTATTAATCCATATCGCAGCCTGAAATCAGGGTTAAAACGCGATGCTCATACGGATACCCTCAATCCATATCCCCTTCCTATTCGGATTGAACTGACTATGCGTTACCCATTGAATATCCGGGCTGATATATACAGAATCAACTAGACGCATCCGTATATAAGTCTCAAATTGAATAACTGGAGAGCTGGAAGATTGAATATCACTAGAAGGGCCGGTTCTCGATAGAGCCATCGCGGCGAGGAGTTTTCTGGACTTGCCCCAGACGCTTATATGCAAGGCCTTATTAGCCTCGATTGATATAAAATTGCTGGACTGGCTGACTTGAGGATCAGCCCAACCGAGACGAATATTCCACTGCACATATTCGACTGCCAGGGTACCCCCAATATTACCGTAGATGCCATGGCTATTTTGTCGTTTACCGTTGGTTAGGCTGATATTCCGGTGATTCCCATTCAGCCAGATGCCGATATTACCTTGCAGATTTTCTGCTTGCCAATCGAGCTCTATAGCTCCGAACGCGCCACTATCCTGGGTATGAGAACCCCATAAATCAAGGTAATTATGCCCATAAAGATCCTGCGTACTGGTGAGCAAGGCAAGAACGCTGAGTTGCTGATTAATTAAATAAGTATAGCTGCCCCCCAGGGCGTAGATAGGCATGTCGATGGTTGGATCATTCACAAAAGTGGTACCGATAAATTGAGGGTATTCATTATCGGCAACCGGGTTGGTATCAATGTAATTGGCTGGAAAGAGTAAACCCAGATTATAAGTACCCTGCCCATATTGATTCTGATAATAGAGCTGGGTCATAGCAAGTCGACCATCGCCATTGGGCGCCTGGGTTTCTCCGGCAAGGGCATTAGCCTCTGGAATCATTGCAGTGACCCCATTAGCTCTGGGTGTACTACCTGCTTTCAGCTCAAATTGTAATTGTCCAGTACCCACCGGTAAATAACCCAATATATCCAATTGTGCATTATATGACCTCTTTGCATTACTGGCGTGCTGATATGTAAAAGCAAGAATCGAGTTAGGTGAGATATCAGGTAATATACTTGCAGAACCAATACCGGATAACATAAAAAGACCAACTACTAAAATAATTTTTTTATCCATGTGATCATACTTCCAGTTAATTTAGCTAAGTTTTATTGACCAGAGCTATATTCACAAAGAGAGATAGATCTTGTAAAGTGACAAATTGCCGCAGTATTTGTTATGTAATGCTATCTTATGTTATAAATATATTATGATTTTCAGAAATTCTATTTCCTTATTCAATCCTGACCCAGGATGTGACAACTTATATCGCCTGCTATTTTTAAGAAATATTGCAGGAATAGTACAAATTCTTATTATAATTATCGCTACTCGAGTACTTCTAATTCGATTACCCATTATTCCATTACTTTCAATTATTAGTTTTATGGCCGCGGTTAATTTTATAACCTGGTTTCGATTATCAGCGAGGAGAAATTGCGGGGAGCTGGAGTTCCTGTTGCAGCTACTGCTGGATATTACAAGTTTTTCTTTTATAATTTATTTTAGTGGAGGTGCATCCAATCCTTTTGTTGGTCTTTATATTCTGTATATCACCATTTCAGCTATTGTTAAGAATCCGATAAGTACGTGGTTCATAACCCTATACAGTATTAGCTGGTATACATTACTAATGTTCTATTACATCCCCATAATCAGCCCAGATATCAAGCTGATTTTTGGAATGGACCCCATGGTGATGGGCATGTGGTTCAGATTTGTGATCAATACATTATTTGTTTCCTACTTTGTCCTCGGTATGGGGCTTTCTATTCGAGATCGTGATAGAATTATCGTAAAGAGAAGGGAGGAGGAACTTAATAATCAACATCTTGCAACACTCGGATTATTTGCCTCAGGTACTGCGCATGAGCTGGCTACTCCTCTTGCCAGCTTAAACCTACTTGTCGATAGCTTAAAAAGTAGCCGCGAATTATGTATCTCAAAAGACGCCCTGAATGATATTAATCTAATGAAATCCCAAATTGACCGATGCCGTAGTCTGCTAGACCAAATACTGTTGAGTTCAGGCAATAAATTTGCGCAAAGTGGTATAAAAACCACTGTCAATGACTACCTAGAAAAAATAATTAATAGTTTTTCAAATTATCGAAGTAATATAGTTTTTGACTATGAAATAACCACCTCTCATGATAATCCAACCATTTTTGAAGACCATATGTTAATACAGGCAATAGTTGCGCTACTCAATAATGCTGCGGATGCTTCACCAGATTATGTACATATTGATGCATCCTGGAATCATAGGATTATAAAGATAAGAATAATTGATCATGGGGCTGGTATACCTAATAAAGTCATCGGTAATCTGGATAGGAAAGGGCTTACAACCAAATTGGATGGCCATGGATTAGGGTTATATTTAGCTAATTCAGCTATTAAAAGACTCGATGGCCACTTAAATATATCCAGAATATCACCACGAGGAACACAAATAATGATAGAGATTCCATTATCAAGTATAATGATTACACAGCAAACCGATCTTTCAGTGTACTGAATATGAATCTACTGCTAGCAGAAGATGATGAAATATTTTCCTTCGTTATGAGCCGAGCTCTGGCGAAACATGGCTATCAAGTTCATATTGCCCATAATCGTAATGAAGCCCTATTAATTATAGAAACTATACCACTTCAGTTCGCCATCCTGGATCTGAGATTGGGTAATGGTTCAGGTATGGATCTGATCGAACCACTTCGCCATAAGCATAAAGGAATTAATATTCAAATATTAACCGGCTATGGAAGTATTGCAACTGCAGTTGAGGCAATAAAAAAAGGTGCAAATGATTATTTGATCAAACCGGTTGATATTCATATTTTATTGGATTCATTAGCCGGGAAAAAGAATAACTATTCTAACAGTCAGGATAGCAGCCCTGCTTCCTTGAAGCGATTGGAATGGGAGCACATACAACAGGTATTAAAATCCTGCGACTGGAATATAACCAAGGCGGCCCATGAGTTAGGTATGCACAGGCGAACATTACAAAGAAAATTAAATAAACGCCCTGTTCGATACTAGCTCTGTATCTACATACCCGGCAGCTTTAATAATCGCGCTACAAATGTAAGAATGGTAAAATCAGAAACTGAACTGGCATGATCTAGTCTTACCCAGATATGATCTCTAGGCCCCACAATGATCAATTTATTATGATTTATGATATGGCCTGAATAATGGTATTTATTATGTAATGGGTTTACTGCTACTGTATCTATATATTTATATTCATTCTTCTGATTCTTAGTATAAGCATGATATTGCTTCGTATTTAAAATCTTATATTTTATTCCATAGGGATCTATAGCAGATTTTAATGATCTTTCTCCGGATGGAGTCAAAAATAACCAATTATTTTTATTAATATGTATCCCGGTCACTTGATTAAGAAATTCAGCACACTGCTTTGGTGTTGCTCTTGGATTCAAGTTATAGGAAATAAATATTACTTTCTTCCTAAGTAGCCCATCACTTTTTAACTCTTGATACAGGTTCATTAGATTTTCTACGATCACCGGGCTATGATGATCTCCAAAAGGATCCAAGAAAGTAATAATTCTGAGCTTTCCAAGTAGATTACGAGTATTGATCTTATCCCCTGTCTGATTGATATAATTCTTTATAAACGGAGCAATAGGTCCTCTTTTAATAGGTATACTGAGAATCCTATTCTCTTGAGAAGCCCTATTACTATTTACCAGATTGCTTTGATGACTTGTATATGGCAGCCAGGCGAGAAGGAGTATCAATCCTAGTCCAATCCCTATACCGAAACCGGATAGCCCATATATAATTATGTTTTTACCTATTTTCATCCTTGAGATACTCATTAATTGATTATTTATATTAATTGTTTTATTTTTTGAATAATCATAGTATTACTTACATTATCTGCATCATTATAAATGTACCGCACATACCCATCTGGGCCAACGATTATAATTGAACTACTATGAGTAATATCATAATTAGGATTAATTTTATTTGCTAGTGCATTTTGCATATTTGGCATATAATTGAATGTACTATCTTTTCTTTGCCGGGTAAATATCTTGGCCTCAGCAACCAGGGAGATCATCTGAAAATACTCATGAAATCCCTTTCGTACAACCTGGCTCATGGCCTTTTTTGAGGAGGTCAGGAACTGCCAGGTTCTATTGTTGGGATTGGCACCATACTCACGCATAAAAATAGCGCCTTGTTGAGCATCCTGCTGTAGCGTGGCCCCGCCCATTCCGGCTCCCACATTGAATGAGATGATTTTCACCTTATTGGTCAATCCATCCACCTGTATCATTTTTTCCAGATTAGCCATATGCGCAGCAATGACCGGGCACATGCCAGTACAGAGTGGGAAAAGAAATGTCACCACCTGGACTTTACCGGTAAAGTCCTCCGATGAAACTATTTTACTATTTTGGTTAATAAACCCGGAGTATTGCGGTGCCTTAAAAATAGGTGATGACTTATTGGCCGTATGGGTGGAAATATTGGAGAATAGATTACCAGGCATTACTAGAGAAATCACCATAATCAGAGAAAATCCGATTAGCAGACTGGTAAAAAAAATAAGTAATTTCCTTAAAATCATAAATCGCTGGCCTTTACTACGAGACTCTGAATAATCCGGATGGGGTGCATCCATGACTCTACTCCAGTTCTATATCACTCTAATAGGTATCATATTAAATGAATATTTCAATAAAATCATAGAATGATACGCGGTATTTTGTCGCACCAACGAGCGGTGGAATGCTGGAAATACCCGGGGGAAGCAACGTGGGCTAAAAAATAGAATCCTAAGATTGGTGAAAGCCTATTCTTTAAATAACAATCAAAGTTTATCTCGCTAACCTACCCTATCAAATGGCTTGCTTCTCATTTGAGTAGTAAAGCCATAGATTCCACATGTGTGGTATGAGGAAACATATCCATAACACGGGCTGCTTCCAGCCGATATCCATACCGCCGAACTAACTCGCCGACATCCCGGGCCAGTGTTGTCGGTTCACAGGAGATATAGAGAATACGTTGTGGACTGATTTTAGCGATATATGGCAACATTTCACGTGCCCCGCTTCTGGGTGGATCAAGCAATAATCGGGAATATTGATTGCGTAACCAGGGTGCTTCCGGATTGGGTTCCAGTAGGTTGGTAGTCAAATGCTCCACTTGAGTCAATCCGTGCAACTGTGCGTTCCGAGCCGCCCGAAAAGTCATTCGATCATCTCCCTCAAGGGCCGTCACCCCAGCTCCAAGCCGTAACATCGGTAGAGTGAAATTACCAAGACCACTGTAAAGCTCCAGTACCGTGTCATCTGATGAGAGATCGAGCAATCGCATAGCCTCTGCTACCACACACCGGTTAACCTGGGCATTGACCTGGATGAAATCTCCGACCTGGAAGTAAATGCGCACCTCAAAATCCGGCAAGGAATAAAACATCTCCTGTTTTTCCGGCCATAGCGGGGTAATCGTTTCCGGTCCGCCAGGTTGCACCGCGATCCACAGACCACTTTTGCGGGAAAACTCGATTAGGCGACGTTGATCGGCCTCACTCAAAGGTTGCAGGTGGCGGATAGTAAGACAAATGGATTCATCACCGCCAATGACTTCAATTTGCGGGATGACCTTTCGTGCATCGAGTGATTCGATCAACCGAGCCATCTCCGATAGGTGCCATCCTACTTCGGGAACCAATATTTCACAGCATTCGATATCAGCCAGCAGTCGTCCTGCACGCTCGCGGAAACCAATCAAAACACGCCCTTTCTTTTGTACGTCGCGCACCCCTAGCCGAGCTTTCCGCCGATAACCCCAAACCGGCCCCGTAATGGGGTTGAGCCACTGCTTGGGCTGTACCTGTCCGATCCGTTGTAACGCATCTTTGAGTACCTGTTGCTTGGCCATAATCTGGGCATGTGGATGCATATGCTGTAAGTTGCAACCACCGCAGATACCAAAAGATGCGCAGCGCGCATCGACACGTTCAGAAGATGAGGTGATGACTCGCCTTGTTTCTGCTTCGTTAAAAGTGCGATGGCTGCGAGTTATCTCAGCCTCGACAAATTCCCCCGGCAATGCTCCGCTGACGAATACTGTCTTACCCTCGAGAGCGCCGACCCCCCTTCCGTCCTGGGTGATTCCTTCAATCTGCAGTTGTACAGGTGGCCATGCCAGTTTTGGCGATTTTCTCTTGTGCCCCATAGTTAGCTTGCTTTCCAGGCCGCCAGAAAGTCCAGCAAGTGCTGATCCTCCTGGCTGGCGAGCATAGCCTGCAAACGGGCTACCTCCTGCGCATGGATTGCATGAGACAGATTGCCACGCATTAGTTCAAAGCGCAGATAAATCAGATAAGTATTCAGCACATCGGTTTCACAGTAATTGCGAATACCAGCCGTATCACCCGTTTGGTAACTTGCCCACACCTGGGATCCATCCATTCCCTGTTTACCGGGGAATCCCAGCAAAGCAGCCACTTCATTCAAGGGTGCATGAGCGCGCGGCTGGTAAGCGGCCAGTACGTCCATAAGGTCGATATGGCGCCAGTGAAATCGGCCCAGATAATTATTGTATCGAAATGAGGGGTCATTCCGACCGATTTCCCAGTAACCTGGCGCGCTGATCTCATGCAACAACGCGCGATAATGCAGGACTGGCAAATCGAACCCACTACCATTCCAGGACGCCAATATTGGTTTATAGCGTTCAAGGCCGTCGAAGAAACGACTGATCAGCTCCGCCTCCGAAGAATTCACATCGCCCAGAGACCAGACACGCAAGGTATCCTGATGACGAAAAACTACAGAAATTGCTACAATTTGATGTAGGTGATGTGGCAGGAAATCCGTGCCCGTCTTAACCCGACGCAATTGGTACATGGCCTCAGCGATATCAGCATCGGATAAATCTCCCAACCCATACAGTCGTCGTCCCGCATCAATATCGGGAACAGTTTCGATATCAAAAATCATCACATTCATATTGGAAAAACTCCCGTGGAGAGGTAGCGATCACCCCGATCACAAATCATAGTAACTATAGTTGCTGCTTTCTCACCGGCCACGATCTGAAGTGCGGCGGCTACGGCGCCGCCTGACGAAATCCCGCAAAAAATACCTTCTTCCACAGCGAGTCGACGAACCATGTTTTCGGCTTCCTCCTGAGAGATGTCGATAATGCGATCCACCTGAGCGGGATCAAAAATACCGGGTAAGTAAGCCGGTGGCCAACGACGGATACCCGGTATACGGCTCCCTTCTGCCGGCTGCACCCCAATAATCTCGATATTCGGTTTTTTTTCCTTGAAGAAAGCTCCCGCACCCATAATAGTACCCGTCGTACCCATGGCACTCACAAAATGTGTGACCTCTCCCCGCGTATCACGCCAGATTTCCGGCCCGGTAGTTTCGTAATGTGCCCGGGTGTTATCTGGATTGGCGAACTGATCGAGTACTCGCCCCTCACCCTCCCGCTGCATCTTCTGGGCGAGATCACGAGCACCTTCCATACCTTCTTGCGCTGACACCAGAATGACATTCGCCCCATAGGCTTTCATCACTGCGCGCCGTTCAATACTGAGATTCTCAGGCATGACAAGAGCCAGACGATAACCTCGTATAGCCGCTACCATAGCCAGGGCAATGCCGGTATTGCCACTGGTGGCTTCAATAAGCCTATCACCAGGTTTAATTTCACCTCGCTCTTCCGCATGCCGAATGATGCTCAAGGCTACTCGATCCTTGACCGAGCCGGCAGGGTTGTTGCCTTCCAGCTTGACCAGAATCCGGGTATCGTTCATGGAGATCAGATGTTGCAGCCTCACCAGCGGTGTATTACCAATGGTTTGTTCGATCGTTGGGTAATCCATATCGGCGTTTATCCTGTTACCAGTAAATCATCAAACCAAGGATCAAAATCAACTTTTATCAGGAATCGCTTTCCATGATCACGAAAGCCAGGACATGATCCCGCTCATCGCTCAGCGAGACATGCCAACTGCTGGCTCCCAAATAGCAAGCGCGTTCACGAGCCATGCCGACTAAGTGCAACAAGGGCTGACCCGTTGGTTCATGCGTTAGATAAATATCATGCATGCGTACACCTTGCGTAAAACCGGTCCCCAGGGCCTTGGCAGTCGCCTCCTTGACAGCAAACCGCTTGGCAAGTGATTGGGCCATATCAGCAGAGGAGCCAATTTCGTATTGCTCAACGGGATGCAAAATCCGTTTCAAGGCACGTTCCCCATGCCGGGCGTACAATTGACGCATGCGCGCTATCGCCAGCAGATCGACACCGACTCCACAGATACTCACAATCGTGGGCGGGCCCGCAATATCAATGTCTTCATTTCCCTGGTCGCCTGTTTCAGGCCAATGAACAAAGCACGGGAAACGATAGCATGTCCGATATTCAATTCCATTATTTCAGGAATGGCGGCAATCGTGCCCGTATTTTCATAATCAAGTCCGTGTCCTGCGTTGACTTGCAAACCGGCAGCCATTGCCGCCTTGGCTATATCCCGGATGCGCAACAGCTCCCAACGCCGCTCATCCTCGCTTGCGACATTGGCATAGCGACCGGTATGCAATTCAATTACCGGGGCACCCGTAGCCAACAGGGCATCCAGAATATTCATATCGGGTTCTACAAACAGGGAGACCCGGATACCACCCTCAGTCAGTCGCTGGCAGATATCAATGAGTTTTGACCCCAAACCGATGACATCAAGCCCACCCTCAGTGGTCAATTCTTCACGGCGCTCTGGAACAATACAACAGTCTTCCGGCTTCACCCTCAGCGCGATAGCAACGATTTCCTCGGCGATCGCCATTTCCAGATTGACACGCGTCGTGACGTGATCATAAATAGTCAGCACATCGGCATCCTGGATATGTCGGCGATCTTCACGCAGATGCAGGGTGATGGCATCGGCGCCTCCCTGCTCTACTGCTGCTATTGCTTGCGGCAGACTCGGGTAAGGCGTTCGCCTTGCCTGGCGAATCGTCGCGACATGATCAATGTTGACTCCAAGTTGCATATCCTTCACTCACTTTCTGAAATCTGTTTGCCCTGAATTTGAGTCAGTCGGCGTAAACGCGCCAGTCCGCTGAGCAACGTCCTGGTTTGCAGTGGTTTGTCGCCCAAGCGTGTCTCGATTGCCATGCGTAGCACCCGCTTGGCGGTAGTCAGCGTTTCCTGACGCGACCAGTCCCTCCTTGCCATCGCCAGCAAGTCTGCTCCAGACAAGGACCTGTCACTCCCGCCGACTACCGGAAGGAATCCCCTTTCAACAACAAAGCGGTAATGGCCAGTACTGGTCAGAGCGGTTTCTAAATCGGCTTCCCGCGAAAAATCCAGGCCATACCCCAAGGCATTGAGCAAGTCCAACTCAAAATTGCGTAACAGTGGTTCCAGCATTTCATTGCGAGGTATGCCCTCGAGAGTACGGGAATAAGCATCGAATATCGACTGGCATGGATCATGCCGGGTCAGCAGGCGCATGAGTAATTCGTTTAGATACAGGCCTGCGGTCATTCTCTCCGTTGGTAAAGGATGGCGCTGTAATTCCTCAGCGGCATACAAGGTATGCAAATCCCCCCTGGGACTCCAGCGCAGATACAAACGTCTGAATACCTGCAATCGTCCAGCCAAAGTGGCTTTGCCTCGCCTTGCGCCCCGAGCAACCATGCCCAGGCGACCGTGATTCGAGGTCACTACCTCCACCAGTAAGCTGCTTTCCCGAAACGGTCTCGCATGAAGTACATATCCCTCATCAACCAACTCACGGCTCATCGGATATCTCCCTGTTCCAGGTTCTGCAAAAAAGCCATATCATCTTGCCAGCCGGATTTAGTCTTGACCCAGAGCCGCAGAAAAACTTTACTTCCAATGAGCGTTTCAAGAGACAGGCGCGCACGGGTCCCTATCGTCTTAAGACACTGACCACCATGGCCGATCAGTATCGCCTTCTGCCCCTTCCGCTCAACCCAAATCGTAGCGTGAATACGAACCAGACTTCGGCTTTCCTCATACTGATCAATACCCACGGCGCAGGCGTAAGGCACTTCATCACCGAGATGACGCATAATTTGCTCGCGGATGAACTCGGCACTGAAAAACCGCATCCCGCGATCCGTGAGCATATCTTTCGGATAGCAGGCGCCATCAATCGGCAAGTGTTTGAGAGTGGCTCCCACCAACGCTGAAGCATTGATCTTTTTACGCGCAGAAAGGGGAATAACTTCGATGAAGTCGTTTTTAGTAATCAATTCAGACAAAAAGGGCAGCAGATCCTCACGGCGATGTAATACATCGATCTTATTGACCACCAGCATGACCGGCTTCCTGTTTCGCTGTAACGTCTGTAGTATCCCTTTATCCTGCTCGCTCCATTGACCTGCTACAATAACAAACCAGATCACATCCGCCTCGACAATTGCGCCGATAGCTGCCCGATTCAACAGCCGATGCAGTTTTCTGGCTCTGCCCACATCATGCATGCCAGGCGTATCGAGTAAGGCCAACTGACCTTCTGGCGTCTCCAGAATGCCAAGAATCCGATAACGGGTCGTTTGCGGCTTAGCTGTGGTGATTGAAAGCCTTTGCCCCAATAAATAGTTAAGTAAAGTGGATTTGCCAACGTTCGGGCGGCCAATGATGGCGACATGCCCTCCTCTACGCAAATCACCCATCATGGGCTACCTGATCTTTATTTAGTATTTCCAGCAATTGACCAGCCCCTGTCTGCTCGGCCTTCCTGCGACTGCTGCCTGTCGCCTCCATGCATAAATATGGAGTCCGAATACGGCAAGCGACACGAAAAGTTTGCTGATGCGCCGCTCCGATCATCTCCAGTAATTCATATTCCGGCAAAGGCAAACCACTAGCCTGCATCCGTTCTTGTAATCGGGTTTTGGGGTCCTTGAGAGTATCCGCGTTGGGCAATTTACCCAGGCGATTCCCAAACAACTGAAGCACAAAATCATAAGTAGCCTCCATCCCCAATATCAGATAATGAGCGCCAATCAATGCCTCGACCACATCAGCAAGAATAGATTCGCGGTACAATCCTCCGCTTTTTAGCTCCCCCTTACCTAGGTGAAGGCAGTCACTAAGGTGCCGTTCCCGGGCAATCGAGGCTAACGTGGCTTGTTTGACCAAAGTGGAGCGCAAGCGAGTGAGCTCCCCCTCATTCGCTTGCGGTTGTCGTTGATATAGCGCGTCTGCAATCACGAAACCGAGGATAGAATCCCCTAAAAACTCCAGTCTTTCATAATTAGGTCCAGTTGCCGAACGATGCGTCAATGCCTGCGCAAACAACGGGGAAACCCGCAGTGCTTCCGACACCCAGCTCCCAATTAATACGTCGCCGCGAGATTCACCCGCCATAGCCGCCCTGCCCGGGGATGCTGACAGCGTATTGAAAATGAATGAGCATATCCACATTGCCCGTCAAGGGCCTGATCATCTGATATTTGACACCAAGAATCCGGTGACTAATGTTGCGCTTCAAGCTGAAATCCTTGCGGGTAATTCCATTGATGTTATTGATGGCCATACGCTGGGACAATACATCCCAGAGTTGCGCGAAGTCCTCATTGCTGGCATGGGGTGAATGGGCTATTTCATTCATGAGCGAACGCAATTCGTAATAATCGATATAAGGCGGCACCAGACGCATGCTCAGGGTAATTAGAAATCCGAGAATCACCAAAGTTAGCAAGATACCTATGAAGGATGCACCGCGCTGATGCCCAAGGCCAAGACTCATCTCTCCAACCCTCCCCCACGTAGCTGATCCTGCCGATATAATCCGGCTGTCATTTCAGTGTAGAAAAACCCCTTTCACCCAATCTATTTTATCCAGGTACCGATTCGGTACCAATCGATATGATTGTCTCGGAAATCCCAATTGAACCATACCAGGAAGGCTTTGCCTACCAGATCCCGCCGGGGAACGACTCCCCAATAACGACTATCAAAACTATAATCACGATTATCACCCATCATGAAATAATGCCCAGATGGCACGGTCACACAACCAGAAGGCGCGGGATTACCAGGAATGATCAGAATTAAATGCTTGATAATAGTGCCATTACGCCTGGGCAAGTATTCCATCCACTTCTGAGTGCCCGCCATGAAATGATTGGGGCCTTCACCTTTATAAATACCCACATAGACCTTTTTGACCTTCTTACCGTCAATAGAGAGATGATTATCCTGATAACAGATCTTATCCCCGGGCAGGCCGATTAGTCGCTTGATGTAATCTTCTCCGACCGAACCACGCACCTGTTGCAACCCACCCTCCATGAAGCAAACCGGATTTTTGCCACAAAAAACCAGGGCACCTTTTTCCGGGTAGTGAAAAACCACAACATTGCCGCGCCGGGGATTACCCACAGGTAGCAGTTGCGCATGAATCAACGGCAAACGCAAACCATAAGCAAACTTGTCGACAAGAATGAAATCGCCCACCAGCAAATTTGGCATCATGGAGCCCGAGGGTATCCGGAAAGGTTCGGCCACAAAGGACCGCAGCAGTAAAACGATCAGCAGAACCGGGAAGAAGGCTCGGGAATATTCAACATACCAGGGCTCATGTGCTTGCTCCCCTCTCTGCAAGTTTTGTGCATTACGTTGCTTTCGCCACCAGATCTGATCCGTAAGCCAGATCAAACCGGTTACGAAAGATGCAAGAATTAGTGCTAACTCAAGATCAAAACTCATTCCGATTCCTTATTACAGAACTTTAATTATCCACCCGAAAAACAGCCAGAAATGCCTCCTGAGGGATTTCAACTCGCCCAACCCGCTTCATTCGCTTCTTACCGGCCTTTTGCTTTTCCAGCAATTTCCTTTTTCGTGAAATATCTCCACCATAACACTTGGCCAGTACATTTTTGCGCAAGGCCTTGACTGTTGATCTGGCAATAATATGCGCTCCGATGGCCGCTTGAATCGCTACTTCGAACATCTGACGGGGAATGAGCTCCTTCATTCGTTCGGTTAGTTCCCGCCCGCGTCGTTGCGCGACATCGCGATGCACAATCACCGCCAATGCATCGACCCGTTCTCCATTGATGAGAATGTCAATACGCACCAATGGTGCCGCCTGGAATCGCACAAACTGATAGTCGAAAGAAGCGTAACCACGACTGACTGATTTCAGGCGGTCGAAGAAATCCAGCACAACTTCATTGAGCGGTATTTCGTATACCAATGAAACCTGCTGACCAAGATATAGCATCTTGGTCTGTACCCCGCGCTTCTCCACACACAGCGTAATAACCTGGCCAACATATTCCTGGGGTACCAGGATATTCGCCGCGATAATAGGCTCGCGAATTTCGGCTATTTCATTTAACGGTGGCAAATGACTGGGATTATGAATGGGTAAGATTTTACCCCGGGTGGTCTCAACCTCATAGATAACCGTGGGTGCAGTCGTAATGAGATTGAGATCATATTCGCGCTCCAGTCGTTCCTGGACGATCTCCATATGCAGCATGCCGAGAAATCCACATCGGAAACCAAACCCCAATGCCTGGGAAGTTTCCGGTTCGAAAGCCAGCGCGGCATCGTTGAGGTGTAGTTTGTCCAGTGCGTCACGCAGACTCTCGTAATCATCTGCATCGATCGGGAAAATACCGGCAAACACACGGGGCTGAACTTCCTTGAATCCAGACAATGGCACGGCGGCCGGTAGATTCTGATCGGTAATCGTATCCCCGACACGAGCCGCATTAATTTCCTTGACACCCGCGATGACATAACCCACCTCGCCTGCATCCAAGGCTTTAGTTTCGGTGGCTTTGGGACGAAACACACCAACCTTGTCCACCTGATGAACCCAACCGGTTGCCATAGATTTGATCTTCTGTCGAGGTGTGATCCGACCCTCCATGACTCGCACTAAAACAACCACACCAACATAGGGATCGAACCAGGAATCGATGATCAATGCGCTCAATGGTGCGTTACGATCTCCTGTCGGAGGCGGCATGCGGAGGATCAGTGCCTCTAGCAAATCCCGTATGCCCTCACCGGTTTTGGCGCTGATTCGTAGCGCATCCTGTGCTTCAATGCCGATGATCTCCTCGATTTCTTCAATGACTCGCTCCGGCTCCGCTGCCGGCAAATCAATCTTGTTCAAGACCGGGACGACCTCCAGCCCCTGATCAAGGGCGGTATAGCAATTGGCTACACTCTGTGCTTCCACACCCTGAGACGCATCGACCACCAGCAAGGCGCCCTCACAAGCAGCCAGAGAACGGGAGACTTCATAGGAAAAATCGACGTGCCCCGGAGTATCGATAATATTGAGCTGATAAATCTCGCCATCTACCGCCTGATACTCCAACATCACACTTTGAGCCTTGATAGTAATGCCCCGTTCCCGCTCCAGATCCATTGAATCGAGAACCTGGGCGGACATCTCACGGTCACTCAGACCACCACACAATTGGATCAAACGATCAGCCAACGTCGATTTTCCATGGTCGATATGGGCAATAATCGAAAAATTACGGATTTTATCGAGTGATTTACTCATTATTCAAAGCTTGGCGCAAAGCGGTCTCATTCAATACATGGCAGCAAATCACCTCGTCTTCTAGCATCAGGACGGGAACCTTTTCATTGTATCTCCCCCACAGGGCGGGGTCATGATCGATATTGATTTGCACAACCTCAAAGGCCAGAGTGGGGGCTAAAATCATCAATTCTCGATACAGATCGTCACAGAGATGACAATCCTCACGATGATATAGGGTCAGGGTATACATCAATGTGCTCTACTAATGAAGTAATGGATCCGGGGAGAGTAACGAGTAATATCAGTTGATATCCCATGGGGTGGGTTAAAGGGTAACGCCTCATTGGGAACAACCGACGGCATCGACTCGATTCTACACCCTGACGGAAAGATGGAATTATGACAACAGGCGTTCAAAAAGGCCATCTTTTGAACCTCTCCGTGACTAAAGTATGAAGATTTCTATCTATCGATTGCTTCTTCTATCCATTGATGTCCGCCGCTCTCCTACCACCTGATAGGTTGATTCTTCATTCCGGTTGAGCTGACACATTTTTTACTGCTCGAGTGCTGCGGAGGTTTGTTCGTGTTGAAGCGCCTTGTAAGTATCCCCCGGCAAAGCCGGGGGCTTTATGGTGAGTGCCTCAAAGGGGCAATAAAAGCGAGCCGCCCAAGGCGGCTGGCTATACGCCTAACTTCATT
>VAOW01018544.1_pt1 | contig 35783 bp, 37 predicted proteins | sample 3393921 | NCBI WGS metagenome assembly VAOW01 (sample SAMN08290428, study PRJNA428436) | hydrothermal vent metagenome | isolation source: Deep-sea hydrothermal vent chimney | place: Indian Ocean: Southwest Indian Ridge | depth 2742 m m | reverse complement strand
TTGCTCCATTATTGTTATTATCGTTGCTAGTGTTGCTGTTGTTGTCTGTTTCATTATTTGCATTGTTTGCTTCATTATTGTTATCATTGTTGCTGTTGTTGTCTGTTTCATTACTTGCATTACTTGATTCATCACTATTCTGTTCATTTTCATTATTTGTTGCATTTTCTGGATTTTGGGTATTGTCCTGATTATTGTTTTGTTTTCCATAAACACTTGCTCCTATTTTTTCTATTTCTTGTTTTAAAGATTCTGTTTTTTGTTTTATGTCATTATAGTCATCTTTTTTTAATGAATCTTCTAATTCTTTCTTTACTTCGTTTATTTTGTCAGAAATTTCTTTTGGAACCTTGTCTTTGAATTCATCTAATGTGTGTTCTGTTGTATAAACTAATGATTCTGCATTATTCTTGATTTCAATATTTTCTTTGATCTTTTTATCTTCTTCTTCATATTCTTCTGCTTCTTTGATCTTTTTATCAATATCTTCTTTTGACATTTTATGAGGTGCAACAATATCCATTGATTGTGCTTTTCCAGTTGTTTTATCTTTTGCAGTTACATGTAAAATACCATTTGAATCAATATCAAATGTAACTTCAATTTGTGGCATTCCTCTTCTTGCTGGTGCAATTCCTGTTAATGTGAATTTTCCTAGATCAATATTATCTTTTGCTGATGGTCTTTCACCTTGAACAATATGTATATCAACACTTGTTTGAGAATCTTCTGCTGTTGTAAATACCTGGGATTTTTTTATTGGTATTGTTGTATTTCTTTCTATTAATGGTGTTGTTACTCCTCCTAATGTTTCTATTCCTAATGTTAATGGTGTTACATCTAATAAAATAATATCCTTTACTTCACCTGTTAAAACACCTGCTTGAATAGCTGCTCCTAATGCAACTGCTTCCATTGGATCAACACCTCTTTCTATTTTCTTTCCAACTAATTGTTCAACATATCTTTGAACAATTGGCATTCTTGTTGGTCCTCCAATTAAAATTATTTTATCTAAATTTGTTGGTTCTAATTTTGCATCTTTAAGAGCTTGCATTACTGGTTTTGCTGATTTTTCAATTATTGGTATTACTAAACTTTCTAATTTTGCTTTTGTGAATGTATAAGTAAAATTAATTGGACCACTATTTGTTTGAGCTAAAAATGGAAGATTTATTTCTGTTGTTAATACTGTTGAAAGTTCAATTTTTGCTTTTTCTGCTGCTTCTTTTAATCTTTGTAGTGCTTGAGGCTCTTTTGAAATATCTAAATTATGTTGTTGTTTTATTTCTTTTATTAAGAAATCAACAATTATATCATCCATATCAGTTCCTCCTAAACTTGTATCTCCACTTGTTGATTTTACTTCAAATACACCTTTTCCAAATTCCATTATTGTTACATCTAATGTACCACCACCTAAATCATAAATTAATATTTTCATTTCTCTATCTGATTTATCAATACCATATGCAAGACATGCTGCTGTTGGTTCGTTTACAAGTCTTACAACGTCTAATCCTGCTATTGCTCCAGCATCTTTTGTTGATTGTCTTTGATTGTCATTAAAATAAGCAGGAACAGTTATTACTACTTTTTTTATTTTTTCACCAAGAAATGCTTCTGCATCATTTTTAATTTTTTGCAAAAGTAATGCTGATAATTCTTGTGGTTTGTATTCTTTTCCATATATATTATAAACATAGTCTGTCCCCATTTTTCTCTTAAATGCAGATGCTGTTCCTTCTATATTTGCAATACCTTGTCTTCTTGCTGGCTCTCCAACTAATTTCTGTCCGTCTTTTGTAAATGCAACATAGCTTGGAAAAGCTTTTCCATATAATGATGCTCCTTCACTGCTAGGTATTATAACAGGTCTTCCACCTTCTAAAACAGCTGCTGCTGAGTTTGATGTTCCCAAATCAATTCCAATTATTTTCATATTTTCACCTTTTTTATTTTTTTTTAATATATTTTTTATTCTTCTTTTATTGTTTTATTTTGTTTTTCACCCTTAGAAGTAATAACAGATGCTGGTCTTAACATAATTTTATTAAACATATATCCTTTTTTTATTGTTTCTAAAATTGTGTCTTTTGGTTCTGAAGATGCTTTTGTCATTAATATTTCATGTTTATATGGATCAAAAATACCTTCAGATTTTATTTCTTCTAATCCATTTTTCTTTAATTCTACAATAAAATTAGAATATAATAATTCAACACCTTTTAATAAATTTTTTTCTTGTGACTCAGATACAGCAAGTAATGTAAGATCAAATTCATCAATTATTGATAATAAATTTTTAAATAATTCTGCTTTGCCTATATTTTTCGCATTGTCCATTTCATTCTCTGATCTTTTTTTATAATTATCAAATTCTGCTATATTTCTTAATAACTGATCTTTTAATTCAGTATATTTTTCTTTATAATCTTCTTCTCCTTCTTCTTTTTTGTCTATATTTTCCATCGCAATAGCTTCATTATTATCAGTGTTGTTGTTATTCTCTGTTTCATTACTATTGTTTATTTCATTATTGTCAATACTGTTATTATCAGTGTTGTTGTTATTCTCTGTTTCATTACTACTGTTTATTTCATTATTGTCAATACTATTGTTGTTAATGAAGTTGTTATTCTCTGTTTCATTACTACTGTTTATTTCATTATTGTCAATATTTCCATTTCCTTCTACATTATTTTCATTCAATTCATTATTCAAATCCATAACAATCCTCTTTTATTTTTTTATTTTAATATGTTTTTGTTTTTTTGCTGATTTATTTTCATAACCAAGCATTAATTTATTAAAATCTGTTGCAGTATCAAACATTTTTTTGAATTCTTTATTTATATCATATTCAATTTCTTCTATTGATTTTGCAAGATCTGTTGCCCTTAAATAATATTTTCTTCCTTTTTTTATTATCAATCCACTGCTTATGAACCTATTTAAATGATAAATTACAGTACTTTTTGGTGTTGGTTTATTGAATTTTAAACTAGAACTTGTAATCCCATTATTTTCATTTGCGTTCATAATGAATTTTTTTAATATTTGTGTTTCAATATTGCTACCAGTATCTTCCTCTAATAATCCAAATACAATACAAAACCATTTTATTATTTTTTCTGGATTTTTAATTGGTTTCTCTATTACTCGGATTATTATTTTTTCCATATTTTTATATTTAGTATAAAAATATTTAAATATCTTTTGTTTATATCAAAGAATATTTGAAAGTTCAACTAAAAGTTGTACGAGAATTAGGATTTATTTTAGAATATTTTGATCAATAATAGAAAAATAAAGAATAAAACAAATTATTATTTTTTCATTTTTTCAAGATCATTTTTAATTTTTATGAGTAATATTGGAAAAATTAACATACCTAATGCACTATTAGTTATTATCAATGGAATTGAATTCAGTATAATACCATAAATTAACCAAAGGCTATCCCCAATAAATATAAATATAGTAAATAATAAAGAAATATCTTTTGTTGATTTTGTTTTTATTGTTTTAAATGCTTGTGGTATATATGCAATAATTAAAAGAAACCCTGCAACAAGACCAAGAACAGATACTAAATAAGATACCATAATAATCCAAATAATATTTTGTTTATACTTATATTAAATATATTATCTATTATTTTATTTTCATTATACTTATGAAATAGAAATATTACTAGTAAATATTATTTAATTAATTATTTTTTAAATATACTCTAATAAATATTTGTAATATTTAGTAACAAAGTGTGAAAATACATAAATTGGTTTTTAAATTTTATGTGATTTTTCATAAATCTTTAAATATATTTGTGTGTTAATAATTGTTTATAATCATTATACATAATGTTATTCTCATTTTCCCGTAAAAACTGTATTTTACAGGAGGGACTGATTATATGGAAAAAGAAATTATAAATAAATTAGAAAAATTTATTAATGAAAATAAATCCAAACGTAAGTTTATTCAATCAGTAGAACTTGCAATTAATTTTAAAGGTATTGATTTTGCAAATCAATTAAATAGAATAAATATACAAGTAATTTTACCAAAAAGTAAGGGTAAAATAACAAGTATTATTGTTTTCACTGATAAAACAGAAATTTCTGAAAAAGTTTTGAAACTTGGTGCAAAACAAATTATTAATAGTAGTGAAATACCTTCAATAGCAAATGACAAAGTAAAAAGAAATAAATTACTTTCTTACAATCTTCTTGCAGAGCCAAGTTTAATGCCAATAATAGCAAAAAATCTAGGACAATTTTTAGGACCTAGAAATAAAATGCCAAAACCTTTAATTGGAAATATTGAAACAATAATTAAAGATCTTTCAAGTTCAATAACATTAAAAAGTAAGGGAAAATATTTACCAACTCTTCATTGTGTGGTTGGCAGTGAAAATATGAGTGTAAAAGACATATCTGAAAATATTGATGCTGTACTAAATAATTTATTAGATCAAATAGGAAAACAAAATATTAAATCAGTTTATACAAAATTAACAATGAGCAATGCATTAAAATTAATGTAAAATAATAAATAAAAGATTTTTATGTTATCAAAAAACGAAAAAATAGAATTTGTTAAAAGAATACAACAAGAAATTCAAAATTATAATACAATAGGTCTAATACCTATTCAAAGTATTCCAGATAAATTGTTACAAAAATCAAGAAATAAATTAAATTTAGATACAAAACTAGTTTTTGCAAGAAAAAAATTATTAATAAGAATTTTAGAAAAAGACAATAAATTAAATCAATTAACTAATGAATTAAAAAACAATAAAATCCAATTTATACTTTTATTAACTAATAATTCTAGTTTTGAAATATATAATAAATTTAAAGCAAATTCATTAAATCTTTTTGCAAAACCAAATCAAAAGGCAAATGAGGAAATAATAATTAAAAATGGAGAAACAAGTATACAACCAGGTCAAACAGTTACTGAACTAAAACAAGCAGGAATAGATGTTCAAATTAAAAAAGGTAAAGTTATAATAGCAAAGGATAAAATAATTAAAAAAGATGAAACAATAACATCAGCTCTTTCAAAAGTATTACGTATTTTAGATATAAAACCATTTACAGTAACAATCCAACCAAATTTAATACTTTATCAAAATTTATTATTTACAAGTGAAGTATTAAATATTAATAAATCAAATGTAATTAATAAAATAACAAAGTCTTTTAATACTGCATTAATGATTTGTTTGCAAAAACAAATAATAAATAAATATACAATAAATACTTTTATTTCAAAAGCATATAATAATGCAATGTATTTAGGAGTAAAGACTCAGTTATATGAAAAAGGAATTATAGAAAAGCTTTTATTAAATGCATTTATAAATACAAGTACATTGAATAATTCAATAAATAAAAAATGAATTTATTAAAAAAAATCAAATCAAAAATTATATTAATTATTTTAAGGTGAAAATATGGAATATGTATATGCAGCTCTTTTAATAGATACAGCTGGAAAAGAAATAAATGAAAAGAATTTGCTTGAAGTAATAAAATCAGCAGGTTTTACTCCTGACGAAGCAAAAGCAAAAGCAATTGTAGAATCATTGAAGGATGTTAATATAAAAGAAATATTAAAATCTGCAGAAAATATGCAGACTGTTGCATCACCATCAAAAGCAGAAGAACCAAAAGTAGAACAGAAAAAAGAAGCAAAAGATGAAGAAAAAAGCAGTGAAGAGGCAACAAGTGGATTAGCTGGATTATTTGGTTAATTTCTTTATTTAAATTTAATTTTATAAATAATTGATTAAATGATACAATCAAATGATATACGTTTAGCTGTTGACAGTGGTGAAGTATTACTAGGTGTAAAGCAGGTAATAAAATCTATTAAAGATAATTCAGCAAAATTAGTTATAACAGCAAATAAAAACAAACAAGATACTCTAAATGATTTAAAATATATTACAGATATTTCAAATATTAAATTAGAGATATTTAAAGGAAATTCATCTGAATTAGGAGCAGTATGTGGAAAGCCTTATTCAGTATCTACATTATCAATTATTAATCCAGGGGATTCAAGTATATTAAACAATGAAGAAGAAAATAAAGATAAACAACAAAAAGAAGAAGATACAATAACAATTCAAGAAGAATTAGATGAAGTAAAAGAAGAAAACAATAAAGAAGATTCAAATAAAGAAGTAAAAGAAGAAAACAAACAAAAAAGTGATTAATTGGGAAATGGAGAATTTGCAGCTCGTAAATTAATAAGACAAAGAAATCATCAAAAATTATTAAAGAAGAGTTTAAAAAGAAAGAAATTTAAGCTTAAACAAAAATTCGATCCAATGGGAACAGTTCCAAGAACAAAAGGTTTAGTTTTACAAAAATTTGCAGTTGAACAAAAACAACCAAATTCTGGTCAAATAAAGTGTGTTAGAGTTCAAATACTTAAAAATCGAAAAATAGTAGGAGTTTTTGTACCTGGAGATAAAAGCATATCTTATATTGATGAACACGATGAAGTTACAATAGAAGGTCTTGGAGGATCTCAAAGAGGTCAAATGGGATGTATTCCAGGAATGAAATATAAAGTTGTTGCTGTAAATGGTGCAACACTTAAATTATTAAGAAAAGGTAAACTTGAAAAGCCAAAGCGATAAATATGGTTAATTTATTATTTGATAAATACAGTTATGATGTTGTTGTTTTAGATCCAAGTCTTAAAAATTATATTAATTTAAATGATCTAAAATATCCTTCTACTTATAGAAGAACTAGTCAAAAAGATTTTTCAAAAGCAAAAATCAATATAGTTGAAAGATTAGAAAATTCATTAATGAGAGGAGGAACAGGAGGTAAAATTAGTGGTCATGTAATAAGGACAAAAGGAAGATTACAAGGTAAAAAATTAAAAGTAATACATATTGTTGAAGATGCTTTTGATCAAATATATAAAAGAACAAAGCAGAATCCATTACAAATATTTATTCAAGCATTAGAAAATTCAGCACCAATTGAGGATACAACAAGAGTAAGATATGGTGGAATAATTTCAAATATTCCCTTAGATATAAGTGCTAGTAGACGATTAGATGTTTCATTAAGAAATATTTCAATAGCAGCAATTCTTGCATCTTTTGCTAAAAAAATGAGAATAAAAGATGGATTAGCTAATGAACTTATTTTAGCATCTAAAAATGATTCAAATGGTTATGCAATAAAAAGAAAGAATGAAATCGAAAGAATGGCAAGAAGTGCAAAATAAACTTTTTTAGAAAATATACATAATAATATAAATTATTAAAAACAATTTATTGTTTATTATAAAATTTTAAAAGCAAGATATTATATTTTTAAATAAAATAAATTATACTAAGAGGTTTTTATGGTAAGAAAAGAATTAGTTGTTGCTGAAATAACTAAGATAATGGGTAATATTGAAAGAATAAGAAATGTTGCAATTATTGCTCATGTACATCATGGAAAAACAACTTTAACTGATTCTTTATTAGCAAAAGCAGGTTTAATTTCAAAATCAGTTGCTGGAGATATTTTATATACAAATTACGAAGCAATTGAAAAAGACCGAAGAATGACAATAAAGTCTGCTTATATTTCTTTAGGTTTTGAATATAAAGAAAAAGACTTTTTAATAAATTTAATTGATACACCAGGTCATGTTGATTTTGGTGGTCATGTAACAAGAGCAATGAGAGCTGTTGATGGTGTTATATTAGTAATTGATCCTGTTGAAGGTATTATGCCTCAAACAGAAACAGTTCTTAGACAAGCATTAAAAGAAAAAGCAAAACCTGTTTTATTTGTAAATAAAGTTGATAGACTTTTAGGTGAATTAAAATTAACAAAAGAACAAACATTTGAACGTTTATTAAAATTAATAAAAAGTGTTAATAAATTAATTTCTCAATTTGCATCAGAAGAATATGCAGAGAAATGGCAAGTTAGTGTTGAAAAAGGTAGTGTTTGTTTTGGATCAGCAATGAAAAAATGGGCAGTGTCAAAACAAACAATGGATGCAAAGAATATTTCATTTAAAGATATTTTTGAATTAACTGGAAAAGGAGATGAAGCAAAACTTCAAGAACTAGCACCAGTTGATGAAGCAATATTACCAATGATTGTTGAACATCTTCCAAATCCAAAAATTGCTCAAGTTTATAGAATACCACAAATTTGGCATGGTGATTTAGAATCTGAAAATGCAAAAGCAATGTTAACTACAAATCCAAATATAAAAACAAATATTGTTGTTTTTGGGATAAAATATGATCAGCATTCTGGTGAAGTTGCAATAGGACGAATATTTTCAGGAACAGCAAAAAAAGGAATTGAACTTTATGCTTCTGGGAAAAATCAAAAACAAAGATTACAGCAGATAGCAATATATATGGGTCCTGAAAAAGTAATAGTTGATGCAATTCCAGCAGGAAATATTGTTGCTCTTGTTGGTGTTAAAGATTTATCTGTTGGTGATACACTAAGTGAAGATCAAATTGAAGCATTTGAAGAAATAAAACATTATTCCAAACCAGTTGTAACAAAAGCAATTGAAGCAAAAGATTCAAGAGATACAATTAAATTAATTGAAGCTTTAAGAGAAATATCAAAAGAAGATCCAACAATTAAAATTGAAATAAATAAAGATACTGGAGAACATTTAGTTAGTGGAATGGGTGAATTACAATTAGAAATTATTGAAACAAAGTTAAAGGATGATTTTAAAATAGCAATAACTTCAAGTGAGCCAATTGTTTTATATGTTGAAACAATTGCTAAGAAAGCAGGACCAATGGAAGGAAAATCTCCAAACAAACATTCTAAATTCTATGTAACAGTAGAACCATTACCAGATACAATTATTAATGCAATGAATGAAGGTTTAATACATGAAGGAAAGCCAAAAGGACAAGCAGCAGTTGAAGTAATGGTTGAAGCAAAACTAGATAGAAAAGTAGCAAAAAATGTAGAATATGTTAAAAATAATTGTATGCTTGCTGATTTAAGTCATGGTGTTCAATATATGAATGAAGTATTAGAACTATTAATTGATGGATTTGAAGAAGCAGTTAAAGATGGTCCATTAGCAAGAGAGAAATGTAGTGGTGTTTTAGTTGGTATTACTGATGCAACAATTCATGAAGATCCAGTTCATAGAGGACCTGCACAAATAATTCCTGCAATAAGACGTGCAATATATGCTTCAATGCTTACATCTGGTATTTTTTTGCTAGAACCAAAACAAACATTCACAATTAATATTCTTCAAGATTTCCTATCTAATGTTATTTCTTTATTACAATCAAAAAGAGGTCAAGTTTTAAGTGTTGTACAAGAAAATGAACAAGTAACAGTAATTGCAAAACTTCCTGTTTCTGAAGTAATAAAAGGTTTTTCAAATGAATTAAGGAGTATGACACAAGGAAGAGCAATATGGTATCATGAGTTTGCAGGATATGAAAAACTTCCACAAGAATTGCAAAATAAAATCGTAAGAGAGATAAGAACAAGAAAAGGCCAACCACCAGATCCCCCAACTGCACAACACTTTATGGATTGAAAATATATAATATTTTTATTATTCTATATAAAATTTATTTTATTTTTTTATATAAATCTGATAATCGTAGAAATAAGTGTTTATAATATATAAAAATCTTAATAAAGTATTATTTAGTAACTAAAATTAAAAAATTATTATATTATTACTGTTTTTCTATTCTAAAAAATATTTATATATTTTATATTAATGAATAAAATATATTAATTATATACTTTTCTAAAATAAATAAACGAGCAAATTTTAGTATTAAACATTTAAATTTATTTTATTTTTTATTATTTAACTTAAATATAATATTATTTATTTTAAGATTAGATGTTTCATAATATTTAATTCTTTTTCCTATACTTAATATTTTGTTTACATTAACTGAATTTTCAAAATATGTAATTAGGTATTAATTGTAGTATTATTTTCAAAATAAATTATAATAATAAATAAAAATTATGCTTTAATTATAGATCTAAAAATAAAAATTTAAATTATATTTTAAATTAATCTGTACCCAAAGTTTTTATATCTAAGAAATTATAGTAATTTAATAAAGAAGTGGTGTTATATGGTTTATAAAACTTTTAATGATATAAAAAAAACAAGTAAAAATTTCTTAAGAACATCATTACATAAAAATATAGAAATAGAACAGTATGAAAAAAAGAAAACACCACTATTTAAAAAAGTAATTTCTAATACATTACTTATTGTAGCTTCTGTATCAATGTTATTTTTTATTAATTTTCAAAATAATATAAATTATTCTAAAAATTTAATACAACCAGTAATAAAAAAAGCATATAAAAAAGAACCAACATTAATATCTAGTAACTGGAGTGGATATATTGCTATGTCTAGTTTTAAGAGTCCAAAACAAGTTGTTGAAGGTGTTATTGGAGAATGGAAAGTTCCAAATATTCAATATAAAAAGTCTAATCATTCACTAAAAATATTTTTTAATAAATCACATCCTCTTTTTTTTATGTTATCAAGTGATAATTCAATTTGGGTTGGTATTGGAGGTGGTCAATATAAAAAAGATAATACATTAATTCAAGCAGGTATTTCGTCTTATTATTCTTACAAATATCATTCTATTGTTAATAAAGCGTGGTATGAACTTATTCCAAATAATGAACAATATATACCTAATTTTCATGTGAAAACAGGAGATGAAATTTATGCTAAAATAATATTATTGAATAAAAAACAAAATAAATGGGAAATTAAATTAGATAATTTAACTGAAAATGAATCTTTTAAAAAAATACTTACGTATAAATCTTCTATGTTATCAGCAGAATGGATTATTGAATGTCCATTAGAACATAAAGTAATAAAAACAAATATTTCAATTGGAAATCAAAAACAAAAATTATTTGTTCTGGTTAATGTTATTTCACAATTAGATAATTTTAAATCTTTTGAATTTAAATCAGTTATGGCAAAAATTAATTCAGTAATTAAACCCATTGGATTTTTACACTATGAAAAAATAATAGCAATTGTTAATAATAATAAAATTATGGTATTACCTTCTAAAATAAGTACGGATAAATTAAGTTTTAAGATAAAAGAGGTAAATTGATTTTTTTATTTTATCTATTTTGTATAAAAGATAGAAATAAAATATTGTAATTAAGATAAAATACTAATATATTTTATAAAAACTATTTGTTTTAAAGATAATAGTTATAACATTATTTTTTATAATTTTATTTTTATAAAAATACTATATTAAAAAGCAAATCTTTAAATACATTAAATATACAATAAACTAATAAAATTTTCTAATTTAATAATAAATAATATTATTTATATCTAGATGATCTAAATTGATAGGTGTTATTATGGCCTCTTATATAAAATTTGAAGTATCAAACGATGTGATGACAAAGACATATGAAGCTTTGAAAGTAGCAAGTGCAACCGGAACTATTAGGAAAGGTGCAAATGAAGTTACAAAAAGCATAGAACGAAATTTAGCAAAATTTGTTATAATTGCAGTTGATGTACAACCAGAAGAAGTTGTATTACATATTCCAAAGATATGTGAAGAAAAAAAGATTGCATATTCTTATGCTTCTAGTAAAGAAGAATTAGGAAAATCAATAGGATTAAATGTTCCTTGTACTGCTATAGCAATTGAAAAAGAAGGCGAATCAAAAGACAAGATAAAAGAAATAATTTCTTTAATTAGTGGAAAAGCAAATAAATAAATTAAAAACATCAAAATTAAAGTAAATAAATAATTTTATTGTTAAAATAAATAGTATTAATATATTTTTATTGGTCTAAAAACAATAAATTAAATTTTTTTATCTTAAAATTTTAAATTTAAAACAAATGATTAAATGAGTGAAGAAATAAAAGAAGAAAATAGATTTCATGGTTTTCTTGCAGAAGTTATTGAAGTAGATACTAAATCAAAAACTGGAATTTATGGAGAAATTTATTTTATTGTATGTAAAATTTTAGAAGGTAAAGATAAAAATAGGATTATGAAAAGAAATATTCTTGGTCCTATTAAACCTGGTGATGTAATTCGATTACCAGATACAAATAGAGAAGCAAGAGAAATAAAAGTTAAATAAATATATTATATTAATTTATATGCGATGATTTTATGAAATGTTTTTATTGTTCAAAAGAAATTATAGATGGAACAGGTTTAATGTTTGTATATAAAACAGGTAATATAAAATATTTCTGTTCTCATAAATGTTTTACAAATAATAATAGACATATAAAAATCAATAAAAAAATTATTATAAGAAATAAAAATCAATAATTTTTTATTTTATCCTTTTATTAATTTTTATTTCTCTGATTTTGAGATGGAATTGCTATCTAATACTTATGGTCTTAAAAGATGGGTGCAAGATATCATAAGTATCTTATTTGTTTTATATTATGTATACTGAACTTCAATGTTTCTTTTGTATTTTTTTTCTAATTTAATTTCTTTCTTATAGAGGAGCAGCAGCAATAACATTGCAGTAAAAGCACTTTACTTATACAACTTATTCTCAGAAAACACCAGAATAATTTTTTATATTTTAATTTTGATAATGAGAGACTTGTTAATTTCAGTTCAGTAGATTTCCAATCATTATTAGAGGCACTTATGAAAATATCAGGAAACAAGAAAAACCTATTTTTTGATGAAATTCAGAATGTAAAAGGTTGGGAGCTCTTCATCAATAGATTCTAAAGCAGGGTAATCATGTATTTATTACAGGTTCAAATGCAAACTTGCTAAGCAAAGAGCTCGGAATACATTTAACTGGAAGACATGTAGATATAGAGTTATATCTTTTCTTTTTTAAAGAATTTCTTGTTGCAAGAAATGTAGAAATACTTATAAGAAGATTCTATTCAATAGAACAGAAGACAAATTTTTCAAGAATGTTTAAAGAATACTTATATACTAGTGGAATGCCTGAAACAGTAGTATTTTCAAATGATGCTATACTTATACAAATAATAATGACATAATAAGCAGATATAATATAAGAAAGCTGCTTGAGCTAAAAACAGTAATTAGATTTCTCATAGCAAATGCTTCAAATGCAATAACATACAGATCTATTGTTAACAATTTTGGAATAGAAAGTCAGAATACATTACAAAAATATATACAGTATGCTGAAGAAACATACATAATTTTTCAGGTTAAGAGATTTGAGAAGAAGCTTAAAAAGTTTGATAAGAATCCAAAAAAATTCATTGTATTGATTCTGGGATAATACTGAATAATTCTCTTTCTTTTATAGAAAAATTAGGAAGCTTGCTAGAAAATATTGTTGCTGTGCATCTAAAAAGATTAGGTAAAAAAATTTATTATTATAAGAGCCAGGCAGATAGAGAAGCTGATTTTGTAATTTCATGCGATAAGGAAGTGCTGCAAGTTTGCTATGAAATAAATATAGGAAACAAAAAAAGAAAGATTAAAGGTGCAAGTAGATGCGCTAAATGCATTAAAAGCAGATAAAGCAATAATATTGACGTTTGATCAAGAGCAAGAACTAAGATATAAGGATAAAAAATAGATGTTAAACCTGTTTGGCAGTGGTTGTTGGAAAGTGAAATGAATAATGAAAAAAATAGTTCAAAACTTCTTTGATATTTTTAATTTAATTCATTTTTTCAATAAAAATATACTTTTTATATCTTGTGCCATAGATTCACAGAACAAATTTTCAGATTGTACAATCTAATATTAATGATTAGTAATTAAAATCTTCTGCATAAAAGTTTTTAGGTGTTGTCAAATACAAGAGTTAGAAAGATTTCACAAATTCCAGACATTTAAATAAAATTATGATTTATTGGCTTGCATCCTGCATACAAAATTGAAACCAGAGAATTTGCATTAGATGATAATTCTATATCTATTTATACAAAATCAATATATTAATATAAATTATTTAAAATTTACATTCCTACAAAGTATTTAATCTCAAGTTTTTAATAAGGATTAAGAGTAGCTGATAAGATGAAAGGAAAGTTGAATTATTGCGTTAAAGGTATTGGGTAAGTACATTAATTTTATATTTTTTCTTGTTTAAGATTAATAAATAATATCTAAATAAATTAATGTATAATTAAAATTAATTATATGATTAAGATTTTAATTTTTTAATTTTCAAAATATATTTTGGTGATAATATAAATGAACAAGAATTTGATAGATTATTATATTTATGTAGAATTAAACTAAATAATAATGAAAAACAAGAGATAAAACAAGATATAGATGAAATATTAAATTATTTTGATAAAATTGAACAAGTAGATACTAAAAACCTAAAAGAATATTATCATCCAATTGAAATAGATCAAAGATTACGAGAAGATATTGGAGTTAAATTTAATGAAATTGATTTAATGATGAAAAATGCAAAAACATATAGATTTTATATTGTGGGTCCAAAAATATGAACAGTATCGAAGAATTTTATTCAAAACAAAAGCCTGATAATTATTTTCAAAATTTAATTAAAGATTTAAGTGAGTTAAATAAAAAGTTAAATGCATTTAATAATATTAACTTAAAAGCTAATAAAAATTTTTTATTTAGTGTTAAAGATAATATATGTGTAAAAAATATAGAAACAACAGCAGGATCTAAAATTCTAGAAGGCTATATTCCACCATTTAATGCTACTGTAGTGGAAAGAATGTTTTTAAATAATTTTGAATTTCTTGGAAAAACACATATGGATGAATTTGGATTTGGAACATTTGGTCTTAATTCTGAACAGATACCAAAAAATCCATTTAATAATCAATATGTTACTGGTGGATCTAGTAGTGGTGCTTCAATTGCAACATCAATATTAAAATATCATATTGCATTAGCAGAATCAACAGGTGGTTCCATATCTGCACCAGCTGCTTTTTGTGGTGTTGTTGGATTTACACCAACATATGGTGCTATATCTAGATATGGTTTAATCGACTATGCAAATTCTTTAGATAAAATAGGTATTATTGCTAGGTCATCTAATGATATAAAATCTGTTTTTAATATTATTAAAGGACCAGATAATTATGATTCAACCTGTATTGATATAAATAAAAAAAACAATGAAATTAAAAATAATAAACAAAATACTATTTTTATTATAAATCAAATAACTGATTTAATTGATGAGCAAGTTAAATCAAGTTTTTCAAAATTAATTAGCAAATTAGAGAATATGGGTTTTAATATAAAATATATTGATTTTGATTTTCTTGATAAAGCAATTCCAACGTATTATATAATTTCAATGGCAGAAGCATCAACGAATCTTGCAAAATATACTGGATTTAAATATGGGCTAAAAAATAATGATTTTTCAAAGTTTTATAATGATTTTTTTATTAATTCAAGAGCTGATTTTAGATTAGAATCAAAAAGACGAATAATTTTAGGAACTTTTGTAAGAAATGCAAGTGTTAAAAATAAATATTATCATAAAGCATTAAAAGTAAGGGGATTTTTAATAAATAAAATAAAGGATATTTTAAAACAAGGATTTATTTTAAGTCCAACAATGCCTATATTAACACCAAAAATTGAAGATGTTTCAAAACTTTCTCCATTACAAAATTATGGAACAGATGTTTTAACAATACCTCCAAATCTTTGCGGCTTTCCTCATATATCCTTTCCTTATGATTATATAAATGAATTACCTTTGGGTGCGCAATTAATTACTGATCATTTTAATGACTTTATGTTATTTGATTTTGTTGAAAAATGGGAAAAAGAATTTAAGTATAAATTTAAATATAATTTAGGATCATTATGAGTTTAAAAATAGGTTTAGAGATTCATATTGCTCTTCCAACTAAATCAAAATTATTTTGTGCTTGCAATGCATATAATGAACAGGAATCAAATAGTTCTATATGTCCAATTTGTATGGGATTTCCAGGAGCAAAACCAATGTTAAATAAAAAAGTATTAAATATAGCAAAATCTGTTGCATATTCTCTTTATACTGAAATAAATGATATAATTTCATTTGAACGAAAAATATATTTTTATCCTGATTTACCAAAATCTTATCAAATTACACAATTAGAACATCCAATTGCTGTTAATGGGTATGTTAAATTATATGAGTCTAATAAAAATATAGTAATACGTAGGATACAGATAGAGGAAGACCCTGCAAAAATAATTCATGAGCAAGATTATTCTTTGATAGATTTTAATAGATCTGGAAGACCTTTATTAGAAATTGTTACTGAACCAGATATTTTTAATTTAGAAGAATTAAAAGAATTTTTAAATGAATTAAAAAGTATTTTTTATTATTTAGGTATTGATATTGATGCTGAATTAAAAGTTGATTTGAATATATCTCAAAATGATGAAAGAGTTGAAGTTAAAAATATTACTGGGATAAGAAATATTTTAAATGCAGCAATATATGAAATAAAACGACAATCAAAAATAAAAGAATTAGGACACCATATTAAAAAACAAACAAGAGCATATAATGAAAAGCAAAAAATAACAATTGCTTTAAGAGAAAAAGAGACAGAAGAAGAATATGGTTTTATATTTGATCCAGATCTTACTGAATATAATATAAAAAATATAATACCAATTCATTCAATATATGCAAGTAAGGAAGCAGAAAATTTATCTATCAAATATAATACAAGTAAAAAATTAATAAAGGAACAAATAATGTTTGATAAAAATGCTTTTGATTTAATTACTACCTTCTCTAATAAATATAAGCTTTCTTTAATTATTAGTGCAATAGAAATTCTTAAAAAATATAATAAAAAACTTAATATAAATAAATTTGAGAAATTGATTATTTTAATTTCTCAGAACATTTTAATTTCTCAGAACATTTTACAGAAGATTGATCTAAATGAACAAATTGAAATACCTCAACAAATCGATGAAAAATTAATAGATACTGCTATTATCAATATAATAAATAAAAATCAACAACTATTAAAAGATTATGAAAAAAATAATAGAGTATTTAATTTTATTATTGGTCAAATAGTAAAAGATTACAATGTAAATCCAAAATATGTTTCAATGAGATTAAATGAAGTATTATTTAAAATAATAAAAAAAGATAATAAAAATAATAAAATAAAATAATTTAAATTGTGTTATTAATGGGTTATGAATTACTAAATTGTGGACAATTAAATGATGTTTATATTAATAAATCTATTCAACTTTATGGTTGGTGTAGAAGAATAAGAAATCACGGAAAAAAATTATTTATTGATCTAGCTGATAGGTATGGTACAACGCAACTTATATTTGAATCTGATGTTAAAATACGTGCAAATGAATTAAATAAAGAATATGTAATAAAAGCATTAGGTAAAGTAAAAAAAAGAGATGCAGATACAATAGATGAATCAAATTCAACAGGTAATGTTGAACTTTTTATTGATAATTTCGAGATTTTAAATAAATCTTTACCACTTCCTTTTGAATTAACTGATGAAAAAAACAAATCTCAACCAAATGAAGAATTAAGACTTAAATTTAGATATCTTGATTTAAGAAGAAAACAAATAACAAAAAATATTGAATCAAGAAGTAATATAACAAAAATCATTAGACTTTTCTTTTGGGATCATAATTTTTTAGAATTAGAAACACCAACACTTGTTAAAGATACATATGAAACAGGTTCAAGAACTTTTCTTGTTCCTTCAAGAGTGAACAAAAATACTTATTATTCTTTGGCCCAATCTCCTCAAATATATAAACAATTTTGTATGATTGGGGGACTTGATAAATATTTTCAAATAGCTCGGTGTTATAGAGATGAAGATCAAAGAATTGATAGACAACCAGAATTTACACAAGTAGATATTGAAGTAAGTTTTAGAGATGAAAAATATATACAAAGTTTAATAGAACAATTAATTTCTACAATTTTTAAAAAAATACTAAATAAAGAGCTTGAGTTACCATTTATTCATTTATCTTATTTTGAAGCAATACAAAAATATGGTTCAGATAAACCTGATTTAAGATTTGATAATCAAATATTTGATATAACAAATGAAATGTTAAAAACAAATTATCAGATATTAAAAAGAATAATAGAAAATAAAGGTTTTGTAAAAGCAATTAGTTTTAATGCAAATTATGGTGCACACGATAGTAAATTTAATAAACAATATATGTTAAAATTAATAGAACTTGCAAAATATTTTGGATTAAAAGGTCTTACATGGCTTTATGTAAAGGACAATTCAATTAAATCTGATCCTTCTTCAATTTCAGAATCAATTAAAGATGTACATCAAGAAATTATTAAAAAATTAGATCTTAAAAACAATGATATTATATTAATTTGTGCTGATTTATCTGAAAAAATTCTTTTAAATGTATTAGGTAAATTAAGAAAGATAGTAGGAGATAAATTAAAAAAATACAATAAAACTTTTTCTTTTATTTGGATAGATAACTTTCCATTATTTGAAAAAGATGAAATAACTAATAAACTTAAACCAGCACATAATCCATTTACAGCACCAACAACAGATTCAATAATAAATATTGATTCAAATCCTGAATTAGTAATTGCAAGACAATATGATATTATTCTTAATGGTGAAGAAATTGGTGGCGGAAGTATAAGAATTCATGATCCAAAATTACAAATAAAAGTTTTGCAATTAATTGGAATGGATATTAATTCAATAAATAATACTTTTGGATTTTTAATTAATGCATTATCTTATGGTGCTCCATTTCACGGTGGGATTGCTTTAGGACTTGATAGATTTATTACATTAATAAATAATAATGAAAATATTAGAGATTTCATTCTTTTTCCAAAAAATCATAAACAAGAATCCCCATTAGATAATTCCCCATCAAATATTAATAAAAAAAGGTTATTAGAAGATTTCAATATAATTCAAGAAGAAATTACAGAAAAATAATATTATTATTAATCTGTTTCATTTGCTATTTTATAACCTAAACACAATATTTGTTCTTTATTTATATGATGATATTTGATTAAATTAAATATTTCTGATTCAAAATAATTTTGTAATCCAATATTATTATAATTAAATTCACATAATAAAGAAGCATTATAATTCTCTAGGATTATAAAATCAACTGGAATATAAGTATTATTATTTATTTTATATGGTTTAATGAACTCGTTCAAAATAATTGAAGAATTATTATATTTAATAATATAACTTGAAATAGATACTCCATCATTTAAAACATAATAAAATGTTTGATTTGATTTATTAAATACAAAATTTTTGTTGTTCTGTAAAGATACAAATATAAATGCATTATTTGTTTTATTTTTTAATGCATAAGACAATCCAGTTATATTATTTAATTTTACAGCACCTAACTGGGTTATATTCTTATTAGTATATTTTAAATTATTCATTGTTTCTAAATTAAGTGTGATATTTAATGAATTATTTAATGAAATATAATTTGTAAATTGAGTTGGACTAATTTTTTGAGATATGTGATTTGATAAGAAAAATAGGTTAAAGAGTCCAAATATTAAAATAAGAATGATTGGAATTAATAAATAAAAATCATATTTAATTTTAAAATATCTTAAATTTATTTTAGGAATGTATAATTTAAATTTATATGAAAATAAGATTAATATAATAATTATAATATAAAATAAAATAGGTCCTGCTAATGCATGGAATAATATTAAAGCATTTACTATCCCATAATAGAACCATATTAATGCTATTGAAAACATTCTAATTATATTAAAAATAAATAGTAAAATAATTCCAGAACTAATCCATATTATCTTATTTTTTAATTTACCTTTAAATAAATAACTAACTGGAATCAGAAACATTATAAGAGCTAAAAATGCACCAATATCTGTACAAGTTTTGCTAATTGTTATTCCAGTTGTTGTGTGGTTAAATAAAGATGAAATAACTAAACCTGAATTAGAAACAGGAATTTGAAGTAATCTAAGAAAGTGATAAATAATTTGTGCATTAATTAATGTAAATAATGAATTAAATGAAATTAAAGGTATTAAAATTAATGGAGATGCAAACATAGAATAAATAATAACTGATTTTAATTTTTTAAACCCTCCAATTCCAAAGATAATGATAATTAATGAGCTTAAAAATAAAGGCAATAATAATGCATCAAATCTATAAATATAAAATTTAAAAGAACTAATTATTCTTAGATAAGATATAATTAGGATATAACTAAAAAATACAGATGATCCAAAGATAATATTTTTTAAATTAAATTTAAATTCTAAATTTTCTTTTAGAGAAAATATCAAAAATAAAAAAATCATTAACATAACTACAATAATATAACTTGTTGGGTTAGTGTCTTGAATATTTAAATTTGTTGAAGTAATTATATTATAAGATCCAATTGCAAATGCAACTAATACTGCAATCATTCCAATTAATTTATTATTTTTTGCTTTATCTAATTGTTCTTTTATACTATCCTTTTGTTGTTGTTTATTGATTTTTATATTTTTTATGTTTTTTTTCAAATGTTTTTTCATATATTCATCAATTTATTATTAGTGAATAATAAAATCCTCAGTCGAAATGGGCATCATCATAATTCAGTAGTTACTCTTGTCATCATAGGATATATAATTATGTACACTCACTTATATATTAATTATTTTTATTATTTAATTTATTTATTTATATAAATTTAAAATGTTTATTTATTATATACTGATTTTTATGAAAAAATATCTAAAATATAAGTATAAAGATCATACAGCAGATGTTGAATTTAATGCATTTGGAACTAATATTACTCAATTATTTAAAAATTCTGAATTAGCATTATTTAATATAGTCGGAGATTTAAATAAAATTAAAAATTCGAAACTGAAAACTAATGAAATTATTATTAAAGAGTTTGCAATTGATTTAGAAGATTTATTATGGCAAACACTCCAAAAATCATTATCAATTTTAGATGCAAAAAATCAATTTGGTTATAATATTATTAAAGTAAATATAAAGAAAATAAATAAAGATATTAATCAAAAATATAGGTTAATACTAACGATTAAATCAAAATCAAGAATAGAAAAATATTCAAAATTAGAAGCAAAAGGTGTTTCAAAATACAACTTAAAAATAAATAAAAAAGATCATCATTTTATTTCAAATGTTGTTGTTGATGTTTAATATATTTGATTTATTTAATTTATGGTTGCATCCAATCAATTTCATAATATTCATAATTACTATTGTGTAAAATTATTTTTTTTACTTTATAATAAGTTACTGAAGTTTCTCTATCACTTATTGCAATTATAAGTTCTAATTTATTTGATTTTGCTTCATTAATTATAGCTGATAATTCACTTCCACCAAGGACTTCATCTTCACTTAGTGATAACATACCAAATCTTGGAATATCTTTTTCTGGAGTTTCAATAACACCATTTTTTCTATGATATAACAAAAAATCAATCATTACTTTTCTCTTTCTTGTTTTTCCAGGAATTGCTAAAATAAATGTTTTTCTTACTGAATGTGCAACTCTGATTGCTCTTGCCCATTCAGATATTAATAATTTTGTATCCCTTGGAAACACCTGAATAACATGTTTTGAATGCATCCATTTATCATCTTTTATTGGTTTTGCTCCTGGAAAATAAATTCTAAAATGTGTTCCAAATTTAAATCCTGTTTTTATTATATATCCTTTATCTCTCCAATCTTTATAAACTGAATAAAGTTTTACAAAATCAGATCTGCGTTTCATTGCTGTTTCTATAATTTGTTTTTTTGTAATATTTTTTATTGTCAATATTTTATTTTCAATTAAATATACTGTTTCATAAATGTCTAATTTATTTAAAATTCCTCTTTCACTTAATTTATATGTACCATATTGTCCAAACCAATAATCAAAATAAATTTTTTTCCCATCTTCACTATTAATAATACTAATCATATCATCTGGAAAAAATAATCCCTCCAACTTATAATTTTCTAATTTAAGTTGAGAAGAAGGATAATTTTTTACAGGAATTTTTATGTTATCTCCTCTCTTTTTATTTTTTTTCTCAAATCCAAATTCTTTAATCATTATTCCTCTATCTCTCCAATCCTTATATGTAAAATATCTTGCCATTATTTTTTTCTTAAAACTAAATAATTTAATAAAATTTTCAAATTCAATTTCTTTTTTAGAATTTAATAAAATACATTTTGCTTTTCTTACATCTATTAAATAAATTGCCTCTTCTGGGGTTAAATAAAGATTATTATTTTTAAGTTTTCCAAAAAAACCATTACTTAAAATATCTACTGTTGATTGATCAGTTGCAAATATTTTTTTTGTTTTTTCATCAATAAAAAATTCAATCATATTTTCATCTTATTCTAATAATTATATTAATATTATCTATTAATTTTCTAATATTTTAATTCTAATGTTTTTTTCATATAAAATATTTAAATTTTTTTAACATTAATTGAAATAACTTCTTTTATTATTTTAAAATAAATAATTATTAATAAATACTATAAATTATTTCTTTTTCAATTTCACTCAATTTAGCAGGTATTATTAATAATGTTGGACCTTTATTTAATTCAAGATTTTTGAGATTTGAAATTTCTATTATTTTTTTTACTTCATCATTTAAACTAATATTATGCATTAATATTATTTTTTTGTTTTTATCTAAAATTTTTTTATTATAATAATTTTCTGCATTATCTAAAATTCCTAAAACCTGTTTTAATTCAATACTTGTTTGATTTTTTTCATCAAAATCAAATAAAAGTAAAGAATGAAGATTTAAATTAATATTTTTTTCTATTGTTTCATAAAATGAAATTGGTTTATAATGTTCTGTCCATCTAGCAATAGTACAGATTGCTCCAAATCTATAAAAATCCAATCCACTTTCTCCAATTACTGCTGTAATTATTGAACTAGAATGTATTATATTTATTTTTACATTTTGTTTTTTTGCCTCTATAAATAATATTTTATGTGTTGTTGCAATTAATGGATCTCCTTCAATGAGTAATGCAATATCATTTTCTTTTGCTTCTTCAATTATTTTTTTTACATTTTCTTCCAAAGAGGATCTATTTAATATATTTATTTTTTTATCTAATAAATTAGACAAATTTTTAATTGAATTATCAGTAATATATCCAGTATATCTTTCAATATATACTTTGCATTTTTTGCTTTTTTCTATTGCTTTTAATGAGATATCTTTTTCAGATAAACCAATTCCTATTAAATAAAACATATAATCAAAAATTATTTTAATTTTTATTCTGTTATTAATTTTTTATATCTAAATTTTTTTTATTTTAATTTTAAAATATTTTCTATTTGATTTTATTTAATAATTTATACTAAATATTATTCAGGGTTTATAGAAAATTGGTTTTAGAAATTTTTAAATATTTAATAATCTGTTTTTTATTTTAATAATAAATGTATAATTAAATATTCTTATTTTTTTTACCTTTTTTGATTATTGAATTTAATAATGTTTGTTCATTTATTTCTTTAGGTAATTGTTTTCCATTTGCATAATCATAAATAATTAATTTAAATATATTTCTTAATGTTGCTCCATAGATCAATCCATAAATAAGAAATATACTTCCAATTATAATAGATATCAAAAGCATTACAAATATTGATCCTAAAAGTATAAGTGAACCAAATATAATTGCTATACCAATAATAACGAAAATAAAAGAATATAAATCAATAAATGCAATTCCACCAAATGTTTGTCCAAATTTATGATAAATTATATTAATACTTTCCTTTATTGCACTTATTGGTCCAATATTTTTTTCAAGTATTACTGGAACAACAAAAAATGTTGCTACACTTATTGCGAATGAACCTATAAATCCTATAATTATTTGTGCAACCCCTCCAAATCTGGATTCAATAACATTTAGTATCATAATAAGTATTGAATAAAATATTGCCCATTTTAAAATATTTTTTCTATATTTTTTTGCTACTTTAAATGAATCCCACATTCTGATTTTTTTATTTTTGATAAAATTTTTAAAAGCAATTAATAAGGCAATATTAACATAAATAAAAACAAATTCAATTGAAATATATGCAATAAATATAGAAAAAATAACTATTGCATAAAAGGAAAAGTTTGAAATATTTGAGTCAGATATAATAAATGCACTAATTAAACCTATTCCAAAAATAATCAAAAAAGAAATAATAGATAAGATAACAGCAACAATTGGATAAAACATTAGTGATTTATCTCGCATTACAATTCTTCTTACTGCTTTTCCCATTTCCCATCCTTTTCTAATATTTCTAAAAAACATATTATCTTCTTAATTATATTGTGTAAATACTAGATTTTAATCTCTAATACCTTTACTACTGATTTTTATTACACATTCCCCTTCTGGCATACAAGGTGAATCAACAAGTTTTACTATCCGTCTTTCTTCTTTACTTTTTCTTAAGTATAATCTTGTTGTTGCTGCATGCGCAAGAACATTTCCACCAATTGGTGTTGTTGGATCTCCAAACAAAATTCCTGGATTATCCATAACTTGATTTGTTATAAATACTGCTAAAGAATATTTATCAGCAAGTGTTTGAAGTCTATGTACATGATGATTTAATTTTTGTTGTCTTTCACCTAATGCACCTCTCCCAATAAATTCAGATCTAAATAAAGATGTTAATGAATCAACAATAATTAGTTTTATGTTTTTTTCTTTAATCAGTTTATCAGCTCTTTCTAATGTAAGTATTTGCTGTTCAGTTGTCTTTGCTCTTACATAAATAATATTTTCTAGTGTTTTATTAAAATCAAGTTTAGCTGCTTCACTAATTGTTTTTATTCTTTCAGGTCTAAATGTTCCTTCAGTATCAATGAATAAAATATTACCATTTAATCCACCTTTATCTAAAGCTAATTGAACATTAACAGATAATTGAAATCCTAGTTGTGTTTTTCCACTACTAAATTTTCCATAAGCTTCTAATATTCCATTTGTTTCAACACCACCTCCAATTAATGCGTCTAAATCTTTTGATCCAGTGCTTATTTTTCCTATTGATTTTCTTTTTTCATAAAAAGATTCTCCTGTTTCATATTCAACTGTTGTTGATTCTCTTGCTGATTGAATTGCTTTTTTAGCAGTTTCAACACTAAATCCACACATTCCAGCAAATTCATGAGGAGATAGTACTGCTATTTTTTCAAGTGAATCAATATTAGCAGATCTTAATTTTGCAGCTGTCATCTCACCAATTCCTGGGAGATCCTCTATTTCTCTTATTACTTTTTCTTTTACCACAAAAACACTTTTTAATTGTTAATTAATATTCTGTAAAAAGATTTTTTAAAACAACTAAAAAATAAAATAAAAAAAGAATTAAACTCTTCTTCCTCTTCTTCCTCCTGATCTTTTTGTTGTATCTGTTGGTATTGGGGTAACATCTTCGATCTTATTGATTTTAATTCCACTTCTGGCCAATACACGTACAACTGCTTGTGCACCAGGTCCTGGACTTTTAGAGTTATGACCTCCAGGCGCTCGTATTTCAATATTTAAATTAGATATACCTTTTTCTTTTGCTTGTGCAGCAACTTTATATGCTGCTTGCATTGCAGCATATGGTGATCCTTCTTGAGCATCAGTATTTACCATCATACCACCACTTCCAACTGCAATTGTTTCTGCACCACTTAAATCAGTAACAGTTATTATTGTATTATTTTTTGAAGAATAAACATGAGCAACACCAACACGTTCTATTTTTTGTTGTGTTTTCTGTTCTTCCATTGCTTTTGTTTCATATGAAATAATTTCTTTTGAAGATTTTTTTCCTACTGGTTTCTTTTGATTTTGTTTTTTTACCATTATTTCACTTTTGATTCTTCATTTATTATATTTGCACTATTTAATTCTTTTTCATTATTATTTGTTTTTTCACTACTTTCATATTTTTTGCTTTGATTATCATTTTTATTTATATCTATTTTTTTGTAATAAGTAATATTTTGTTCTTCATTTATATTTACAATATATCCTGGTTTGTTTACTTTTCTATCATTTATACTAATAAAACCATGAACAATTAATTGCCTTGATTGTTTTATTGACTTTGCAAGACCTTTTCTAAATACAACTGTTTCTAATCTTCTTTCAAGGAAATGTTTTTCATTTAAATCTAGTAAATCTCCAAGCATTGCATCTTGTTTTACTACTCCTAATTTTGTTAGTTTATTAATTATGTTCTTTTCTGTTTCATCTTGTCCTGATTTACCTGATAATAATATTCTTATGTTTCTTCTTATGTTACTTATTTTTGTTTGAGCTTGCCAAAGTTCTTTCATATTTTTTAATCCAAATTCCTTTACTATTGATTTATCTTGTTTTATTCTATCAATATTAAATAAATTTTTTGGTGTTTCGTATTTTTTTCTATTTCGTTTTATTGATCCTATTTAATCACCTATTTTTTAGTTTGTTTTGCTGCTGATGATCTAACTGCTTTTTTAACAACACCAATACTTGTTCCTGTTCTTCCTGTTGAACGTGTTGATTGTCCTCTTACTTTTAATCCAAACTGATGTCTAAATCCTTTCCATGTTTTTAATGTAATTTGTCTATTAATATCTTGTCTTACTGCAAACATTAAATCATTACCAATTATATGCATATCAGTACCATTTTCATTGCTTTTCCTTCTATTCAATAAAAATTTAGGGACATTATGTTCAGATGGTGTTTTTAAAATTTTTTCAATATCTTTAATCTGTTCTTCACTAAGTGAACTCATTGTAGATGTTTTACTTATTTTTAATTTCTTTTCAATAATATGAGTTAAAATTTTTGCCATATTTGATCCAATTCCTCTAATATTTTCTAAACTTCTTTCCATATTTAATTCTCCATTAATGTCTTTTCCAGCAATTCTTATTATTGATGAAATATTATCTCTTTTTCGTGTGTTTTTATCTGCCATATATCCACGTAATTATGTTTTTATATTAAATATTGAAAAATAATACTATATTTTAAATTAAATATCAATTAAAAAAATTTAAATAAAGAATAAAATAATTATACTATAAACATATAAAAAGTTTATTGAATAACAAAAATATATATTAAATGTTTAAACTATTAAAATTAAAATACTTTGCTATATATTATTACTTAAAATCTATCCTAATTTTATACTAAAGGATCTATTTCTTTTTAAGTTTATTAAATTTATATATTTATGCTATATATTGAATATTTACTTTTAAATTAATGCATCTATTTTTCTATTTATTTTAAATACTTGTTTTTTAGTTAATGTGTAATTTTTTCCTTTTTTTGATAATTCATTTAATTTTATAAAATACCAACCAATATTACTTATTTTCCACGCAATGAATGTTTGCATTTCTGTATTTTTTTCCCATGTTTTTAATGATTCTATTCGTGAAGGTTCTATTAATAAATTCGATGACCATGCTTTGCATTCAAATGCGTATTTTTTATTTTTTTTAATTACAATAATATCAGGACTTAATGAATTTATTCCACTTCCAGCAGCACGCATTACTGAATATGCAATATCATGAAATTTCATCAACAATTCTCTTTCACTTCGCGCTCCTTTTGAATACCTTTGCAATATTTTCACTTTATTATTAATATTATTTATTAAATAATTGTATTATTTATATTTTATAATAAAAATATTAAATATAAAAATATAAATTAATTGATAATTATGCAAAAAGTTTGGTTTGATAACAAATTTTTAGATATTGAAAAAGCAAAAGTTGGAATATTAACTCATTCTTTGCAGTATGGTAGTGGAATTTTTGAGGGTATTAGATCCTATAAACTAAATAATTCAAAAATAGGCATTTTTAGATTAGAAGATCATATAAAAAGATTATTTAGAAGTACTAAAATTTATTCGATGGATATAATTTACTCTGATTTTCAGTTAATTAATGCAGTGAAAAAACTATTAAAAATTAATAAATTAAATTCTTCTTATATAAGACCTTTTGTATTCTATAATGATCAAAAAATAGGCTTAGATACTCTAAATAAAAAAATAAGTGTATTTATAGCAGCAGTTAAATTTGGTGATTATTTTCCTAATAAAAATAAAGGAATAAAGTGTAAAATTTCTTCTTGGCACAGAATAAATTCATCAATACTACCAGTTGAAGCAAAAGCAAGTGGAAATTATCTAAATTCTATTATAGCAAGTAATGAAGCAAAAAATGCTGGATTTGATGAAGCAATATTATTATCAGATAATGGCTATGTTGCTGAAGGCCCTGGCGAAAATATTTTTCTTGTTAAAGATAATGTATTAATAACTCCTGACAATTCTTCAGATATTTTATTAGGAATTACAAGAGATTCAATAATAAAAATAGCAAAAAGTCTTAAAATAGAAGTAATAGAGAGGCGAATACATAAAGAAGAACTTTATACGAGTGATGAATTATTTTTTACTGGAACAGCAGCAGAAATAACACCAATATTAAATGTTGATGGTATTGAAATACAAAAACAAATTGGATCAACAACAAAATTATTAATTAATACATTTAATTCTATTATTCATGGATCTAATCAGAAATTTAGAGATTGGTTAACAATTATTAATTGAGTTTATTGGTAAAATGTCTTCTTTACAACTTAATTTTATTGATCTTAAATCAAAATTATTAAAAAATATAATTATAAAACAAGTAGCATCAGATATTGAAATTAATGATTTATTAAAAATAATAAAAAAAATGAATACATCTAATAATTTTATTCAATTATTTGATGCAAATGCAATAATTAACAAAAAACATCTTATCTTAGCTTATTTAAATGCTTTAAATACTTTCAAAGAAAGTCAAAATACATCACAAAGCTTAGCAATTGAAATGCTTTTATTTACTAGTATGAGTAGACAAATAAATACTGCTATTTCATTAGTTGGGATAAAAAGCAAATTTAATTTTATATTATTTTCAAATAATCTAAAAAAATACGAAAAATTTAAGCATTATATAAAGAAAGAAAAAGATTTTTTGCCTTCTTTATTTTATATGAAAAAATGTATTAAACAATATAATTTAAATATTAATGAACAAAGAAAATTATCAAATCAAGAACTGCAACAACAAATTAATATTGAATTATTTCAGAGAATTACAATATCTAAATTTAAAAAATAGTATAATTTATTAATAATTAATTTAAACTTTTTATAAATAAAATATATATTGAATTATATAATATCTTCTCTTAATAATGCTTCTAAATATTCCTTTTTTTCTTGTTTCATTCTTTTTATTTTCCTATCTTCTATTTTTTTATTAATTCTATTTATATTTTTATTTATTTCCTCTTCTTTTTTTTCTTCTTTTTTTATTTCTTTAAATAATTGATTATTATCATCTAAAAGAATTACACCTTTTTTTTCAATTCTTTCTGTTTTATATTTATTAATCCTAAGAATTATTATTTCATTTAATCCTTGTTTCGCATATTTATAAAATTCTCTTGCATTATTTAATTTATTATATTTTTCTAAATTTCTTCCTATTTTTATATTTGTATTAATCATATCCAAAATGTTTTTATTTATCCCTTCAACAGATTTGTTATTTATTAATTCTTTATTTTTCTGTAACATATTTTCAACCCCATATTTTTTATATTATTAAATACTGTAAAATATTTTTGAATAAATTTTAATTGTTTTTACTTTAACATTGATTTTATATCCTTTTCATTTAATCTATTTTCTTTAAAATATTCTTCAATTTTTTCTATTTTTCTTTCTTCTTTTTTTATTTTGTCCCTTAATTCTATTTCTTTACTTATTTCATCAAATATTTTTTTATCTTTTGTATTTGCAATATCTGGAGATATAATAAAAACATTATATTTTTTATGTTTAAATTCTTCAATACCTTTATTATTGTTTATTTTATTCATTCGTTTTTCTTCAATTTCTGTTAATAATTTATTAGCAATTTTATAAGTTATAATTGCATTAAAAAAATATTTTATTTCATGTAATTTTTTTGCATGTTCTAAATATTTATCAATATTATTAATTTTTTCTTTGATATTTTTCAAATAATATTTTTTTGAATTATTGATATTTTTATATTTTTCAAATAATTTAGGATTTAAAATATATTCCATTTTAACACCTTAATTAATATTATTAATATCTTGTTCACTATTTGGACTACTCATCATTAATTCCAAATCAATATTAAATTTTCTTTTTTCTATATTATCTATTAATTTCTCATTGTTTTGATTTGAAGGTAATGTTTTTGCTATTTCAGAAGCAATAGAATATAAATATTTAGCTTCTACATAATGTCCATATTCTTCTAATATTATTCCTTTTTTCAAATATACTTCAAATCTATTTTTTTCAATATTTTTGCTAATAGCTTTTTCATTATTTTTAGTTCTTAATAATATTTTTAGATTGTTATTATTCTTTCTAATATTTATTTTTTCATTATTCATACTGATCACCTAACCCTATTTAAATTATATAGAAAGCATATCATATAAAAACTTTTTGTATAACTACAATATATAAAATAGTTTCAATACTCTAAGGATAGGAAATAAAGCATGTTAGAAGTAAATTTATTAAAAAATAAAAAATGATTAATATTGTTTATTTTTAATTAATCTAAAATTCTAATTATTTATAAATTATATACACAAATAAAATATTAGATCTTTAAATTTAATATTTAGAGATACTCTAAAATATAAATTATTTATATAAATGAAAATCAAAAAATAATATAATATTAAATTTACATTAATAAACAGTTCCAATACCAATAAATTTTTCATTACTAAAAATTAGAAATCTTCCAAATATTTCAAATTCATCAAATTTTTCAATAGGGTATTTTGAATTTAAAGTTATTTCAGTATTAATACTATAATTTGATTTTAATTTATATTTAAATTTTGCTGTTTTTCCAGATATTGGTGAAATAGCATCTAAAATATTTATTTTATTGATTCTAAATTCATTATTATTAAAAATAATGTTTATTTTTTTTAAATCTTTTAGATCAATATTATTTATTAAAAATATTTTAGCTTTAAATTTATTTAAATAACTTGGACTTGAATTCAAGTCATATAATATGTTTCCTCTATTAATATTTAAATTTTTATCAAAAAAAGAAATTGAAACATTTTTTATGTCTAATTTGTTTTGTGATTTATTTAAATAGGAGACTGATTTTATTTTTACTTTAATATCTTTTGGAAATACTTTTACTATTTTGTTTTTTGCTAATTTTCCAGAATAAATAATACCAAAAAATAATTTATTGTTTTTATCTGGTATATCTTGTATTAAAACTCTAATTCTATTGTCTTTTATTGTTTTATTTTTTTCATTATTCAATTCATCCATTTCTTCTAATAATGATTTTCCTTTATACCATTTTATTTTTTTTGATTTATTAATTAAATTTTCATTATTATATGCTGAAATAGGAATAAACACTATATTAATTTTAATATTCATTTCATTTAAAAAATCAATTATTTGTTTTTTTAATTCATCAAATTTTTCTTTGTTATAATTTGATTCATCAAGTTTATTTATTGCAATTATTATTGTTTTTAAATTAAACATTGATGCTAAAAATAAATGTCTTTTTGTTTCTGGTTTAAATCCCTCTTCTTTTTTAGCAGAAACAACTAATACACCCATTTCACTATTAGATGTACCTGTCATCATATTTTTTATTAATTCTAAATGTCCTGGAACATCAATTAATTCAAATAATTTATTTTTATATGTTATATTAGCTCTTGTTGTATCTATTGTCATACCAAGATTTCTTTCTTCAGAAAAAGCATCTAAAATATAAGCAGGTTCAAATCTTTTTTTATTTTTTTTAGATATATCCTTTACTTCGTCAATTCTATCTTTTGAAACAGATTTAGAAGCAATAAGAAGATTTGCTATTAATGTTGATTTACCATGATCTTTTTCTCCAAGCATTACTATTTTATATTTTTTCATTAAAATCAAAATTGTTCTTACTAATTTTATTTACTATATTTTATGAAATATTTACATATATCCTAATGCTCTAAGTTTTTCCATAATATATTCTTTTTCTTTATCTTGCTGTCTTCCACTTCTCTCTTCAACTTTAGTTGTTTTTAATTCTTTTATTATGTCATTAATATTTTTTGCATTTGACTTTATTGGTGAAGTGCAATGAGTACATCCAAGACTTCTAAACCTATAATTATTTCTTGAAAAATATAATGGATTTAATGGTATATTATGTTTCTTAGTATAATTCCAAATATCTATTTCATTCCAATCAAGAATTGGGTGAATTCTTATATGATTTCCTTTATTTATTTTAGTAACATAATTATTCCATATTTCAACATTTTGATTTTTGTAATCCCACTTAAAGTTTTTATCTCTTAAACTCATGTATCTTTCTTTTGCTCTAATTCCATGTTCATCTCTTCTTATTGAAACAATAATTCCTTTAAATTTATTAACTTCTAGAACTTTTTTAAGTGCAACTGTTTTGTTTGCTCCACAACAACTGAATCCAGAGATTTCTTTTTTTATTTCACTTTTAACAACAATTAAATTTAATTTCCATTTTTTTGCTAAGTATTCTCTAAATTTATATGTTTCTGGAAAATCAATCCCATTATCAATATGAATAACAGGAAAAGGTACTTTGTTAGAAAATGCTTTTCTAATTAAATACAAAACAGCAGTACTATCTTTTCCCATTGACCACAATACCCCTATATTTTTTAATTTAGCATTTGCTTCTCTTAATATATAAATTGCTTTTTCTTCTAGTTCATTAATATTTTGTTGAATCATAAAATTACCTAGTATTCAAAGATAAATCTTTTAAAAATATTATTGCTCCTTCTATTTTCTTTTTATTGATAATTATTATTGGAACTCTAAACATTACTTTAAAATAAGAATCATATAATACTGCATATGATTTTGTTAAATTGTTTTTTCCTTTTAATTCATTTGGATAAAATATTTTATAATATTTAATTTTTTTCTTTTTAATTATATTCTGTAATTTATTCCAATTTTCAATACATGGATTTTTATTAAGTTCTTCAATTTCTATATCTGTTTTATTAATATTTTTTGTATTTATTTTCATATTACCAGCATTAATTCTTAAATTAATTATAAATAATTGATTATAAATATTTATATTATTGATGTAGAATAATTAAATTTATAATTAATATATGCTTTAGAAAAATAATATAAATTTGTTTTTTATTTATTACTCATTTTCCCGTCTTACTATTTTAATTATTCCAGGTCTTGGTGAAAACAGATCTCCATTTCTTTCTAAATCAAGAATATATCTATTTGCTATATCTACTCTAATATTTGCTTTTTCTGCTTCTTCAATTACTCTTTGCATTTTTGCACTCCCCTCATCTTTTTCAAGTTTTTTAACAATATTTATTATTGCATTTAATTTATCAACTTTTTCTCTTGGTATTCCAGTTAATAATGTATCAATATCTATTTTTCCACTTTTATCCATAAGAATTGTTTTAAACATAAATTCAGACAAAAAAATAGCTCTTTCAGCATCACTTACTTCAATAGTATTAGATAATCTTGTTTTTGCACTTGCTTCTGTCATTCTTATTAATCCTTCTATTTGTCTTGGTGTTATTGAAACAACATTTTTTTTCATTCCAACCTTTCTTAATTCAATATAATAATGTTTTATTTTGTTTGCTGCTTCATTACTTAGTCTTGGATTTATATTCTTTTTTGCATATGCAATATATTTTCTTAGTATTTCACTATCAAGTGGTTGTTTTTCTATTTCTTTGTATTCGTTAGTATCTAATTTTCCATATGCTGAATGTTGTATTAATATATGATTTGCTATATTTTTATCAAGTTCTTCATCAAGTTCATCTTTTATTGGAAATACTAAATCAAATCTAGATAATAATGTTGGTGGGATATTAAATTGTTCTGCAGGGTACATATTAGGATCAAATCTACCATATTTTGGGTTTGCAGCAGCTAATACTGATGCTTTTGCATTAAATGTTGCTATTATTCCAGCTTTTGCAACACTTACTGTCTGAGATTCTAATGCTTCATGTAATGCAGCTCTATCTTCTTCTCCTATTTTATCAAATTCATCAATACAAACAACTCCACCACTTCCTAATACTAATGCTCCTGCTTTTAATGTCCATCCACCTTCTGAAAAATCATCTCTTTCAGCAACAGCAGTCATTCCACCACCAGTAACTGATTTTCCAGAAACATAAATTCCTTTTGGCACTAATTTTGAAACTGTTTGTAATATTCTTGTTTTTGCACTACCAGGATCTCCAATAAGTAAAATATGCATATCACTTCTTATTATTCCACCATCAATTAATTTTTTTCCACTTGTTCCACCAAACAATTGCAATGCAATTGCTTGTTTTATTTCAGTATGACCATAAACTGATGGTGCAATTGATTTTCCTATTTTTTCAAATATTTGTGGGTCTTTTGATAATTCTTTAATAAATCTTTCTTCTTCATCAGATATTGAAAGATCTGCAAATTCTTTTTGTTTTGGTATTACTGAAACAGTATTAAGATACATTGTATAAAGATTTTTTTCACTTGCTTTTTTGCTATTTGAAATTTTTCTTTGTCTTACTCTTAAAATTCCTGTTAAATCTACTCTATCTCCTGGTATTATTGTATTTACTAAATCGTCTTCAATCCATACTTCTAATTGCCAAGTTGGTGAATTTCCACGAAGTTTTTCTAATGGATCTTGAACTGCTATTTTTTGCATATTTATAAATTCTGTTTCATCTTGTGATTGTTTTAATGATTTTCTTTTGCATTGAGGACATAAATCTGGAATATCTCCTTCATCCATTTTAAATTTAAATACTGAATTACAGTAAGAACACTTAAAAACACCTGTTTTTATCATTGGACTAATTTCAGATCTTTTTACAACTAAACAATCTAGTAAAATAAGTTTATTAATAAAATCAGATCCAACATCTTGGACTAATGGTGTATTAATATTTTGGCCAAAAAATCTTGCATGTACTGCTTTTTTACTCTTTTTTTCTTCACTAATCCCCTTTATTTTTTGTTCTAATGATTCATTTGCAGCATCTAAAATCAGATCTGGTTTTTCAATTAATTCATATGCTAAATCAGGATCAAATTTTTCTAAGTCAGTTATATCAATTTTAAGACTTCTTTTTTCAGGGAAAGATATTATTAATGAATCTAATTCAATTCTATAAAATTTTTCAAAAAAGTCATCAAATTTCATTTTAACTGTTTCTAATAATGCATCCATAACAATAACCTTAGAATCAAAATTTCATTTAAAATAAATATAAATGATAAAGGATTAATTAATATTTTATATCTATCTAAATATAAAATTTTTTTTATTTATGCTTATTAATTTTTTTATTTTCTTGTTTTAATAAATATATTAATAAATCAATACCATTTTTTTTGTCTTTGTATTTTTTAATTAAATTTTTTATTGTTGAATTTTTATCAAGTTTTAAAAATTTTATTATTCCAATATCATTTATTATTTTAC
>VAOW01021177.1_pt1 | contig 36169 bp, 31 predicted proteins | sample 3393921 | NCBI WGS metagenome assembly VAOW01 (sample SAMN08290428, study PRJNA428436) | hydrothermal vent metagenome | isolation source: Deep-sea hydrothermal vent chimney | place: Indian Ocean: Southwest Indian Ridge | depth 2742 m m | reverse complement strand
TGTGCATCATCCACCTGCTTCAACGTGGTTCCGACATGACCTTGCTGCCCACCGCGCCATAGAATGGCGCCGTAATCAATCCAATTATTTTGTCTGCAGCCAGTCGAAAAGTGCTGTTTGAAAATGGATTGGTGACCATTGAGCAGGCTTACAACGATAGTTCCGGAGAAAACGGTGATGGTGCTTGATTTACCAGTTTCTGACCGAAAACCTTGTCAAGCTTTATTGTACTGGAATAGTGACACGGGAAATACCACGCCTCGCTTTGCGGGCATGACGGGGCTACCGCACTCCGGCTCACCCTTATTGTGCCAGAGATGCTGGCGATGCACCCCGAGGTGGATTGTTGACAGCGATAAGGCAATCGGCATTATTCGCTTCCCTCAAGCGGGAATAGCTCAGTTGGTAGAGCGCAACCTTGCCAAGGTTGAGGTCGCCGGTTCGAACCCGGTTTCCCGCTCCAGTTTACAGACCCGGAAAGCCCTTTTTTCTATAGGGTTGAGTCTTCGGCAGGGTAGCCAAGTGGTAAGGCAGAGGTCTGCAAAACCTTTATTCGCGGGTTCGATTCCCGCCCCTGCCTCCAGGCAATCATTTCGTACGATCTTTGGAGGCTGTCTAATCGGGATGATTTATGAATAATCCCGGCTAACAACCGGACAAGGTTTTACCCTCAAGCCGATCGCACGCCCTTTCCCATCCCTTCTTTTTTATCATCCTGCCTTGCCGGATCCAGTGCCGGATCCAGCGTCTCAAGAAAATGGGTGAGATTGGCAATCAACAGAGAGTAGGCGACAAGGCCAAACACCATGGTCAGCACGGCGATAATCCGGCCTGCATCCGTTACCGGCACAATATCGCCATAACCGACAGTCGACAGGGTGACAAACGCCCACCATAATCCATCACTGAGGTTGGCAAAGGAAGCATTCTGATGATGTTCCAGCAGCCAGGCGCTGGCGCCGGAAATAAACACCATTCCGAAAAGAATAGCCATGGCAACCGGAAAACTGTCACGCGATAATAAAATAAGTTTCAAAATTTGTTTTCGGTGTTTGCGCATTAACGAACCCAGACGTAAAGCCGGTGCAAGGCGTGCAATCCTGAGGGCGGTAAAAAGCCGCAATACGGGCGATGCAAGAAGGACAACGAACACCAAATCAAACCAGTTGCTACGAATGTAGCCCGCCGGGTTCAGATCGATACGCCAGCGCCACAAAAAGAAGAGAACAAACATCGAAAGCGCCGCCAACTGCAACCAGTCCGGAGACTGCTCCCAGAAAGAAACCAGAACCGAACTAATCGTCAACAGAAACAGCAGGACATCCAGCCCGCGCCTTAGCCAGACTCCCTCTCCCTGTTCCGTCATGTTTAGTGTTCACCGGCTTTATGCGTGAAATAAGTCGCCAGCGACACCATCAGGATGCCAGCGCCCATGTATAAAATGTTCAACGGATTGTCGAAGGTGACATGCAGTACGTTTTTGAAGAAGGCCACGACCAGAATCATCAGAACCACTTTGGCCAGACGATCCTTCAAATCATCCAGGTTGTTAATCGTCAGGATATTGTTGGCCTTTTCATCTCCATGGGCAATATCAATCTTGCTGATAAACAATTCATACAGACCAAGGCCGAAAATCAGCAGGACGGTGCCGAGCAGGAAATCATCAACGGCCGAGATGATCTGCCCGACCGCCTCGACATGGTAACCCGGATGTTCAATGCCCATAAATTTTATTTCAATGAACTGCCAAGCCAGATGCAGCATGTTTTCCGCTGCCAGCACAAACAGCAACACCATGCCAACCAATGAGGAAAGGACCGCAAGAATGACCACAAAGCGGCTATTCCACAGGATCCATTCAAATACTTTTTCAACCGTACCCTGTTGATTCTCCGCCATATTAATTACCTCTTTTTTATTGATCCCCAATCATAATGAATCCGTAAGAAGGCCATGGTCGACCTTTTTACAAATTCATCAATCACACTAGCAAAAGAAGCGCCAATTCAGGCCGCCTGAACCGCCGCGTGCAATATGTCATCATCCAGGATCTTGCTATCGACTTTGCAGTATGCAACCTGCTCATCTGCAAATATTTCGACTTCGACCACGCCATCAATGGCCAGAAGGCGTTGCCGCAACCTTTCCGCGGCACTCTCATCCGGGACTTCAATGTGTAACATGCGCGTCGCTACATGACGGGGCGGGGCCATGGTCAGCGCCACCAGTAGCCACAAAATCAGCAATCCTGCAATGACCAGAAAAGTTTGAGCTTCATTGTGCCGGGCTGGAATATACAAAAATCCACCCAGAACGCCGCCAATAAATGCACCGAAGAACTCGCAGGTATTATAGACGCCCACTGCCGTTCCCTTGGCCGATACAGGCGCAATCCTGGAGATAATCGATGGTAGTGTGGCTTCTAACGCATTAAATCCGACAAAGAACACGAACAATGATACCGCGATAGCCGCCAGTGACGCCCCCCATAACGCCATCCCTATCTGAGCAGTAGCGAGCAAGGCAATGGAAAACACAAATACCTGCTTCATCTTTCGTTTGGATTCCGCGACAATCACCAGCGGCACCATCAGCACAAAAGATGCGCCCATCACCGGCAAATACAGCTTCCATTGCGCGGCGCTCGCCAGCAAGGGAGACGATGGGTCCATCAACACCATCGGCAAAACCACGAACATCGCCGTCAAAGCCACATGCAATACAAAGACGCCAAAATCCAGCCGTAGTAATTCTTTATTGGCCAGCACCCGCCCCAACATACCGGCCGTAACCTCGGCATCGCGGTGATGTACCTGACGCTTCGGATCGGGTACGACCAGATACAGGAACAGGATACTGGCAAGTGATAGCACCGCCGTCAGCCAGAAAATGCCGGATACGCCTATGAGATCCCCGAGAACGGGGCCTGCCACCATCGAAATCATAAATGACGCACCAATCGTTATGCCAATCATGGCCATAGCCTTGGTGCGGTGTTCTTCGCGAGTAAGGTCGGCTACCAGCGCGATAATCGCGGCGGCCACCGCCCCGGAACCCTGAATCACCCGGCCGATCAATACGCCGGTAATGGAATCAGACATGGCGGCAATGGCACTGCCGATGGCGAACAGCAACATGCCGGCGGCAATCACCGGTTTACGCCCGATCCTGTCGGACAACATGCCAAAAGGAACCTGCAACAACGCTTGGGTCAAGCCATACGCACCCAGAGCAATGCCCACCATCATCGGATGTTCACTGGCGCCCGCCAGGTTGTGGGCATAGGGAGAAAACACCGGAAGAATCAGGAACAGGCCGAGCATACGTAACCCGAAGATACCCGCCAGCGATACAGCGGATTTCCGCTCTTCCGGCGTCATGGACACGGCATTAACCTTCTTGTCAGTCATATTGAGGCATTCCTCGTCATTAAAAGATGAAACACGCAGAAAGCTAACCCTGCCCTTTACCCATAAGTCGTGTCACAGCGGAGAGAGTTTGCCCGGCGGTCATATGCAAGGCGCACTCCCGCGGCCATGGTAGCCCCCTTGCAAGGGAGTGCAACGCAGACAGATGGCCGCCGGACGACTCGTCCGAAGGGAACCCTTGCACACGGGTCAGACCAAGGCGCGGTGCGCAGATTATGGTGGTTCCATTGGCAAGCGCCGCAACGCAGGTATGGCCCGTGTGCAAGGGTTCTGTGACATGACTTATGGGTAAAGGGCAGGGTTAACCACAACATAAATACGCCACGTTCAACGCCCCTTTATTCTTTCGATTACGCGGGCCACTCGCCCACCCCCTGCCGCATCAGTTTCGGAGCGTCGCCGCACAGGTCAATGACGGTCGTGGGCGCAACCCCGCCGCGACCCGCATCCAGCACCAGTATATTCGTTCCTTTCAGGCGAGGAATAAATTCATCCGGATCAACAGCCTCATCGGCCTCATCAGGAAAGATCAGCGTCGTTGCCAAAAGGGGGCTGCCCAGTTCCCGCAAAAGCGCCCGGCATACGGTATGGGCTGGCATGCGAATACCCACATCGTGGCGTTTGCCAAAGATGCGGCGGGGCAACTGTGAATTTGCCGGGAGAATAAATGTATACGGACCCGGCAAACAACGTTTGAGAACGCGGTGCGCATTATTATCCATGCGCACATAGCGAGCGGCCTGCGATAAATCGCTACACACCAGCGACCACCAGTGTTGCTTGTCCAGTTGCCGCAAACGGCGTATGCCGGAAATTGCTCCGGAAGCATCGGGTAGCGCCATCAATGAGTAGGTCGTCTCCGTCGGAACGACTGCTGCCAGCCCATGCCGCATACATTCAGCAGCATGCCGAATTAACCGGGCATGAGGCCGATCAGGGTGTAACCTCAATCGTTCAAACATTAAAATCCCGGAATCAAACCTTTCAGTTTCTGCCGTATTTGATCCACCGGTTTTGCCGGCGTCGGCGTCGGTGCCGTGGACGGCTCCGGGTTCCCGGTGGCGGAACCTCCCCGCAGAACCCCCTTCAAGATATTCTTCCATCCTCCGCCTTTGCCCTTCCTGATAAGATCTTTAACATTTGCGACGTTTCCCAGCAGTGTTTTCATATCCATTTCCACTTTGACTTTGGGCGCATCCAGAGGGCCTGTAATCCAAAGAGGAATCACTAACCCTTTCCTCGCCGTCTCGGTATCGCCTTGTCCCGCCATACTTCCCACCAAACGGGGCTTCACATGGTAATTCATGGTCATGGCGACAAGATTGATTTTCCCGTAACCGGTGAGGCGAAACAAAGGAGAAGCCATGAACAAGTCATCATTGCTTACCACACCATTTTTCACTTTGAAACTTCCGGAAAGCTGTGAAAAATCGGTCTGTCGGGGGCCGATCCGCTGACCATGCGCGGCAACATTACGTAATATTTCCGCAATATCAAAACCCTTTATCATACCATCGCGCAACAGAGCATTACCCGTGCCATTCAGGCTCCGTATTGCGGCGTCCGGCAGCAGACCCACTCCGTTCAGCTTCGTCTCTATTTGCGCAATACCGGAAAGCATATCGGTTCCGGCCACGGCCTTGAGCACGGGTCGAACCTGTACGCCCCGGACCTTCGTCGACTCGCTCCAGCGAACGGGGTAGCGACTGACGATGAAACCGGCCTTCTCGCTCACCTGACCTCCCGTCAGTTCAAATCGCAAAGGATCCAGATTGAAAACACCGTTTTTCCCGGAAAGAGTCGCACGCAAATTCGCCATATCAAGCCCGTACAGGAACAAATGATCCACCTGTAGCCCGGCTGTAACGCGCCATTTCTTCAGAAAACGCAAATCCGGCTCTTTGGCCATTCCCTCGCTGCCTGACACGCCCTCAGGCTGCCCGATCCCTGCGCCTTCCGCCGCATGGGCATCGGGCACTATCCGAATGTTCAGGGCATCATGCACAGGCGCCTGATTTTGAGTTCCACCTTTTTCCGGCCGCGGCAACCACGGATCGATATGCAAGGATCTCGATGCAATCCGCAGCCGAACAACGGGCGCAGCGCCAAACTGAATGTTCCCGGAGGCCTGAACCAGTTCATCATTCAGTATCAACTGCAAATCCCGTAATTCTATGTGCTGTGTATCGCCCGCGGCCAATAGCCCTAATTTAACCTGCTCCCAGGGCGTGGAATTCGCCGCATACAAAGCCTGCAAACCCGGTATCCATGCCGACAACTGACCGCGACTCAATGCTGGCGTGTTCACACGCACCTGGTATTGTAAGCGATGCCCGATACCACGTACGGATCCTGTCATTTCAGCAACCTTTTCTCCGCCCACGCGCACCACCACATGATCCAGCGTCATGCGGTCCGGTTTGGGCATTTCAATCTTCCATGCCATATCTACTTCACGTGCGCCATGCAACGCCAGCGATCCCGCTGTGACACGCATGCCATCCGGCCTCTGCTCTACATTGATATCCATGCCCAGCGTACCTTTACCCAATCCGGCCAGCACCGGGATAAACGCCGCAAGTTTTTCAGGCGCAATCGATTTAGCCTGAATATTGGCCTGTACAGGCAACCTATCAATATTGAATTCAGACAAATCGCCCAAGGGTCCCACTTCCGCTTTTACGGAAAAGAAATTTCCGGAGAATTTTCCGGAAGCTTGCACATGCACCGGACGATCGAGCCGTACATCATCCACCGTAATGTCAAGTTCGCTCAAGACGATATCCTTTCCCGAACGGCTATCCCGGTAACGCACCTGGCCATTCAGCATCTGAAGGGATTTGGCGCTCAAGGCAATCAGCCAGCCCCCGCCCTCGACAGGCGTCCGGGATGTTTTGCCCACGTTCCCCGCCTGTGCATTCTTTCTCGAAGCAGGAAACAAATCTTTCCAGTTTCCGATACCGTCGGCATTGCGTTCCAGTATCAACCTCGGGCTATCCAGTACGAAACGTTTGATTTCGATATGCTTACTCAACAAAGGTAACAGTGCCAGACGCACATCCAGACTTTTGACCTGTAAAAAACCTGGATTCGGGAAGCCGCGGGGGTTGGAAATACGTACATTATCCACACGCATGCCGACCCATGGGAAAAACGAGGCATGCAATTCACCCATCTCAATCTTGCGTCCCGTCGCCTGCTCAGCTTTTTCAAGGATCAGGCCCTTATAGTGATTGACATTGATAAAGAATGGCGCTGCAAGCAACGCCGCGGCAAGCAAAACAAGGGAAACCAGACTATATTTGACGGTTCTCTTCACAAGGTGACTCATGGGGCAATCGTGGATGATACGACCTCTTGCCGCAAGGGTGGAAAATGCGTCATGCGCGCATCGCAATCAAACAGAATCAAATCAAAGATGATGAAGTCGTAAAAAGCCCATCCATGGGCACTTTGATGAATCCTTACGAAGTCATAAATTTTCGGGAGGTAAAAGCTTTCCTCCACCCTGACTGGTTTTCCTGGCGGCGGCGCTTGCATCACCGGGCTTCGATGGCGGCGCCTTCCACGCATTCGGACTGCGCGTCACCTGCCACGCAAGGGACTTGTTCACCGCCAGAACTTCCGGAGATCGTCCGACGCGCACATAAGTGGAAATCAGATCACTGCCCTGTTTCCCCACCGTCAGATGAAAGAATGCAGTATCTGCCTGATCCCGTAAAACAAGTTTGACGCCTTTGTTCATACCCAGCGTATCGTCATGCGCATGCGTATGCGTCACCACGCGAATCACGCGCATATCAGCCAAATTATCGAGCAAATGACTCACCGATTCGCGATTAGCAGGCATATCCGGCGAACCCGCCAGCAGCCATGTTCCATCCTTTTCCTTCAAACGAATGCGTATTCCGGACGCAGGCATCAGCTCAATGACGGCGACTTTTGAAATGTCCGGCGCCACCAGGGACGCATGCGACTGCGGTACGACATCAGGCTGTGAAAACCGCCATGCGGACCAGCCTGTCAGGACCAACAGACCCACCCACAAAATCACACGCTTCAAGCTGCCGCCTCCCATGCGCGCAGCTTGCGCCAGCGCCACAGACCGATGAGTACAACCAGCAGGGGTAAACCCAACATCCACACCCCTTTGTAGATGGCGCGCTCCCCCGCCGTCAGTGTCGTCAGAGGCCGCCGAGTCACGCCGCGTGAACGCAAATCAATCAGCCCCCGATTGCCAGCCAGCCAATCTATCGTGTTGAGTACAAACGCCAGATTTCCGTTACTCATAAACTGGTCATCCAGTAAGGAACGGCTGCCCACCACAACCACGTGCGCATGCGCCGTGCCAGGTATATATTTTCCCGTAGCAAGCGCACTTTTTGGTGGCGTGGCGAATACGGATTCAGCGACACCCTGTTCCATCAACGCCAAATCCACTTGCCTGCGCGTTAAACCATCGAATCGCCTGCTCATGGGAACCAGCGGATCCACATCATAAGGCGGTCCCGCCTGCACTGATGCCATTGCGGATGATGCCAGCAATACGGTGCCATGAGGCTTGTCTCCGATCCATGTCAGCGGCGAGGCAAAGGGTACGGACACTGCTTGCAGTCCGTGCGTGATCGGACTGGCCTTATCCAGGCCCTCCGCCTTAGCAACAAAGGGGTAATTCACCACGCTTCTGAACAGGAACATACCACGCCGTTGGTTGACGTTGATGCGCGCCGCCCGCGGGTCCATTACCAGCCCCGGCTCCACCGCGATACCGAAATCCTTCAACCATACATTGGCTTTGGCATCCACGCTTCGTACCATAAAGCCCTGACTAAGCTGCGGGTCGGCATTACCCGCAAGAATGAGCAACCCCCGGCCCGACATGCGAAATTGATCCAGAGCATATCGCATGGCTTCCGAGGGCGCCTCGTCAAATCCGGCCACAATCATCGCCCGAACGCCCTTGCCAACCGGCTTCTTATCCGGTTTCACCGTCACCAGCTCATAATCTTCCGAAACCTTTTGCTGAAACGCCTGCAACCGGGCCAGCCTCCTGGCGCCGAATCCGGCCACCACGCCAATTTTTACGCGTCCCTTGCCAGTCAGTTTCCTGATTTTGCTTGTCAACAGGTATTCAAAACCCTGCTCGCCGCGCACCACGGGAATAGTTTCCTTCTTGTTCAGGTATTCGGCTACCACAGCCATATATCCCTGCTTCACCTGAGCCTGATCACCTTCAACAACCTGCACCCGAACCCTGGGAATATTTAGCGCGGCCAGCGATGCAGCCACATTGGGATCATCCGCCGGATCAATAATTTCGAACCCCACATTACCATGGCCCGCTTCATGATAGGATCGCAACATATCCGCGATAAAGTGCCGCAATTGGCCATAGGGCTGCGGCAAACCCCGTGTTATATAGGCGCGGATCATCACGGGCTCATCGAGTTTATTCAACACGTTTCGCGTAGAATCGGACAAGGTGTACATGTGATTAGCGGTCATATCCCAGCGCAGATTGATCGCACTCGCGGCCATGGTAACGGCGGCAGCCGCCAACAGGCCCGTCAGCAGTCCCAGCCACGCCTTGCGGCGAACGCCTTTTCTGCGATCCATTCCGGACGCCACTACATCCACCTCCGGCGTTCAAGCTGGAAGTGGGCAGCTACCAGAAATACCCAGCACAGGGACAACAGGAATACGACATCTTCCATATACGCCACGCCGCGCAGCATGCTCTGATAATGGGAAATCGGACTGATGATATACAGAAAGTTCTGCATCGCGGGAGAAAGCAATGGCACGGCCTGCGCCAGCAAGAATACGGTCAGCAGCATGGAAAATCCCAGCACATAAGCCACCACGGCATTGTTGGTCAACGAGGATGCAAAAATGCAGGCTGCGACATACGCCGCAACGAGCAACCATGCCGCAAGATAGGAAGCGGCAATCTGCCCGCCATCGATATTGCCCAGCATCGCCAGCGTCAATGGATACAGCAACGTGAGTCCCAGCAGCACCGTTGTTTGCAGCAATACTGCCAGATATTTTCCAGCCACAATCTGCGTCGTACTGATCGGCAGGGTGGCCAACAATTCAAAGGTGCCGCTACGCTTTTCTTCGGCCAGCGCCCGCATGCTCATGGCAGGAATGAAAAACATCAGCAATACCGGTAAAATAGCAAAGAAACTTCGCATCTCCGCCTGCCCTGTCAGAAACAAACGATTGCCAAAAAAGAAACCGGAAGCCAGCAGAAAGGCGACTGCAATCACATAACCCAACGGCGTATCCACCGCCGTACGCCATTCCTTCCAGATAATGGCGGAAATCGGTTTCATGCCTGATTTTCCTGCGTCAGGCGATGAAACACATCTTCTAGGCTAACCTGTTCGCGCCGCATTTCCACAATTGCACAATCACATGCCACGGCCGCATGAAAGACGGCCTCGGCCAATGCTGTTCCTCTGCTTCCGTGACGAAGTTTCAGCCGCCCCCCTTCATCTGCATCCAGCACCTCCCCTTCAACATCCGGTAATGTCTTTTCCAGCATCTTCAGCAAGGCCTGCGCATCACCCCTGATAACCGCTTCCACCCTGCTTCCGCCCTGAATGCGATTGGCCAGTTCGCTGGCTGTACCCATTTCAATCAGTCGCCCTTTATCGATAATCATCACACGGTCGCACACGGCTTCCACCTCGGATAATATATGCGATGATAACAGCACTGTTTTTTTCTGGCCCAAGGTGCGAATCAACTGACGGATCTCAAGAATCTGGTTGGGATCAAGTCCCGTCGTCGGCTCGTCCAGAATCAGACACGCCGGATCATGCAACATGGCTGCCGCCAACCCTACGCGCTGTTTGAATCCCTTGGAAAGCTGGCTGATACGGCGGTGCATGACTGCCGTCAGTCCGCAGGCGCGCCCCATTTCAGCAATACGATCACTCAGCGTCGCTACAGGAATTTGATGCATGCGCCCGATGAAGCGGAGATAGGATGTCACATGCATGTCGCCGTATGAAGGCGCATTCTCCGGCAAGTATCCGATCTTCCTGCGAATAGCAATGCTATCCTCGTCGAGAGAAGTCCCGTCTATGATGGCTGTCCCCGAACTGGGCGGCAGATAACAGGTTAGTATTTTCATCGTGGTGGACTTGCCCGCGCCATTCGGCCCCAGAAGCCCCATCACCTCGCCACGTTTCACATGGAAGCTCAAATCCCGTATCACAGACTGGTCGCCAAAGAAACGGCTTAAGGCTTCCGATTGAATCATGGCAGTGAAGTGTAAATTGAAGATCGTGGAGGTCAACAGGACAACCGTTTCCCGTCAGCAAGGCGTAATGAGGAGCTTCCACTCTCCGAAAGGTGCGCCACGCCAAATGGTGACTTCTTGCGAAGTCATCATGAATAAAAAAAGAGGGTGCGCAAGGCACCCTCCCGAAAATGGCGGAGCGGACGGGATTTGAACCCGCGACCTCCGGCGTGACAGGCCGGCATTCTAACCAGCTGAACTACCGCTCCAAAAGTTATCAATACAGGCAAGCGAACTGGTGGGCGAAACAGGGATCGAACCTGTGACCTACGGCGTGTAAAGCCGTTGCTCTCCCAGCTGAGCTATTCGCCCGCTGTTCCGATGCGATTGGGGCCGGAAACCCGACCCCAACAACACGGCGGATGAACCCGGGGTCCACCCAGACGGAAATCTACTTGACAGCGTCCTTCAGGGCCTTGCCCGCTTTGAACTTCGGCGCCCGTGAAGGTCCCACATGGATTGTCTCACCGGTACGCGGGTTGCGTGCCGTACGCGCTGCACGATCTGCGACGGAAAAAGTTCCAAAACCAACCAAACTTACCAAATCGCCACCCTTCAATGCATTGGTAACCCCACCAAGCATAGCCTCCACGGCATCCGCTGCTGAGGCCTTACTCAATCCCGCCGTATCCGCTACATGTCCTATCAAATCTGCTTTATTCAATGTTTCCTCCCGGAGAATTTTTGGGTTCAGCAACTATAAAGCCTCCACCCCGTACCCTGTCAATATATTTTTAACATTACTCATCAAGGCAGGCTAATGCGCCCTGGATACACCCTTATCGATATAAATATCCTCGATAATCTGGGGAACGTACCCCCCTGCCGTACGCAACCCGTCGGGCAAATGCACCAGAGCATGCTCCAGCACATCATCCATATGTTCAACAGTACAGATATCGAGACCCTTTACAACATTCTTGGGGATTTCCCGGAGATCCTTTTCATTCTCCTCCGGAATAATGACTTCCGTTAACCCGCCACGATGCGCCGCCAGCAGTTTTTCCTTAAGCCCGCCAATGGGCAACGCCTTGCCTCTGAGTGTAATTTCACCGGTCATGCATACCTTCCGTTTGACCGGGATTCCGGTCAGCGCACTTACCAGCGAAGTTGCCATGGCCAGGCCCGCGGAAGGCCCGTCCTTGGGAATAGCCCCCTCCGGCACATGCACATGAATATCCACCTTCTGATGGAAATCCGGTTTCAGGCCCAGTTGCAATGCGCGCGAACGCACATAGGTCAAGGCCGCATGAACAGATTCCTGCATGACATCTCCCAACTGCCCGGTAACCGTCAGTTTTCCCTTACCGGGCATCAATGCCGTTTCAATCTGCAATAACTCGCCGCCCACCTCGGTCCACGCCAGCCCCGTCACCACACCGATCTGATCTTCATCCTCAGCCATGCCGAACCGGTATTGCCGTACACCAAGGTAATATTCGAGATCTTTGGCCGCAACATTGACACATCTGCCGGGGTCTTTCCGCGGTTGAACCAGTTCGCGTGCAGCCTTGCGGCATAACTTTGCCAGCATGCGCTCGATATTCCGCACGCCGGCTTCGCGTGTGTAATAACGGATAATGTCATGTAACGCATCCTCATCCAGCGTTAATTGACCCTTTTTCAGCCCATGCTCTTCCAGTTTTCTCGGTAACAGGTAGCTCTCGGAAATATGCACCTTCTCATCCTCGGTATAACCGGGAATGCGGATAATCTCCATGCGATCCAGCAATGCCGACGGAATATTCAGGCTGTTCGCTGTCGTAATAAACATCACTTCGGAAAGATCATAATCCAGTTCCAGATAGTGATCATTGAAGGTGTGATTCTGCTCCGGATCCAGAACCTCCAGCAGCGCCGATGAAGGATCGCCGCGGAAATCCGCGCCCAGTTTATCAATCTCATCCAGCAAAATAAGCGGATTCTTCGTTCCCGCCCGTTTCATGGACTGAATGATTTTCCCCGGGAGTGAACCGATATAGGTACGCCGATGGCCACGAATTTCAGCCTCGTCGCGCACGCCCCCAAGGCTCATGCGAACAAACTTGCGGCGTGTAGCCCTGGCAATGGATTTTCCAAGTGAAGTCTTGCCCACCCCCGGCGGTCCGACAAAGCACAGGATCGGACCTTTCATTTTACGTACCAGTTGCAGAACGGCGAGGTGTTCAAGAATCCGCTCCTTGACCTTCTCCAGACCGTAATGATCTTCATTCAGCACTTGCTCAGCGGCATTCAGGTCACGGCGGACGCGAGTCCGTTTTCCCCACGGAATGTCAACCAGCCAATCAAGGTAATTCCGTACCACGGTCGACTCGGCGCTCATCGGCGGCATCATCTTGAGTTTCTTCAGCTCGGACGTGGCTTTGGTCTCGGCCTCCTTGCTCAACCCTACCGATTGAATCTTCTTTTCCAAGGCTTCAATATCCGTCTGTTCATCCTCATCGCCAAGCTCTTTCTGGATCGCCTTCATCTGTTCAGTCAGATAATACTCGCGTTGCGACTTCTCCATCTGCCGTTTCACCCGGCCACGGATGCGCTTTTCCACCTGTAGCATTTCCATTTCATCTTCCATAAAGGCATACAGACGCTCCAGCCTCGCCGTGATGGCCGACATTTCCAGCAGAGCCTGCTTGTCTTCCAGCTTCAGACTCAGATGCGCGGCAATGGTATCGGCCAGTTTGCCGGCATCCTCCAGCCCTGAAATCGACATCATGACCTCGGGTGGCATCTTGCGGTTCAGTTTCACATAATTTTCAAACTGTTGCAGAAGACTCTTGACCACGGCTTCCTGTTCGCGTTCGTCATCATCAGCCTCTTCAATGATGCGGTAAGTGGCGCGCAAACAATCTTCATCGATATCCAGCCGGGTGATCTCCACACGCGGACCGCCTTCAACCAGGGCCTTGATGGTGCCATCCGGCAGCTTGAGCAACTGGAGGATATTGCCTACCACCCCGATGCGGTACAGTTCGGCCTCGCCGGGTTCATCTTCCGCGGCGTTTTTTTGCGCCAGCAGAAGAATCTGTTTACCGCTACGCATGACCTCTTCCAGAGCATTGACGGATTTCTCGCGCCCGACAAACAAAGGTACGATCATATGCGGAAAGACCACAATATCACGCAGGGGAAGCACAGGAAGAAAACCCTCTCCCGCCGTTTCCATTCCACCTTCCTGATTCCATTCAGCCATCAGCAGCATCTCCTTTTGTTACCCGCCCCCTTTTCACCCGCGGATGAGGTCAGTTCATTTTAATATCATCATGGATCCCATTGGCTCTCGCCAGGTATCTTTATCTATTTGATCAACAGACGCGGTAGAGAAATATGAGGCAGTTGAGCCTCTTGCAAAACTCTGAGTGGATGAGCGGCAATCCCATTTCGAGTCCATTTTCGGGATGGAATGAACTGCATGGTAGTTCCATGGAGTGAAATTCCAGCTCGGAAATGGGCCAAAGTGGGGAAGCCGATCGCCGCTCACGGTTTTGCAAGAGGCTCAGTTATTAAGCAGTCTCGGCCAAGGCTTCATTATTTTCAAGCACCAGTAATGGCTTGGTGCGACCTTCCACGACCTCGGCATTAATGACACATTGCTTCACGTCGCCCCGGGACGGAATGTCGTACATCACATCAAGCATGACTGACTCCATGATGGCCCGCAGGCCGCGTGCGCCCGTCTTGCGTGCAATGGCCTTGTCCGCAATCGCTTCCAGCGCATCATCCGTGAAACTTAATTCCACCCCGTCATATTCCAGCAGAGCTTTGTATTGCTTGACCAACGCATTCTTAGGCGTGGTCAGGATTTTCAGCAAGGCATCCTTATCCAACTGGTGCAATGTCGCCACGACCGGCAAGCGGCCCACCAGCTCGGGGATTAAGCCATACTGGATCAGGTCTTCCGGCTCGACTTTACTAAGCACCACGCCGATATCCTTCTCGGCATCCGCCGTCACCCTGGCCCCGAAACCAATGGAGCGTTTTTCACTGCGTGCCTCAATAAGCTTTTCCAGACCGGAAAAAGCGCCGCCCAAAACGAACAGAATATTCGTGGTATCTACTTGCAGGAACTCCTGTTGGGGATGTTTCCGGCCACCCTGTGGTGGCACGGCTGCAACCGTGCCCTCGATCAACTTGAGCAGCGCCTGCTGCACGCCTTCGCCGGACACGTCGCGGGTGATGGAAGGCGAATCCGATTTGCGCGAAAGCTTGTCTACCTCATCAATATAAACAATGCCGCGTTGCGCCTTCTCGGCATCATAATCGGCGGCCTGCAAGAGTTTGAGGATGATATTTTCCACATCTTCACCGACATAACCTGCTTCCGTCAGCGTTGTGGCATCCGCCATGGTGAATGGCACGTCAAACAGACGCGCCATTGTTTGCGCCAGCAAGGTCTTGCCACAACCGGTCGGCCCCAGGAGCAATACATTGCTCTTGGCAATTTCGATATCCGATTTTTTGTTGTGTTCAATGCGCTTGTAATGGTTGTACACGGCCACGGAAAGCATGCGTTTGGGCTTTTCCTGTCCAATAACATAATCATCAAGAAAACCCTTGATGTCGGCAGGACGTGGAATGCCATCCTTCTCCTTGCCGGTTTCCGTATCGTCGGAAATTTCTTCCTGAATGATTTCATTGCACAACTCAATGCATTCGTCACAGATAAAGACGGTCGGGCCGGCAATCAGTTTTTTAACATCATGCTGACTTTTGCCACAAAATGAGCAATACAGGGTGGAATCGCCGCCTTTACTCTTCGTCATCCTTACCTCCGGTATGACTGCTCGTCCTGGCGTCCTCCGTATCCGGACGATGGGTCAGAACCTTGTCAATCAAACCGTAATCGCATGCATCCTCGGCGGTCAAGAAGAAATCGCGTTCCACATCCTCCGCAACTTTCTCGACGGGCTGACCCGTATGCGCCGCCAGCATCCCGTTGAGTCGATCCTTGAGTTTGATAATTTCACGCGCATGAATCTCGATATCCGTTGCCTGCCCCTGAAAACCACCCAGTGGCTGGTGAATCATGATGCGTGCATTGGGCAGCGAGAACCGCTTGCCGGGGGCGCCCGACGCCAGCAGATGCGCTCCCATGCTGGCTGCCTGCCCCATACACAATGTGGAAACATCGCAACGAATATACTGCATGCTGTCATAGATGGCGAGACCTGCCGTCACCAATCCGCCGGGGGAGTTGATATAAAGAAAGATATCCTTGTCCGCCGCCTCGGATTCAAGAAACAGCAACTGCGCCGTGATTAAGTCCGCCGTATGATCCTCAATCGGTCCGGCCAGAAAGATGATCCGCTCCTTGAGAAGACGCGAATAAATATCGTAGGAGCGTTCCCCCCTCGGGGTCTGCTCGACAACAACAGGCACAAGATTCATGCAGCCTCCCTGGCATCATCGGTTCCGTCACGGGCAGCATCCCGCTTTTTCTGCCATTCTTTCAGACTCATGCAAACCTGTTCGACTTTGGCCTGCTCCATAATGCATGCTACGCATTTTTTCTCAAGCAACTTATCGTTCAACCCTGCCATCTTTTCCTTCTTGCCATGCATCCATTTTTTAAACGCATCCTGTTGATCATCGGAATATTGCTTCGCCTGCTGATCAAGATCAGCCTCTATCTCCTCGTCGCTCACAACGATTTCATGGGCTTCGCGCACGGCATTGAGCAACAGTGAAGCCGCCAGCGACCGTTGGGACTGTTTGTAAAACTCCTCCCGATGCTCCAGTGCGTCAAAGGTGTCCGGGCTTGTCTCTATCCCCTGTTCACGCATGGATTTAAGTACGTGATCACGCGCCTGCCGCATATCCTGCCTGATCATCGCCTCTGGCACATCGACATCATTAGCCGCCAGAAGTGAATGAATGACCGATTCACGATTTGATTCAGATTGCGCCTGTTCAGCCTCCGATGTCAGACGGAAGCGCACATCTTTACGCAAATCTTCGAGATTGCTAAAATTCAGCATACCGGCCAGTTCCTCTTCATCGGATGCTTTCACGGCCATCCTCACGGACTTGACGGAAACTTTAAAGCTTGCCGCCTTGCCCGCCAGAGGTTGATGTTGATAGTCAGCCGGGAAGGTGATATCCAGCGAACGCTCCTCACCCGCTTTTGCACCCTCAAGTTGCGTTTCAAAATCTGAAATAAACGTCCCGTCTCCCAGCACCAGCTTTACATCTTCGCCACGGCCGCCTTCGAATGTTTTGCCGGCTATCAACCCGGTAAAACAGATCGTTAGTTCATCGCCTGTTTCCGCCTTACGGTCGTTCCCGACTTCAAAACGCACCTGATTTACCATCAAGCGGTCCACCACGGACTGAATATCGGCATCCGTAACTTCCACCCTGGTTTCAGTCACGGACAATTCGGATAACTTATTCAGTTCCACCTCAGGCCATGTCACCACCTTGATCGTAAACTGAAAACCCGTGGCCGGTTGCATCGCGGGCAACTCCAGTTCGGGCTGAATGGCGGGCGTGAGCCCGCTCTTTTCAATCGCCTCGGCATAATAATTCCGCACCAGTTCGGAAACCGTATCTTCATGCGCCTTGACACCAAATTTCTTTTCCACCATGCCTTTCGGTGTTCGACCGGGTCGGAAACCCGGCATTTTGACGTTGACCTGTAGTTGACCGACATGGTTGGCATAGATCCGATCATATTCCGCCTGCGGCACCTGCACATTCACCGCATGTTCACCCGATCCAAGTTTTTTTATTTCCGTCTGAATCATTTCAATCCTCCGTAAATCATTCACATCTATCAAGCAAGTCATCCGCCAACACCTTCAAACATGGTGCGAGAGGGGGGAGTCGAACCCCCACACCGTGAGGTACAGGAACCTAAATCCTGCGCGTCTACCAGTTTCGCCACCCTCGCGTCATGGCGGATGACCGTGAAACGTAGCGGACGCAGTCAACCTTGTCATCGCCAGATTACGATGAAAAAAGGGAGCAAGGCATTGGCCTCACTCCCTGAAATGGTGGGTCGTGACGGGATCGAACCGTCGACCCGCGGATTAAGAGTCCGCTGCTCTGCCAGCTGAGCTAACGACCCGAAACAGGCGGCATAATACGTGAGCGCCTGTTCGTTGCAAGCATGCTATTCATCCCCGGTTCATGGATCGCCGTTCATGGGTTTTGCAATTGGCTCCCCTGGATTTCAAACGGCCTTCGACCGGATAAGGGAACAGGACAAGCTAACCGGGTTTCGATACACTGCGCCGCCCCTTAAACCTGCATCATTTGTCATGCGGGCTGGCAGCGAGGCATGCATGAGTCTGAAATCTGAAATCGAGAAGCGGCGCACCTTCGGTATTATATCCCATCCCGATGCCGGTAAAACAACGTTGACGGAAAAACTGTTGATGTTCGGTGGCGCCATTCAGATGGCGGGAGCCGTCAAGGCGCGCAAAGCCACCCGCCACGCCACCTCCGACTGGATGAAAATCGAACAGGAACGCGGCATTTCCGTTGCATCTTCAGTGATGAAGTTCAATTATCGTAATTTCGACATTAATCTGCTCGACACGCCCGGCCATCAGGACTTCTCCGAAGACACCTATCGTGTCCTCACCGCCGTTGATTCGGCCATGATGGTCATTGATTCAGGTAAAGGCGTGGAACCGCAAACGGAGAAACTGATGGAAGTCTGCCGCATGCGCAACACACCCATCGTGACCTTCATCAACAAACTGGATCGCGAAGGTCTGGAACCGCTGGACATTTTGAGCGAGATCGAAGCTAAACTACAGATTGAATGCACGCCCATGTCGTGGCCCATCGGGATGGGCAAGGCGTTCAAAGGCGTGTACAATCTTTACAAAAAGGAATTGAACCTGTTCAGTGCCGGCGCTGAAACCCGTGATTTTGAAACGGTCCATATTACGAATTTGAACGATACGGCACTGGATGACTTGCTCGGGTTACAAGCCGATGCGTTGCGCGGAGAGGTTGAACTTCTGGAAGGCGCGGCCAATCCGTTTGAACTGAAACACTTTCTGAACGGATCACAAACCCCCGTTTTTTTCGGTAGTGCTATCAATAATTTTGGCGTTAAAGAGCTGTTGGACGCCTTTGTGGAACTCGCGCCGCCACCCGGCCCGCGTGAGACGGAAGAACGGATCGTCGACCCTGAAGAAAAAGAATTTTCAGCCTTCGCCTTCAAAATTCAGGCCAATATGGATCCGGCGCACCGCGACCGCATTGCATTCTTCCGTATCTGTTCAGGTAAATTCAGTAAAGGCATGATCGTCCGCCACCACCGCATCAACAAGGACATGAAACTTGCCAATGCCACCATTTTCATGGCGCAGGATCGCACCCATGTTGAGGAAGCATGGCCCGGCGACATTATCGGCATCCATAATCACGGAACGATTAAAATTGGCGACACGCTGACGACCCGGGAACCGTTGAAGTTTATCGGCATTCCCAACTTTGCGCCGGAGATGTTCCGCCGCGTGCGGTTACGCGACCCCATGAAGCGCAAGCAACTGCACAAGGGGCTGGTGCAATTATCCGAAGAAGGCGCAGTCCAGGTCTTCAAAACACTGTTGAGCGGAGACTATCTGCTGGGCGCTGTCGGCGTATTGCAATTTGATGTCACCGTCGCGCGCTTAAAGGCCGAATACGGGGTGGATGCCGATTATGTCGGCACTGACTTTCAGGTGGCGCGCTGGATCACCTGTAACGACGCCCGGAAACTGGCGGAATTCAACCGTCTATTTGAGGCCAGCCTGGCCGAGGATGCCGACGGGTGCCTCACCTACCTGGCGCCCAATACATGGAAGCTGAATTATACCATTGAGCAATGGCCGGATATCGTTTTCCACAAGACCCGTGAGCAATCCATATCAACGGTCCAGCCTCGAGAAGGCCAACCCGGATGCCGCCCTCACCAATAAACCTGTTTGTATGCGCCATCGTCTGTCCCACAGGCACAGGGTCCGGCGATGTCTGAACAACCATGCTCTACGTACACTCAGAGATCCTTTGAACAAGTCCGGAACCAGGAGAATTTTCATACCATCGCAAAGAACCGCCGTATATCGGACATTTCTTCCGTTTTCGGTGCGGGAGGAAGGTTTTTAGCCACAATCCGGCCATAGGATTTACGATACAAACGCGAATCCAGAATCGCAATCACGCCACGATCATCCTGACTGCGAATCAATCGGCCCGCACCCTGCCGCAGCACGGAAATCGCCTCGGGCAACTGGATATCAAAGAATCCGTTGCCGCCCTTTTCCTCACAACGTTTACGCCGCGCTTCCAGCAGACGGTCATCCGGGGGTGCAAACGGAATTTTGTCAATAATGACCAGGGACAACGCCTCGCCCGGGACATCCACCCCTTCCCAGAAACTTCGTGTTCCACATAAGACAGAGTGCGTATCTTCCCGGAATTGCTGAAGAATAGAATCTCTGTTTCCACTCTCGTCCTGTCGCAGAACCGGCCACGGCAGACTACCTGCCAAACGGGGTGCAATACGCCGCAACATCCGGTGCGATGTAAATAGTACAAAAGCCCGGCCCGACGAAGCACGAATCAACGCCTCCATTTCCTCGAACAGCATTTCTTCGTAATTCGGATCGTTTGGCACGGGGAGATGACGTGGGACATAAATCATAGCCTGAGAAGAATAATCAAAGGGAGACGGGTGAAAGACTGCCTGGACACCTTTCAGCCCCAGGCGTTCCTGCATGTAGGTGAAATTTCCCGAGATACGCAGGGTGGCGGACGAAAGGATGAAACCGGAGGGACGGGACCATAATTTTTCGGCCAGAACAGGGCCGGTCTCCACCGGCGCCAGTAGATGCCGTGCATGTTTACCCGAACCCTCGCGCCAGGCGACAAATCCCTCGGAGGGATCAAGCATGGCTTGCATGTCCGCCGCGATTTCCAGTGCACGATCCGTTATTTTTTCGGCGGCCTCACTGCGCTGCCCACGGCTTTCCATCCGGCGAATCAGCGGCTGCCACCCGTTTAGCGCCCCACCCAGGTCATTATCCGCATAGGCCTGAAGCACCTCCAGAAAACATTGGTCAATCTCCCGTTTCAGGGCTGTTTCATCGCCAAATTCAGACAATAAAGCCTGCGTATCATTGATCCATCCGGTCAACCGGTTCAGCCCAATCTGACGCCCAAAATGATGGCATGCCAGATCGGGAATACTGTGCGCCTCATCCACAATCGTACAGTCAAAATCCGGAAGCACTTCACCAAAGTCTCCCGATTTTAATTCGGCGTCGGCCAGCAACAGGCTGTGATTGCTGACCACAATTTCCGCATTCTGAGCAGCCTGCCTCGCCTTGAATAACGGGCATTGCGAAAAGGCCGGGCATTGACCACCCGGGCATTGCTCCGCCGTAGCTGTCACCATACCGCCAATGCCTTTGGCAAAGGGGTTGAACGGAAGGCTGGATAAATCACCGTCACGGCTTGTTTCGCCCCACTCCAACACTTTAAGCAACGGTTTCCTGGCCCATCTCTCCAGTGTTGCATCGGTCAGCTTCTTTTCCAGCCTGTGTGGACAAAGATAATTACTTCGCCCTTTGAGCAGGGCAAGGTTCCTTTTAACACCCAGTGCTTCCTGTACCGCCGGAATATCGCGGAACATCAACTGATCCTGCAAGGCTTTGGTATGCGTGGAGATCAAGACCTTCAAGTCACTGCGCAGCGCAGGCGCCAGATACGCCAGCGTTTTCCCGATTCCTGTTTCGGCTTCCGCCAGCAACTGGCCGCCAGCTTCCATGCATTCAGCGATTTCCCCGGCGAGTTTCACCTGCTCTTCGCGGTACGCATAGTTCGGCAGAGCTTTTGCCAGCCGCGCATCCGGCTGGAAGTCATGTATAATTTGCTTGGGAAAAGTCATTGTTGCAGGCATGTGAAGCCAGATCCTACGTTAATGCATATGCGATACGCAAAGGCTGATAAAATGCGGTGCAAACAAAGGAACAAGCAAGGGCGCGGCGGCATTCATGAATAATGCGGGGTCGTTACCCCACCGCAGAATGTTTCTCATCACCCTGTTGATATTTTGAATGGATACTGATGGCCTTGACTTCCAGAATACATGCTTCACGGCACAGTCCGCAGCCTGTGCAATGCTCGGGATCAATCAAGGGTTTCCCCAGCTTCCATACCATGGCTTCAGGTATCGGACAGGAATGCTGACAAGCGCCGCATTCCGGCCCCTTGTACGGCAAACATTGGCCAGTCTCGATTTGGGCCGTAGCGATAGTCGGCAAGGCAATGTCCTCCTCATCCTTGCCGGGAGAGGGCCGTTGCAGCGCGGCGGGTTCGCATGCCGTGACACAGGGCCAATCCGTACATAAATGGCAACCTTTGTGCAGAAGATCCAGCGCCGGGGTTCCGGCCGCCTTGATACCGCTTCTGAGTGGCAGGGCAAAGATAACATCGTGAGGACAGGCCTCGATGCAGGCGTTGCAACGGCTGCAAGTTAGTAAAAAGTCCAGCTCATCCAGGGCGTAAGGCGGGCGAATCCAATGCCCCGCTTGTGCGTTAATGCCGGGCTTGATCCCCTCTACGACGGCATTCTTCAGCGAAACCGCCCCGCGCCTGAAAAAATCACGGCGATCCATATCGGTTAAAATCTCATCATCATGGGCTGTGTCAGCAGCCACAAATGAGATGCCGTCATGATCAGGGCGAAAAGACACATCGGAAAAAGTCTCCAGCCCGAGTTCGGTATTAACGCTTCTCCCCGATGCCGCAGCACCTGCATGGCGATCCAGAAGCCGAAGATGATGAGTGCGGTCTGTAATGCAAACAATGCATTCTGCGGGATTATTGCCGACATGGCGCGTGTCTGTTTTTCCGCCATACTGAGCGGTTGAGCACCCAGACCCAATGGATTCATAAATAGCGCGCCGAGACCACGGCCTTCGCGCAACAGGTGATTGAGATTGTGCGCCAGATGGTAGGCGAAGGCGAGCGGCAGGGCGATAAACGACATGCCGAAAAACAGACGTTTGAAGGACGCCTCGCCTCCGTTGCAGAAACGGGTCAGCGCGACCAGAAGACCGTAGACAAGAACAACCAGCAGCATGCTTGTCAGCAACCCCGCCGTAAAACTCCATAGCAGTTGCCCGGAATCCCCGATCAGACGCGCCAATTCTCTAATCCAGCGCTCCCAGAAGGGCATCATCGTCAGTCCATGCAGGCCTGTCAGCGCCAGTAATCCAAGCATAAACCAGGCTTCATCCGGGCGAGGCCTCGCATCCTGAAGCGCTTCCCGGCTCATCGGCCGCAGGTTCCATGCGACGTTGTGATCGGGACAACTCCGGATACAGTTACCACAGGAAGTGCAATAGGTGTTTTCCCGCAGGTTCTTCATGACCAGATTCGTGGGGCAAGGCTCAACCTTTTCCGTACCGTTGTAGCACTCCAGCGTGGTGCAGCGATTGCAAATTTCAGCATCAACATGACGGAGTTCCACGGGCGCCAGTTGTGCGTAGAAACCGATGGTCCGGCCCACGGGACAAAAAAAACGGCAAAAAGCCTTACGTTCAAACAGAGCTGACGATATCGTGGCCAGCACGAGCATAAGAAGCGCCAGTAGAGCGGTCCCATAGGGCCGGGTGGTAATGCCAAAACCGAGCTCCAGCCATGTCAGGCCGATAAACATCAGCAATGCCGGCCATACGCTACGCAAGACTCCGGGGACGCGCAGATTGAGACTGCCAGCGGGATTGGGGCGGCCCACAAGATTCCATCGCGTCAGCCATGTTGCCAGGGCATTCCACGGACAGACCGCACACCATGCGGAACCCAGAAAAAACACGGAAACAATCAGGCCGGACCACCATATATTCCAGGTCAGTTCCGTGGCAAAATTACGTGCGGGAATCGGCGTGCCAAACATGCCGGCGATGATGACGAGCAGGAAAAAACCCGCCATCACCAGTTTCAGCACCAACTGCGGCCAGCTTGAAGCGGTATGGATTGCCGCCAGGCGGTGGCCGATCCGTGACCGTCCCGAGTTTCGCGATATGGGGATTCTACGCGGCGCGAACAGCGCCCAAACGGTAAGAACCATGACGCTGACCCAGGCTGTCAAAGCCCAGCCCGGGGGCAGGCCCGGGTGCATCATGGTCAAGACTTTTTCCTGTCATGGGCGGCGTCACGGACTTTTTCCTTAAGCAATCGCCTGCGCCGGTACACATTGACTGCAATCAACACGGCGACCATGGCGCCTACAAGCGCTCCTATAACGCCGATTCTTGATGGTGCGCCGATGCGCAAAGGAAAATCAATGATGTAAGGTACCCCGTGATCCTCGAACTTCGCCGTGATGATATAGTTCCCCGGTTTACGAAACATGAATTCCTGACGGAAGACATTATCATATGGTTTTTGCACGCCGATACGTTCTTCATGCTTGCTGAACCAACTGTCATCACGTACCGTAAAGCTGACCTCGCCCTGAAACGGCTTATCATTGTCAAGACGTTTCGCGTACAGATTGATCCGGCCCGGCTCATTGGGCCGGGGAAAGGCGGGGAAAACCATATAAGTAATAAAATAGTCGCCCGTCTGGGTTTCGACTTGCATGCTGGGCGGGGTGTTTGAGTCTTCGTTCAGGCTGTAGGCAGGCCTGCCAATCACATGGTGGGCGTACGCCGGCGCCCCCCATGCCGTACATAACAGTAACAGTGATAAAATTAATTTTGGCATCAGACAGCCTTTCCGGTCGGATCATTCCGGCCGGGTTCAAGAAATTCACGTCCAAGATGTCCCGGACCCTGACAGGGGATATCCCTGATGCTTGCGGTGAAGGTGAGCGCCTGAGTCGGGCACACTGCGATACAGGCGCTGCAATTGTTGCACTCCTGACCAAAATCATCGCGCATCGGATCCAAAGCGAATTCACAAACCGCGTTGCATTTGGAACAGTCGTTGCAAGTCTCCACCGCCCGTTTGATACGGAAAAGGCGGTAGCGGCCCAGCAGCGAATAAAGCGCGCCACCCGGACACAGGTAACGGCAAAAGCCACGGCGCGCTACCAGAATATCGAACAGCAGCGTAAGCAGGAAAAAAATAGTACCCATGCCAAATCCGCCAAGAGCGATGACATAATAAAGTTCCCGACCAATGATGGCGGGAGGATAGATATTTGCCACCAGCACGGAACCGGTTATCGTGGACAGTACGAGCCCCAGTGCCAACACCCCGTATTTCAGACGCCGGTCAAAGTGAAGATTTCCGGCAGGCAGACCAGCCTTGTGCAGCCAGATGGCTACGTTCGAATTCAGTTCATAGAGCAGTGTCGCGGGGCATATCCAGCCACAGAAAAAACGCCCGAAAACGATGGTAAAGGCAATGGGAATTAGAGCCGTGACCAGAAACACCCAGTGAAAATCTAAAGCAGCGGCCATCTGTCCGACAACAGCCAACGGATCGCTGATTTTCAAACCGAAAAAACTGCCGGACCATGTCGTACCTTTAATTGCATCCAGACTGTTTGCCGGATCATTGGTAAACGGTGAGGTAAAAAACTGCATCACATCATAAAATCGTTTGCTCGAGAGCGGCAACAGACGATAGCCATGGGTCGCAACATAAACCTGATAAACGCTGACGAGCGGCAGGATAATGAGCATGGCGAATACCGTCCACAGGCTCACCCAGCGCAGTTTATTCAAGTATTGTTGCATGAATCATCACCCATACGCCCACAACATTTTTTGAACTTTACCCCGCTTCCGCAGGGGCAGGGTTCATTTCTGCCGATCCTTTTTTCTCGCATCTCTTCGTGTATCTGGGTACAGCGATATTGATAGGAAATATGCGTATGATCGCTGCCGGACGACGCTCCGGTTACCTCAACCGACCAGTCCAGCACATCCCCCTGCACAACCCGGATGGGATCGTGAAACGGAAAAAAGGCCTGTTTCCAATGTGTTTCCGGTTGATCCGGTGCCGTATCAATTCGCACGCCATCACATAATATCGCGGTAAACCAGCCAGCCACGCCATGAATGATACCCGTCCGCCGGATTGGGAAATAGCCGCGAGCCGCATAGGAATCTTCCTTCCACGTATTCAGATTGACAGATTGAAGCCTTAGCGGTTCAGCCAGAAGCTGACCGGACAGGATGGATTCAACCATCATTTTACGCGAAAAAAGTTCAAATGCCGACGAGAAATTAATATCTGGAAACTTACGCCAGAAATCGATTTTTTCATAAATATCCTTGCTCTCGACCGGGGCGACAAATAGCTCGATGGCGTCGGGGATGAGCACGCCTCCGTCCGCAAGCATCCGTTCTCTGGCATCCGTTATATACGGGATCATATTCTCATCTACCGCAAAGCTGCCGAGCGTTTCCGAGATAATGGCATCGGCTCGCCGCGGAAGAGATACGTTCATGGAATTATCCTGAATGAACTCAATCCGGTCCGCGTACCCGTTGACGCAAGCGATCTCGCGAGCCAAATCAATGGCTCCGGTCTGCTCAATGGCATAAACTTTTGCTGCGCCTGCCTGTAGCGCCCAGATACCCAGAATCCCGGTACCCGCGCCAAGGTCCATCACAATGTCTCCGGGTTTGATCATGCGTTTGATCGCGATATGGAACGCCTGCATACGGACATCATCGGACATCATCCGATAATAATTACTGTATTCGATCCGTGCTGCGCGGAATTCATTCATTGGTTGCTTATCCTAACCAATTTACGGGATGGAACACTAGCTATAATTAGGTCTAATCCGGATGGCCTGCGGCATCTGAATGCAGGACCGCTCACAAAGTCCGCAGCCAATGCAGCCTGGCTGAACATGAGGTTGTTCAAGATAACCGACCCGTATGGCAACGTTCCCAAGCGGGCATGCGCGGGCGCATACGCCGCAGGTTTTACCCTGAAAGGACAGGCACAGGCTTTCATCAACATGCGCATGTCCCATCCGTACGTTTTCAAGTATCTCTTTCCGCGTATGCTTGATCGGCTTCAGGGCACCGGTCGGACAGGCATCCCCGCACTTCATGCACAGGATACAACCCTGCTCACGCGGAATGATATAGGGCGTACCCATGGAGGCAACGCCATTTTCAAAATCGAAATATTTGATGCAATCGTTCGGACAAACCTCCGAACATTGCCCACAACGGATACAACGGCTCAAAAACTCATCCTCCGCGAGCGCCCCTGGCGGGCGGAGGAAACGCATGCGATAAGTTGCAATCCTGCGCGCCGCCCATGCAGCGCCGGGTATGGGCGTAAGTGATACCAGTACGGTCGCCGCACCTCCCAGCAGCGTGTACAGGAAGCGCCTGCGGTTCATTGGCCAACGGCCAACAGGGCCGGAGCATGACGCTCCGACCCTGTTTTCCTTTCGTACGGGAACGCCCATCGTCAGATCTTTTCGATCCGGCAAGCACTTTTCTTGAAGTCCACCTGACCTGATACGGGATCGTAGGCCCGGTTGGTCGTACCGTTTACCAGCCAATGGTTAAATCTCGGATCGGCGCTATCCACCACCGACAGGTTCCACGGTGAGAAAAAGAACCCGCGCGGGACGAAGTTGCGCGCCGGCGCGATCAGACTGTTGGTACCGCCTACCTGAGCGCGTACATTCTCAATATGACCGCGCCGGGTAGTCAGACGCACCAAATCCCCATCCTTGATACCGAGTTCATTGGCGTCATCCTCATGCATTTCCACATACATCTCCGGCACCAGCCGCCGCAGCGTCGGGGAACGGTTACACTTCGCGGTATGAAAATGCTCATAAACCACGCCAAAGGCCATCCAGAACGGATACTTGTTCTTTGGAATATCCGCCCAGTGAATCCCGCGAAACTCCATATCAGGGAGATCCGGGGTTAATGCCATATTTCTGGCCTCAATGAGAAGATCCCGGTGATCAATGGTATAAAACCCTTTCTTGACCCCGAATTGCATCAGCCTGTCGGTAACCTCTTTCCGCTTGCTGTAGTCCTGTTGGCACAGTACAAAATGAGCTTTGCCATCCTTGGTGCGAAAATCACCATAAGGCTTGTCCTTCCAGCCTTTTATCTGATCCATATACCGCCGTTTGGCACCGCCGGCCCTGGCAATGGCATAGGTAGGCGCCGGCCACTGAATGCCACGCAGTTCGCGAATCTGGTCATAAAGGCCGATGCCATCTCTCTTCTCCACTTCCAGCATGCCGGTCAGATCAGTATCCGTACCCGCGGATGCTACGACCAAATCGCGGAAGACCTCTTCGGCATCGTAGGAACCGTCAGGCAGCTTCTTCCAGTGGAAGATTTTGTCCACATTCGGAATCCCGATCAGTTTCCCGATCTCCTTACCCTTGTCGATCACCATATCCATGTCCGCATGGCTACCCTTCGGTCCCTGGGCCGCCTTGTCCGTAACATAGAACCGGCGCTCGGACTGGATATACGTGCCCTGCGCCTCGCCCCAGGTTGCCGCCGGAAAGATCACATCGGCATAAAGGTTATTCGGCGCGTGACGGTAGATTTCCTGCGCGATCACAAACATTCTGTTCATTGCCGGTCGGGACACATGATACGAATCAGGAAGATCGATGTGGGTGGCATAAACGAGGAACATTGCCCTGACCCTCGTCTTGTCGTTCTTCAGCCCACGTTCCATCATGCCTACGGCCATCCCGGAATTGACCGAGTTCATGGCATTTACCAGATTCTTCTCCGGCACGCCCCAGACCTTGGCCATTCTGTCGCGCTGTTTTGTATTTTTAAGCCCGACGTTAAAAGGCAACCGACCCGTCAAACCGCCGGTAAAACGCTCGCCCATGGCGTTGGGCTGTCCGGTCATGGAAAACGGACCACAACCCTTCTTGGCTATATTGCCGGTAAGGTTCAGCAGATTGATGAGCGAAATCACATTGTTCTGCCCGTGAATATGCTGGTTGTAGCCAATACCCCACATGATGACGACGCCACCCTGACCTTTGCGTTTCCCGCTGGTGCGGGCCAGGCGCTTGCGCGTGGCATCGGCAAACATGCCGGACACCCTCCGGATCATCTCCGGCGTCACATCGGGACTGCCCATGCGATTCTGCACCTGCTCCGGGCTGTAGTCCTTCAGAACGCCCTCGGTATACTCCTTCCAGCCGTCGGTATGCGCCTTCATATAATCCCATGCAATGACATCGGGATGCTCCTTTAGCAGCACATGAGCCATGGCGTTGAGAAAGCTGATATCACCGTTCAGAATGGGTACGTGTACGCTGTTTTTCGGGTTGATATCGTTGTAGCCCTGAGCGGTGCCTGTGTAGCGCGGATCCACGACCACGGTGGGGATGTCTGTTTTCTTCTTGTAGTCGGCGATGCGCCAGAAGATGATCGGATGGGATTCACGGGCATTGTGACCGAAATGCATCACCATGTCGGTGAGTTCGAGATCATCGTAGCACAGGGGCGGGGTGTCTGAGCCCAGGGTCTTGAAATAGCCGGTTACCGCCGAGGTCATGCACATGCGGGCATTGGCCTCGATGGTATTTGAACCCAGTATGCCCTTCATGAACAGGTTCTCCAGCCACTGGCCTTCCACGGTCAACTGACCGGAACCATACAGCGCAATAGAATTTCCGCCGTGTTTCTTGTGGAGATGCGCTATCTTGTGAGCGACCATTGGCGATGCCTTCTCGTACGGAACGCGGACAAAGTGCTTCTCATCGAACGATCCTTTGGTCTTGGATGTATACTCCAGGTTGCCATGGCCGGGCTTGTTCCATTCCTTCCATACGTCCTTACGCACATAGGCGTCCCCTTCCAGGCGGTCCGTATAGAGCGGTTCGGCGGCGGTCAGGCCCTTGATGCACTGAAGACCACGGTTGGTCGGATGCTTGGGGTCCGGACGCATGGAAACAATCTTGCCCTTTTCCACCTGAATGAGCGTACCACAACCTACGCCGCAATAGGGGCAGGCGGACAAAAATTCCTTGCGTCCATCATTGTTCTCCTCGGAGGGAGCGGGTGCCGCTTCAAGCTCCGGATTGCCCGCTGAAAACAGTCCGGCGCCTGTCGCCGTGGCCGTGGCGGCAATAAAGGCGCTGCCCTTGATAAAGTTGCGCCGGTTAACCTTGATTCTTTTCATAATCTAGTTTCCTCCTCTTTTATGTTATTGCAGATCTTTAGGGATACGCAAGGTTCGCATGTAATTGATAATATCATCCACTTGCAGGTAGGTCAGATTTTCCAGTCCTGCGGGGCCGTGCAGTGAGCGCATTTTGGTATTGTCCCGGCCATATTTGAGGGATTCCCGGATAAAGCCGTCCGAAGCAAGTCGTAGAAAGTCCGGCCCGCCGATGGCCGTTCCGGATCCGCCTGCCGAATAACCCTGCCCGTAAATGCCATGACAGTGGGCGCAAACCGCCTGGAACCGGACCGCGCCCAGCTTGGGGTTACCCATGGATCGAAACTCCGCGTTTACCTTGGCTGAACGGTTCGGTCCTTTGGCGAATGATCGCAGATAAGCAATGACAGCCTTGATTTTCTTCTTCCCCAGTTGATCGCCCCATGCCGGCATGTTCGTATATCTGCGTCCCTTGCTGATCGTTTCAAAAAGAAACTTGTTTGAAGCGGTACTCAGCAATTGCGGATTGGTTAGCGAGGGGGCGACGGCCACTTTTCCGACGCCTTTCGCCTGATGGCAGGCGACGCAATTTTCGTTAAAAACTTTCTCACCTCTCTTGGCGATGCCATGCAATGAGCCGGCCAATGCGGGTAGCGCCCAAATAGCCGCCAACAATATGACAAAGCCTGAAGAGACAGCAGTACTGATTTTCGGCATAATATTTCCTCCCTTGATAATTTTGATCTTCCTGCCCCAACGGACATGAGACCCGCCCTTTCGGGCATATGTAATCTCACGTAAGTAGAACTACTTATTCAGTCGTCGAAACCTCCAGCTTTATTTTCCGGCTGTCCTTGATCCTGATCAATTGCCGACATAATTGCCGGCATAATCTTTCGCTGAAAGTGCCAGACGTACAATATCGGGGAGAGATTTTACACCCAGTTTTTGCCTGATCGCGGCGCGGTGAACCTCAACGGTCCTCGGGCTGATGCCAAGATCCTCGGCAACCTGCCTGTTCGATTTTCCCTGCACCAGCAAACCCATCACTTCCCGCTCGCGCAGGCTCAAACGTGCCAGGCGTTCGGCATGCTCGATACGTTGCGAAGACCTGATTCGTTGCGCCTGATGCTCTCTGAAGCACCGCCGGATCGTTTCCAGCAAAATTTCACTGTGGATGGGCTTTTCTATAAAATCGATTGCACCAAGCCTGATGGCTTTGACGGCCATGGGCACATCGCTATAGGCTGTAATCATGATGACGGGAAGGGAAATCTGTTTTACTTTTGGATGTTGCAATAATTCCAGGCCACCCATTTCGGGCATGCGCACATCGAATAATGCGCAGCCATGCATGGAGGGATTACAATCGTCGAGAAACGCGCAGGCCGAGGGATAGGCCCGCGCTCGCAGATCCTCCGATGCCAGGAGTTCGCATAAGGAATCCCGCACGGCCGCATCATCGTCAACAATATAGACGGTCAGTTCAGCCTTCATGACACAAGTCTTTGACAATCGGCAGGGTAAAGCAAACGGTCATCCCTGTTTCGGGAGACGTCTCCGCCCATAAACGCCCTCCATGATTCTCGATAATCGAGCGACTCACGGAAAGCCCCAGGCCCATGCCTTCTTTTTTCAAACTGAAAAATGCATCAAACATATGCTCCAGTTCATCCGGCGCCAGTTCCGGACCCTTATCCCGAACTGAAACCCTGACATCATCACCATTGATCCTCTCTGTTTTAATCATCAGCCGCCGTTTGCGCACTTCTATTCCTTCCATGGCTTCACAGGCATTGCGTATAAGATTCAGCAGCACCTGCTGAATGAGCAAGCGGTCCGCAAATACCGGCGGCAGCGATTTCGCCAACACCTTTCCGGTTTTTACCCGATATTTACGGGTATCAAGTTCGGCCAGATTCAGGGTCTCATTGATCAGTATATTCAAATCCAGTGATGCGCGCTGCATTTCCCGGCTTCGGGTAAAGTTTCCGACATGCCGCACAACATGCCCTGCCCGATCGGCCTGACCCGAGATTTTTCCCAGAAGCCCGCCCAGCTTGTCCGCTTGCATTTTCCCGGACTTCATCAACCGCAAACAGGTGTCCGCATAGCTCAGAATCGCCGAGAGAGGCTGATGCAGTTCGTGGGAAATTTCGGCAGACATCCGGCCAAGTATCACCAGGCGCGAAGCACGTTCCTTTTCCAGCATATGCAATTTCTCAAGTTCCGCCTCCGTCTGCCGCCGACGTATCATCGCCCGCGCCAGGAACCAGAACATTCCGTTCATCAACAACATGAAAGACAAAGCGGACAGAATGATTGCATCCCTTGTTTCCCGGTTGGCAACCATAAAAGCGGTTTGAGGATAACGTGAGACAATTTTCCAAAAAACCTGTCGGGGATCTCCGCCGATGTTCATTCCCGATACGCTGGAAATAATTTCAGCAGGATGCAGGGTCGCAAAACGATATTGATCGCCATTCACGAAAAAATGGCCGGACTCCTGACGGACGATACGCCGCCATGCCTCCGGAGCGGTGACGCCAAGGCGTCTTTGCCTGCGATCCGCGAACATAAACCCCCATTCATCCCGGGAATCAAGGGCGGAAAGCCAGTAACCATCATGATTTAACAACATGCACTCACCCACTTCCCCGCCACTGAATCCGGCCACTTTCTTGAAATAATCAAGCATGGTCCCCGCGAGATAATTCAGGACAATCATCCCTGTTCTCCGCCCCTGCCGGTCAAAGACCGGCATACCGAATTGAACCACGGGTTCCATCGGTCGATCAGCCTTGCCATGTTCGACAGCCAGAACCATGGGCGATATGTAGATCCCATGGGCGCTCAGCGCAATGGTTTTTACAAAATAGTTGCGATCGCCTTCCCACTGAAGTTCACTTTTGGGGGCGATGCCCGGCTTGCCCGCATGATAGCGCACACTTAACACTTCCATGCCATGGACATCCAGCAACCGGATCCGGTCGTACAACTCATTGGAATCAAGAAAAGAAACAAAATCATTGCCCAGGGCCTTTAAGCCTGCCGTGGTTCTGAAAGGCTGGTGCAAGCGGATCTGATTGATCAGAAATAACAGGGAGTAGGCGCTATGCCTGAAGTTCTCCCGGATGACCGTGGTCTGGTCCTCAAGGTGAGACGCCTGCCTGATAGCGATGTTCTGCCGATGGTTCCTTATCTTTTCCCGATAAATAAAAAAGGCCACGCCGACAATCAATATTGAGGCGCTCAGCGCCATCAACAGAAAAATTCTGATCAATCTGCGATCCGGCGTGACCGCCTTGTCTGCCCGTATATGAATATCGTTCAATATCTATCCTGGAGAGTATTCCCGCTTCCGTCGGCCTGATTTCAGCGCCTTCATTCAGGCTAACGCCGTCCCGTCAATTCGCGGGGCGATCATGACAGGTAACGCTCGATAAGAAAGTCAGTAATCGGAACCGGATCATCGAGCTCAAAGCGGGGAACGCCCGCATCCACCGGAGTATCGCTGGCCAATGCAATCAGTCCATCCCCGGGGCGAAGTAACGGCAAGCTCGCGCGAGCGGCGCGTACCACCTCAATCTTGTCGCCGGGAGACTCCTTATATCCCTCCGCCACCACCAGTTGCATCCCGGCCATATAGCGGTTTGCAAGTTCAGCAGGTGAAAGGCGGCCGGGAGAATCCGAAACCAGTTGTAGACGTTCCTTACCAACCAGCAGCGTGCGCTCCGCACCCGCCTGTTTATGCCGCCATGAATCCTTTCCCTCCGCGTCCATCGCCGCCGCGGTGATGTGATGGCTGTGCTTGATACTTCCCACCCTGAATCCGCGATCGTGCAGCTCCGCAATCACCTTGACCAGCAGGGTGGTCTTGCCCACCCCGGATCGTCCGACGAATGCCACAACGGGCGGGTTCACGGGTACACCTCCCTCCCAGGATTTTCCACCGGGAGTCATTTATTTTTCCCCGATTGATGCGGCACCCTTGATTTCGACACGGTCGCATGATAATCCATCCATATCTTTTTGCACTATCAGCCTTTCACCCTGAACCCAAGATCCGCATTCAATGTCGGATCCTGGGCTGAAGGACTCCTTGCCCACCGTGAGGATGGTATTACCGGGGAAGACCATAGCCGTACTTGCGGATCACGGCACGGACCTTGGGCGTGGCTAAAAATACCACGAAAGCGCGTGCCGTCGATCCGGCGCGGCGCAACAAAACCGCCTGCTGGATAATGGGATCATAATCCGCCAGCGGCACGGCAGCGGCCTTACCATCGGCATGGTAGGCGCTGGAAGCCGCGACCAGACCCAGATCGGCATTCCGGGAACGTACGAACAGGAAGGTCTGACCGATATTTTCACCGTACACCAGTCTGAACTTTATCCTCCGATAAATGCGGGACGATTTGAGCGCCTGCATAGCGGCGCGACCGTAGGGCGCCGTTTTCGGGTTTGCGATGGCGATACGCTTCACGCCGGGATTGAGCAGGATGGACAGGCCATGTCCCTCCATTTTCAGATTTTTCCGGGCGGTATACACAACCAGTTTTCCGATCGCATAGGTAAACCGGCTGCCGGGAAGAATGAGACCTTTCCGCTCCAGTTTCACCGGTCTTCCACGATCAGCGGCAAAAAACATATCAAAGGGCGCGCCCTCGATGATCTGGGCGTACAGCTTGCCGGTAGAGCCACTCACCAACCGCACTCTGTTGCCCGACCGCTTCTCGTAGGCGGATGCAATTTCCCGCATGGGACGATAGAAATTGGCCGCCACGGCAATAGTCAGCACTTCGCCCGCCCATATCTTGCGGGGCGTAAGCTGAACGACGCCGACCGCCAGAATAATCAGAGCCACCCGTAAAACTCGTGAGCGGCAATTGCGGCTCATCCGGGTTTGAATCATTTCTATTTAATAAATGACACTTCCGTCGCTTTGATCAACGCCGTCACCTGATCGCCAATCGCAAGCCTGAGTGCATCCACGCTGGTGGTGGTAATAACGCCGGCAATCTGGTTCTCTCCAACCTGAATCACCACTTCACTCACCACGTCGCCGCGCTTGATTTCGATCACTTCGCCGAACAGTTTGTTACGACCGGAAAGTTGCATCAGTCACCTCCTCTAATTTTTTTGCCGTACGCTCTTCTACGGGATGAAACGCCAGGCGATTCGCTGTGGCACGACTTGTGGGTAAAGGGCAGAGCTAGCCGCCGATCTGCACCATGGATCGCGCCCGTCCCTTTTTCTCAAAGTTGTACACGCCGATTTCGGGCTTCATCAGCACGGCACCGCGGAACAGCCCGGCGATCTCCTCGTCCGTACCGCCGGTGCGCAAAGCCTCGCGCACATCCACCTCCTGATCGGCAGGCAGACAGGGTCGAATCTTGCCATCCGCAGTTAAACGCAAACGGTTGCAACCATCGCAAAAGCGATTGGACATCGGCGATATAAAACCTGCCTCGCCCTTGCCGCCGGCCAGCGGAATATAACGTGCTGCCGCATGACCATCACCTTCAGCGGGAACATCGGCAAGGCGGGCGCGCACCTCCGGCATCGCCAGCATCTCACGCACCGGCATATGGGATTCGGACCAGTTGCTGCCATCGCACATCGGCATGAACTCAATAAAGCGCATCTGTATGCCCCGTCCTGCGCCGAAATCGATGAGGTCGGCGATTTCGTCATCATTGATGCCGCGCATGACAACCACGTTGACCTTGATTGGAGAGAAACCATGGCGTACCGCCGCCCGGATCCCGTTCAGGGCGGTTTCCAGCTTTCCACCACCGGTGATCCGCCTGAAGCGCTCGGGCCTGAGACTGTCCAGGCTGATATTGAGCCGCTTAAGCCCCGCATCAGCCAGCGCTTTGGCATGGCGCTCCAGAAGCATGGCATTGGTACTAAGCGCAAGATCACGGATCGCGGGGATTTCTTTCAACATGCGGACAAGATCCGGCAGATCCCGGCGCACCAGAGGTTCGCCTCCGGTCAGGCGAACCTTATCCATGCCAAGGCTTACAGCCACCCGTACGACGCGGGCAATCTCCTCAAAAGAAAGCACAGCTTCATGGGCTATCGGACAAAAGACATCCCTGCCCGGACGGCAGTAATTACATTGAAGATTACAACGATCTGTGACCGAAATACGCAGATAACTCATGCGGCGTCCGAAACGGTCGTTCAGCATCGTCCTCTCCCCCGACAGACCTGTCTTACCGGGGAAAGGTAAGCGGCGTCTGTCATTCATGTGCGGTCTGCGAGGCGCGGATTCGCACGCACGGGCGCGTATCTCCCTGGCATTTTTCGATCATGTGCTTTAATACCGGGC
>VAOW01028135.1_pt1 | contig 36461 bp, 54 predicted proteins | sample 3393921 | NCBI WGS metagenome assembly VAOW01 (sample SAMN08290428, study PRJNA428436) | hydrothermal vent metagenome | isolation source: Deep-sea hydrothermal vent chimney | place: Indian Ocean: Southwest Indian Ridge | depth 2742 m m | reverse complement strand
TAAAATGACAGTAAACGAGTAAAAATGACTACTTACAAGCAGAAACTTATCTATCAATTTATAAAATCAAAGGGAGAAGCCTCTCTTCAGGATATTGCATCGGCGATGCCATGGGCATATTATTACAATCAAAATAAACATTTTGGTGATGTTTTAAGTCGAATGGTGAGAATAGGACTTATCGAGCGCATAAAACCAGGCGTTTTCAAATTATCATCCCGCTATTATAATAAAAGTCCCACATTAAATATTCCATATCCACAACAATTGGAGATGTTTGAGTATTAATAACTACTTTTGCCTACAAATACCTGAAAAATGAACATAGAAAAATTTCTTATAGCCATTGACCCCGATAATAACCAACTTTATATCCTTCACCGTCAATATCCAGCTTGCCTCATTTGGATAAAACAGGAAATTCCGGTACGTTTTATTATTTTAGACCTCTATGACGAAGTAGAAAATGTTGAAAGCATTCTCATAATGCCATTTATACAGGAAGCAAAAGATTTTTATCAACAATATGCCGAAAAATCTATCCCCGGAAATTAAAAAAAATAATATTTTCTACTAAAAAGCTCCTGAATAAGGGGCTTTTTTTATTCCCTGAAATTAGCAATATTACAATCAGCTACAATCGGCTACAATCAGCTGCAATCTGTTGTTGATAAAGTTATTACGATTGTTCATCATAATATATTTGTGTTTTTAACAAGCGATTTTGAACACAAAAATATGTTGAAACAAGTAATTGGAATAGCAGGTGGCGGTCTCATCTTATTGTCATTCATGGGGAAATTGGGTTTTGATACAAAAAAACTACTCAATCTCAACAATTTTTCCAAAGACGCCGATTTCAGGCTCAAAAGTATCCATGGTTTCAGAATAGAAGGAGGATTGAAAGGCACTGCCGACTTCCTCATTGATATTGATGTTATCAATAAATCAACAAGTGATGTATTAATGTCAAATTTAATCATCGCTGCATATAATGAAAAAGGAGAATTTATTGGAGAATCAGCTCCTTATTTGCAAAAAATCATAATCAAAGAATCCACCACCACCACCATTCCTGATATTAGTGTTCGTGTAAAATTAACATCTGCCCTGTTTGATTATACACTGCCCATGCTGCTAAAAATGATACAAAACAAAACATGGCACACTGGAAAACTTGGCAAAACCATCAGGTTAAATATCGCAATGGAACTGAATGGCATTAAAGTAACTAAAAATGTGAATTATAAGATATGACACTTGCACTAACCACCGGAAAAAGAAAAATCGAAGACGGAAGCCGTTTTAACGCATATTTTCCGCCCGAAAACTCCGCCTATGGTTCAGATATGGTTTTGCAAAGAAATGGAACAGTTGACGATACTGTTAAACATATTGCAGAGATTATCAAAAAAGATAAATCAGACACCGCCAAAATTGCACCATTATTAAAAGGTAAAACGCTGAAAGAAACCCTTGCAAATATCCACAACTTCATGATAAAATATTTGCAATATGATACCGAGGCTGGGGAGAAATTGCGTTCTCCACGCCGTACATGGTGGGTCGGACAAAAACAAAATGACAAGCAAACAAAGGATGGAGGTGTTGATTGTGACGATCTTACTATTTTTTCAGGAACTATCCTTAGTAACTTGAAAATTCCATTCTATATCCGTATCGTAAAAATAAGTAAAGACGATTTCCAACATGTTTATTTAATTGTGCCGATGAATGGTAAAGAATTATCAGGCCCCCATTATACGCTTGATGGCGTTATTTCAGATTTTAATTATGAATATCCATTTAAAACCGAAAAAACTTTTGATATGCACGGAATAAAAATTGAATACCTCGGTAACATCGTTGATGAAAGTACCGACAGCAGAGTGCTGAACATGCTCATTAATTATCGCAATGATATTGCATCAGGCCAAATGGTAACTACAAAGATGAATTCCAGCGATGTACTTAAAATGCTTGATTATGCTATTAAGAATTGGCAGGATGCCAAAAAACGAAAACAATCCGTTGAAATACTTGCGGCTGCTGAAAAACAAAATTTCCCAGGTCAACAGTTTTTCGCTGTCCTGCAAAGTTATGTTTTTAATGAATTATCGGGAGTATTAGCTGGCGGTATTATTGATAATGCTCCGGATATAACCGATTTGCCAAAAATGAACAATCCTAAAAAATGGAAACCGAAGAAAAGTGGAAGTAATCTTTGGGATGGTATTTCCTCTCTATTTAACGCTGCGGCCAATTTCGATTGGGGATTAATTGGTGGACACAAGAGAAGCAGCGAACAAAATACTGTGAATTATCCTGTGCCACAATCCGGAGGATATGCATCACCCAAAACACAGGCAGCCGGCATATCTATCACTTCTATTGGCGGTATATTGATAGGAGGCGCTCTTCTTTATTTCGCTTATGAAAATTTCAAAAAAGCAAAGCCTAAAACGGTACGGGCTAAACCTGTCCCCACACGCAGAAAAACACTTAAATAAATGCAAATAGGCGGCACATATAAACTAAAAAGGCAAAATTGGGATTTAAACCCCGATTGGCATCATTCTTATGGTCATAAGTCAGATGAGGATGGCTTGAATGGAATTATAGATGCCGCTGTTAATACCGCCGGAAGTCTTGCAAAAATGCTGATAGGTGTCTTTAAACGTCCCCCGGCCGATCTTTGGTCATTATGGAATATCGATGAAAGAAAAGAATATGTAAGAGAAGCATTGCAAATTTCGACAACTTCAGCTATTACAGGGAAAACACTTTCAGCTACAGAAATTTTTCAAAAGCTCATTGCACGCGTTGATACCAATGATAGTTGGTACCAATGGAAAAAGAAAAACAGTTCGTTTTTGCCAGCTATCTGGCAGGCGGATGCCGAGGCTGCACAATATAAAAAATATGGGTACCAACCAAACATGGTCTATGTAAATCCTGAGATGTTAAAAAGAGCATCGCAACCTGCGACAGCTGGTTTTCCCATTACCTCAATCGGAGGAATAATATTGATTGGCGCCCTTGCCTACATGGCTTATCAGAATTATGAAAAAGCAAAATCCAGAACACTTAATTCTCACAAAAAGTCACAATCATGATCTATGCAGAGCAAAATATTATTTCTCCATTCATTTCGCAAGACGATGAACTGGGAAGATGGTTCTTATCAAAATTATTTAAAGGACGCGATGATTATGATAAGATGAACCACGATCAAGTAGTCGCTTTTTTAGATGCGGTATTAAAACAAGCCACGAGGGCAGTATTGCTCGGCACTTCAAAAACGGTAGAAGAAAAAGCATCAGAACTAATCGAAAAACTTCATACAAAAGAAAGTTGGGGAGATTTCAAAAAGGAACATTATGCCAGAACATATTTTATCCCTAAACTTAATCAGGCAATTTATGAGGTTAACCAGGCGCAACGAATTATCCTCGAATCGAAAAGAAGTAACAAACAAGCCAGTAATGACCTGTCATCAGCTCCATGGAGTTACGTAGATAAATCACTGGTTAAAAGTTTGTTTCTACAATCGCCGGCAGATGCCTCAGTTAATTTGCAAAACCAAACCCATTCGGCAGCCATGGGATCCGGAATTTTTGAATGGGCGAAAAATAATCCAACTACGGCTATTGGCTTATCAGTAGTGTCAATAGCAGGGATTTTCTATATGTCAAACAAATCGAATTAAAAATAAATAACAGACGAAAATTAAATTAATTATTAACTAAAAAATCAGAAAAATGGCAAACGCTGTAAGTAGAAGGAAGGCCGTAAACAGCCTGACTACAAAAAAAGTCACCAACCAGATTCCTCAGACCTTTATGGTACTTGGCGGATTGGTATTGGGACACTATCTGAACGAAGGCGCTCAGATGATCATCGCAAAAGTGCTGCCGGCAAAAGCCGATACGCAGCAAGCAACACAATCGGGACTCGATGGTATAGCTATTGGCGATACCATTTCAAAATATGGTGTCCCCGTTCTCCTGCTTCTCGCCGGAATTATTGCTCCCGAATTTGTAAAAGGAGATTATGGCAAGTATGCAAAATCACTCGGTATGGGGCTTTCTGCCTATGGAGCAGCTCGCGGACTTAAAGAAGTTTCGGGCAAAGATGTTCTTTCCGGTGGAAACGAAAACCTCGGTCTCCTAACTTACTATCGTGAACCGGTTGCCCCCGGACTTGTGAACCAAGACTTTCCTGTCTTAACAGGAGCTGAAACGTCTCTTTAATAAAAGAACTTTTTTAAAACAACAATAAAAAAAATTATTCATAACTAACTAAATAAATTAAAAAAAATGGAAAATTTATTGATTGGAAGTAAATCCGCAACTGCAAAAGCAGAATTTGATGCTCGTAGAGAACAGATTGCTCAGATGAGTCCTGATGTTTATGAGGCTCTATATGGTAATAACCCTACACAACAGGTAGTAGATGCTGTTATCATCGCAGCAAAATCGGTAAGTCAGATGTTATCATTCTCCGATTTGTTCAAGAGTGATGACAGTATTGCCGTTGGCCTTGCTTCGCTTGCACAGGCAAAGCAACCCACTGACGAATTCTTTTTACTCACTCATATTGCATTTCAATATGCAATTGCCGGTGGAGTTACAAAACCAGATGTGGCCGTAGCCGATTACGGGCTTATCCCGGCTGCTGTCAGAAATGGTAATGTAGCTATTTCTCAAAATCAACGTGCCATCCTTCCCGAACAATCTATGGAAAGGTTCTATACAGCAGACCATTTTGAACCTGTTGGAGATACCAATCCCGCTGCTGGCACTGCTGCTACATATACCCTGAAGGGAATGGGAAATATAGGCATTGTGACCTTGAGTAATCCAAAATGGATCATTCCGGACAGACAACTAAAAATTGATCTGAATTTTGCAACTGCATTGCCCGTTAATGCTGCTATTAAGGTTTTGTTTTTTGGCGTCAAAAACTTCCGCGTTTAGTAGTCATCTTAATAAGCCGCTCCCTATGCTTTTAGCATAAGGAGCCGCTTGTTTCGTCAAATTTAGTTTTTAATCTTTAAAATTTGATCTCATGGAAGATGACAATAAAAAACCGAATGTTGAATTTGAAAAAATTGAAATCAGTGTAACAGCTGATAAGCAGGAAGTGAGTTTCACGCATACCACCGAAATTGACCATACTCGTGTTATTGGAATAGCACAGGTGTTCTCAAATGAAGCGGCATTGGCTAACTCATCACTAGAGATGAACATTGATGGACAGGTGGTTTTTCCAACCGGATTTGAAAGCAAACTTATTTACACCGGTATGGAGGTTCCACCAGATGAGAAGTATTTCAGATATCTCGACAGACCGGTGAACCGGATTAAAATAACCGGGAAATTCACAGATGGGGGAGCGTTAGCGCAATTTGCGGCCTACACCGCAAATGTCTATCTCATGATGCTCACTAATCGTAAGAGTGACCTTTAAATTTAATCAGAATAGGCTGTGTTAAAAGGACGCAGCCTATTTTTAAGATAAAAAAGATGTCTGAAAAAATAAATTTTTTTGTTTTAAAAACAGTTGATATAAAAACTGCCGGCGAATTGAAGTCTTTTGAACTGAAGCTCCCCGGAAGTGCCAAATACTGTATTGGTTACCAACTTTCGGCAACAAAACATCATGATACACTCGCAATTGCAAAAGTGGGAGTATCATTCAATGGAGGCCGTGAGAATACGATTACAAACGATCTGATTGTAAGAAATCCAACTAATATCCGGCGTAGAAGAATTCCATTGGCGCAGGACCTCAAACTCTTGCAAAATGCTTATGTACAAGGATATATTGAAGATAAAGGAGCAATACAACCACCTTATACTGTAAAAATATATTTTCATCTAAAAAGAAATTAATATGAAACGTAGAAAAAAACATCAGAATTATAAAAATCTTGAAATCACATTCAAAAAAACAGGCAAAAAAAAATCAGTAAAGCTTATTAGCGAATCACAATCTAAAAAAAGCCTCAAAGTCATTTTTGATGATGGTAAAACAGGATGGGTTCAAAAAAACACACTGAAAAATATTTCTGAATTGTAAAAAACGCAAAAATGGAAGCATTATTTGAAATAATTAAAAATCAGATGATAAAACATCAGGTGCAGGACTATCATTTGCAGCAAATATTGATGGAGGCCGGCCCGGGTAAAAAAATCACGATAGATATTAATAATGATTTTTACTTTTTTGTGAGTGCTTTTTCAGATGCGGGCATCCTCAATGGCAGAATATCCGGGATTGGAGGCGGAAATGGTCTAAATATCGACCCTCTCACTGCAAATATGAAAATCTATCAGTATCAAATTTTCAAAGGTAGAATGATACTTATAAATTACGACCCAATAAATACGCTTTACGTTGAATTAATGCGTGTTACGCCTATTCCTATTGAATAAAAACAGAATCAAAAATACAAAAGCACAAAGAAGATGGAAAACGAAAACAGAATACTGAAAATACTGAGAAATAACCTTATGCGAGCCGAAAAAGCAGGCATTAAGCAATACTTCTCAATTTTCGTCAGACTGGATGATGAAGAGAATGGAGAAATAGCCCTCATAGAACATGCAACCGGGGTTGAAGAGTTTGATAAGGTCATCGAAGAGGCAAAAGAAAACGAACCTCGTCAAATCATTATAAGCATAACTTCAAAAAAGACAGAACCTCGCAGGAGAAGCAAAGATTATAAGATCAATTTTAGAGATGCGGACAATAAAAACCCTGAAGATACTCAGGAATTTATTCAGCAGACAATCGCGGAGCAACTTCTGAAATTCAAAGACGGGCTTTCGGGAATGGAAGATACCGGTTTGGGGATGCTTGAAGAAAGATTTACCCACCAAGGAGAAATTTTGCAACTAAAAACCGAAAAGAAAATTAATGATCTGGAACATGGTAAACAGATTGAGGATCTAAAACGCGAACTCGCACAAAAAGATGAGGAAATTATAACGATAAAATCAGACTTACAAGAGGTGGAAAATGACTTCGATCAACTTGAAAATCAGTTTGTTGAATATAAGAAAAATAAATTTGCAGGCATTTCTGACCAACTAAGCAAAGTCGGTACAAATGCTTTAGCCGGATTGGCAGCCAAATTTTTACCAATGCTTACAGGCGGAGGAGTATCAGGATTGCCGGATGGAAACAATAAACCCGGAGAAGGTGGCACAACAGTGATTGAGGATCAGAATGAGGTCAATATGCTAACCGAACAATTACGGGAGATGTTGAATGATTTCACTCAAGAACAGTTTAGCAATTTCTACAACCTCATTTTACTCATCTCTCAGGATAATAAAGTTCTGGATAAAATTATGGCGTTTCTAAAATCAAATGAAGGAGGTGCATCTCAATGATTCGACCAAAAATAGCCATATCGAAAAATAGCATTATAGCCACAAATGATGATGGAAAGAAATTGATAGTCGCTTTAGAAATTTTCATCAAGCAAATTGACCCCGAGACGCTCATTCAACTCTCTGAAGTAGTTAAAAAAGATCCGGCACTCATCACACAGGCAATGGAATACAAACACTTGATATTATGACAATATTTTGGAAAATAGTTATTGTCGGAGGCATCCTTTACAAGGTTAGTAAGGCCATCGAAAATGCGAAAAAGCAACCATCTGTGAATGCTAAGTCCGGTCCGGAAACAAAAGATTCAATAAAAGTACCAGTAGGCCCGGTGCGTCATACTCTGCCTGTTGAAGTTCCGGAACCTCCTCGGAGGACGCCTCCCATTCATATAGGACAAGATCCTATTCCACCGGTTAAGAAGATTAAGTCCCCGGCACCACCACGCCGTCACATTCCAATTCCTCCTGTGAAGAAGATTATTGTACCGGCACCACCACGCCGACATATTCCAATTTCTCCTGTGAAGAAGATTATTGTACCGGTTGGTCCTATATTCCATACTCCCACACCTGTCCGGAAAGCACCAGTCAGGGTAGTACATCCTATTCCACCGGTTAAGAAGATTATTGTGCCGGCACCCCCACGCCGTCACATCCCTATTCCTCCTGTAAAGAAGATTATTGTACCGGTTGGCCCTATATTCTATACTCCCACACCTGTCCGGAAAGCACCAGTCAGGGTAGTACATCCTATTCCACCGGTTAAGAAGATTTTTTTTCCGGGTTTTAAATTTTTAAACAGAGGAAAGTGGGTAAAGTAAATTTTTAATAAAAAAAACAGAAAAATGAATAATACATTAAAGACGGTAATTTGGGCAGGGTTGGCTTATTATGCCATAACAAAACTTCCGGAACTGGATAAGAAACATATTCTTGAAGCAACAAAAGAAGTATCAAGAGATGTTTCGGAAACGGGCAATTCAGGCAAAGAATATTATCAAAAGTTCAAAGACTTTTTGAATAGTAAATCGATGACTGATAAGCAGAATAAAACGGTTGTAATTGTTGAACCTTGTCCGTCCGATTTGAAAAAACTGAAAATAGAAAAAATCTATTATTAAAATGTTAGGAAATTTTGACATACACAATCCAGGTAACATTCGTAAAAGCAACGATTTGTTTAAAGGTGAAGTGCGTCCATCTTCTAATGCAAATTTCAAAGAGTTTGTGAATAATGAAATGGGTTACCGGGCAATGTTCAAAATCCTAAATACTTATAGAAATAAGGGATATAATACTCTATTCAGTATCATTACAAGATGGGCGCCTCCCTTCGATAATAATACTTCCGATTATATTTATTTTGTTAGTAACAAAATGCATGTGAAGCAGGATGCAAAGGTTTCAGTTGGAATGTTTCCATTGCTCATATATTATATGACCTGGTACGAAAATGGTTTCCCGGGCGACCGCAATGAGATAAACAGGGTATTCATAAAAATGGGTAACAGTCATAATATGACTAAACCTGCCGTAATAAATAATTATTCATTACTCGAAATATTGGGAGGTGCTGCCACCGCTTTTTTAATCTTCAAACTCATACCAAAATGGAAATAACACATTACATAGAATCATCAGTTCAAAACATTGTAGCAGATACAGTTGGGTTCGATATTGTCATCGCTTGCAACGACTATATGTTAGATAACAACGGGCAGGATGATGTTAAAATATATTTTAACGGCGACCTGAATAATTATGCAATAGTAAAATCTGGTGCATCCCTCCGTATAGGCATTGATTACTTGAATGAACTGATAAATGATAAGTTGAAAGTAGAGTTTCTAACAATCGTTTCTCCAATGTTGAATATTGTGAAACAAACAAAAAAACTTATAATCTGATGAGCCTTGATAAACGACATAGCAATGTGGGCAAAAATGCAACGACAGCTAATTTTAACAGGTATGATGGTGCGGCGGTTGCGGGACAAACAATTATTAATTTGCCTTTCATCTTTACAGCTGATAGTGTTGTGTTTATCAATTACGCGCCTTTACCTGAGGGGGGAGCTACAGGTTTTGGAACAAAAAAGATAACACTTGTAACGCCATTAAATTTGTACGACATAATTTTAGTAATAGGATAAAATAAAAAATGATGAAAAAATTAAAGGTATTATTTATTTCGATTCTTCTTCTTTTCTCTTCATTCACCGCATTAAGTCAGGTGAGTGCAATAGGAACATTAAGTGTCCCGACTAATTCAGTATTTTTTGGCAGAAATTTACCTCAGGGAACTTTAATTTTTGATCAAAATACTAAAAAAGTATATTTTCTTATTGCACCAGCAATAAGTGTACAGACATTGCTTACATCTCAGCATATAGTTATACCTGATTCATTGTTGCTCAATGATTCATTATCGAGTTTGCGTGTTAAAATAAATAATAACTACCTATCTATTAGTTCAAATCTTGCGCTTATTAATGCCAACACTTCAAATATAATTATAAACGCAAGTAATATCAATTCAAATACCAGTGACATTACCACAAATGCCACAAACATTCAAAAGAATGCGGATTCTTTAGCAATTCATTTGGATACGTTACAGGTTCATAACACGAGGATATTAGCTAATAAATTAACTATCGCAACAAAGCAACCACAACTAAATGGAACCGGTTTTGTGAAGGCATCCGGGACTACAATAAGTTATGATAATTCAACTTATCTGACAGGAAATCAAAGTATAACATTGTCTGGTGATGTAACAGGAACAGGAAGTACCGCAATAACAACGACATTAAAGGCTTCGGGAGTAACGGCCGGAACATATAATAATATCACGGTAAACGCAAAAGGAATAGCTACGTTTGGCAGTAATACTTCATATCTTACCACCGAAACAGACCCTGTTTTTTTAGCTTCTCCTGCAAATAACATCACAACAACAGACATAACTAATTTAGGAAATCTATCCGGAACGAATACAGGCGACCAAACACTATCCGGTTTAGGAGGTGTAGCTACAAATACGGCCATTACGGCAGGAACACATACGAAGATAACTTATGATGCAAAAGGACTTGTAACGGCTGGCGTTAATGCAACAACGGCTGATATTGCTTCAAGTACCGACAAAAGATATGTAACCGATGCTGAATTAACAGTAATAGGAAATACATCGGGAACAAACACAGGCGACCAAAATATTTCAGGCATTACCACAAATGCCACAAACATTCAGAAAAATGTTGATTCCTTGGCAGTGCATCTTAGTACGATGCAGTCTTTGAACATCAACATTCAGGTTAATGCCGGGGACATTGCTACAAACACAACTAACGTTCAGAAAAACACAGATAGCATAGCCGCGTTAAGAGCCGATGTTAATTCTTTGGGTTCATCAAAAGTAGAAAGGTTCACCGCTATTGGGGGACAGACAAAATTTGGATTATCTTCAGATTTGACATTAGGAAATTTGGTTTTCGTAAATGGGAACTTAGCAGATGTATCTACTTATTCAGGAGTAGGAACTGATACATTAACTTTTAACACACCTCTTTCACTTTACGACCATGTTACGGCTTTCTATGCTTACGGCTCATCAACTTCAATTTACTGGTACGGCGTAGAGTGGGATACCACCGTGGCAGACCCTGCATTAACAAGGATAGGAAATGTAGAATATCAGGCAACACTTCCAATCCAAAGCAGGATGGTGAGAGCGGTTGTAAATGATAACGGTACTATTAATTACTATCTCGACCCGAACAATTCTAATTATAAAGCAGACGGCACGCCAGCTGACCTGACTGGGGCAAGCGGGCAAGTGATGGTTATTATCCCAACACACTGGTATAGATTTGAAAAGATAGGCACAATACGAAAGGTTGAGTTATCTACCGTCGCATTACCCGGATTTACGGAAGTGCCGGAGTATGCCGTAGGTGCTTATGAAGCATATTATAATACTACTACCGGTAAATTAGAAAGTCGTTCAGGGGTGATGCCTACCACGAACAAAACACGAGCAAATTTCAGAGCTTATGCAGCAGCCAGAGGTGCAAACTGGCATCAACTTGACTATACTAATTACCTCGATATATTTTACTTATATCTTACCGAATATGCCACATTTGATATTCAATCTGTTATTCCGGGAGCAACAAACGCAAATGGTACAGATTGGAGTAATTACAATGGATATAACTCTGTCATTGCAACAGGGGTGAGTAATACGTACGGAAACTATTCAGGTTCTGTTCCTTTTTCACTTACCAATTTTGTAGGTGGAACAGGGACGCTCAACTCACAGGTGGCCGATTATCGTGGTATTGAGAACATCTACGGGCACATTTGGCAATTCATAGATGGAATTAATGTAGATTATGTAAGCACCACACAGGCTAATGTATATATCGATGCTGACCCGTCCACTTTTGCGGATGATACCCAGACCGGATATACACTATTAGGAACGTCTCCAAATGCAAACGGATGGATACGCAGTCTGATAGATGGCTCCTGGATTCCTGCAACAGATGTGGGAGCAAGTAGCTCAACTTATATGACAGACTATCATTACGTAAGTATCACACAGACAGGTGTTTGGCGGGTTGCGTTGGCTGGTGGAAGTTTCAGCAATGGTACAAATGCCGGCTTGCTGGATTCCAATTTCAACATTTCATCGGGGAGCGTGAGCGCGAGTGTCGGTGCGCGTTTATGCTTGAAGATAAAATGATGGGCGAAATGGACGGGTTAATGCTGTAACGAGAAAACGTTTCCGCCCGATAATTTGAGGGCGGAAATTTTGATAATAAAAAAATAATGAAAATGAAAATAATGGTTATTGTATTGATGTTCAGTGTTTGGCGGGTTGCGTTGGCTGGTGGAAATTTCAACAATGGAACAAATGCCGGCTTGCTGAATTCCAATTTCAACAATTCATCGGGGAACGTGAACACGAATATCGGTGCGCATTTATACTTGAAGTCAGAAAAAAATAGCACTTACGATGCAATGACCGTGCCCCTTGGCAAAAAAAATAAAATTGAAAACAGTATTAGTATCAGCTATCTAATGCAGAGAACATCCTGTTTGCTTCAAGCAAATAATGAAATGAAAAGACATGCAAATATATACGGGCAAATAGCCTCACGTCAAAATATTGAACTTGCTTTCAAAAACGCAAAGAAAGGTAAAAGGCATTATCAGGAAGTTGCAAACATTATCTCAAATCCGCAAAAGTACTTAAGCAACTTACAAACAATGTTAGAAAAAGATGCATTTGTAAATAGCGAATATCAAATATCAGACCGATATACCGGCCATAAATGGCGTAAAATATACAAACTTCCATTTTATCCTGACCGCCTTGTGCATCATTGCATCGTACAGGTGATGCAGCCGATATGGATTAACATGTTCATTCGCAACACTTTTGCAACCATTCCGGGAAGAGGAATACATGATGGGGTAACCCGTGTAAAAAAAGCCCTAAATGATGTTCAGAACACACAATATTGCTTAAAACTCGATGTACGTAAATATTATCCATCTGTTGATCACAATGTTTTGAAGTGCATTTTGCAAAAGCAGGTAAAAGATAAACGTCTTATTAATCTGTTCAATACAATTATTGACAGTGCCCCCGGCATTCCGATTGGAAACTATATCAGCCAGTGGTTTGGAAACGTTTATATTGCCTATCTCGACCATTTTATTAAAGAAAAATTGCAAGTAAAATACTACTTCCGTTATGCTGATGATATGGTTTTGCTTTCCGATTCTAAAACAGAATTATGGACATGGAAAGCAGAAATTGAACAATATCTTAATAATAATCTGAAATTATCATTAAAAGATAATTATCAGGTATTTCCGATTGATGTGCGTGGTATTGATTTTCTCGGATACCGATTCTATCATACTCATACACTTATCCGAAAAGAAATAGTAAAAAATTTCAAAAAATCCATCAACTCTGAAAAGGCCGCAAAGCAGACACAATCGGCCTATTGGGGATGGTTTAAACACGCAGATACTTATAATTTAACACAAAAATATTTTCAATCATGACAGGAAACAGAGACAAAAAAGCAGGTGAAAGTCTTCCGGATGTGGAGCTTGAACAGATTAATGCCAGACGTTGGCAAATCAGATACAACTTCGTAGAGAAACCTGCAATCACAGGAGATATGGCTATGCCTGCAAGTTATCAATACGATTATGTGAATGTGGGAGAATTGACAAAAAAGGCCATTAAAAAGGCCATAATCAGAACAAAATATGACCATGATGATGAGTTATCGGTGATAAATGACCAAACTACCAAACCAACTAATTATGCTTCGTACCAAAGTCTTAGGACGCTGGCAGATGTAGTGATTGGCAAGGTTATTTGAAATGGAAAAGTTCTGTGATTTTGCCGAAAAGCGGCAGATATTAGAGGGGGATAAGGAACGTATAGATGATATTTTGAACAAAAATATAATCGTTACGGGATATAAAATTGAGAAATCGAAATTTAAGAAAAATGGAAATGAGCAATATGTTAAGATACAATTCAAAGACGATGAACAGGCAGCACCGCACGTTTGTTTTACCGGTTCAACCGTCCTCATTGATCAACTTGAATTATACAAGGAACATATTCCATTTGAAACGCAAATAAAAAAAATAAACAGGTATTATACCTTCTGTTAAAAACAAAATATAATGAAAAAAATAATCATAACAATCATTATCACAATCAGTTTTTACCTTCCAGCAAAAGCACAGTTACAGGCAGTAGGTAACTTCAGAATTGCTGATACAAACATTGAGTTTGGATATTCAATTCCAGAAGGGAGTACTGTATATAGTATATTCACCGGCCAACAGTATTTCATTAAGAGTAACATAAAATATGACAAGACGTTGAGCCAGTTAACCGCAGGGATAGATTATGTTAATTATCTTCCTCGTACAGGAGGGACATTGTCAGGTACTTTAAATTCAATGTCAATTATTCCAACTTTGGGAGCGTCTTGGTCATTAGGGAGCTCTACTAATTATTGGGATGCAATTTATACTATTAATATGTACACTTATGGGAATGATAGTATTTATGGTGATGTATATGTTGGTTCAAATCTTACCGTTGGTGAAGCAGCAACCATTACAAGAGATGCTAAAGCCTCCTACTTTATTTCTACAGTTGCTACAGGGACGCAGCCTTATGCAACCACTTCCACAACATTAAACACAAATTTGAATGCTGATTTATTGGATGGCCAACATGGTAGTTATTACTTAGATTATAATAATCTGAATAATAAACCGGTTACTACTACTAATGAATATATAGGTATTTACAATCCTAATATTTATGATTTTAACGGAGTGTTTCCCAATGGTGCTGCTTATTATCAAGCCTCCCCTACTTTTTATAGTTTTCAGCATATTATCCTTTCCGACACAACAGTCCATCAAGGGGCTATAACGGTTTCATCTGATAGTTTATTCATAAATATAGCTGTGGATGGAGATTATGAAATCACCTATCAGTTTGAATTTATCCCAACATTAAATGAAAGTAATATGATGTTTAGACTTCAAACAAGCTCAACAAATATATTTAGTATTTATGAGATAAGTGTTAGTGCGAATAGCCATTATCAGATAATAATGAATGCAACAATACATCTGATAGCAGGGGACCAGATTTATTTAATGTATGCTGCTTTAAATACTACCCAGACCGTCTTTTTCCAGCGAATGAGAATATTTGTAAAGAAAATAAATTAAAGAAAAATGATAAATCAGAAACCAGTTAAAATATCGCTTCTAATCGTAATAAATATTATAACAATAATAATAGCGGTAATCAGTACTTACTTTATAGCGAATGCGCAGCAGGATGCACATATATCAAAGAATGAAATGAATATCAATATAGCGAAGGTGCGAATAAACGAAAACACATCAAATATCTATGACTTAAAAAAATCAGTCTCTTCATTCGCCCCGGCATTAAATAAAAGGACTACAGATTTGGCTAACAGTCAAACTGATGTAGCCGTTATTAAAGCAAGCCTTGAGACGATGAAGCAAAATATTAAAGATTTGAAGAGTAATCAAATAGAATTTAGGAGACAGCAGAATATATTTTATCAGAGGTTGGCGGCAAAACTCGGTATAACATTCACAAGATGAAAAAGATAGCATTCATATTGACAATAATTTTACTCGCATCTTGCAGTTTGCACAGAGATGGTAAGTATCAATATACCGTTAAGGCTGGTAATCACTATGCCGAATTTACTCCTATTGTATTTCTATCTTCTAATATTATAAGTTATGAATTTACACCTGATTCAACATGGGTTTGGCCAAAACCTGAAAAAAACGGATGGAGTAAACTTACCGGTATTGCATGGGGAGACAATCATCAGAACAGTATCAGGCTTGTTTACATGCGCTTAGACGATAATACGGGAGTATTAGGTTATTATGCTTATGTGAATGGAATTTCTCCTATGCAGAACTGGAAAGCTCAAGCCGGGATAATGGATACAATTGTTTTAGGCAGGAAATACACAGGAAATATAGGTTGGGCTAAGGGCAATTACTTTGTTACCATAAACGGACGAACTGATTCTGTGAGGGCAAATACCATAAAAGGAATAAAAACGCTTTGTAGGCCATACATAGGCGGCACGTACACGATAAATCACGATTGGAACGTAACATTAATATATAAGGAACAATGAAAGTAAAAATGATAAAACAACGGGCAAAAAGTGAGACGCCTCATTTTTTCAGGAAGATACGCAACTGGGCTATTGTGGCAGGCGCACTTTCGGCATTTCTGATAACCTTACCGGTAAGTTGGCCGGCATGGGTAACATCAGTATTAACATTAGTTGTGGCTATCTGTACGGCGACTGCCGGCACTTCGCAACTGACCACGACAGACGCCGAATTGACAAAAAAATAAGACTATGGGCATAAGGAAATTCATACGGTTGGTGAAAACGAAATTTCGTTTCAAAGTATCTTATAACGATGCATATATGAATGAGATGGAAGCCCCGGAAGTGATTAAAGAAAACACATTGAAAGAATTGAAAAACAGTAAATTAAATAAATAAATTATTCATTTTAAAATCAAAACGATGGAAGAATTAAAGAATGCATTACAGGTATTGATGAACATTACCGAAAAAACAGATGCCGCACTCGAAGACGGCAAAATAAGTATTAGCGAAGGCTTTGGCCTCGCCATAAGCGCTCTGGGCCTCATAAAAGTGGTCAAAAACTTCCCTGAGATCGAAAAGGAATTTGCAAGTCTCACAGATGCGCAGAAAGCAACTCTGAACAACTGGTTCGCTGATGAATTTCAGTTGGATGATAAAAAGACGGAAAAGATTGTTGAGGAAGTGTTTGATGCCCTGTTAGGCCTTAACACTGTAATTGGATCCATTAAATCAGCAGCATAATGATGAAGCGCATCCGCATAAGCGACAATTTTTTTCTGGATGAATTCATCCCACTTGGAATGTACCTCCGGTTTGGGGAGAAGTCTTTATTATGGCTTCGCCCCGAGGTGGTGCGTATTGCACAGGCATTACGGCATCTCTTTGGTGCATGCACTATCAATGACTGGTCGCAAGAAGGAGAAATAAATGCATTGGAATTTCTGAAATTGCCTAATGCAATTAAGGGGAAATATTATACCGAAAGCGGAATAAGATTACCGGATTCTAAAACCGGCGCCACTTTCTCAATGCACAAATACGGATGTGCCGCAGATTTGAAATTTAAAGATGCTGACCCCGATACTGTCCGCAGATTTATCATTGCAAATTATCATGAAAAATTCAGACCACTGGGATTGAGGCGCATGGAGGCACAAACACCAACATGGGTTCATGTAGATATTGGAAATACAGGATGGAGTGAATTAACAATATTTAATCCGTAAAAATTCAAGAAAATGGCAATATTAAGAAGATCGGAATTTAAGGATATAACTACAAAGATGAGAGACCATGCCGGTCCTATTATGGACCATGCGGGTCCCGTGAGAACCATCTTACCGGTTTCTCCAACTAAACACACTCGCAGACTGCCTGATAATTCAGGATACTTTGTGATTGGGGCAATCGTTTTGGCATCTTTTATATTATTCAAAGGGAAAAAATAACACCATGGCAGCAATAAAAGGCAAAGTAATTGATAGCAAAACAGGGAAACCGCTTTATAATGCGACTTTGGTTTTCACAGATAAAACCGGCAAAGCTTATAGCCCTCTAACAGGGACGGTATCCGGATTTGATGGCGGATATTCATTCGATACCCTCGGCGGCTATTGGCTCCGTGCCTCATACATCGGCTATAAAACCATTGTAAAACCTGTGTCATTATCAACTTTTCAGGCCGGAGCCGGATATTCGCAAACCATCAATTTTGCACTTATCCCTACCGATTATAAACTGCCGGAAGTGGTGATACATGGCGGACAAAAAAAACCGTGGTGGAAAGGAAATTTAGCATGGATGGCCGGTATTGTTGTGATAGGTTATATAGCGCTGAAAAAAGGAGGTGCATAATGGCAAACTTCATATTATATATAGCCTTTGCATTGTTGTTAATTGCAGATGTGTTTATTCTATTGAAACTTGCAGACATTTTAGGCCTCTATTCCTTTTATCGTTACGAGATGCGCGACCGTTGCCTCGCCAAAGATGTGATTATAACACATACATGGCGACTCACGGCGTTGATAACAGGGTTGATAGCTATAACCGGAGCAATATTTGAAGGAATTATAATGATAACGAATTTTTGAAAAGTGAAAAATAATTAATTAATCAGGTTTCGGTTTTCCGGAGCCACAAAAACAAAGAGGATGGCAAAAAAAACATCAGCAGCCCAAAAGCGGGCACAGGAACGGTTCAAAAAAGCTATGAGGATAGCCAAAGCCGATTACAAAAAAAATCCACAGAAAAAGTGGATGACCTGCGTAAGACAAGCTTGGAAGAAAGTTTAATTTAAGTTTTTTTGAATATAATAAAATCCGGTTTCCTGATAACCGGTAACCGGATTTTTTATTATAAAATGACAGGAAAATATTATGAGCAACACAAAAACGGCAGATGATTATATTGACAGCACATTATATGCAAAAACAACCGTAAAAGCATATACAACAGTTGATGGCAATGGTAATGGAATAGGCTTTATTGGCACTATAGCTCCAAAACAAATTGTAGGCCGGGTTTATTCATGGATAGACCATGGAGGTCATTTATGGTGGCAGATCGATAGAAATACTTTTCCAGGGCATCAGTATATTTTTGTTCAGCATAAACAAGGAGATTTTTATCAGCCTACAGATATTTGGCAAGCACCAAAAACGCCCATTTCTTTAGAGCAAAAAATTTTCTCCTTTGCAAAATATGCTATCATCGCTTATGCCGGCTTCCAACTTATAAAAGTTGTTTTAGTTGCCGAAATTGAAAAGAAACCAGGTAAAAAATTGCCGGCTTAAAATCAAAAACAGGGAATGACACAATTTGAATTAAATAAGGAGATAGAGACATTTGTTGAGAAAACAGGGAATGACAAAAATAGTTATACCTCCGATGATCTCGATTATATCCGCCAATATACAGGGGCAGGTGGTCAGGGCAAGCATGGCGCACATGGCGAAGGTGTATTGTACGAATTTTATACCCCCGATTATATTTGCAACCTCATGTATCAGCAAGCCATCGCCCATGGCTATGATGGAGGCACCATACTCGAACCTTCCATCGCCACCGGAAACATCATCAAACCATTCCCGAAAAACACGAAGATAACCGGCTTTGAAATTAACACCGTTACGGCAACAATTGCCCGGCTTCTTTATCCAAACTCCACAATTTATAACAACTATTTTGAAACCGCATTTCTTCAACCCGAACGTTTTACTTCGCGTGTGCCGGCAAAACAATTTACCTGGTTGAAAGATTATCCCTTTAGTCTCGTTATTGGAAACCCGCCTTATGGAAAGTATAGAAACAAATATAGCAGTTATTTCAAGAATCCTAAAATCAAACAGATAGAACAGTTTTTCATGTATTACGGGCTTCGCCTGCTAAAAAGTGGTGGTTTACTCATCTATCTGACCAGCAGTAACTACTTGCGAAACGGTATATCATACAACGATATAAAAGAAAAGATGAGCAGGATAGCCGACATCGTAGATGCATACCGGTTACCTCCTGTATTTGAATTTTCACAGGTACCCACAGATATTTTAATTTTTAAAAAGAAATAAAGATATGGCAAAACAAGATTTGGAAACGCGATTGAGATTAGCAATAAAAGAGGCATTAGGCAACGTAACGAAAGCAAACAGCCCTGCAGTGTTTGGATTTTTTCACAGAGATGACGGGACAATAGAAACGAATGCTTATAATCGGCTTGAAAACATGATAATTGAAAAGATAATTGCCACGGAAATAAGCATTGATGCGGCCGTCCCGCAAATCGAAAACGAATTGAATTTGATGTAATGGAAACAAAAACACCGGCATATTTCAAAGCAAGGATAGCACTCATTGAGGAGTTGTTAAACACAACCCCCGACACCGGCGAAAAGAACAACAATCATGTTCTTTTGCGCAATGGAATTATCCCCGCCGCACTGCTCAGCGGCAAGTCGGAATATGCTGCCGTTTTACAAAAAATGAACAATGGGAATTTCTCCGATGCCCCATTATCATTTTTTGAATTATGCAGGTGGAATACCTGGTTTGCCCTACATCCCGATAAGGTGGCCGGTACAGAGATTATAACAACTTCTTATGAATTTCCAATCACCATAAAAGGAAGCAAAGAGGATATAATTAATGTATTGACGCCAATAAAAATAATTTCACAAATTAAAGAAAAGAAAAGCAGTCGAGAGATCAATAAAGAAATATGGCAAATGACCAAAAAGGAATCTTTTCATTATCTGACTAACAATTATATGGAAGTTGATTATGGATATACGAAGGAAAGTAGAAAAAAAGCCGAATTACACTTAAAGAAAATATTAAATAATTATCCTAAATTAGAATGGAACGATAGCGAAAACTGGGATGAAAATAAAGTAAATATTGCAAAAAAATTATATTTATTTTTCAGAAAAGTAGTACAGTATTGTGAATCTACTGAAATATTCGAATATTATATTACAACAACCGGAGGATTTTGGTCTGTTTTACATAGAAAAGGGCTCTCTTTTACTCCAGACATGATATTGAAGGCAATGAATGAAAAATTGAATGTAGTTTCAGGAATAAAGACTAAACGCCGGAAATATTTTGACACCGAAAAATTTGTTGAAATGTATGGGCGTAAAACTATTATCGAAGATGCATTCTTTATGGGGAAACCAATACCTGAAAAAGTACTAAAAGAATATCCGGATTTGCATCGGGATGAGGAACAAAAAGAGCAATGGGCACTTACGTATAAAAAATACCCGTTTTTAAGAACAGAGATTGACAAACAGCGCCGCCTCCGCCTTGCGGAAGCCGAAGCCGAAATTTTAATGCTTAAATTATTAAAAATAAAATAATTATGAACGGACTATCGGGAATAGACGGATTGCATGGGCTTGGCAGGATGAATAGTGCCATAAGCAGGATGGTGAACGAAAATGCAACAACCATAAATAACGTGTTGAAACAAGGCGATTATCTGAAAGGATTAGGAAAATTGCAACCTGATGACAAGATGAACTTTGCCGAAGTGATGAAATTATACAACAAAAATATCAGCAATGATGAAATAAGAGCATGGGTTTGGTACAAAAGGCAAAAAGGTATTCCCATGAAGCACTATCCCGAAAAATATAAAATAAACTCCGACAACGAATTAAAGAAACTCGTAAAAGCGGGTGCACTGTTCGTGTCCGGAAAAACATATCTTCCCCTTCCTATTTTTACCTTTGGAAATATGTACGACAGGCTTTCCAAAATAAAAGAAAATCAGGATAAAATAACAAAAGAATATGGCGATGAGATTTATCAAAATCATCTGGACATATTGAAAAAAGCGATGCCGGCCAGACTTTCAATAAAGAATCCCGATCCGGGAGAACGCCCTATCATACAGGCTATATCAAAATTTGCACATGATGAAACTTATTTTACTATGACATCCGTCAGAGCGGAATATCTGAGTGTGGAGAGTGCCGAACAATTGGTAAAAGTCAACGGAAGGGTAAAAGTAAAAGGAAACGCCAAAAGCCAGAAATACAGGCCAATTAGTATATCATTCGATGGCGAAACAAAATATACACTGCGTGATGTGTTCATCAAATGGATTTACAGCCTCGACCGGAGCGAATTTGGCAAGTCAAATGCTATTGACATAACCGAATATTATGTTTATGGCCGCTCGTTGCGCGATGATGAATTGAGTGCCGACCAGAAAGCGCAAATCAAAACCAATGCCCGTAATGAAGGCGAAACGTTGTTTGCTAAATTTCTGCATGAAGTGCTTACTGACGAAGACCAAACAAGGTTGGACTTCACCTGGAATGCAAAATACAATGCACAATCAGACATCAACTATCTACGGGTTCCCGTCTCTTTTGAATGTTCAAGATATTTCAAAAGCGGCATCCTTCAATTGACGCCTATTCAGCGTGAAGGAATAGCCTTTATGGAAGCCGTGGGAAGTGGCATAAATGCCTTTGATGTGGGCGTAGGCAAAACCATGACGGCCATTGCCACAGCTGCCACTGCCCTATACAACGGGCAGGCAAAGCGGGTATTGATTGTGGTGCCTAAGCCTACTTATAAAAAATGGCTGAATGAAATAAGAGGTTACGAAGATAAATTCACAAAAGAGTTTGTCCCCGGAGTGTTAAGCAATACCGACATTTCGGTAATCGGTTGGAGCAACCTTGGTGTGAAATACAAAAATACCAATTTCGACAAAAAGGTGGAGCAAATGAGCATCACCCTGGTTACTTATGAGGGCTTCAAAAAAATTGGATTTTCTCAAAATATCAGTGATAAACTGTTTACCGAACTTTCTAATATCCTCATGCAGGCTAAAGAGGATGGGAGCGAGAGAGATAAAGAAATAAATTACCAGAAACTACGTGAGAAACTGGGAATTGGAAATAAAAATACTGTCTGCGACATTGACAAAGTCGGCTTTGACTATTTGATAATTGACGAAGCTCACCGGGCAAAAAACGTATTCTCAAATGTGAAAAGCGATGATGAAGACAACAAACGCTATAACATCTCCGGCAACGTAAGCGAAACGGGTATCAAAGCCTTTTTCCTTGCAAACTACATACAACGCACCTTTGGCAATAACGTGATGCTGCTTACCGCTACTCCATTCACCAACTCACCATTAGAGATTTATTCCATGCTGAGCCTTGTGGCTTACAATGATTTTGTGAAAAACGGAATACAAAACCTTAACGACTTCTTCAATATGTTCATTCTGCCAACTACAGAGTGGGCTGCTAATTACAAAGATGAAATTGTTGAAAAAGAGGTCATTAAATCGTTTACAAACAGGTTAGTACTGCAAAAACTCATCTACAATCATATTTTGTATAAAACAGGGGATGAAGCAGGTGTAAAACGTCCATGCAAGATAAATCTTCCACGCATGTATGAAAAAGTAGATGGTCAAACCAAAAGGCTTAATTCCAAACAGCAGATTTTGACTTATCTGAAACCAACGGTAAAGCAAAAGATAAATCAGGACGCCATCGTGGGACTGGCCAAAAGTGCTACCTCCGGGCAATTAAATTCAGGCGATCTGTTCAGGGCTTTGAACTATTCCCTCGACAATGCGCTTTCCCCCTATCTTTACAAAGCTGCCGGCGAATATCCCGAAAATTATAAACAGTTTGTAGATGAAAGCCCGAAGATAAAATATACGATGGATTGTGTCCAAACAGTGAAAAAATGGCATGAAGGGCAGCGAAACAAGGATGTGCCTGATATTTTAAAAGAAATCTCGGGACAGGTAATTTACATGAACCGCGGGAAACGATTTTTTCCGATGATTAAAGAATACCTTGAAAAAGAAATCGGTTTTAAAAAACATGTTCTCTACAACGGCATCCGGTTTGATGAAGTGGAAATACTGGATAGCAGTATTAGCGAAGTAAGAAAAGAAAATGTTAAAGAAGCCTTTTTGGGAGGCGGCGTTAAAATCATCATTGGAACGGCAACTATCCGTGAAGGAATAGATTTGCAAAAACGGGGTACTGTGGTTTACAATCTTTATCCTGACTGGAACCCCACCGACCTGCATCAACTCGAAGGCCGGATTTGGAGGCAGGGAAATGAATTTGCCTATGTGCGTGTTGTTATTCCACTTGTACAGGATAGCATGGATGTATTTGTGTTTCAAAAGTTAGAGGAGAAGACAAGTCGCATAAACGACATTTGGTATCGTGGCGACCGCGGCAACGTGTTGGATGTGGAAAGTATGGACCCGCAGGAGATTAAATTGGCATTAATTACCGATGTGGGACGCATAGTTGCGCTATATTTTGATGAGGAAAAGAAAGAGTTTCAACGAAAAATGGCTAATTTTAACGCATCGGAAGAACGCACGAAAAGGATAAAACAGCAAATTGAAAGCTATTTTGAATACCGTAAAAAAGCACTTGAGTACATCAGTAATATTTTGAAGGATGTAGATATCCTGAAAGGGGAAAGAAAAGAGATGGAAGAGCGCTACGGGAAACCGGAGTTGAAGAAAGCCGAAAAGTTACGCGATGACATTCAGGATATGCAAACGGCGACTGAAATCACCGATATGGATATTTTGAAAATCGGCAGGCGTTGCAGCAATGTTTTCGGTTACCATTACAACTATTACAATATCCAATATTTCAAAGAATATGTTTCAAAAGTGCGTAATACAGAACGTACATTGCTCAAGCCAAGGGGACTCACTATTAATGATGACCTGTCTTCCCTAATCGGCGATCTCGAAAAAGAAAAACAGGAACTGGATAATGAAGCAAAACTATATGAAGGAGGCACGGAAAGCCCTCGTTTCCATGCGCTTTATGATGAAATTTTGCAAAAGAAAAAGAAGCTTTCCGTTGAAGGACGTTCGCCCGGAGAGCGTGCGAAGGAGTTTTCAAAACTAAACTATCTGTTAGGATACTTAATGGGATATGTAAATAGTAATAATTCATGCGAAATTAACCCGGGTGCACATCACGAGGCAAAAACGCTGCCCATTAAGAAAACCAATCCCGATTTTGAAAGGCGTCTCCGGTTGGCAGAAGCCGAAGCGGAAGCGGAAATATTATTGCTTAAATTAATGAATTTGGATGTAACAATGGAAGGCATTGGAGGTAAGGGCGATATTAATAAAATGACACAAAGAAAATTTATAAATAAAATTGAAGAACTAAACTTGCCATACTCATTTCACTTAGCCAATAGCGGAAGCGAATATATCACTGTTAATGGTGAAAAATACAGGATAAGCGACCATTATCAACCAAGTTGGTATCAAGTAAGAAATTATATCAATTGTTTTAATTATAATGATGTCTTAAATCATGTTTTAGAAAATGAAAAAAAGAGAAAAGAGATAAATACAACCGATGAGATGTTATATGATGAAGAACATGATGGGTTTTTTAAGAACCCTAATTTTATTGCAAAATGAAAATAATAATGAGATGTAAAATTTAGGGAAATCAAATAAACGATAAATAATTAAAAATAAATATAAACAAAAAAATCATGGAAAAAAGAAAAGGAAAAAGCAGAAAACCACTCGGCAAATTAAATGCAAAGCCATCTATTACCGTGGATAATTTAACGCAGATGGTATCAAAACAAAAGGCTGCACAATTACCGGGTGTCTTAAAAGATTTATATGGAAGTACGGTGAGCAAAATTGAGTTTTACCATGATTCGGGTACAATTAAGAAGCTTGTTGACGGATATGTAGCGAAACTCAACGAATACTATGCAAAAGTGAGTAAACCGGCCATCCCGGTTAGAAAAACAGAACCGAAAAAAGCAGAAACTAAAAAGAAACCGACTGTACTTAAAAAGGTTACCCCTAAATTCAAAGTAGGGGATTATGTAAAATATGAAACGGGAGAAATGCCTCTTTATACATGGCAGGCTAAAGTAAAAACAGTAGTTCCATCAGTTGATGAATTTCTTTATCGTTTGGATGCTTACGGAAACACGCATGACGGTTATATGTCTGAACTTTCAAAAAGCAATGAGCAATTTGAGGCACATTTGAAAAAATCAACAAAAGAAGATTTTGAGAAAATGAGAGATAGATTTAAAGCTTCAACCGAAAAGTATAAAACGAAACAAACTACAAAACCGGCACATGCAAAAAAGCCGGTGGCCAGAAAACAGCAACCGGAGGTAAGTCTCGTGGCCCAGGTTTCGCCCGAAGTACGGTTCATCAAACGCTACCTGCTGATGGATGGTAAACGCAAAACGCGCAAACAGTTGCTCGCATTCATTAATAGTCTGCAAAGAGCCATTGAGAAAAAACAAATCAGGAAAACAAGCAAATATGCAAAGGAGATTATGCACATTCAAAACGAACTGCTTGCTATTCATAACAATGCAGATATAGGCGAAGCATTTACTTTTCGTCTCGACAAAACCGACAATAGCGTTTTGGAGAAATACCGCAAAATTGCCGGCAGTCAAAAACAACGTGCCAGCGTGCGCCTCATAAGCCGCTATGTAGGCATACATGGCAAAACAGCTGTAAAAGAAAAAGCCGAACGTTTACTTACCGCCGTCAAAACCGCTTTCAGAAAACACCAGGTTCCGGCCGGCGACCCCTATGTGAGCGAAGTGAAAAAGGTTCAACAAAACCTCGAACATTACCTCAAAGCAAAAGAAGCCAAACTCACCATCAACAAAGTTGATTTGAAAGGGTTGCAGGGTATTGTCGGGGATAATAGAAAATATATTGGGAAAGCAAGTAAACAGGCACAAAAGAAAGCAATAATTAAAACGCCAAAACTGGTGGAAGAGGAGAAAATAATAAAAAATAGAGTTGACAAACTAAATAAACTCAATTTTGAAATTATTGCATTGGCGAGGGAAGCTATTAATAATAGGGATAAGTTTCCGTTAATTAATGATTTTGACCTTTTAGCACCTTTATCACGAAAAGAACTTGCAAATTCTAAATATCAAAAGAACTTTTATCAAAAGTATAATGATTTATACAACGAACGTAGAAAATATTTGATTAAGATGGGCGAATTTTCACTCAAAGCAGAAGAGTATTTCATATCATTGAAGAGTCCATTAAGTGATGAAGAAAATGATTTTTTACAAAAAGTACTTTATGGAAATAGGCAAGATTGGTTCAATAAAAACTCTAAATTGGGATTGATCAAACACAATCATCCGATAAAAAAAGGCGATAAAGTGTTATCCCCTTTTGGAGAGAGGGGAACCGTTGTGAGAATAAGTAACGGAATTGCTTTTCTTGACGAGTTCCCCGGAAAGAGTTTCAAAGCAGAATTTCTGCAATTGACAAACACCGTGAAAAAGCATAATGCAAATCGGAGGAAGGAGAAAAAAGTTGAACATCTTGGCGTCATTACTGCTACGCAGTTGTCAGATATTGACTATGAAACATTTGGATTTATCGGCAAATGGAAAAGTCTCATTGGCGATCCTTCAAAGCCGTTCAGTCTCATGTTCTGGAGCAAACCCGGCCTGGGAAAAAGTACGCTCGCCATCGAATTGTCAAAATATCTCGCTTCAAAGTTTAATCAGAAAGTATTGTTTGTTGCCGCAGAGGAGGGACTGAGCTATACGCTCAAAGAGAAGTTTACCCGGCTTAATGCGTTGGATGATAATATATTTATCCTCCCTTCCATTCCGGATAATCTCGATTCTTACGATGTGATTGTCATTGATAGTGTAACAAGACTGAAAATGTCTCCTGATGAGTTTTTAAGTCTGAAAGAAAGATATCCGCATAAGTCATTCATCCTTGTATTCCAGGCAACGGTAGATGGTAATTACCGAGGGAGTAAAGAATTTGAGCACGAAGTCGATGTGTCAATATTCATAAATGACAATGGCTATGCAAAGGTGTCAAAAGGTCGTTTTGGCGGCGATGGAACGCTGAAAGTATTTTCCGGAACCCCTGAACATATCTACAGATTTACACTGCTTCAAGATGCTGAAAAGTTTGTTGCCAACCGCAAAGATGAGAAGTTGCGCATGGTAGAAGGAGATGATGGCAAAATCTGGGTAACAAATGAGGATAAGGCCAAAGATTTGAAAAAATCGGGATATGTAATTCTCTAATTATCCCCTATCTTGTGTGTTTTGATTCGGGAACCTGCCGGCAATGTGTCCGGTGGGTTTCTTTTTTTACCTGACAATATATTTCTGAATATTATGTCGCATCATAACATCGGTGGGTATCTCCTGAATTGTTTGCATAATAACCTTGTTAATATTCTGAGCTGAATAAGATAATTGCATCTTGCAAATATTCCTTATCTCGTAAGCAAAATCCAGAGATACCGAAATGGTTCGCATGGCTTTGAGTATTCCTGTAGCCTCGTCAATCAGAAATAGATTGATAAGATTACTATCGGAAGCAAGCCATTTGGCTATTTTGTCATTCCGGGCTTTCAAAATGTTTATGTTTACATCCAAACTCCAATTCCCGAATTGGAAAATAATGTAAGGGACGTCCCTCTTTTCATAAAGATAAAGGGTAAGTTTACCTTCTTTCCAGTCATTAAGTTCCGATGTCGTGATGCTATTTAATACACAAACCAAGTCAAAAAACGATTCGTTAAGCATCGCTACGGTTTGAAGTCAGCATCAGCATATTTATCCGGAATGCATCCTCTGGTTTTCCAGACTTTGATAGTCTTCTCACTCATCCCATAGCGGGAGACTATTTCGCGGGCATTTTGTTCAGTGAATTTCATATTAATTTCCGCTTAAATTTTTCATTGCTTTATTTATGTTTAAAGAAGTTCTTGATTTTAGAGTTCTTTTCTTTATATTCTGAAGGAAATTCCTTCATGGCTCTTTTCAAAACCGTAGCGATAAGATTATCTACTGATTTTTTGAGGCTTTTGGCCTCCGAAATATTGTATTGCCAAATTTGAATATTGTTCTTATTGCTTAGACTTACAACACAATGAATAATGTTAGAAGCATGACGACTATATCCTGAAATTCGCCGGGTTATGGAACCGTATAAGATGGCATCAACATTCAGAATTTTTGCCAACTGCTTTGGTGTGTAATTTCCTATACTATTAATGCCAATTTTGTTTTTATTTAGTATAGCGTTGGTTATCTTTGTGTTTTGAATTTTGCCATTCAGATCATCCCTTTCTAACAGAGAAGAGTAAAAGTCATTTTGATATTCGATACTTTTTGAGTTTTGGAGTTGTTTAAGTTGATCCGCGTTTAAATCCTGTGATGATGAAGATGAATAAGAAGTGCGCCGATTGCGGCTCAGGTGTCCCACATTCATATCTAGCGATGAGATAGGGGTAGTAACCGGAAGGATGGCAATTTTGTCTATATGTTCAAAAGGATGCCCCTCAAAACCGGGATTGAAATAGACGCTCTTTTGGCTGTAAACTACTGAGGCTATAAGGATTGCAAATAATAAAATCAGGTTTTTTTTCATGGTATTGTGTTTTAATAATTGATTTATGTTTTTAATCTATTTTAATATTTAAAATTTCAAATATTTTTTCCAACTTGTCCGCTCCGAGTTCGGATTTGCCCGTTTCATAATTAGAAAGAGTAACCTGAATAATTCCTACTTTTTCAGCCAGTTGCGATTGGGAAAGGCCGAGTTCCTTACGCTTTTTTTTAATAATTTCTCTAAAGTTTTCCATATTTCTGTTTTCTTTTTAAAAATAGGCCCCCACTACCTGACCTATTATTGCCCTTTCCCATTATCATGCCCGGTTAGCGTTAAACGACTTTCCGGAAGGGCACCCGATATTTTATTGTTGCTGCAAATATATGGTAAACTATATAACAATGTCAAGTAAAAAAATATAGCAAACTATATAAAACACTCATAACAATCTAAAATACAGTATTTAAACATGTTCATAACTTTTTATCCGGTAATCAAATCATTGGCATCGGCCAACGCATCGCCACTTTCAATATCATCAATGTAAATTTCCGTAGTTTGTTGATTCCTATGGCCAAGCCCCTGGCTAATCAGTCGCCGGCTTACACCCGCCTGGTCTGCGATGGTTGCCCAACTATGGCGACTGACGTAGGTAGTCAGTTTTATATCTTTCAGTCCGAGTTTGGCAGCAATTTTTTTTAGATGCTTATTGGTTCGGCTCACATTTTCCCGAATACGCTTTTGCATTTTTTCAGGGTCTTTCACACTCTCTAAAATAGGAAACAAGAAGTCATTTTGCTTTTTATTATCAAATCCGAAATACCTGAGAATGTCCCATGCTTTCCCGTTTAATCTTATTTCATAAGTACGACCTGTTTTAGACCGTCTATAATATAAGGTGCTATCCACAATATCTCTCCGGTGCAATTTGGCCATATCCACCATATTCATTCCCATCGTGTAAAACAAAAACAGGAAATAATATTTATACCTCATTAGATACTTATCATTATTGTCAAATTGTTCAATCTGCTTAATCACATCTTTAGATACTGCTCGCTTTTTTGTTTTTTCTGACTTAATCTGATATTTATTTTTATCAAATTTTTTCCGCTTGAATGGATAATACTTTTCTTTCACAATGTCTGCAGCTATGGCCCTGTTATATAATGTTCTTATGCTCCGCATGTAAACCGACAATCCGTTGTAATGGTTATCCGGTTTGCTCATATATCTGTTTTCAAGTGACTGGAGTAATTTGAAATTAAGTTGCCGGAAAGTAATATTTCTTTTTCCCGAATAATTGCTCAGAAATCTAAGAGATTGCTTGTAAGCATCAGCGTTCCCAAATTTATTTTCAGCCTTCAATTCGGCAATGACCTTTTTGCCGAAAAACTCTATTGTGTCATTATTTTTATTAACATTATCTGTTAAAGAAAATTTTAATTCGGTAATTGTCATACCGTCTAAAATTCCCTGATTATCCATATCAATCATATTTCTCATCAACTCCGTTTTTTTCTTCGACAAAAGAAAATTTAGTCCCACCGTATCCGGAATATTTTTACATCCTCTTTTTACCGAAGATTTTTTTTCGTCCCAGTATTTTTTTTCAACAGAATATCCGGAACGAATAGTAGTAGATGTACGATTATGGATAATTCGAAAGGAAATCGGATAAGTATTATCCATTTTTTTACGTCTTAAATCAAGAATAATTTGAATTGTTGCTGCCATGTCATTTTAAATTTGCAAACAATTTGCAAGCAAATATACAATAAAAACGTATAATACCATGCGAAACCGTTTTTACATTCTTTGCCAACCTCCCGTTTGTAAAGGTTATACACAAATAAGGTACTTTTCTATTTATGCCTTACAAGCAGAGGGTCACTGGTTCGAATCCAGTAGTTCCCACCTGAAAATCAGAGGCTTGCAATACTGTAAGCCTCTTTTGCTTTTTGGTATTTGCAAACAATTTGCAAACAATTTGCAAACAAATCCCCATTTTGGTCTTTTAATCCATCGTTTCATTTACCTTTTCTATAAAGGACTGTAATTTATCTGATGACTTGGTTTTATACCATTTTTCTCCTCCCGCCTGGCTAATAACAAGACTTGTAAAATGTTGCTTCATTTTGAAGAGAAAGGGAACAATTAAAACTATCACATAATATATCATGACATTGTCTATGTTTAATGACATTCTTTCATGGGTCATTCGAAGAAAGATGATATAATATATAATAGGTGTAATAGTTAGAAATAACACAATTAAGATTGTCAACAATGGAGTATAGCTGATTGAACTTTGCTCTATTTTCAGTGCGGTAATTTTTGATAATGGATAATGTTCTTCGCTGCTTCCGGAAAGAAATATTAGTCTGTTTGTGGTTAATATACTTTTTATACCGATGCCGGTTGTTTTATTTACAGGCAGCAAAAGACGTCTGATACCCGTTTCCCGTTTTACTTGCCCGAAATCATATTCGGCTATTATTGTTTCTCCTTCTTTTAATTTCATGGCTTTTTATGATTTTAATTTTGCTCAAGCATATTGATTATTTTATTCAGATATTCTATCTCATGCTTTCTGCTTTCTAATAACTTCTCTAAATCAGATATTCGCTGTTTGTAATTATTTATAATGATCCCATAGTTATTGCCGTATATCTCATTCCTTTCAGAGACATTAGCTAAATCAGGTAAATCCTCATCAGAAATCTTTTGTTCCTTTAACATTTTACCCTGGCCTGTCAATAACCAATCATAATTAATAATAGGGAAACGTTTTATTATTTTTTCAAGCGTTTTTTTTGTAGGTTTTCGGTGCTGATTTATAATAGTCCCTATTGTTACATTATTTGATATTCCAATTTCATCGCTGAAACTATTCACATTCATTCCAAAATGGTCGATTAATTTTCTTATTCTTTCCCAATGTTCCATTTTATTTTAGATTTAATATAAATTAGTACTTTTTTAGTATTTTAAATTGCTGTAATTAAGGAGCATATAAATTAATTTAAAATATTTTGTATAATGTTTGTAAATTATTAGTATATTGTTATTATATTTGTACCCACATAATGAATGATACAAAATGAGTTCACAATTAACATATCGCAAAACCATGCCAAAAATACAGAAAAATATTTTTGTATCAGTGAAAACAAACTTTTTGGCAAGGTTTGAAGGCAGAAATCAAAACGGTTCTCGTTGCGGTTCTGCCTTTTTTTATACCCAATATTTATAATTATGGAAAATCAACAGCAGGTTTTACTCATGGAAAGAGGACAAGTGCAAGAAGCACTTTCACTGATAGCTGATCAGATTATCCAAAAAATGACTGCCGTTCGCCCTCTTACCGACTGGATAACCGAATCGAGGGCTTCCGATATACTTGGTTATGAAAACAAACAACATTTGCGCCTCGTAGCAAGGGGAAACAAAATTGCCATGAGTAAAAAAGGGAAGAAATATTACTACTCGCTTAAAAGTATAAATCAGTATCTCGAAAGTGGGGTACTTTAATTCATAGCATCATGATTTTAGTTATAGGTTTCATAGGATTTGTCTTGTTTTTTATTGTGCCGGAATTGGTTCCCCGGCACAATATTTTTTTCTCCGGAAAACAAAAACATTCATCTACTCCTTATCACGAACGTTACAGATATCCCAAAAAATAAAATACGTTAATTATGACACAATCTGAATTTAGACAAAAAGAGAGCGTTTTTGCTGCAAAAGCTTTCGCTTTGCGCTCAAAATTAGGCGGCAAACCAATTTCCATTAAAAAGCTGAATGTTTATTATGAAGATGATAATAATTATTATTCAGACCTGGAACAACTTATCAGCCTTGGTTTTATACGAAGGCAAGCGGGTAATATGATTGTAATTGATATAAATACAATAAGTCGTCTTGACAATATTGATCAATTGCGCAAAGCTTTTCAGCTAACGCTTAATGAGACAAGGGATATGTTGAAGGAGTTGGACAATATCAAAACATTGATCGCTCAAAATTCAATGCATCATAAAGAAACGGGAAATTAAGCAACCAGGGGGAGACATCCATAAACTTCATTTTGATACGACATTGAAAAGGTTTATGATTCCTCTCCCCTGCTTAATTCATAATTAATTTAAAAATTGATACGAAATGGCAAATCTCAAATTTATCAAAAAACTGGCTTATAAAAAAGGATATTTATTGAAAGATATTGCTCAGTTTACATGCGTACCTTACATGACGATTAGAGGTATGATTGAAACAGGTAACGGAACCATCGAAGACCTGGAGAAAATAGCCCGTTTTCTAGATGTAAGCCCTATTATTTTCTTTCTTTCTGAAAAAAATTTAATATTAAACCCTGATAAAGTCATTGGCCCGACTTTAAATCAATTGAAAGAAGTGGCATCCAGAATGCTCGAAATATTCAAAGATTATGAAGAAGGAGTTGATTTTATCAAAAATAACAACATAACATGCGATGATGAAGGTTCAATGAACTAATTCAAAAAACCCCGCACAATGCTATGACTTTGGACGGTACAGCATCAGCGGGGCGCAAACACAGGAAAACCATATAAGAGGCGACCCTGTTTTTTTAATGAGAAATTCAAAACACGCGCAAAAATACATAATAAGAACTTAAAAATTAGAAAAAATGATTATTCCGGAACCAAAACTTATCTTTTCAAACTCAAAAAGTGCTTTCCAGGAGTATGCTAAGCGTTATAACGAAGGACAAGAATCGGCAGAACAACTTAAATCGCCCCACTTTGCTCAATTTTACACCTACCTGAGGCTTTCCCAACGCAACATGGCACAGAGTAACATGAAAGCTATCAATAAAGAGGGACGTCATTCCATGGCCATTAATACCGACTTCCTACCTCATTTGTACACTAATAACAGCGAAATGCGGAAGCAAATGGACGGCGGGGTACCCTCCACCTTCTTACGCAGATTTGAACGCCTCGACAAAGCCGGCGTAATTCGCAAGATAAAACATGGCCCGGTGAAAAATTATGAAATTATCATCAATCCTCACCTCCTCTTTATCATCGACGAAAAGGGATCTAAATCGCGTAATAAAATTAATATCGAGTTAGCTCAAAAATGGGGGTCTGAATGGGATTCAGATAATAGTAAAAGTGCAAATTGCATAGAGAATATTGTATCTTTTAAAGAACATCTTAATAAAGAAATAATACATCAATCGGAATCGGGAAACCCCGATATATTACCACTGGAAACAAAAAAAGATACCCAAAAAGATACAACGGGAAATTTAATCAACCTTCGGGCAAATGAAAAAAAAATTGCGGCGAAAAAAAGAAAAAATCCGGAATCGTTTGCCGATGCAACCATTGAAACCATAAACTACAAATTAAACCTGGCAAAAGCCAAAAACGAAGCCAACAACGGCCCTGCCGCAGACAAAATGAGAGAGAAATATGGATTTAGCAATAAAAAAGCAAACAAAAACCATACTTACCATGAAAAAATAAAGCAAAAAGAAGCCGAAATGAAAACTATGCGGCTACAGTATGCCGTGATGATGGTGCAGATGATGATCGACTACCTTTTGCCTGGAATAAAAGTATTCAAAGGCGAAAAAGACCGGACGATTAGCTATGTTGCCGAAAATTATTTTGATTATTGTCTGACATTTGCAGGAATACAACGCACCTGGGCAGGATATGCCGAACGACTTCAAAAAGCACGATATTTCAAAAAATATCATCCCGGTTATACACCTTTTCCCTACTATTATTTCAATAAAGAAAACCCAAAAGGCTTTGAATCACCTGATTGGCGCCGAAAAGGACTTGAATTTGCAAAACTAAAACGCTGGCAATCAGCTCAGATAAAACTGCAATCCTCATTGAGGAGAATTAAGAAAATACCAGATGAAAACACATACCAACGTGAAATACAATACGTTAAAGATAATATTCCCGACTTATTAACAGCATTTTTCAGCAATATTTATACCGATTATCCGCAATTAACAAAAAAAACAGCTTAGTATCATGATAAATAAAAAAGAAAAACAGTTCGACAAAGAGCAAAGTCTGACTAAAATGTTAGTTGAATTTCATCGCAAATATTCCGGAAGCGAAAGCCGAAAACGTACTTTCAGGTCGTTTATCAACCTTGATGAAAAATCAAAAGAAAGAGGAATTGAGCAATTGAGGAAATATGCACAAAAAAATATTGACAAAATAGAATTTGCAGCCATTTACGACAATATTTCAGGTTCACTTATTGAAAATGTGATAAATCACGGAAAATTAATCTAAATACACACAATATGAGAAAATTATTGAACAAATTAAAATTAAAGATTATCAAATTTCTCAAAACCGGTGACCATGTCAGGTTTTATATTGGCGAAATAAACCATACGGGAATCGTCGAAAAGGTTTATTACATTGATAATGTAAAAACTGCAAAAATCCATTATTTTGATAAGTTTTTTGAACGCCCGGTAACCGAAATCTATTTTTAAGTCTGCGATAATGATCAAGTTGAAACTCAATACATCCGGAGAAATACATAATTAACCATTAAACTTTTTAAAATGGCAGTACGTAAAGTAATGAATTATAAACAGATAGCTGATGCATATGGCATCGACTACCGAACATTGAAAAAAGACATGGCATTGCGTGATGGTCTTTATGATGAGTTGGATGATGCCGGTTTTGATGAAAGTAAATTCTATCCTGTTCACCAGGAGATTGTCGAAAGTTATTTAGGACCAATGCCGGAGACTAAAAAACATCAATAAAATGGAGAAATATTTTACAGGTTGCAAAACCAGAGAAGAAGCTTCTAAAAAACTGAAAGAGTTGAGTAAGAAGTATCATCCTGATACCGAAAACGGATATAGTGTATTATCACATTTGAAAAATGGGGTTATAATGGCCGAAATAAGCGAAGAGTATGCCGTTTTGAAGAAAAAATTTAAAAGACAACTCGAAAATAACGCAAAAAAGTTAGAGGTTTTTGAATGGGTGCGTCAAAAAGGACTTTCCGGAATAGAAACAAATCACGAAAACATAAAAAAAGTAACAAGTGAAGGTATTACCAAAATTTTAGAAAATTTTATCCCTGATGATAAAAAAACATTACGGAAGATAGCCATTGGGCTAATTACCGAAGAGATAGCAGATTTTGATTTAGTTGAATTTTCACGAAATATGTTTGAAAAAGCCGAAAAAATATTGAAACTTAATAAATAACCAAAAAACAACCATCGTGAAGCAACTATTTGAATATAACTACAACGGAACAGAAATTACTTTCAAAAAAAGCAATGGATTCATGATAAATGCAACACAAATGGCTAAAGCATTCGGTAAACGGCC
>VAOW01009238.1_pt1 | contig 36702 bp, 33 predicted proteins | sample 3393921 | NCBI WGS metagenome assembly VAOW01 (sample SAMN08290428, study PRJNA428436) | hydrothermal vent metagenome | isolation source: Deep-sea hydrothermal vent chimney | place: Indian Ocean: Southwest Indian Ridge | depth 2742 m m | reverse complement strand
TTGCATCCTGTTCCTTTTGCTCTGATCTGATGGTGGCTTGATACTTCCATCTTCTCGGAATCGGAGCAGGATGCTCTACCCTTATTTCCTGAAAAACTATCCCTCTTGTTGCGAATCCGCTATATTTTTACCCACTGATTTTTCTGAAGAGCCTTAATTAAGAAAGCCAAATCATTGATGTAGAGGCCAACACCTTTCAGAAAGTGATCGAGATTCGACCGCGTTACCCACACAAGATCATGAAGTGCCAACTTAATAGGTCATGGAACTTATATATACTATCCATTTATAAGTGGATTCAAAGGGTTTATTAAAAGATATTTATCTCATTTTATTGATGGCATTATAGTTCCGAGTAATTATACTAAAAATAAATTGGAAAGGTGGTATATAGGTCCTTTGAAGGTTATTCATTGGAGTGTTAATATTACTCAATATCACCCAATGAACCTTCCTTATAAGGAGGATGCATTTATTTTTGTTGGATCCAAAAAAGAGCGGAAAGGTGTATCTCGCCTTTTGCAAGCGTTTAAGGTGATTATAGAAAGAAATCCTGAGATAAAGTTATATATGGTTGGAATTAAAAATAAATATTATAATACTCTTATAAGTAAATTCAGGCTAGGGAATAATATAATACAAACAGGTCTTATTAGCCATAATTATCTATTAAAAACATTTTCTATATGTAAGTGCCATGTATTACCATCGATGAATACTAATAATTCATTCGAAGGGTTTGGCTTAGTCCATCTTGAGGCAAATGCTTGTGGACTTCCTGCAATAGGATCAATTGGGACAGCAAATGAGGAGATAATCATTGATGGATATAATGGTCTATTGTGCGACTCAGGTGATGTAATATCAATTTATGAATGTATGAGATATATTCTTGAAAATCCTGAAAATGTCAAAGAGATGTCATTTAATGCAATACAGTACGCCAAAGAGAGTAGTTGGGATAAAACAGTTAATAATGTTGAATTATTTATTAACTATATTTTTAATAAATAAGTAAAACGATGAAGACATATTTCTATAATTCCTTTTTGAGTTAATAACTTTATAAGATTCGGTCCCTCTGGAATTTATTTCTATTAATTGGTATTTGCATATCTCTGATATTGTGTAGGATATGTGATCCTGATCAAATTTACAAAAGAAGGCATTATTGTTGTTAAATATTTCCTTATATTCTGGAATATAATTAATCAGAGGTACAGTGCCGCATGCCGCGTATTCATATGTCTTGGTAGGCGATGATCCAAGATACAAACGGACGGGTGGAATGAGACTTACACCGATGTCCGATCGTGCGATCTCTCGCAAGAGATCATTTCTCGGAAGAGGAGTATGGTAATAAAATCGTGGGTCATTGGGTATATGAAGATCCCCTCTTTGCTGCTCATCAATTGATGAATAGATATGTAATTCATATGCGCCATCGGCTTTATGAAAGCCTTCCAAAACGATATCCATTTGTCGCAAGCGATCAATCGTACCGGCGTAAATAAAGCGCAGCGGTTTGTTTATTCCAGTTTTGGTTTCTGTATCTTTATTTTGTCTATGAAGAATAGAATTATATCTTTCAAAATCAAACCCCATGGGAAGGGGGTGACTTGGAATGACCAGCTCTGGACAAAAAAGTTCTTGGTGGGTCCGGGTGATGGGGATATAACCATCGCACGCTGCCAAAAGACGATTTTCTCCATAACCCCCGACCCGTTACCTGTGCCTCATACCATCGGCGATAAGTGTGAGGGAAAGAGTCCCAAAACAGTACGCTAAAGTTTAATTCCTGCTTGATCTTGAGAATTTGTGCCAGAACTGGAAACAGGTTCCTTACGATAATGACGTCATAGGTTCCGGTTTCAATAATTTGTTGCCACAACGATAAGTAATGAGTTTTCCTCAATCCATGCGGCAGTATGATGTCTTGCCTTGAGTTTGTTTGTTTTGTTTTTGCACCGCGATCGAAATAGACCTTGTGGATCTGTGCCCACTCGGTTAAATAGCAGCCAAAAATAGATTCTATAGCGGAATGATCGCTGCCTATGTATTGGTCGGTTATCAGTAGGATGCGCATTTTTTCTGACGCTCTGATCGGGTAAGGAGACGTTTGACGGCGCTTTCCACCTCTTCGACAGTGATGCGGGCCATGGGTTGGGGAAGATTCTGATCGGACAAGTTCCACGGCTTAGCAATAACCGTATGTCTTTGAGTTTGCTCATAAGGCCCCGAACCAGCAGGGTTAGTGGCTGCAAATAGGCATACGGTTGGCGTATCAACCGCAAAAGCAATATGCATGGGGCCGGTGTCACCGGTTACTAAAAGATCCATAAGTGTTACCAGAGTCGGCAAAGCATCCAAAGGAACCTTACCGGCTACAGAAATGCAGTTTACCCCTATTTTAACGCTGATATGATCTGCCAAACTCTGTTCATTGGGGCTTCCCATGACGAGGATGTATAGACTTCTGTCAATGGCACGCAATCGCTGCCCTAATTCAATAAATGAACTTGCCGGCCATTGGCGTATAGCCTTGGAGGCACCTATTTGAAAACCTATGATTATCGAAGGCTGTCGAACACCAAATTTCTGTAGTATCGAGTGAGCGGCTCCCCTGGCCTTTGGGTCTATTGTGAGCTGTATTCTCCGAGAGGGATCCTGGCATCCGGCAAGAGTGGCGACCTCGCAACGTTGATCAAGTCCATGCCCTAGATTTGACCATGTCATGACCGAACCTTTGTTGCTCAATAAAAAACGATAGCGACTGGTATTGGGCAGCTTGAATATAAATGGTATTCCGGCCATATAGAGCAATGGTGTAATCTGTGGTTCGTTACCATGAAGAATAGCCGCCACATCGAATTTCTTTCGCCGTAACACAAGCAAGGTGTGCCAGAAATTCTTATATCGACCAGAATAGAATATGCGTTCATTAATAGATCGATCGTGATTGAGGATTTGGCCATTAAGGGGATTTAGCAGGGCAGTCAGATGGGCTTCCGGGTAGCGTTCACGTAGCGCGCAAATGCCGGCGGTACTCATGATGGTGTCGCCCAGTGCTGTGGTAGAGACCGCCAGGATGCGTTTAACCCTGGAAGGGTTGAAATCCTTCTGGTCACGTGTGCGCCGGTCAAATCGATGGGTCAGCCTCAGTGTCCAGTAAAGAATTTCAGTAAAGGGTGTAAAACGCATGGTTTAATGCCTCCGAATAGCCAGATAGGCGCTGGATCTCAATGGTGAGCGATAGGTGAACAACTGTCGGGCAAGCCATCCCCCGGATCTTTCCTTGGTGTCGATGCGTTTAATATGTTGTGGATCGTCGTGCAGGTGGTTGGTCCCTCGCTCGACGGTGTATTGGGTTTCAAACCCCAGCTTTCTGGCCAGGTCGGTGTAGGCGGCATCATAATGACCCCAGGGCCAACAAAGATGTTGATCGTCTATGCCAAGGCGTTTTTGCAGGGTCAGACGGGATTGTTCCAGGTCTTCGATTAGTGCTTGCAGGCGCATATGCGGGTCAGGATAGAGTTTGTCCCAACGCAGGTGTGAGTGGGTGTGAGAATGAATCTCGATGGTGTCGTCGCGTGCCATGCGTTCGATTTCCGACCAGCGCAGCATGACTTCATCTGCTCTCTCCTGTTCGATACGTCTTTTACATGCGCTATGGTCAGGCGTCACCGGTACGAGGCCTTCGCCGTGAAATCTGCGGGCCGGGCCGTCGCCAATCCATCCTGTAACGGTAAAGATCACAGCATGCAGCCCCAATTGGCGGAGAACGGGGTAAGCATAGACGTAGTTATCGAGATAGCCGTCGTCAAATGTGATCAACACGCTTTTGGTCGGCACACTGACTTGTCCTTTGATCCAGCCGGTGAGCTGACTGGCGTTCAAAGTAGCATAGCCAGCATGGGCGATTCTTTCCATATGTGCCCGGAATGTCGCTGGTGAGATTGTAACCAGCCCCGGAAAGGGGCTGACATGATGATACATGAGTACGGGAACAGCGCGTGCGTTCATGCCTTTTCCAGGCATAGCTGGTAGATATTTTCGGTGGCATCGAGCATGCCGTCGAGGCTAAAACGCGATTGTGCGAGCGCCTGACCATTGATAGCAATCCGGCGGCATAACTCAGTATCTCCGATGAGCTGGGTGGCGGCCTCGGCGATGGCAGGAGCATCTTCCGCCGGAGCGAGCAGGCCGGTTTTCCCAGGTATAATGAGGTCGCGTACACTGCCGACATCAGTGCTGACTACCGGTAAGCCTAGCCCCAACGCCTGGGTTACAACTTGAGGGACACCTTCGGATCGAGAGGTTAGCCATAGTTGATCAGCCGCATGCATGAGATCGGGGATATCATCCCGGTAACCCAGAAACCGAATAGATTCGACGAGATCGAGCTGTTGTGCTTGAGCCTCGATTTCGGTTCGCATAGGGCCTTCCCCGGCAATGACTAAAACGGCATCGGGATGATGTTGGTGAAGTAGCTGAAGCGCCTCGAGAGCAAGAAGGTGCCTTTTGACTCCACGCAGAACTCCGACCATCAAAATCGATGGCTGCTGGTCATGAATATTCAGGGTTCGGCGCATCTCGGAGCGATCACGTTGCGGTTGGAAATGGTGAAAATCGATTCCCGTGGGTATGTTCGTAATTTGCCGAGAAGGAAAGTTGCAGTTGTTGATTAGGTGATTCATCGTATTCGATCCGCAGGTAATAATTTGATCCGGTAGGTAGTGAATGAAGTTGCTTGGCCTGCGTCTCAGTGGGATATCGAGATGGCGGGTGCGAATAAAGGTTACTGGGTGTCCCAAGCGGCTGGCGAGTCCACCGATCCATGTATCCACACCACTGTGGGTATTGATAACATCGATTTTCAATCGGTGCAGTAATCGCCGGGTATAGATAGTCGAAGCCAGGTCGGCGGGCCCCCGCATGGGTGCGCAATAGACTGGTATGCCGTTGAGACGCGCGTGTTGCGCGATTTGTGCGTGCGTGCGGGTGAGCAACCAGACCCGGTGGCCGCGCCCGAGCATACCGCACATTTCGGTGATGATACGGCGTTCCTGGCCACCCCATCCGTCTGACCATTCAGTGTGGAGAATATTCATGCGAGGATCGAACATGACTCAGAATGTCATTATATTAACCGAAAGTTCTTCCAGGCATAACGATCTCTTGCGGTCCCGTAGTCATCCATGACCGCATGGGTCGCAGTTCCAGCCTTTATAAAGGCTGCATCACTATTTACTGTTAAAGATAAGCGATTCCCAAGGCACCTCGCGGTAGTACCTTGGAATCTATTAACCCCCAATGCCTCTAACGCTGTCGAGGATATAATTGAATTCCGCATGATCCAGAAGTGGATGGACATTTCCCGATCTATCCGCCAAAATGGCGGGCGTTCAAGGTGATGGGTTTGATCGATTGCGCTAAAGAATTAGTAATAGCTTGACAACAGAGCCTAAAGAGGGCCTGGCTATTGATATTAAATCAGAAGGCTGATATCAGGTCATCAGGGAGCATGACTGATACGGCAGATCAGGGGGGGCTCTGAATTGCCATTGACGAAATTATAAGGTTGTATAATTAGGCTCCTTTGTAAAAACAAGATATAATACAGACGCTGTAAATAAATGAATCAAACGGCTAATAGCCCTTTCCATGCTAGTAAAGTGGGAATTTGGCGAGCTGACCAGGAGTAGGGTTTTATGCTGGAGAACTATCTCCCAATACTGGTTTTTATTGCCGTGGGGATCCTTGTAGGTATCGGGCCGATGGCGATGGGAATGATGCTTGGACCCCGTCACCCGGATCCAGCAAAGGATTCACCCTATGAATGTGGTTTCGAGGCTTTTGAAGATTCACGCATGAAGTTTGATGTGCGCTACTATCTCGTGGCCATTCTTTTTATCGTTTTTGATCTGGAAATCGTATTTTTGTTCCCTTGGGCGGTGGCCCTGGGAAAGATTGGCCTGTTTGGCCTGTTTGCCATGGCGGTATTTCTTGGGATTCTTGTGGTGGGTTTCATTTATGAATGGAAGAAGGGGGCGCTGGAATGGGAATAGAGGGTGTTCTCGAAGAGGGTTGGGTGACCACGAACGCTGACAAATTGATCAACTGGGCGCGTACCGGTTCACTTTGGCCGATGACTTTCGGGTTGGCCTGTTGTGCTGTGGAAATGATGCATGCCGGTGCTGCACGATACGATCTTGATCGATTTGGAATTTTGTTTCGCCCAAGCCCGCGGCAGTCAGATGTCATGATTGTGGCGGGTACTCTAGTGAATAAGATGGCTCCTGCTTTGCGCAAGGTCTATGATCAGATGGCTGAACCCCGGTGGGTGATTTCGATGGGTTCCTGCGCCAACGGGGGTGGCTATTACCATTATTCCTATTCTGTGGTGCGCGGTTGTGATCGAATCGTGCCGGTCGATATCTATGTACCAGGCTGCCCCCCGACCGCTGAAGCGCTGCTGTATGGCATCATCCAGCTACAAAATAAAATCAAACGAACCAATACTATCGCGCGGTGAGTGAGTCCATGGAGCAGAAGCAGGCCGGATCAACCAGAATGCAGATTTTGCTGGATGCGCTACGAAAACAGTTATCTGGCGTGATTACTAAATTCCATCTCGAGCATGACGAAATCACAATCGAAACAGCCCCGGTCGACCTGCAAGATCTATGTTTGAATTTGCGTGACCAGAAGGAATTCAGATTTGAGCAGCTAATCGATCTTTGTGGGGTGGATTATCTTCATTATGGCCTGGATGAATGGTCAACACAGAATGCTACCCAGGAAGGTTTCAGTCGGGGCGTTCAGCCGGCAACCTCGGGTTTTTTCAGTTTTGATGACCCCCCTCCGAGGCCCAATCTGGAAACTTCGCGCTTTGCTGTCGTCTATCATTTGCTGTCAGTCACACACAATCATCGCCTGCGAATACGTGCCTTCTGTGACGATGATGAAATGCCACGTACTCCGAGTGTTATCAACATCTGGCCGGTTGCTAACTGGTTCGAGCGCGAGGCTTTTGATCTTTTTGGAATCATTTTTAATGGCCATCCCGATTTACGCAGAATTCTGACAGATTACGGTTTTATCGGACATCCATTCCGCAAGGATTTTCCGTTGATCGGTCATGTCGAGATGCGTTATGACCCCGAACAGATGCGGGTGATCTATGAGCCGGTTAAGATTGAACCACGCGTGCTGGTGCCCAAGGTGATCCGGGAAGATAATCGTTATGTCGATCAGACCACCTCAAAAGAAGGCACCGAGAATGGCTGAGATCCACAATTACACCCTTAACTTCGGACCCCAACATCCCTCGGCACATGGCGTATTGCGGTTGGTGCTGGAAATGGACGGCGAGGTTATTGAGCGCGCCGATCCCCATATCGGTTTACTGCATCGGGGTACTGAAAAGCTGGCTGAAAGCAAACCCTATAATCAAAATATCGGCTACATGGATCGACTGGATTATGTGTCCATGATGTGCAACGAGCATGGGTACGTTCTGGCTATCGAAAAAATGTTAGGAGTTATTCCGCCCGTGCGGGCGCAATATATCCGGGTAATGTTTGATGAAATCACCCGTATTTTAAACCATCTGATGTGGTTGGGTGCCCATGCGCTGGATATCGGCGCCATGACCGTATTTCTCTATGCTTTTCGAGAGCGAGAGGATTTGATGGACTGTTATGAGGCTGTTTCCGGTGCTCGCCTGCATGCTACATATTACCGACCAGGTGGCGTTTATCGGGATCTTCCGACCGTGATGCCCAAATATCAGCCCTCCCACTGGCGCAGTGAGCAAGAAGTTCAACGCTTAAATGAGCATCGCAATGGGACTTTGCTGGATTTTCTCGAGGCTTTTACTGATCGCTTTCCGGGGTGCGTGGATGAATACGAAACCCTGTTGACGGATAACCGGATATGGAAACAGCGTACCGTGGATATCGGGGTCGTCTCACCCGAGCGTGCCCTGGCTTTGGGGTTTACCGGGCCAATGCTGCGCGGCTCGGGAATTGCCTGGGATTTGCGTAAGAAACAACCCTACGAGGTCTATGACCAGTTGGATTTCGATATTCCGGTTGGCGCGAATGGCGATTGCTATGATCGGTATTTGGTGCGCATTGAGGAAATGCACCAGTCCAACCGAATAATCAAGCAGTGTATTGACTGGCTGCGCAAGAATCCCGGCTCTGTGATGGTGGGTGATCGCAAGGTCGCCCCCCCTCCGCGTGAAGAAATGAAGGCGGATATGGAAGCACTCATCCATCATTTCAAACTATTTACCGAAGGGTATGTTATTCCACAAGGAGAAGCCTATGCTGCAGTCGAACATCCGAAAGGCGAATTTGGTGTGTATCTGGTATCCGATGGGGCCAATAAGCCCTATCGACTCAAGGTTCGTGCACCAGGTTTCGTTCATCTGTCTGCGCTGGACGAAATGAGTCGGGGACATATGCTGGCTGATGTCGTTGCTATCATTGGTACGCAAGACATCGTTTTTGGAGAGGTGGATCGCTAATGGTGGAAGCGCAGATACGTCAGTCGGACCTATTATCCCGGCATGTCAAGATGGAAATTAGTGGTTGGCTGAAACGTTACCCGGACAATCAGAAGCGGTCCGCGGTTCTGGCGGCTTTGCGTGCCGTACAGCATGAAGATCTTTGGCTGTCACGGGAGAAAATGGATGCCGTAGCCGATTATCTGGAACTCCATCCGATTGCGGTTTATGAGGTGGCCAGTTTTTATTCGATGTTCAATCTCGAGCCGGTAGGACGGCATGTCATTGCTGTTTGTACCAATATTTCTTGTATGTTGCGTGGAGGTGACGAGGTGGTTGCCTGTATTGAAAAAAAATTGGGTATTGGTTTGGGTAAAAGTACGCCAGATGGCCGCTTTTATCTGAAACACGAGGAAGAATGCCTGGCGGCTTGTGGTGGTGCGCCGATGATGCAGGTTGATCATGTTTATCATGAGAATCTTACGCCAGAAAAAATTGATAAAATTCTTGATTCGCTGGAGTAAATGCTGTGGTAAATCAAGTCTGCTTCATTACCTTGCATCATTCTGAACCCTGGTCAATCAAGGCTTATTTGGCTGAAGGTGGGTACGCAGCATGGAAGCGCATTCTTGCCGAAAAGCCGATGCGAGATGAAATCATTGAGAATGTCAAGATTTCTAACTTGCGAGGGCGTGGTGGAGCGGGTTTCCCCACCGGTCTTAAGTGGAGCTTTATGCCGCGTCAGGCGGTGGGGCAAAAATATATCATTTGCAATTCGGATGAATCCGAACCCGGCACATTTAAGGATCGCGATATTCTGCGGTTTAATCCCCATGCCGTGGTGGAAGGCATGGCGATTGCAGGTTATGCCGTTGGCGCTACGGTAGGTTATAACTATATGCGCGGTGAATTCATGGATGAACCTTATCAACGGTTCACAGATGCTGTGCGCGAAGCCTATGCAGCGGGTTTGCTGGGGAAAAATATTCAAGGAAGTGGCATCGATATCGATATTTACCCTTCATTGGGCGCCGGTGCTTATATCTGTGGGGAAGAAACGGCCCTACTAGAGTCACTGGAGGGCAAGAAAGGGATGCCCAGATTCAAACCTCCTTTTCCAGCCAATTTCGGTCTTTATGGCCGACCCACAAATATAAATAACACTGAGTCCCTGGCCTCTATTCCAGTGATTATGCGTAAGGGCGGAGAGTGGTTTGCACGTCTTGGGACTGAGAGATCCGGTGGTGAAAAGATATTTGCGGTTTCAGGGCATGTTAACAAGCCGGGGAACTATGAAGTTTCAATGGGTACGCCTTTCGCTGAATTGCTGGAGATGGCGGGCGGGATGCTAGAGGGGCGTCAGCTCAAGGCGGTAATACCCGGTGGTAGTTCGGTGCCCGTCGTGCCTGGCGAGATCATGTTGAAGACCAATATGGATTATGAGTCTATTGGCAGGGCTGGTTCGATGCTGGGCGCTGGTGCAGTTATCGTCATGGATGAAACAACGGATATGGTTAAGACGTTGCAACGCATCTCACGCTTTTATTTCAAGGAATCCTGTGGCCAATGTACCCCTTGCCGGGAAGGTACGGGGTGGCTCTACCGCATGTTGACGCGGATCATTAATGGGCAAGGACATCTGGGAGATTTGGGGAAACTAGATGATGTTGCCAGCAAGATCGAAGGCCGGGTGATCTGCGGACTCGGCGACGCGGCTGCCATGGCGGTGGCGAGCTCTCTCAAGCACTTTCGGAAAGAGTTTGAATATTACATCGAACAGGGTTGCAGTATGGTTCCAGCCGTTGGTAGATGGTGGATTTATTAGGTGGGGCGCTAACGAATGGACAGGAAAAGTCGGGTTAGAATCGAGATTGATGGCGTCAGTTATACTGCCCCTTTGGGAGTCATGTTGATCGAAGTTGCTGATGCTCATGGGATCAATATTCCCCGGTTTTGCTATCACAAGCATCTTTCCATCGCCGCTAATTGTCGTATGTGCCTGGTGGAGGTCGAACAAACCCCCAAGCCTCTGCCGGCCTGCGCCACTCCAGTACATGACGGTATGAAGGTTTTGACTCGATCACCGATGGCGCTCACCGCTCAAAAAGGTGTCATGGAGTTTCTGCTCATTAACCATCCCCTGGACTGCCCTGTCTGTGATCAGGGTGGGGAGTGTGAATTGCAGGATATATCCATAGGATTCGGTGAGGGGGTATCTCGCTATACGGAAGCCAAACGGGTCGTTCCCGACCCGGATATTGGGCCGTTGATAGCGACTAATATGACGCGCTGTATTCATTGTACCCGTTGCGTACGGTTTATAGATGAAGTCGCAGGTGTAGGGGATCTTGGGGCGACAGGGCGCGGGGAGAATATGCGCATCGGTACCTTTATCAAGCATGCTATGGAATCCGAGCTTGCGGGGAATATCATTGATCTTTGCCCCGTTGGGGCGTTGACGGACAAACCTTTCCGTTTTACCGCGCGAGCCTGGGAGATGATTCAGCATCGAGGTGTCGCTGCGCATGATTGTGTGGGCTCCAACCTTTATGCGCATAGCTATCGCAACCGGATCGTGCGTGTGGTTCCACGGGAAAATGAATCGATCAACGAGACCTGGATATCCGATCGGGATCGTTTTAGTTGTGTGGCTGCCGGCGCTGAAGATCGACTTCTCAAGCCTATGCTCAAAGATAAAGGGCAATGGCGAGAGGCTGAATGGGATGAAGCGCTGGTTCAGGCCGCGCAATACCTGCGTGCGGGTGATGCTCGGAATACGGGCGCGTTGATTTCGCCTAATGCAACCCTGGAAGAGCATTATCTGTTTCAGAAATTGCTGCGTGCCATGGGTGTACTCAGCATAGATCACCGGTTACACCAGTTGGATTTTTCCGGTCAAGCGGTTGATCCACTGTTCTTCTGGCTGGGGCAGTCGATTGATGAGTTGGAAAATAGCGACGTGGTATTGCTGGTGGGTTCGAATATCCGCAAGGATCAACCTATCCTCGGAATGCGTTTGCGCAAGGCGGCTATTACTGGATCTAAAGTTGCGGATATTAATCCACAGGCATTTGATTTTACCTATCCTTTGGCGGCTCGAATGATCGTCTCGCCGGGTGAAATCCTTTTCAGCCTGAGAGATATCCTTGCAGCAGTATGCGCCGCGCAAGATAAAAGCCTACCAGGATGGCTGGAAAAAGCGGGGGAACCTTCCACGCAGGCCAAAGCCATAGCTTCTTTGCTCTTGAATGCGAAACGAGGGAGCATTTTATTGGGCCCACTGAGTATCAACCACCCGGCTTTTGCAAAACTGAGAATTCTGGCTGGAGAGTTAGCTGCGCGCACCGGTATTCGTTTTGGTTATCTACCGGAAGGTGCTAACTCGGCTGGCGCCTGTTTGGCAGGGACGCTACCGCACCGTGGGGCGGCTGGACGCAAACAGGAAACCGGCGGACTGGATGCGCGGGCTATGTTCGCCAAACCCCGTTCCACTTATATTCTTTATGGAGTCGAGCCTGAATGGGATTGTGCCGATCCTGCAATGGCTCTAGCTGCTCTGGGGCAGGCTAAACAGGTCGTGTTGTGTACCTCTTTTGTTAGTGAGCGGGCCAAGCAATATGCCGATGTGATCCTACCCCTGGCACTCCCCATGGAGGCTTCGGGAACCCTGGTTAATACTGAGGGGCGTTGGCAGAGTTTTAAGGGTATGGTGCCCCCCCCAGGTGAGGTAAGGCCAGGGTGGAAGGTATTGCGAGTGCTGGGAAACATGCTTGATTTGGGTGGATTTGAGCAACTCTCTTCAGAAGAGGTTCGAGAAGAACTTAAAAGCCGGATGGATCTGACGCAGCGTTTTGATAATTCAGTCCATGCAGAATCAGATTTTGCCCTGTCCGAGGCAATCTCTTCAGAAGAGATCATCAGGACTGGCGGACATAGTATCTATGCGATTGATGCACAGGTGCGCAGGTCGACGCCATTGCAGGCGACCTCAGATGCCGCAGTTGCCGGAGTCTGGCTAAATCAGCATGAGCGCACCCGCCTGCTCCTCGGTCACGTTGAGGAAGTATTCGTTGAGCAGGATGGCCATACTGTGCGTTTGCCGCTGGGTGTCAATGATGCACTGGCAAATGGCGTCGCCTGGATTCCCAGCGGGATCGCCGGCCTGGAGGGTTTGGGAGTTAGCACTGGTCCGATCAGGCTGAGACCTGCTCCTGCTGGAGTAGAAGTATGACGGATTTTCTAACCTTTCTGATCATTCTCGGGGAGGTTCTCTTGGTAGTCGTTCCCTTGATGTTGGTTGTCGCTTATTTCACATTTGCAGAAAGAAAGGTTATCGGGTACATGCAGGTGCGCATGGGACCTAACCGAGTTGGGCCAAAAGGTTGGTTGCAGCCGATTGCAGACGCCTTGAAACTGATGATGAAGGAAGTAATTTTACCCACCAAGGCGAATCGTTTCCTGTTTCTGACCGCACCGGTTCTGGCTATTGCACCGGCTCTGGCGGCATGGGCTGTAGTGCCTTTTTACAAGGGTTGGGTGGTGGCCAATATCAATGCCGGTCTATTGTATCTGTTAGCTATGACTTCACTAGGTGTCTATGGAATCGTTCTTGCAGGTTGGGCTTCCAATTCCAAATATGCCTTACTGGGGGCGATGCGTTCCGCTGCACAGATTGTGGCCTATGAAATAGCGATGGGGTTTGCCCTGGTGGGGGTTCTGATGGCCAGCGGAAGTCTTAATCTATCCACTATCGTTCTTGCCCAGGCGGGTAATATTTACCATTGGTACTGGTTGCCACTGTTTCCCATGTTCATGGTGTACCTGATTGCGGGGGTCGCGGAGGCGAACCGGGCACCATTTGATGTTGCTGAAGGAGAATCCGAAATCGTCGCGGGGTTCCATGTTGAATATTCGGGCATGGCATTCGCCATATTCTTTTTGGCGGAGTATGCCAACATGATCCTTATTTCTATCTTTACCGCATTGATGTTCTTCGGTGGCTGGATGTCACCCTTTGGCGCCTGGGGTGTACATGTTCCGATGATTGGTTCGGTGCTGGGGAATGGTGTTTGGTGGCTGTTTCTGAAGACCGCCTTTTTTATGTTCCTCTTTCTATGGTTGCGGGCGACGTTCCCGCGCTACCGTTATGACCAGATCATGCGTCTTGGATGGAAGATATTGATTCCGATCACTATCATATGGATTGCGGTGGAAGGCGCCTTGATCGCTTTCAACGTTGGCCCCTGGTTTGTTCGAGGTATGTGATATGAAGGCTTTAAAAAATTTATTTAAGAGTATGTTATTACTGGAATTACTGAAAGGGCTGGGGTTGACGGGGCGCTACTTCTTTCAGCGTAAATTCACGATTCGCTACCCGGAAGAAAAAACACCGCAATCATTCCGGTTTCGTGGGCTGCTTGCCTTGCGCCGCTATTCCAACGAGGAAGAGCGCTGTATTGCCTGTAAATTATGTGAAGCGGTTTGTCCCGCATTGGCCATTACGATCGAATCAACGGAACGGGAAGATGGTACCCGCCGCACGACTCGATATGACATTGACTTGTTTAAATGTATTTATTGCGGATTTTGCGAAGAATCATGCCCCGTTGATGCCATCGTGCTGACCCGGGAGTTCGAATATCATTTCGAACAACGCGGGGAAGAAATCATGGCCAAGGAAAAATTATTGGCGATTGGTGACAAGTATGAGACGCAGATTGCTGCGGATCGGGCTGATGATGCACCGTATCGCTAGGAATTACTGATGAATTTTCTTAATTTTATCTTTTATTTCTTTTCTGCATTGGCGATTTTGTCGGCCTTGGGCATGATTACCGTGCGCAATCCGGTCCATGCGATTTTGTTTCTGGTGCTGACCTTTTTCGATAGTGCAGCCCTATGGATTACTTTACATGCCGATTTTTTGGGTATCGTATTGGTATTGGTCTATGTCGGTGCGGTCATGGTGCTGTTCCTATTCGTGATCATGATGCTTGATATCAATATTGCCCGTATGCGGCAGGGTTTCATCCGCTTCCTCCCACTGGGTATCGTGGTTGCATTATTGATGGTGATTGAACTCGCTTTAGTTTTGGGCACGCAATATTTTCAGCGTGTGGCGGGGCCAGTGAGCCATGAGATTCCATCCACAACCGCACTAGGACGTGTTGTATATACTCAGTATGTTTACCCATTTGAGATTGCTGCGGTGATCCTGCTGGTCGCCATCATAGCGGCGATTTCGCTGACTCTGCGCAGAAGACGCATAGGAACGAAGTATCAGCGGCCAGGAAATCAGGTTAAGGTGAACCGAAGAGACCGGGTTCGCTTGGTCAAAATGCCAGCGGAGAAAAAATTATGAGAGTATTGATAAGTGGCTATTCGAATCGACGAGTTGTTGAGGGCTTGTCATGATTACTCTGTCACATTATCTGATTGTTGCAGCTATTTTATTTTCAATTGCCATGGCAGGAATTTTTATCAATCGCAAGAATATCATTCTGTTGCTGATGTGTATCGAGCTGATGCTGTTGGCCGTGAATTTAAACTTTATTGCTTTTTCCTGGTATTTACATGATTTGGCGGGACAGGTTTTCGTTTTCTTCATCCTTACGGTTGCGGCTGCGGAAGCCGCTATTGGCCTGGCGATTCTGGTTGTGCTATTCCGTAACCGGGGTACGATTGATGTGATTGATCTCAAAGATATGAAAGGTTAGCGCCATGGAATGGGTTTATCTGACAATACCGCTCGCCCCTCTGTTTGGGTCAGTTATTTCTGGTCTGTTTGGGCGCAAAATGGGTAAAACCGGCACTCATCTGGTGGCAACTTTCGGGGTTGCTATTGCTTTCGCACTCTCGGTCTGGGTATTCGTTCAGCAGATCTTTGGCGGTGTGCCTGTTTTCGATGGCCCGGTATATATCTGGATGGTTGCCGGCGGGTTGGCGTTATCGATCGGATTTTTGATCGATCATCTGACCTTGCTCATGATGGTTGTAGTCACTTTTGTTTCCCTCATGGTGCATATTTACACCATTGGTTATATGTGGAATGACGAAGAGCTTTGGCCAGAACAAAGCCAGGTTCGGGCAACCGCCTATCAGCGTTTTTTCAGCTATATCGAGCTATTTACGTTTTCCATGTTAATGCTGGTGATGGCCAATAATTTTCTACAGTTATTTTTTGGCTGGGAAGCGGTGGGGCTGGTATCCTATTTGCTAATTGGTTTCTACATGAACAAGGAATCAGCAATTTTCGCTAACCTGAAGGCTTTCCTGGCCAACCGCGTGGGCGATTTTGGTTTCCTGCTCGGTATAGCCGCTATTTATGCCTATACGGGGAGCCTTAATTATCGAGTAGTTTTTGCCCAGGCACAGCGGCTGGCTACCGAAACCATCACGATCATTCCCGGTATGGAATGGTCGGTCGCTACGGTTGTCGCAATCTTGTTATTTATGGGTGCGATGGGCAAGTCAGCACAGATACCGTTGCATGTCTGGCTGCCCGATTCGATGGAGGGTCCGACTCCGATTTCGGCGTTAATCCATGCCGCAACCATGGTGACCGCCGGTATTTTCATGGTCACTCGAATGTCACCAATTTATGAATTAAGCGTACCGGCTTTGAGCCTGATGCTGATTATCGGCTCCCTGAATGCTTTTTTCATGGGCTTAATCGGTATCGTGCAATATGACATCAAACGAGTGATTGCCTATTCCACATTATCTCAACTGGGATACATGGTTGCCGCGTTGGGTGCATCTGCCTATGCAGCGGGTATTTTCCATCTGATAACTCACGCTTTTTTCAAGTCGCTACTTTTTCTGGCTGCCGGCTCCGTCATCATCGCCATGCATCATGAACAGGATATGCGCAAAATGGGTGGCTTGAAGAAATACATGCCTATCACCTACTGGACCATGCTGGCGGGCTCACTGGCCTTGAGCGGGATTCCGGGGTTTTCTGGATATTATTCTAAGGACAGTATCATTGAAGCTGTGTCCCTGGCGAAAATTCCTGGTGCTGAATTTGCCGAATGGCTACTGATTTTAGGTGTTATCGTGACTGCCTTATATACCTTCCGGATGTTCTTCATGACTTTTCATGGCCGGGAGCGGATGGATGAGCATACACGTGCTCATTTACGGGAGTCACCCTGGGTCGTTACCGTTCCACTGGTTTTACTGGCGATACCTTCAATTATCGTAGGTTATCTAATGTATCCCCTGCTGTTTGGCCATTACTTTGGCCATGCGATTACTGTATTACCCCATCATGCAGTATTGCAGGAATTGAAACATCAATTTTCGGGTGTGCTCGCATTTACTCTCCATGGGTTTATTACGTTGCCATTCTGGCTGGCCGTTTCCGGCATCGGCCTGACTTGGTACTTTATTTTATATCGCCCGCTTGCCGGCGATCGACTAAGAGAGATGCTCAGTGCTCCCAGAGCCATCCTGATCCAGGGGTATGGCTTCGATGCCTTTAATAATCTGGTCTTTGCGAGTGGCGCACGTGCTGTTGGCAGGCTGTTCTGGAAGTTGGGAGACGGGCTGGTTATCGATGGTCTACTCGTTAATGGCACGGCTCGTATGATCGGATGGTCATCGCGTCAGTTGCGTAAAACCCAAACTGGTTATCTGTACCATTATAGTTTCGCAATGGTTATCGGTGTACTCGTCCTGCTGGGCTGGGTCGTATGGCGATAAGTATTCTCGAATCGACCTGAAAATAAGAGATCTTGGATCAAGGGACCTACATGTTTGCAAATTGGCCACTGCTCAGCCTGGTAATCTGGACGCCGATTTTGGGCGGCCTCGTTGTTCTTGGTGCGGGAGACAAATATGCGGGTATCCGCCGTTTGGCCCTGTTTTTTGCCTTACTAACTTTCGCGCTTAGTATTCCATTATTTACGGGATTTGATTCGCATATTTCGGCCATGCAATTTACCGAATTCCATTCTTGGATCGATACCTTCCATATCAATTATTTCCTGGGTATCGATGGTTTGTCCATGCCCTTGATACTTTTGACGACATTTTCAACGGTGCTGGTCGTGATTGCGGGTTGGGAGGTCATTCAGGAACATGTGGCGCAGTATCTGGCTGCTTTCCTGATCATGGAAGGCTTAATAAACGGAGTTTTTTCCGCCCTCAATTCGATACTTTTCTATATCTTTTTTGAGGCCATGCTGATTCCAATGTTTATTCTGATTGGTCTTTGGGGTGGCCCTAGACGCGTTTATGCCACTCTTAAGTTCTTTCTGTACACCTTTCTCGGATCGGTGTTTATGCTCATTGCTCTAATTTACATGTATACACGCACCGGTAGTTTCAGTGTACTTGATTTCCAGGGCCTGAAATTGGCCATGACTCCCCAGATTCTAATATTCCTGGCCTTTATGGGTGCATTTGCTGTCAAGATTCCGATGTGGCCTTTTCATACCTGGCTTCCGGATGCGCATGTCGAAGCTCCAACGGGTGGCTCGGTGATTCTGGCCGCAATCATGCTGAAAACCGGCGGCTATGGATTCTTGCGTTTTGTTTTGCCGATTACCCCGGATGCCAGTCGCGAATTGAGTGGTCTGCTGATTTTCATGTCCTTGGTGGCTATCGTCTATATTGGCTTCGTCGCCATGGTGCAACAGGATATGAAGAAACTGATTGCTTATTCATCTATTGTTCACATGGGATTCGTTACCTTAGCTTTCTTTGTCATTTTTTCGATCGTTTCCCATACCGGAGATACCCAGGCTGCCGCACTGGCTCTGGAAGGCAGCATAGTACAGATGGTTTCCCACGGGTTTATTTCCGGCGCACTATTTTTGTGTGTCGGCGTCCTGTATGAGCGTATGCATACGCGTGAGATCAACGCTTATGGCGGAGTGGTCAATACGATGCCGATTTTTGCAGGATTTCTCGTCCTTTTTGCTATGGCGAATGTCGGCCTCCCGGGGACGTCTGGCTTCGTCGGTGAATTTATGATTATTCTGGCTACGTTCAAAGGTAGCTTCTGGCTGGCTTTTATTGCCGCTTTGACTCTTATTATTGGTGCTGCGTACACTTTGTGGATGGTAAAGCGCGTGATATACGGCCCGGTTCGCAATCCGCAAGTGGCCGCATTGACGGATATCAAACCCAGAGAAACCCTCATACTGGCTATGCTGGCCATTGCGGTTTTAGCGCTGGGTATTTATCCAGAGCCACTAGTCAATGTCTTGCATGCTTCAGTCAACCATCTCTTGCAGCAGGCGCTGACATCTAAGTTGTAAGGATAGGAATCCACTCGCATGAATTTACCTGCTGCCCAAGATTTTGTACTACTAATACCCGAACTATTTTTACTGGGTATGATCTGTTTGCTACTGATTATCGATGTGTTTCTGCGCGATGATCAAAGAGAGGCAACTTATTGGCTGTCACAGATCACACTCGTTATTACCGGTTTGCTGGTCTGGTTCTTTGCGCCGCCCGTTCGCTCAATCGGATTTTCCGGAACCTTTGTTGCTGATGCGTTTTCGGTCATGCTGGAAATATTTGTGCTCGGATTGACTATCGCTGTATTTGCTTATTCCCGGATCTACATTCGTGAACGAGGAATGTTTAAAGGAGAATACTTTATTCTTGGCCTTGCCGGCGTACTCGGCACGCTGGTATTGATTTCGGCTCATAGCCTCCTGACGTTGTATCTGGGACTCGAGTTAATGTCTTTGGCGATGTATGCCATGGTTGCGTTCCGGCTCGATTCCGGTCGAGCTTCTGAGGCGGCGATGAAGTATTTTGTGCTCGGAGCGCTGGCCTCAGGGATGTTGTTGTATGGGATGTCCATCCTGTATGGGATAACGGGTTCGCTGGATATTGGAGGGATTGCCGGTCAGTTGGCTCAGAGCGCGCATCCTTCGATTGCTATCGGTCTCGCGGTGGTGTTTATCGTTGCTGGTCTGGCATTCAAGTTGGGTGCTGTCCCTTTTCATATGTGGGTACCTGACGTCTATGAAGGTGCGCCGACTTCGGTCACCTTATATATGGCTTCCATCGGTGGAATAGCTACTTTTGCCATGGTGATCCGGCTTCTCGCGGAAGCATTGCCACAGGCCCATGCGCAGTGGGGCATCATGCTTGAATTACTGGTGGTGCTTTCTCTGGCAGTCGGTAATATTATTGCAATTGCCCAGACCAGCATCAAACGTATGCTGGCCTATTCCACGATCGGCCATACCGGGTTCATTTTCCTGGGGGTTTTGGCCGGAACTCAAATCGGCTATGCGGCATCCATGTTTTACGTGCTGGTCTATGGCATTATGTCTGCTGGCGGGTTTGGTTTGCTGGTTCTGCTGAGCAGAAACGGGATCGAAGTCGAGAGCCTTGCCGATCTCAAAGGATTGAATGATCGTAATCCATGGATGGCGTTCATTATGTTGCTATTAATATTCTCAATGGCTGGCATACCACCCACAGTGGGTTTTTATGCGAAATTGGTTGTTCTGCAGGCCATATTGGATGTCCATCTAGTTTGGCTTGCTGTTTATGCAGTGATTCTGTCAGTCATTGGTGCTTTTTATTATCTACGAGTAATCAAGTATATGTACTTTGATAAGCCCGAACAGGCCAAACCGTTTCCTGTTGACAGGCAGGCTGCCTGGGCCATTAGTCTGAATGGCCTGGCTGTTCTGGCGCTTGGAGTGTTGCCTGGAGCCTTGATGGCGTATTGTACGATGGCGGTGAGTCACCTATGAGTGGCACGGAAAGCATCTATATCTGGGTTTATATCGCAGTGGCTATTCTCGCAGCTAATTTGCCATGGTTAAGTGAGCGGGTATTCTTTATCTTCCGCTCTCGTAAAAAGAAATCGGCAGGCTGGCCATTATTCGAATGGCTGGTGCTTTATTTCCTGGTTGGTTTGCTGGGAATGGGCCTGGAGAAACGCCTAACTGGGGAGATTTACCACCAGAATTGGGTTTTCTATGGTGTGACTTTGGCTTTATTCGTAGTTTTCGCCCTGCCGGGTTTTGCGTATCGCTACGAACTGAAGCCCTTACTCGGACATAAACCCAAAGGTAAAAGTGGAAATTCAAAGGATTCTGCCAAACCTATTTCATCCTGATGACCGTTAGTCCTCCTGGTGACAGGGTGCAGAAATCGAGGCTTGATCACATCCCATCAGGGTATAGTTCCATAGGTAAGTCGTGATAGCAAGCGGTTGCTGGGCGGTGGTTAATCAAGCACTGTTTATACCTTATTGACGCAACAGGTTGATCAGGATAGTCTTATTCTTCAGGGCTTTCAGAGTATTGACAGTTATCCAAATGGCACGTAATGTCTCTTGATTTTAGTCCTCGAACAGGTTTCAATTTAAGAGAATTTCCGTGAAAGATGAATTTCCCCGCATCCAGCGCCTGCCCCCATACGTTTTTAATATTGTCAATGATCTCAAAGCCAAGGCGCGGACCCGGGGAGAGGATATTATCGATTTTGGTATGGGAAACCCGGATCAGCCCACGCCAAGTCATATCGTCGAGAAGTTGATAGAAGCGGTCAGGCGCCCAGATACCCACCGTTATTCCGTGTCACGTGGCATTCTCAGATTGCGCAAGGCGATTTGCCATTGGTACAAAGAGCGGTTTGACGTTGATCTCGATCCCGAGGCTGAAGCGATCGTCACTATTGGTTCAAAAGAAGGTCTGGCTCATCTGGCCATGGCCATTCTTGGTCCAGGCGATGCCGTATTGGTGCCCAGTCCGGCCTATCCAATTCATTCCTATGGCTGCGTAATCGCGGGGGCCGATATCCGACATGTACCATTGACTCCCGATGTCGATTTTTTCCACGAACTGGAACGGGCTATCATCGACAGCTGGCCACGACCGAAGGTATTAATCCTCAATTTTCCGGGTAACCCGACCGGTCAATGTGTCGACCTTGATTTTTTTGAGAAGGTAGTCGCTATTGCGCGGGAAAATAGTATTTGGGTTGTACATGACATTGCTTATGCCGACATTGTTTTCGATGGCTACCAGGCGCCCTCTATCCTGCAGGTTCAGGATGCCAAGGATGTCGCAGTTGAATTTTATTCGCTATCCAAAAGTTACAACATGCCCGGTTGGCGGGTCGGCTTCATGTGTGGTAATGCCAAGCTGGTAGCTGCCTTAGCGCGGATGAAATCCTACCTGGATTACGGTATGTTTACACCCATTCAGGTTGCCGCGATCACTGCCCTGGAAGGGCCTCAGGAATGTGTGAAGGAGATTCGTGAAACTTATCGTATGCGCCGGGATGTGTTATGTCAGGGACTGAATGCTGCCGGATGGGAAGTGGAATTACCCAAGGCAACGATGTTTGTCTGGGCGCCCATCCCGGAACCTCATCGCAAGATGGGATCACTGGAATTTACCAAGCTGTTGCTGAGGGAAGCGAAAGTCGCTGTAGCGCCGGGTATCGGTTTTGGAAATTATGGTGACGATCATATCCGTTTCGGGCTGATCGAGAATCCACATAGAACCCGTCAGGCAATCCGCGGTATTCGTCAAATGCTGCGTTATGTTGAATAAATTAAGGCGCTTTCAGGGTGAGAATAATGCTGAACAGGGGAATCCATTGGAACCGGTCAAGATAGGTCTGCTGGGTTTGGGAACCGTCGGTTGTGGGGTAGTGAACGTATTGGCTCGCAACCGTCGTGAAATTGAGCGTCGGGCAGGACGAGGGATGCGTATCGTCTGTGCGGCAGCGCGTGATCTTCAGCGACCGCGTAATTGTAATTTACAGGGGACTCGTCTGACGCAACATGGACAGGAGGTCGTGGACGACCCAGAAGTCCAGATTGTGTTGGAGTTGATAGGCGGTATCGACCCCGCCCGGGAATGGGTGTTGCGCGCGATCGACCAAGGCAAACATGTGGTGACTGCAAACAAGGCGTTGATTGCCCTGCATGGTAATGAGATTTTTGAACTGGCCCAGGCGCATGGGGTCACAGTGGCTTTTGAGGCAGCAGTGGGTGGGGGCATTCCCATCATCAAGGTAATTCGTGAATCCTTAGCGGGCAATACCATTGAATGGTTGGCGGGGATCATCAACGGGACCGGCAATTTTATTTTAACCGAAATGCGGGATAAACAGCGCGACTTTAAGGCTGTGTTGGCCGAAGCCCAGCGATTGGGTTATGCTGAAGCGGATCCTACTTTCGATGTCGAGGGCATCGATGCTGCCCACAAACTGACTATTCTGGCTTCGATTGCTTTTGGGATTCCGCTACGGTTCGCACAGGTATATACCGAAGGGATAACCCGTATTACCCAAACGGATGTGACCAATGCAGCCGAACTGGGATATCGGATCAAGCATTTGGGTATCGCCCGCCGACAGCCCAAGGGTATTGAGTTGCGTGTACATCCAACCCTGTTACCTCAGCGCCGATTGCTCGCCAATGTGGATGGCGTGATGAATGCCGTCCTGGTGCGCGGGGATGCGGTGGGTTCGACACTTTATTATGGTCCGGGCGCGGGAGCCGAACCCACCGCATCCGCTGTGGTAGCCGATCTGGTGGACGTCGCTCGAGAGCTTACAGTTGATCCGCATAATCGAGTACCCCATCTGGCTTTTCAGCCGGATGCCTTGGCAGATATCCCGGTGCTTCCGATTAATCAGGCAATCAGCGGTTATTACCTGCATTTGAATGTCGTAGATCGACCTGGCGTATTGGCGGATATTACCCATATATTGGGTGAGCATGGAATCAGTATCGAGGCCGTTCTTCAACCACAATCTGAAGAAGAGATGGCGGCTGTATCAATCGTTATTTTGACTGCGCCGGTCCGAGAGGCGCGTATGAATGACGCTCAGCGGGCTATCGAGCAATTGGCTTCAGTCACTCATCCGCTGACTCGCATCCGGGTGGAGAGTCTCAAATAAAATTTTCTTGAATAGGGGGCTGGTGATGAGTTTTGGTCAACGTTATATGGGTCTTATCGAAAAATATCGTGATCGCCTGCCCGTGCAGGATGACACCCGCATCATCAGCCTTGGCGAAGGCAATACGCCGTTGATTCGTCTCAACCATATTCCGCGTCAGTTGTCGTGTGAGGTGGAGATTTACGTGAAATACGAAGGATTGAATCCAACCGGTTCCTTCAAGGATCGCGGCATGACTCTGGCTGTGACCCAGGCGGTTGAGGAAGGTAGTCGGGCGATCATCTGCGCCTCGACCGGCAACACCTCGGCCGCCGCCGCCGCCTATGCTGCGCGCGCTGGTATCACCGCTTTCGTACTCATTCCAGATGGCCAAATCGCCATGGGCAAACTAGCTCAGGCCATGATGCATGGCGCAGTGATTCTGCAGATCCAGGGGAATTTTGATGACGGTATGCGTCTGGTCAAGGAAGTTGCCCAGCAGGTACCGGTAACTATTGTCAATTCTATCAATCCCTATCGCTTGCAGGGTCAAAAAACCGCGGCTTTCGAAATTGTTGAGGAACTTGGCCGGGCACCGGATTATCATTGTTTACCGGTTGGGAATGCCGGTAATATGACTGCCCACTGGATCGGCTACAGTGAGTTGGCCGGAGCCAAGACAGACAAACTGACCGAGGCTTGCGCCTTTTGCGGGGGGCAATGTCGATATGCCGGTAGTTCCGTGGTGGGTAGCCGTCCCCGCATAGTGGGATATCAGGCCGCTGGATCGGCTCCTTTCATTCGTGGTGGGATGGTGGATCATCCAGAAACAGTGGCCACAGCTATTCGTATCGGTCATCCCCAATCCTGGGAGTATGCTTGGTCGGTGCAGCGTGAATCCGGCGGTTGGTTCGACGAATGTACCGATACCGAGATCCTTGAAGCCCAGCGTTTGCTGGCAACTCAGGAAGGCGTATTTTGCGAACCTGCCTCCGCCACTTCGCTGGCGGGTGCATTTCGCGATATCCGCAGTGGTCGGATTCCAGCCGGTTCAACCGTTGTTTGTACTTTAACCGGCCATGGCCTCAAGGATCCGGATATCGCGATCAAACAATCAGGAGGAAACGTTGAAACAGTGCCCGCTACATTGAACACCGTGCAACGCGCTATCCTCCAGCATTTGGACTGATTCCTTATTCGGATATCGCTGGCTGATCGGGGGGTGGTGCAGGTGTTTCCCGTCACTGATATACAGATAATTGATAAGAATAAGGTTATCAACGAAGTTTATGGCCACAGATGGCTGCGTCAGCTGAGAGCTACCTCTCACAGCGTGAGAGTCACGGGGGCCTGCAGAGCCCCTATCTCGCTTCCGTGTTAAGACGTCAGCTAGTTGGACTGAGTCAACACATAATCCAGCCAACGGGCGCTGAGGCGATCGACTAATCGGTTTTGGGTTTGTCGGGCAGCGAGGTTGTTGACATCGATCCAGGCCAACGGTTGATCCTGCTCCGAACAGGAAAAGATTGCTCTGGTCCGCTGACCGGTTTCCGGATCAATCTGCCATTGCAGGCATTGCCCGCAAACACCTTTGAGCATGCATTGCATCGGACTGCCTACGGTACCGAATGCGGTCAGATCCGGTTTGAATATACCCCCTAGACGGCCTTTAGCCGCAGTGGATTGCTGAAATGCACCCAGCAATCCGGTTGATCCCATGACCATCAGTTGATCGACCTCCTGCAAGGAGATATGACTTCCATTGGAGGTGCTGAATTCTCCCTGAGCGTAACGGAACAATACATCAATTACATCGGTAGCCATAATGCTGATATCCTGCTGGCGGCGCGTATTGATCTGATGTCCCTTCCCTGTGATCCAGATGATCTGGTCAGCAGCGACCTCCAGCTCATCCTGACGATCCAGCTCATGGGCAGAATTGAATGCAGCTGCATAGATGACCCGATTTCCCGCCGCCTTTAAGGCCGGGCCCAGATCAAGCATGACCGCAGCTCCCCAGCGTCCAGCGACAATCAGCACGGTCTGGTTTTCAGGAATATGCGCTGGAGCACCGGTCGGACCCATCAAAACCAGCGGATCACCCGATTGAAGTCGTGACACCAACCGAGGGCCGGTTCCCCATTGTAATACCAGAAGGCGGATCCGGTCACCTTCGATGCCGGTTCCAGTAACTGTAATCGCTGGTATTTGCAGACGGGTTCCCTTAACGACCGGACTCAGGCTTTCGAAAGTTTGGAGGCGAAAGAACTGCCCTGGCTTGAAATTGCGTGCAGCCATCGGTGCTCTGACCCATAATTCCACCACCGCAGGATTGCGCTGACGCACCTCGTCCACGGTTGCGGTGAGTAGATATTTCATTCGCCCGGCAAATATTCCGTAAGGTTCATCTGGATGTGCCGTAATACCTCGTAGTGAATTCATGACTCCACCATAGCTGCGTTTAGCCGAGGCAATTGCCTTGATCACGCTGCCATTGAATACAGGATTCGCATCGCCGATAAAAGTGACTTTGTAATTCTTATTAACATAAGAGGTAAAGGCTCCGAATTCTACACTCTTGCAGTGTTCGGCCACATCTATGGGCTGGAGGGTCTGGTAATGATTGCGATAAGGCCGGTAATGGATGCCATCCAGCTTGAAAGTATCGGGGTGTTCACGTTCGTAAATAGTATTGGGTACCGTGCCTGCGGCCACGAAGACGGAGCGGGCCGGCAGATGCTTCACATCAGACCCCACCCAGATACAGCCTTCAAGGCGCATCTGGCGGAAAACGATCGATTCGATGTGTTGATACTGATCCAGCTCGACCCGGAGAGGATCAAGACCTTCGGCATAATAAATACCCTCTTCCATCGCCTTAATAATTTCCTCGTGATTGTGCAGATAGGCAGGGGAAGCGTTGATACCTTTGCGGTAAGCCAGCGTCACGCCACCCCACTGACGCAGCAGGGAAATAAGATCAGGTTCACACCCTTCGGTGGCGGCACGTTCGTGTTCAACGCGAACTGCCCGTCCATGGGCGAGGAACTCTGCCAGGATGCTGAGATCTTCCTCATTCAGCCCTGGCAGCAAATCAAGGGGGTTCTCCGGGTTGCCCAGTGCTTCATAGCGGGTGAGTATTTTTTCCACCTGCTTGACGTAGTAAGCTTGTACCTCGGTCGCGGTATCAATCGCCGTCAGTCCTCCACCGATTACAACTGCCGGCAAGCGGACCTGAAGATTGGCGAGACTTTCATCCTTGCCCGCTCCGGTGAGTTGTAGTGCCATCAGGAAGTCACTGGCCTGGCGCATTCCACGCGCTAAACTGTTGCCGATCGGGATGATTCGTGGCAGTCCGGCGCCGGTTGCGAGGCAGACATGATCAAAGCCGAGTTCCCAGGCATTCTCAAGCGTCAGGGTGCCGCCTAGACGTACACCGCCAAAAACCTGGAATGTCGGACGGCGTAGCAGAGTCAGATAAATCAGTTTGAGGAAATTCTTATCCCAGCGCGACGTGATACCGTATTCAGCAACCCCACCAAAGCCGAGGAGAATGCGTTGGTTTAGTGGCTCGGTCAATTGTTCCCAATCGCGTACCGGTTGTTCGATCAACTCCTGCGGCAGGGGTTCGATCTTGAGTCCGTCAATACCTACTACGGCACAGCCTTCCTGAGTCAGGTGATGGGCCATGGTAAAGCCTGCGGGTCCCAGGCCAGCAATCAATACACGGTGGCCATTGTAGGGCTTCATAACCGATTGTTGGGAACGCAATGGGTTCCAACGAGTCAACAGGCCATAGATTTCCACCCCCCAAGGCAGGCTGAGCACATCCGTAAGCAGGCGAGTTTCGATCTGAGGAGTATCCACCGGATCCTGCTTCTGATAGATGCAGGATTTCATGCAGTCATTACAGATACGATGCCCGGTGGCTGGCAGCATAGGGTTGTCACACATGGCCATCGCCAATGCGGCGAGTGGTCTGGCTTCCCGGCGCAGCCAGTGCATTTCGGAAATACGTTCCTCGACCGGGCACCCGGTGAGGATATTACCCAGAGGATCTTTTTTGAACCCCAATTCCGGGCTGCCTTTTTTTTCAGGGAAGCCGATAGAGCAGAAATCGCCCTCATGATCATGGCAATAGAGACAATAATTAACTTGATCTTGAACCATGCGCAGACTACCGCGAGGATCGGTCAAGGAAAAGCCGTCACGATGACGCCAATGGATGGGAGCGGCTTGCATGCGATTGGCTGGATCCCGGTCAATTTTCTGTAAATTAACCAGGTGAGCATGATCCAGGCGGTTAGGTAGCCGAAAACTAACCCAGCCATGGACATGCTCCGGGTGTTTAAGGCTCAACGCGGCCCATTGAATGAGCCGGTCGAGGTCAGCGGCAGCATTCGGATCATTGAGCAAATACTCAAAAAACAGGGCTGTGCCAAGTTCTGGGTCAGTTGCAGAAAATTTACTTGCGTGCTGATGTACCCAGGCATCAAGACCCGCCAGATTGGCCTCAAGAGAGCCGCGGTAGCGCCGGGCGCGCCTGGAAACCAGGCCAGCCTTCATGCGCATGATCGGATCCTGGGCCTGGATCTCCGCGCGCAATTCACCTGCTGGCGTTTCGATAGCAAACAAGCGAATAAGAAAGTCTTCCAATTTCAGTCCAATTTGAATCAGCCATTCGCTGAGAGTCGGATTGTCTGGTTTCTGATCTTTTCGCAAGCTATTGAGATACCCGGCTAATTCTGGGTCATCTCTTTCCAGTTCCGCGACGAAGGCAGCATCAAGTCGTTGTAATCCGGCGGCGGTTCTAAGATCCGGGTAATCGAGCCCCAAATATTCCAGGCTTGGAAAATCGATATGATTGGACATGGTTTTCTCTCGTTATAGTCGGTAGATGAGATATAGATTCCAGTTAGGGGATAGCCCGGTTAGGGATTTATTGACAATTCACCTCCGGCAATGACTCTATCGGCTCTCAGCTTGCGCACCTTGTGGCGTTATTGTCTGGATATCGTACCGTGGTGCCGATGCTTTCCCAACAGAAACGAAGGTGGACACGTGTCATCAGGTCACGGCAACGCTGGTGAATACGTATCAGTTGATCACTTGTCAAGACTCTGGAAGACTGTAGATGCTGCGGCAATGGTGGTTTCGATTTCTTCCTCGCCATGGGCTGCCGAAGTGAACCCAGCCTCAAAAGCTGAAGGCGCAAAATAAATACCCTGATCGAGCATGCCATGGAAGAAGTGACGAAAGGTTTCTATATCACAGGCCATGACATCGGAGAAATTTCTCACGGCGGCTGCCTGGGTAAAGAACAATCCGAACATGGCACCCACCTGATTTCCCCGCAAGGGAAGGCCGGCATCGACCGCGGCTCCCTCGAGCCCACGTACCAGTCGGGAAGTCAATGTGCTCAGACGCTGATGAAAGCCGGGTTGGGCGATCAATTCCAGCGTTTTCAAGCCAGCGGTCATAGCCAATGGGTTGCCAGACAATGTTCCAGCCTGATAAACCGGCCCTAGCGGGGCGAGGTGCTCCATAATTTCCCGCTTACCACCGAAGGCGCCAACCGGCAGACCGCCACCAATGATTTTTCCAAGCGTTGTCAGATCCGGGTGAATACCATAGAGCGCCTGGGCTCCTCCCAGGGCAACCCGGAATCCGGTCATGACCTCATCGAAGACAAGTAGCGTACCGTAGGTGTCGCAAGTCTTTCTCAAGCCTTCCAGGAAGCCGGGTTCCGGAGGGATACAGTTCATGTTGCCAGCCACGGGCTCGACAATAATACAGGCGATTTCCTCACCCAGCCTGGAAAAGGTTTCCTCGACGCTGCCCGGATCGTTATAGGGCAGGGTGAGTGTATTTCGCGCTACAGATTCAGGCACACCGGGAGAGCTTGGAATACCTAGAGTTAGCGCGCCGGAGCCGGCCTTGACTAACAGCGCATCAGCGTGGCCATGGTAGCAGCCTTCGAATTTGACGATTTTGTCCCGATCGGTAAAACCGCGGGCCAGGCGAATAGCGCTCATCGTGGCTTCGGTACCGGAATTGACCATCCGTACCATTTCGATGGTAGGGATCAACTTGGCTACCTGTTCGGCCATGCAGATTTCCAGCTCAGTAGGTGCGCCGAATGATAATCCACGGCTGGCAGCCTGCTGAACGGCGGCAACAACTTCCGGATGAGCGTGACCGAGAATCATCGGCCCCCAGGAGCCAACGTAATCAATATAGCTTTTGCCTTCGGTATCGAAAAGGCGGGCGCCTTGGGCCCGCTCGATAAAAATGGGATCACCTCCGACACCTTTGAATGCCCGGACAGGAGAATTTACGCCGCCGGGAATATGGCGCTGAGCGCGTTCAAAGAGTTGATGCCTATTATTAGCGTTCATGGAGAATTCCTGTGAGTGATTTAAGCATCGATGATGCGTGAAAAGGCACGTGCTGAGGCCTCGATAGTGGGTTGTGCAAATACCCCGCTAACAATGGCCAGCAGGTCAGATCCTGCATTGATGACAGACGCCGCATTGGCCGTAGTAATACCACCGATGGCGCAGATTGGTGCTGCCAGTTCCTGCCGCGCGATGCGCAGCATTGCCAGACTGATGAGCGGGGCATCGGGCTTGGTGGGGGAGGGGAATAAGCTCCCAAACGCGACATAATCGGCTCCTTTCTGCAGGGCATCCTTAGCCAGTTCGATTTGATCGTAGCAGGATGCACCAATAATCGCATGGGGTCCGAGACGTGCGCGTGCCGTGAGAATATCCAGATCTTCTGCCCCAATATGCACACCATCGGCGCCACTGGACAGCGCCAGATCTACATCGTCATTGATGAGGCAGCCAACCCCATAATGGTGGCAAAGTTCGACCAGGGCGCGGGCTTCGCTTTGCCGTCTGGCATAATCTGCAGTTTTATCACGATATTGAACCCAGCGAGAGCCGCCCTGAATGGCCTTCCAGATACAATTCAGTAGACGGGCGGATGGTGTGAGCCGTTCGTCGCTGATCACGTAAAGTCCTTTCAGTGCTGGCCGTCTCATTCTTTTCCCCGTCGATCACGCGCCCAGAACAGGCGATCAGGAATCAGTTGCCCATGCCCTAGTTGTTGGGCCATGCGTAAGCAATTCCAGGTATATCGTTGAGCACTGCGGGCAGCAGCCCCGACAGATTCTCCCTGGGCGATGAAAGCTGCGCAGGCAGAGGCCAAGGTGCAGCCAGAGCCATGATAACTACCGGGTAGGCGAGGCCAGCAGTTGAGGTCGCAGCCGCCATGTGGACTATAAAGTCGATTCACCACCTGAGGGCCTTGCTGGTGGCCGCCCGTGATCAGCACGTATTCCACCCCATCTTCGCGCAGTGCAGCACCTGCCGCATCACAACCGTCTGCGAAGGGAGCAAGAGCCAGGGCTTCTGGCAGATTGGGTGTGAGCAGGGTAGTGTGCGGCAGAAGCCACATGCGCAGGGCCGCGATAGTCTCCTTAGAGCTTAATTCGCCACCGCCACCGGCCTGGATGACGGGGTCTAGAATGAGCGGAATCCGCGGGAAGTCATGTAGGATTTCAAATACGGCCAAGGCGGTTGTTGCAAAACCGAGCATACCAATTTTGATTGCAGCTACTGGCATATCGGTGATAATTTTACGCGCCTGGGCATCGATCAGTTCGGCGGAAATAGCCTGAAAATATTCGAGGCCAGCAGTATCTTGCACTGTGACTGCAGTGATCACGGGCGCGGGATGGCAACCGAGGCTGAGTACGGTGGCGGTGTCGGCAGCCAAGCCAGCGCCTCCGCTGGGATCATTACCGGCAAAAATCAAAACGACGGGTTGCTGGTTCAAGTGTGCATGATTCCTGAATCGAGGCTTACGTAATGTGCGTCATCATGAAAAAATAGATAAGCTTTATTGACCTGACATTGTATAACGCATCCGAATCGCATTCACCCATGGGATTTGGATGGATTCAACGGAGGATTCATTGCGTTCTGAGAGGATTGGCTATGAAAAAGTATATGTGTGTTATTTGTGGTTTTGTGTATGACGAGGTCAAGGGACTGCCAGATGAGGGTATTCCGCCAGGAACTCAATGGAAAGATGTCCCCCTAACATGGATCTGTCCGGAATGCGGCGCGAGCAGGGAAGACTTTGAATTGGTGGAAATCTGACATAGCTATGGGCTGGAGCGAACATCTGGCTGCACAAGCCAGGGCTAATAAAATCGTAATCGATGCCTCTCTAGATGAGGCTCCGCATGCTCTGGGATGTAGAAATGACCGAGCTGGCTGAAAGTTTGCGCGTGGAATACGTTGGGCCTGGCGTCGATACAGCTTCAGCATGCAGAGCAAGTCTATCGATTGGTCATGCGCCATCATGTATGGGATGTTACCCGGGTGGAGTGTGGAGTGGTGCATCAAGGTATGTGATGCGCTTCCCAGGGTGGGCTTACGGGCTATGCGGCCCATTTATGGCGTATCAAGATTGCGTAAGCCACAAGTGATCCGGGCTCTGCCAGAATTTTTCCGAGGGCTTAATCAGGCCGTGCAGGAAAGCGGTCAAGGCGATAGACTCGCAGATCTTCGAATTCGCGAATTGATGAATGTTTTTGGCTGAATCGGCAACAGAGCTAAATTACAATTCAGGTTCGACTCTATTGAATATTGAATCAAAATCTATTAAGGCAGAGCGATACCGGCTTGTTACGCACTCCGTAGGTTTCTTTTCTGGCCGCTGGCCACTGATTCATGGTGGAGACTAATGATGGGCCAGCCCCTTTTCCTGGCCAGGCTTTCCAGTTGAGGGTCCGGATCAACGGCCACCGGATGATCAACCCACTCGAGGAGTGGTAAATCATTGTGTGAATCGCTGTAGAACCAGCTTTCACCTTGCGCTTGCGGATATTTTTTGAGCCAGTCTTCCAAGCGCTGGACCTTGCCTTCACGAAAGGCCGGGATACCGTCGATCTCTGCGATGAAATGACCATCGACACACTTGGGTTCAGTGGCGATCAAGTGGGTGACTCCGAATAAATTAGCTATTGGGTAGGTGATAAAACTATTGGTGGCCGTGATGATGACCGGCACATCCCCGGCTTGGATATGTCGGCGAACCAGTTGGAGTGCCTGTTTGGTAACTAGGGGCAAAATGCGCTCATCGATAAATTGATTTCGCCAAGCCAGCAGACGATCCATCGAGTTTTCCGCCAGCGGTGTAAAGGAAAACTGCGAAAAGGCATGAATATCCAAGCATCCAGCCTGATAATCTTCGTGAAAATGGGCATTGGATTGAGCATACTGATCTACTTCAACCACACCAATGTCGGCTAGGAATCGCCCCCACTCGAAATCACTGTCGCCAAAAAGTAAAGTATTGTCCAGATCGAATAGCGCAAGTCTCATGATTCTCTGAATCCATATTATCTACCACAAATATTAGCAGCCATCTGGGAAAACTTCCTTATTGTCTGTTCCGCCCAGTTTCATTGCTCAAATCTCGCGCTTATGAAACAATAGAAAGCTACGTAACCTATCACTGGGAGGAGTTGCAAGTGATTGATTCGGACGGATTTAGGTCGAACGTAGGGATCATATTGTGCAACGCTGGCGGACGCGTATTCTGGGCCCGGCGAATCGGGCGGCGTGGGTGGCAGTTTCCCCAGGGCGGGATTGGTGTCCACGAATCACCAGAAGATGCCATGTACCGTGAGCTATGGGAAGAAACCAGCCTGGAGTCTAATCATGTTTCTCTGATTGGGCGGACCCGTAGCTGGCTGCATTATCGTTTACCCAAACACCTGATTCGCCGGTACTCAACTCCACTCTGCATTGGCCAAAAGCAGATCTGGTTCCTGTTGCGCCTCCAGGGGGGTGAAGATTGTTTCCATTTGGATTGTACGTCGAATCCAGAATTCGATACCTGGAAATGGGTCGATTACTGGCATCCAGTTTCTGAGGTGATTACTTTCAAACGCCGTGTCTATCGGTGTGCTTTGACCGAGCTTGCTCCTTTGCTGTTCGAGAGTGGAGGCGGCTTGTAAAAAATGGAAACCATTGTGTCGGCTGAGGAGCCTGTCATCAAGCCACATGCCAGTATGCAGCCCCCATTTTTGCTTAAAACTCTGCAGCGAATTGTTGAAGAAGTAGGTTCCGCTGAATCCATTAGCGAGGCACTCAACCTTCTGGTTGCGCGGGTACGAGCAGCCCTCGGAGTGAACGTTTGTTCCGTCTACCTGGTAATGCCTGATAGTCAGCGATTACTGTTGATGGCTACTGAAGGGTTAAAGCGAGAGGCCGTGGGCAGAGTACGCCTGGGTTTCGATGAAGGTCTAGCGGGTCTAGTGGCGCAGCGCGCCGAAATTGTGCATCTGGATGACGCGCCCAGTCATCCTCGCTACAAGTTTTTCCCGGAAACAGGAGAGCAGTCTTATCACGCTTTTTTAGGTGTACCGATCATTCATCGCCGCCGGGTTTTAGGGGTGCTGGTCATCCGACAACGCGAACGGGTCTGTTTTGATGAATCCGTAGTGGCCATGCTGTCCACTCTGGCCGTACAGCTGGCGGCATCTCTTCGTCAGGCGGAATTATCCGGAGAGATGCAGCGTCTCTTGCGCGGAGAACGGTTAACCGACCTGATCGTACCGGGCTTGCCCGGCGCACCTAGCGTAGCGATTGGTACGGCACGAGTGACTTACGCTCAAGCGGACCTGAACAAAATCCCGGACCGGGGAACAACGGATGTCGAGGCTGAAATCAGGGTCTTCGATGAAGCAGTCGAACAGGTACGACTGGAGCTGGAGCAGATCCATCAGCGCATGGCTGGTGTCTTACCGGAAGAGGAACGCGTGCTTTTCGATGCCTATGCCATGATGTTGGCCAGCAATCACCTGATTGGCGGAGTTCATAAACGTATACGGCAAGGACAATGGGCGCCTACTGCCTTACGGGATACCGTTTCTCAGTATGCCCGTACCTTTGATGAGATGGATGATCCCTATTTACGTGAACGGGCCGTGGATATCCGCGATCTGGGGCGGCGCATCCTGAGCAAATTACTTCCTCACGAACGTGAAATCGAGTCCTTTCCGGACAATACGGTGCTGGTCGGTGATGACATATCGGTTGCGGAATTAGGTGAGATTCCCCCGGACAAGCTGGTTGCCGTGGTTTCGGCTCGAGGTTCGAGTTCATCTCATGTCGCCATTATGGCCAGAGCGCTGGGTATTCCTGCGGTTATGGGTGCAGAAAACTTGCCCGTATCCCGTCTGGAAGGGCGGGAATTGGTGGTTGATGGCTATCAGGGACAACTTATCGTCCAGCCGAGCAGGCAAGTGCGCCGCGAATATGCGCGACTTGCCCGCGAAGAGCGTGAACTGGCGAAGGATCTCAGTAGCCTTGCGCGACAACCCGCGATTACCCCTGATGGGTTCAACATGCCGGTGTATGTCAACAGCGGCCTGCTGGGTGACGTAGAGCCCGCGTTGAAATCCGGTGCTGAGGGGGTGGGTTTGTACCGGACCGAATTTCCCTACATGGTGCGCTCCAGTTTTCCTTCGGAAGAAGAACAAATTCCACTCTATCGACAGTTGTTAGAGGCTTTTCATCCCCGTCCGGTTACCTTGCGCACCCTGGACATCGGGGGGGACAAACCCTTGCCCTATTTCCCGGTTCACGAGGACAATCCTTTTTTGGGTTGGCGGGGTATTCGCATTACGCTAGATCATCCGGAGCTTTTTCTGACTCAGATCCGGGCTATGTTGCGGGCCGGGGCCGGATTGGGCAACCTGCGGGTTCTTTTCCCGATGATCAGTAGTGTTGATGAATTAGATGAGGCGTGCAAATTGCTAGGCCGTGCACGCAATGAACTGCTTGAGGAAGGTGCGGATATCAGTGCGCCTCAGTGCGGGGTCATGATAGAAGTGCCTTCAGCCGTCTATTTGGCTGAATCTTTGGCCAGGCGGGTGGATTATCTCAGTGTGGGCACTAATGATCTGATTCAATATCTGTTGGCGGTGGATCGTAATAACACACGGGTAGCCTCTCTCTATAACCCGTTTCATCCAGCGGTTCTAATGGCCTTGAAACAGGCTATGGAAGGTGCGCACCGGGCTGGTAAACCCATTTATGTCTGTGGCGAGATGGCGGGTTATCCGGGGGCGGTGATCCTGCTTTTGGGCATGGGTTATGATGGTTTGAGTGTCAGTGTGGCTGGCTTGACCCGAGTTAAATGGGTCATTCGCAGTTTTACTCGGCAGCGGGCACTGGAATTGCTCGATCTGGCATTAACGATGGAATCACCGCAGCGTATTCAAACTCTATTGGATAATGCGCTAATCGAAGCGGGCCTGGGTGGGTTGGTGCGCCCGGGCAAGCGCTGAGATTGCTATTAGCGGTATTACTCGCGAGGGTCGCAATATGAATGAAGAAATCATACACGAATGCCGCGATCGGATGCAGGCGTTGCCTATCAAGGGTATTATCCCTGAGCGGGTGCCGGGATAGGGTATTGGAAGGTGGTATCCGATGCATCTTTTGCCAGCATTCGTGCGATTCGCATATGCAATTTTTCGATGTTTACCTCGCCGATTTTCTGGAAAACGATATGACCTTCTGGATTGATGAGGAAGGATGTCGGTGTTAGCCGTACTTTGCCAAAGGCATCCGAGATATGAGCATTGCTATCGAGCGTGATGGGATAGGCAATACCGAGCGCTTTTCGCATGATGCGAACTTGTCGGGCCGGATCGTAGTACATGGCGACGCCGATCAATTCGAATCCCTGCGGAGCAAGTTGTTTGTATAAGGCATTCAAATGAGGCATTTCGGCTACGCAACCAGGGCAGGTGGTAGCCCAGAAGTTGATCAGAACCGGGTGGCCGCGCAGGGAAACAAGATCGATACGCTGTCCATTGAGCAGAGTCATCTGTACGGTTGGCGCCTTGTTCAGGCCGCTATTTTCTCCTCCAAGCCAGAGATACGCGACGGTGGAAATAAGCACGATAGCCACTCCACCGACCAGCAGATCACGAATTTTCATCAGTTTCGCTCCGGGAAACCCCGTTCTTCAGGTCGGGGAGTGAATGAGCGCGGTCAAAAGACTACCCACTCAATTGCCATTATACAAATGTAGCCTAACATGTAATGTATGGATATCAAGAACCAGCCTTGTCCAATATGAAATGAGTCTGAAGAGGGGGTGAGAGAGTCGTCTGTCAGCCGGTTTTCGGAGTCCGTCCATGAATAGTTTTAAAGAGTATTTGGCGGGCTCTTTGGAGCCGGTCCGCGGCCTGATTGTCGCTAATTTTGTGA